>SL_3KL_010_SEDDRAFT_10005814_pt1 | contig 11043 bp, 7 predicted proteins | sample SodLakKL_010_SED_2_FD_10381 | JGI IMG/M metagenome (IMG submission 10381)
CCGGTGACTACCGGCATCCATCATTTCCATGTCGCTGTTCCGGTAACCGCAAAAACAGGGCTTACATTTACCCGCTTCCGTCTTACTTCGCAGCCGGGCCTCAGCTTCCAGGGCGAAGCTCCCGATGGTGAGGTAGAAGACTACCGCATCCTGATCAACGAGCCCGAAGAACACAAAATGCACTTCCCGCAATATCCCGATCCGGCTGGATGGGATGTCAATTTCACGTATCCGCAGCGGATAGCTGACGACTGGATGTGCAGCGAAACCGGCTATGTGGAGGACTTCCACTTCTGGGTGTCATGGAAAAACGATCATGTACCGGATGAGTTTGTCCTGGCATTTGAGGTGATGATCTACAGTGACATCCCTGCCGACGAAAGCCCATTTGGTTACAGCATGCCCGGCGAGTTGCTATGGGCAAGGAATTTTGCACCGGGTGAATACACCTACGAACCGGCATTTGTACATCCGCAGGGATATTTTGACCCCTCAACATACGCGTACAATATCTGGGATCACCTCTATGGCTACCGTATTGACATCACCAACTTTGAACAACCATTTCTGCAGATTGAAGGCAATATCTACTGGCTGGTGGTTACGGCACATGTACCTGATCCTCCGGGCGGCGGACCGGACACTGTGGTGATTACGCTTGATGGTATTGACCCGGCTATCGGGCCCTATGAACTCTGGACGGAAGCCGGTGTGGTGATGAACATCCAGGATCATCCCGGAGCGGGAGGTTCACCGGCATCCTATGGCATCGATACAGATGGTGTCTGGCTCTATCCGGCCTTGCTGCATGCCGACCTGGGCGGATTACCGGGTTCAGTCATCGGTGTGGAAGTGGATGTATATAACGGATGTTCGCCGGGATGTACCGAAGCGATATTGTACCAGGGTACCATGATCATTGATGCAGCTGTCAATACAACTGTGGGAGCAGATGAGACGCTTACCCTGAGCAACACAGGCGGCTTTGCTCCCGATAAACTCACCATCAGCAGTTTCCAGGGCAAGATCATGGAGATACGCCTGCTTATTGAAACAGAGCCAGGCTACAATATCGGATGGAAAACTTCGCTTGACCACTTCAATGATGTGGCGGTCTGGCAGTTGTCCGATCCGGATATCCAATGGGGAATGCTCACAGGTCCGGTTATGCAGGATCCGCTCAGCCTCGCATTTGTCATTACAGGAAGTCCTGCTCCCCTGCCGCCCTATCTGAACCTGGAAGTTGTTCCTGTTGAAGGCGGAACCGTTAGTCCGGCAGGGTATTATCAAGCGGGTACCATCATACCTGTTACAGCAATTGCCAATGAGGGTTACCTCTTTGTGAACTGGACTGACGGAGATGGTGAAGTAATCAGCAGCGAGCCTTATTTCGATTTCACCATGCCTGATCAGGATGTTGTGCTGACAGCAAACTTTGTGCTTAATCAATTCCAGATCATTAAGAGCACCAACCTCCCGGCATCAGGTATGTTTGTATTGTATGATCCCAGGGATTACTATGAAGCAGGCGACGTGGTGACTATTGAGGCAATTCCGTTTCCGGGATTCATGTTCCTGGTTTGGACCAATCAAATAGAATACATAAATGATCCGTATTCGGCCATGATCGATGTGACCATGCCTGCGGCTGATATTTATCTCACCGCGAATTTTGTAAACATGAGCATACCTGACAGCATTGCCTTAGCGGGTTTGACCATCATGTCGGGCGAACAGGTATGTTTTGAAGCACAGAAGGTGATCACTGTCAACGACCTGGTTGTGAAAGCAGGAGCTGTTGTTCACATGACGGCCGGAGAAAAGATACGGATACTGCCGCACACCTACATTGAAGCGGGTGCTCAGTTCAGGGCTTACATCGACCCCTTGGGCGTATTCTGTTACTACTTTGACCCCGTTGTGGCCGCGAAGGAAATCATCCCTGTAATTGAGGAGCCGGCCCTCACATTCAGGCCGGATCCCTTCTTCAAAGTGTATCCCAACCCAACCGAGGGAGTCTTTACGCTTGAGCTGGCAACTTTAGAAGAAGGCGCCGGTATCCGGGCAGAGATATTCAGTTTGGTTGGTGGCCGGATCTTCTATGATCAGTTGCCTCATCAGCACTTGCACACGCTGGATCTGACCGGACATCAACCGGGTTTGTATATCATCAGGGTTACAGTGGGTAACAAGGTAGGTGTTGAGCGTTTGATCAAACGGTAAAAGCGCGGGAAGGCTCCGGCGGGATGCAAATTGCCTGCCGGATGCTATCTGGTATTTTATGCCGTATTTAATCAGAAAGGCCCGTCTATCGATTGATAGACAGGCCTTTTTAGTAGCGGGGGTAAGATTCGAACTTACGACCTTCGGGTTATGAGCCCGACGAGCTACCTCTGCTCCACCCCGCAGTATGGTTTTGAGTGTGCAAAGATACATGTTTTTATTTTCAACACCAAATGTTTTAAAAGAAATTTGGCGAAAAACGGTACCTTTGCGTAAAATAATTACCTATGCATAAGGCCGGTTTTGTAAATATCCTCGGAAACCCAAACGTGGGCAAATCGACGCTGATGAATACCCTGCTGGGTGAAAAGCTCTCCATCATCACCCCGAAGGCGCAAACCACCCGGCACCGGATACTGGGCATCGCCAACGGTGTTGACTATCAGATCGTATTTTCAGATACGCCGGGGATTCTGTCGCCCAACTACAAATTGCAGGAACAGATGATGCAGTTTGTAAAATCGGCACTGGAAGACGCAGACCTGTACATCGTACTCACAGAGGTGGCTGACACGCCCATTGACAAGAACATTCTGCAGAGAATCGAAAAGTCNGGGGTCCCGGTGATGCTTTTGGTCAACAAAGTGGANCTGGNAACCGCNNNTGAAGTGGACATGATNTGCAAAAAATGGCAGGATGCTTATCCCGGNTGGNACGTGATACCGGTGTCGGCNCTCCATGGACAGCATATCGACAAGGTATTGAACAAGATCCTGGATTTGCTTCCCGAATCGCCGCCTTTTTATCCGAAAGATGAACTGACAGACAAGCCAGTGCGCTTTTTTGTGGCGGAAACGGTGAGGGAAAAAGTGCTGATGCAGTACCACCAGGAGATACCCTACAGTGTAGAAGTGGCCGTTGATACCTTTCAGGAAGAGCCAAACCTGGTGCGTATCCGTTGTGTGATCCATGTGGCCAGGGAAAGTCAGAAGGGAATCATTATCGGGCACAAGGGAAGTGCGCTAAAAAAGGTGGGAACAGAAGCCCGCAAAAGCCTGGAGGACTTTCTCGGCAAGAAAGTGTTCCTGGAACTGCATGTTAAGGTAAGCAAAAACTGGCGGGAGGATGAGGTTCAGCTGCGCCGGTTCGGGTACAAACACCATTAAGCAATCAAAAGCTGCTCACTAAATTCATCTTATCAGATTCACGAACAAGAATATCAGTAAACAACAATATTATGTCAAACATTGTGGCTTTGGTCGGAAGGCCTAACGTAGGAAAATCAACGCTATTCAACAGGCTTACCAAGCGGCGCATGGCCATTGTTGATCCCACGGCCGGGGTAACCCGCGACCGGCATTATGGTAAATCTGACTGGAACGGCGTGGAGTTTTCTGTGATCGATACCGGCGGTTATGTGGCCGGCTCCGAGGATGTTTTTGAAGAGCAGATACGCGAGCAGGTGGAAATGGCACTGGAAGAATCCACGGTTGTGTTGTTTCTTGTTGATGTGATGGAAGGGATTACCCCGCTGGATGAAGAAGTGGCCGATATGCTCAGGCGAAGCCGGAAAAAATGCTTCCTGGTGGCCAACAAGGCCGATAACAGCAAGCTCATTCAAGAGTCGGGTGTGTTTTATGAACTTGGCGTAGAAGCCGTTTATCCTGTTTCATCGATCAACGGCAGCGGCACAGGGGAACTGCTTGATGACCTGGTAAAGGTTTTGAACAAACAACAGTTGGAGGACACAGAAGAAGACATCCCGAAATTTGCGGTGATCGGACGTCCCAACGTGGGTAAATCTTCATTGATCAACATCTTGCTGGGTACCGAACGGAATATTGTTACCGACATCCCGGGAACCACCCGCGATACCATCTACTCGCGATACAACCGTTTCGGGTTTGACTTTTACCTCGTGGATACCGCCGGCCTGCGAAAAAAGGGTAAAGTACATGAAAACATCGAATTCTACTCGGTGATGCGCTCGGTAAGGGCCATCGAACTCGCCGATGTATGCCTTCTGCTTATTGATGCCACCACCCGTTTCGAAGCGCAGGACCTGAACATTTTATCCCTGGCAGCGAGAAACAACAAGGGGGTTGTGATTTTGGTGAACAAGTGGGACCTCATCGGTGACAAGGAAACAGACACGGTCAAAAGATTTACCGCGCAGATCAAAGAAAAAACCGCACCTTTTACTGATATCCCCATTGTTTTCACATCGGTGCTTACCAAACAGCGGGTATTTAAGGCCATGGAAGCTGCCGTGGAGGTGTATCACAACAGGCAGCGAAAAATATCTACTTCTAAGCTGAACCAGATAATGCTTCCCATTATCGAAAACCAGCCACCACCTGCCACAAAAGGCAAATACATCAAAATAAAATACATCACCCAGCTTCCCACTCCTTACCCATCCTTTGCCTTTTTCTGCAATCTGCCGCAGTATATCAAAGAGCCGTATATGCGGTTTGTGGAAAACCAGATCCGGGCAAACTGGGATTTCTCGGGGGTTCCCATGAAAATTTATTTCCGAAAAAAATAGACAATCTATGACGCAAACAGAAGCACCAAGGATAGACAAATATTTGTGGGCGGTGCGCCTGTTTAAAACCCGCAGCATGGCCACCCAGGCCTGCCGGGCCGGCAAGGTAAAAATCGACGACCAGGCGGTAAAACCATCGCGTGAAGTCCACACCGGCATGGTGATCAATATTCAAACAGGTCCCATCCTGCGTACAATCAGAATCACAAACCTGCTTCACAACCGGGTTGGGGCAAAACTTGTGGCTGAGTATATGGAAGACCTGACACCTCCGGAGGAATTTCAAAAACTGGAAATCATTAAAAGTCAGTCGGGCATGCGACCGTTCCGCAAGGGCCGGCCCACCAAAAAAGAACGCCGGGAGCTGGATGAATGGTTTGGTTGGGAATAAGCATGTGCTTTTGAAACGGCATTTATTCCTACATCTCCATATTTTCCTATATTTGCATCTTCAACATTGATTGACCATCTTATCAAAATCAAATACAAATCATTATGAAAGACCTGAAAGATTACATTGAAAAGAACAAGGACCGTTATCTGGAGGAATTGTTTGAACTGATTCGCATTCCTTCCATCAGCTCCAAGGATGCACACAAGGACGATATGTACAAGGCAGCCGAATGGGTGAAGGAGAGTTTGCTGAAAAAAGGTGCCGAAAAGGCGGAAGTATGCGAAACGGAAGGCCATCCTGTCGTATATGGTGAAAAGATGATTGATCCTTCCCTGCCCACGGTCATTATTTACGGCCACTATGATGTGCAGCCTGTGGAACCGCTGGATTTATGGAAAAGCGGGCCTTTTGAACCGGAGGTGCGCGATGGCAAGATTTATGCCCGCGGTGCCGACGACGACAAAGGTCAGATGTTTATGCATTTTGCTGCCTTCGAATACCTGGTGGAGACCAACCAGCTGCCCTGCAATGTGAAGTTTATGATTGAAGGGGAGGAAGAGATCGGCTCACCCAGCCTCGGGAAATTCCTGGAAGAAAACCGCGAAAAACTGGCCGGTGATGTGATCCTTGTCTCGGATACAGCCATGCTGGGAGCGGATACGCCCTCCATTACCACAGGCCTGAGGGGTCTTTCCTATTGCGAGGTTCATGTTACCGGACCAAACCGCGATTTGCATTCGGGCCTGTACGGTGGTGCCGTTGCCAACCCCATTAATATCCTTTGCGACATGATCAGCAGCCTTATTGACAAAGACGGCAGGATCACCGTAAAAGGTTTTTATGATGATGTGGAAGAGCTTAGCGATGAAGAGCGTGCTGAAATGGCCAGGGCACCTTTTGACGAAGAAGCGTATAAAAAATCGATCGATGTAAAAGAACTCCGGGGAGAAAAGGGTTATTCCACACTGGAAAGAACAGGCATCAGGCCCTCTCTGGACGTGAACGGAATCTGGGGCGGACATACGGAAAAAGGTGCCAAAACGGTGCTTCCGTCGGAAGCCCATGCAAAGATCTCCATGCGACTGGTACCCCATCAAAACTCTGACAAGATCACCCGGATGTTCAGGGATCATTTTTTGTCGATCGCACCCGACTATGTTAAGGTGGATGTAGAGTTTCTGCATGGCGGCGAAGGATATGTCAGCCCGGTTGATACCCCCGAATACCAGGCAGCCAGCATGGCTTACGAAGAAACCTACGGAATGAAACCCGTTCCCTACCGTAGTGGTGGAAGCATTCCGATCATTTCTATGTTTGAACATATTCTTGGAATCAAATCCATCCTGATGGGATTCGGACTCGAATCGGATGCCATCCATTCACCCAATGAAAACTACCCCCTCTATCAATTTTACAAAGGGATGGAAACCATTCCCTATTTCTACAAGTATTTCTCCGAAATGAAGAAATAAACCGTTTTAAAAAATTGAAAGGGACAGGTCAAGCCCTGTCCCTACATTCTGCCATTACAACAAGACATTTTTAGGCCGGTCAAGCCCGGCCTATACCGAGGCGGCGGGGGATAATGAAAACAACCAACGATTACCCTGATCTTTTTGGTAAACATCCTTCGGATCCGTTTGTATAGGCCGGGCTTGACCGGCCTGCGGTTAATTTAACAGGGATATTTGTAGGGACAGAGCTTGACCTGTCCAAATAACCAGCGTTTGACCCATGGTGAATGATTGTACAAGGCAATAAATGCAGCAGTGCTTTGCGAGCTTATCTTTTTTTGCGGTCTTTGCGTGAAACAATTTATTCCTCGCAGAGGCCGCAAAGGTTTAATCACGCAAAAGGCGCAAAGAAAAGCAACATTATACATATGGCATTTCGACATTCTCACATTTGTACATTTTCAGATGATTATGGGAGCTGAGAACTGAGAACTGAGAACTGAGAGCTGGGAACTGAGAACTGAGAACTGAGAACTGAGAACTGGGAACTGAGAACTGGGAGATGGGAGGATTTGCGGAAGTAAACGGAACGCCCTGAAGGGCAAATTAATTCAGCCCTGTGGCAACGCCTTGGGTTAACGGCAACCATAGCCCTCACCAGCGCCCTGAAGGGGCAGTTTAAAAACAACTACAAAAGCTAAACAACACAATTACAAAACTATAAACAGATAAAACCTTATAGAACCCCAAAAACCTTAGTAGAAATGGATGCACCCCTCTCCACATAAACCTTATTACCTTATTTTGGTGGTCTTAAATAAATGTCTGTAAGGTTTCTGAGTACGATTTTCATTACCTTTGCGGGAATACAGTTTACCTAAAAATACAAGAACATGAGATTTGGTGTGGTGGTTTTTCCCGGGTCCAATTGCGATCATGATATGATCTATGTTTTGAAAAAAATCCTTGGTCAGGAGGTGATTCCATTGTGGCATAAGGACACGGACCTTCAAAATGCAGATATGGTTGTGCTTCCGGGAGGTTTTTCATATGGCGACTACCTGCGTTCGGGTGCCATAGCCCGTTTTTCACCCATCATGAATGAAGTGATCCGCCATGCCAAAAAAGGTGGGTTTGTGCTGGGTATCTGCAACGGATTCCAGATATTGTGTGAAGCACATCTGCTTCCCGGAGCGCTGTTACACAACCCGGAGCACAAATTCATTTGCGACAACGCCTATATTACCAGCCAGACCACCGACAGCTTGCTGACTGCTGGCACCACACCCGGCAAACCCATGAAAATTCCTGTGGCCCATGGTGAGGGACGTTTTTTTGCCGACGAAGACACACTGCGGCAACTGAACGATAACCAGCAGGTCTTGTTTCGCTATTGCGATGAGAACGGCAGGATAACACCAGCCGTAAACCGCAACGGATCATTGGAAAACATTGCCGGCATTTGCAACCGGGAACGCAATGTATTCGGGATGATGCCACATCCCGAGCGGGCAGCAGATCCCGAGCTGAGCAACGAAGACGGCAGGGTGCTCTTTGACGCAATCATCCGGGGGTTGTCCACCTATGCCTGACCGGATGTACACGGAATCTGACCGGTAACCAAATCCATCACCAACTGTGCACCATCCGCTCAAAACATATTTCAGCAAATATTTCCCTGAAGCCGGTTGCGATGAGGCCGGACGTGGATGTCTTGCCGGACCGGTGGTGGCGGCAGCGGTAATTTTGCCCAGAAAACCCGACAAAGGGCTGGTTACAGGACTGAATGACTCCAAACTACTGCCGGCAGCGAAAAGGATGCAACTCAGGGAGCTCATCCTGCAGCATGCATTATCTTATGGCATTGCCGTAGTTGACAATACAGTAATTGACGAGATCAATATTCTGCAGGCAAGCATCCTGGCCATGCACCGGGCCTTGAGAGCGCTTAACCCCCAACCGGCAATGATCGTGGTGGACGGCAACAGGTTTAACAGTTATGATGATATTCCGCACTGTTGTGTGGTAAAAGGAGATGCCACCTATCTCTCAGTGGCAGCAGCTTCCATACTGGCAAAAACAAGCAGGGATGCATTGATGGAAACGCTTGACAGAGATTATCCTTACTATGGTTGGAAGAATAACAAAGGCTATCCCACCATGAAACACAAACAGGCCATAGGTATCCATGGCCTGAGCCCTTACCACAGGCGATCGTTCCGGTACCATATCCAATGGCGGATCGATTTTAGCAGAGATGAGGGAGAATAACAATCATCAAAAAATTCATGTTTATAATTAATATCTGACATTGACCAGGAAAATGGAAAATAATTTTTCAAAATATATTGAAGACATTGCCAACCGACTGGGTATTTCTCAGCGAAATGCAGAGAAAACAGCCGGCTTGCTGGCCTCGGGAGCAACGGTTCCTTTTATTGCCCGTTACCGCAAAGAGATGACCGGTTCGTTGGACGAAGTGCAGATCACAGAGATCAGGGATTTACTCCAACGACTTGAAGAATTGGACAAGCGCCGGGAAGCGATACTGGCGTCCATTGAAGAACAGGGTTTGCTTACCGATGAATTAAAAGCACAGATCCTGGCAGCTGTTACCATGTCGGAACTGGAAGACCTGTACCTGCCCTACCGGCCGAAGCGCAAAACACGCGCGAGCATTGCCAGGGAAAGAGGCCTGGAGCCGCTGGCGAAGTATATCATGGCACAAGGAATCGGAAATCCGGAGCAAAAGGCAGAAGACTTTGTTGATCCGTCAAAAGATGTGGAAAGTGCAGCAGATGCGCTGGCCGGTGCACGGGATATTATTGCCGAATGGGTCAATGAGAACAGCCGTACGCGTAGCCTGTTACGTCGTTTGATGGAGCGGGAAGGGCAAATTGAAAGCCGGGTTGCCAAGGGAAAGGAAAAGGAGGGGGAAAAGTACGCCAGTTGGTTCGAGTGGACTGAAAATGCCTCTAAAGCCCCTTCTCACCGGATCTTAGCCATGTTTCGGGGCGAAAATGAGGCTTTTCTGAAGATCAGGATTGCCCCTGATGAAGATACCGCTTATATGACCCTGGAAAAACAATACCTGAAGAACGACGGATTGTGTGCAGAACAGGTCCGGCTGGCCATTCGGGATTCCTATAAACGGCTGCTCCATCCTTCGTTAGAGACGGAATTGCGGAACAGTCTGAAGGAGAAAGCCGACAGGAAGGCCATCGAAGTGTTCGGCAATAACCTTCGGCAGCTCCTGCTGGCACCACCACTGGGTCAAAAGCGTATCCTGGCCATTGATCCGGGATTTCGTACCGGCTGCAAAATAGTTTGTTTAGATGAGGAGGGGCAGCTCCTGCATAACGAAACCATTTACCCCCATCCGCCTGTTGGGCAGTCGGGGGCAGCCATGTCGAAGATACATGCCCTGGTGCAGGCGTACCGCATAGACGCCATTGCCATCGGAAACGGTACTGCCGGACGGGAGACGGAGAACCTGGTAAAACGGATCCGATTTGACAGGGACGTGGTAGCTGTAATGGTCAACGAAAGCGGTGCATCCGTTTATTCTGCCTCTGACCTTGCGAGGGAAGAGTTTCCCGATTACGATGTAACAGTGCGGGGTGCTGTGAGCATCGGCAGGCGGCTGGCTGACCCGTTGGCGGAGCTGGTCAAGATTGATCCCAAGTCAATCGGCGTTGGGCAATATCAGCATGATGTGGATCAGAAGCTGTTGAAGCAAACCCTTGATGATGTGGTGGTGAGTTGTGTAAATGCGGTGGGGGTTGAAATCAATACCGCCAGCAAACAGCTTCTGCAGTATGTGTCAGGAATCGGGCCTGCCCTGGCCGAATCGATCATCAATCACAGAAACAGCCATGGCCCTATACCATCGAGGAAGGCATTGCATGACATCCCGCGGCTTGGTGCCAAAGCTTTTGAGCAATCGGCCGGTTTTATCCGGGTAAGCCAGTCGGAAAACCCGCTGGACAAAAGCGCGGTTCACCCGGAAAGCTATCCCATAGTGGAAAAAATGGCTGCCGACATAGGATGCTCCGTTCCTGAACTAATGCAAAACAAAAGCCTGCGTCAGCAAATTGACCTTCAGAAGTATATCAGCGACAATACAGGATTGCCAACACTGACCGATATCATGCAAGAACTGGACAGGCCNGGNCGAGACCCCCGCAAATCGTTTGACCTTTTCTCTTTCGATCAAAGTATCAAAACCATTGAAGATCTCCGCGAAGGGATGGTTTTGCCGGGTATCGTGACCAATATTGTTGCCTTTGGTGCATTTGTTGACATTGGCCTGCACAACGACGGACTGGTGCATATCAGCCACCTGGCCAACCGCTTTGTAAAAGACCCCGCCGAAATGGTCCAGCTGAACCAGAAAGTGATGGTCAAGGTTTTATCGGTGGATG
>SL_3KL_010_SEDDRAFT_10005815_pt1 | contig 11042 bp, 6 predicted proteins | sample SodLakKL_010_SED_2_FD_10381 | JGI IMG/M metagenome (IMG submission 10381)
TCTGTCATCTCTTCATCATTGAAATGCCAGTAGTGGATAAGCTCCTGTGCACCAGTCTCTCCAACCTCGAAATTTGCTGTAATCTGCACATTCTCCCCAGGCATCTGGTAGCTGAAAGCGGTTTCTTCCGAAATAACGTTGTCACCAATTGTCCAGTTAATGAAGTCATAGCCGGGATAAGGCTCGACCTCAACACTTACTGTTTCTCCCTCAGCGTAGGTTCCGCCACCGGTCAGCAGGCCTGCATCAGGCGGACTGGTTTGCAGTGTCAATGTGTATCTTACCTCAAGTTCATCATCATCAACACAAGAATAGAATAAGAAAGCCGGAATTAAAAGTGTTAGTAATAAGCTAAAATACTTTTTCATTTTTAGTTGTTTTTAGTTGTTTATAAAATATATAATTTCAGATAATGTTAAATTTAGAATGCAACCTGGAAGCGCAAAGCAAGGAAGTGAAAGCGCTCACCGGGTTCTCCGAAGCTGGGGTCAACGGCAAAAGGATCCCTTGTAAGAGCGCCAGTGTTATCATAACCGATAAACGCATCACCCCTGCGGTTTGCATAACGGTCAAAGTTCAGGTAGCCATAGTTCAACTGAAGTTTAACATTCCTTGGGGCATAATAGTTTATGGCAAACGTAAAGCCTTCTCCTGAACCACCCATCACACCCCAGTCGTCGGGACTATCACCGCGTTGATTGTTAAAGTCAGTAAAGTCGTAACGAAAGGCAACTTCAATGTCGCCCCAGGGTTTTCCGTTGATGGGCTGTGTATATTCGCCCTGGTAGTTGTTATATAGCTGTGTTCCACCGAACAAAAGATAGCTAGCCATGACGTAATAACCGCTGAAGGTTTCCGACTCGCGTGGATTACCAGCAGAATCATCCAAACGGTTTACCGTTGAGTGGATGTATTCGGTTTGCATTCTGAACCCTTTGTAGTTTGCGGCAAACTCAAGGTTATACAGCTGGTAATTGTCTACGTGCAGCATATGGTTGGTATCCAGGTATTTTTTCCTGTTGAGGTTGTTGTTGGAACGGGCATCATAGCGTAGGCTGGGAAACCTGCTGCCGGAAACATGCGTTTTCGGAGTGCGGTACGAACCGGCTACACCAAAATGAAGGCCGCGTTCTACTTCATGCCAGTAGGGGATAAAAGTAAGCTTACCGGTCAATGAGTAACCCTCGTTCCAGCCGTGATCTCTTTGGTTGTCTTTTCTGTTTTGAACAGCTTCATAATCACCTACGTCCTGGAAGTGCCATCCGGCAACGGCTACCACGTATGGACGGTGATAGTGGAACTGAAGACCAATGTGACGTGATGGAGCAATTGCCCGCAAAGCTGCCGGACGCTCCATGAAGGTTAGCCAGCGTGATGAGGTGTTCTGTTCCATTGAAAAACGTTCCTTAAAGTTACCGGCTTTGATATCCAAACGCGGATTTACGGTATACATCAGGAAAGCATCCTTTAGGTCAGCCAAGGCATCCGCGAAATCAAAATCAATTTCTGCCTCCAGTTTGTCTGTAAGCTCTGCCTTGAAGGCCATACGCACGCGGCGCATGGCTACAGCATTACCTATGTCATTGTAAGTGTCGCCAATGAAAAATGAACCATCTGCTTGCACACGCAGGTCGAGCCACATTTTATAGTCCTGGTCTGGACTCTCAAATACCAGAATCCCTTCACGTTCCTCAACGGCCAGTGGGGTTCTGTTCACCCTTCGGCCATATTGGTTAAATCTGACGTTGTGAACCAGTTCAGCATCAACAAGGGTCCTACCGCCAATGGCCAGTTCCTTGGTGTCGTGATCTTCATGCGTAAATACAAGAACCAGAGATGAATTCTCCGGCACATTTATTGAATAACGACCCTCCGCATTGGTTTGAACCGCTTCGATGGCTCCCTTGAGTCGAATTGAAGCTTCGGCGATAGGCTCACCGTCTTCACTTGATGTAACCAGGCCGGTTACAGTGCGCGATTGTCCGTATGCAAAAGCGCCCAGGCCGATCAGCACACAAACCAACAAAAATTTCTGAACATTTTTCATTGCTGTAAAATTGGTTATTAATTGGATTTTAAATGATACCGGTTTGCTAACCGATTGTTAAGTTTTTGTTACAATTGAAGTAGAAATTCATGAATGTTTTCCCTGTCTTTCAGACCAAGCTTTTTCCTCAGACGATAGCGCGCGATCTCAGCACTTTTGGGCGTGATGTTCATCAATGTCGCAATCTCCTTGGAAGAAAGGTTCATCCGCAGCAGGGTTGCCAGCTTTTTCTCTTTTTCTGAAAGGTCGGGATGCTTGTCGGTTAACTTAAACATGAAGTCCTGGTGCAGGTCTTCAATTTTACCGTAGAAATCATCAATCTCCTTGGTAAACGACATCTTTTGCTTCAGCACGACCAGTAGTTCACGGAGCTTTTTGTCGCGCTGCTCAATGTCTTTCAAACCGATCAACTGGTCCAGTTCATCTGTAATGCTTTCCAGGAAGTTCCGTTGCTCATTGATGTTCATCAGGATCTGGTTGTACTCCTGCCGTTTCATTTCAAGCTTGTTGCTGAGCATCGTGTTTTCCATCTGGATGGTGTTAACCTCCAGGTCATTCAATGCCTTCTGGGAACTGAACAAGCGGTTTTGCTGCATCAGCAACTCATTTTCCACCTTGAGGCGCAGCTTTTGCTGTCGGAAAAACAGGAAGATCAGCAGGGCAATGATCAGCATGGTGGCAATCAGCAATCCTGGCAAAATCATGTTTACCTGCCTTAGCCCCTCGCGGATGGCGGGTGCAACAAACTCTTCCGTTTCCGGATCAGGCAAGGCGTAGGTCACACTAAGTCCGAAAACATTCTGCACAAAGAAAAGGGAAAAATAGGCCATTACACCGGCAGCAACGGGTGTGGTTACCCACCCTATGGCCACACCACTCAGTGTTTTCAGCTTAATCTCCCGTCCCCCCTTGATCAATCCGATGCCCAATACTGCCCCGATCACTACTTGTGTGCTCGAGACAGGCACAAGCGGCAGAGGTGGCAGGCCAATGGACATTAAAAAATTAGAAAAAGCAATTGAGGAGAACAGGAAAAGCACAAGAGCCTGTGCCAGAACCACTACAAGTGCGGCTTCCGGGGTCAGGGCAAGAACGCCGCGTCCAACCGTTTCCATCACCTTTCTGCTGTAAGTAAAAATCCCGACGGCAATGGCAATGCCACCCAGCAAAAAGAGGAGCTGCACACCGTCAAGGGCAAACAGGCCAAAATTCAAAAGAATGTCTGGCGCAGAGGGGACAAAAACACCCATCACATTGGCGATGTTGTTGGCTCCCAAACTATAGGCCCCAAAAGCACCGGCAACAATCAATCCGATTCGGATCATCGAATCCAGTTTGATGGCGTGAATGCGAGTCCTCCTGAGGAAGTTGCGCAGTAAAATATAGAGCAAAGCAGCGAAAATAGCCCCAAGAATGGGTCCGCTCACCCAGGTACTTACAATTTTTGTCAACACCGAATAATCAGTACCCTTGCCGGTGAATGCCGTCCATCCCAGGATTGCACCTACGACGGCCTGACTGGTAGATACCGGAAGGCTGGAGCGTGTCATAAGGAAAACGGTAACACCGGCTGCCAGTGCAACAGTGAATGCACCGCCAAGTGCATCAACCTCCCCGAGGCTGGTTAGTGTTTCGGATGCGCCCCGGCCCTGAAAAACAGCACCAATGATCACAAATATGCTGGCAATCCACGCAGCCCGGATGAAGCTGATCATGCGGGAACCAACTGCTGTACCAAATATATTGGCTGCATCGTTGGTCCCGAGTGACCAACCCAAAAGTAAACCGCTGGATATTAAAACCAGAAACAACATGATTCCTCTTTTTACATGCTACGCTTAATTGCCATGATGGAAAGCAGGTCTGCTACACGCTCCGCAGCATCCGACAACAATTCAATGTGCAGCGTGAAATATCTTAAATGAAACTTTTCACTCAGTTTTGGAATGGGAAGCTCCTGGAAAACACGTCGTTTGATGGAATCGGCCTGTTTATCCGCCTCCTTTTCATACAAATAAACGCGGTGGATCTTCTCCTTTACCTCCTCCGGACTCCTGAAGTAAGCCCTTGCTGCAGGAACAACCGATTCGATGGCCGATGCCGACAATTCAGAGAGCTTTATAAGGTCCTGATTCAGCTCTGCAGGGATCTTAGGCACCTCCACGTCAAACTGAAACAGGCTTTTCTTTGCCTGATCAATGATGGCATCCATATCCTCCAGCAAACGCATAATGTCGCCCCTGAGCTGTGGCATCAGCGACTGGGTGTACATAATGTTTTCAATCTTACGGCGCTTGATGTCTGCATCGGTTTCCAGTGAACTCAGCGTTTTTAGGTTGTCAACGAATTGTTCCCTGTTCCCGTAGAGGTAATTTTTTACCCCTTCCTTAAATATGATGGCTCCCTGATCTATAGTATCCAGGAAGGAATCAATAAGCTGAATCGATTTGTTTGCTTGTTTGAATGCGATCATGGCTTAAATGTTTTGATAAATTCAACACGACAAATATAATCCAAAAATCAAACGATAATCTAACCTTTATGTTTAGATATGGTTATCCAACCACAATCAATGTGTAGTGTTTTTATTTTTTCTATATATTTCTCTTATAATTTATTATATGTTTTTTGATGTGTATTGTTTTCTAGTATTTAATACATTTGTTCGTTTATGTAGTGTTTTTGATAAGGTTACGCATAGAGTGTTTTCTTGATCAGTTCAATGCAATTTTTCTCTATTCCGACCTTTCTTTAAAAGATTTCTTGCTCCGATCGGAATGCTTGTGTAAATTAGAAGGAAGAGTTTCACCAATTTGCCCTCTCCCCAAAGAGGCCAACAAAAAATCAATTATCTTCGTACAAACAGAAAGATTCGATGGCGGCAAAAAACTTTTACGTTTACAAATCATCTGCCGGAAGCGGTAAAACCTTTACTCTGGTTAAGGAGTACCTGAAAATTGTGCTCAGGGATACGGAAGCCGTAAAAAACATCCTGGCAATCACTTTTACCAATGCGGCTGCCGCCGAGATGAAGGAGCGGATCATCGAGGAACTCGGCAGAATTATTGAATTCGGCCAAGAGGACGGGGATAAGGCACCACAAGGGATGATGGCCGAAATAGTCAAAGACTGGAAAGAAGAAGGATTTTCCTTTCCAACCAATGGATGGATTGTTCAACAGGCTGACAAGGCGAGGAAAAGAATTCTGCATCAGTATGCAGACTTCTCGGTGAGCACGATCGACAGCTTCATGCACAGGGTGGTACGCACCTTTGCCTTTGACCTGCACCTTCCCCTTGGCTTTGAAGTGGAGCTGGATACCGAAAGTCTGCTGAGGCTTGCTGTTGATAAGCTGATCTCCAGTGCAGGTTCTGAGCAAAAGCTAACCCAGCTGCTCCTGAATTACATCCAGAACCAAACCGATGAGGAGAAAGACATCCGGTTGGAAAACCTGATTGTGGAGATGGCCAAAACCCTTACCGACGAAGAAAGCGCACCCTATATCAGGCAGTTAAAAGGGCTGAGCCCGGAGGATTTTGAAGAAATCGTAAAAACGCTGAAGCAATCAATTTCCTCCTTCGAACAAAAAGTGGAAACCCACGCAAAATCAGCAATGGCACTTATCGATGCAACCGGGCTGGCTGCAACCGACTTTTACTACACCACAAAGGGCATTTTCGGATATTTCAAGCAATTGGCAGCCGGTAAAGTCAGGGAGAAGATCCATCCGAACAGTTATGTCCTGAAAACCATTGACCAAGGACAGTTTGAGTCCAAAAAAGCTGGTCCGTCCGAAAAAGCCGCACTGGATTCAATCCAGGGTGAGCTTGTACGCCACTACAATGCCATACAAAGCCTTTCAGAAGCCGGCTTTGGAAAATATTTAACACACAAGGCGGTATTAGGCAATATTTATCCGGTTGCAGTACTCAACCAGGTGGAGTCATTGCTTGAAGAGATCAAATCGGACAATGTGTTGTTACACATCTCTGACTTTAACAAGCGGATTGCCGGCATTGTGCGCGAAGAGCCGGTCCCGTTCATTTACGAACGGCTTGGCGAGCGCTACAGGCATTATATGATTGATGAGTTCCAGGACACATCCGCCTTGCAATGGGAAAACCTGCTGCCTTTGCTTGTAAACGGACTGGCATCCGGTGACAAAAGCCTGATTGTGGGTGATGGGAAGCAGGCGATCTACCGTTTCCGGAACGGGGATGTGGAACAGTTTGCCAACCTGCCAAAGCTGGGAAAGGAAATCCAATCGGTTTCCAAACCGGAATGGGAGGCAACTCTGGACCATAGCTGTGAAATAAATGTACTGAAACACAACTGGCGGTCGGCAAAGGCAATCATAACTTTCAACAACGATTTTTTTCGGTTCACACAAAGCTATCTGACAGGGCATATTCAACCCATTTATGAAGATCTGAAACAAATTCCAGTAAAAAAAGATCCGGCAGGTTATGTTGAGGTGACCGTCCGGGAAGATGAAGAATGGATCCCAACAGAAGATCAGATGCTGGAGCAGGTTCTGGATGCCATAAACCGCTGTCGTGGGGCCGGACATCCATACAGCGACATCACCATCCTGTGCCGCAAGCATAAAGAGGGCAGCATGCTCGCAAGAGGGTTGCTTAATCACAATATTCCCGTAATTTCGGCCGAGTCGCTGCTGCTCAGCCAGGCAAAAGAGGTGAATTTTTTCCTGAGCATCATACGCCTGCTTGATAATCCTTACGACAAGATCGCAACCGTGGAAATGCTTGAATACTTGCTAAGCAATAAATTTATCAAAAGCACCGGCAACATTCACGGATGCCTGAAACAAGCAGGCATATCGCAAAACAGCTATGAAAAGTCCGGGAAACAGCTACTAACTGGCATTGAAAGTCTTCTCCAAAACAATGGGATCGATTTTACTTTCGAACGGTTTCTACATCAAAACATATATGATACCTGTGAAACCATATTGAGAACATTCTTTTCTGATGAAAAATCGGTGAATCCTTTTGTTTCCTTCTTTATGGATGCTGTTTTTGATTATGAATCTGGGCAAATGCTTTCTTATGCCGATTTTCTCAGCTGGTGGGAAGAGAAAGGCAAAAGCTACTCGGTAGTTGTTCCAAAGGGGATCAATGCCGTACAGGTAATGACCATTCATAAATCCAAAGGACTTCAATTCCCGATCGTTATACATCCTTTTGCCGATCAGGCTGTAAAGCAGCCAACAAAACCGGGATTCTGGATTCAGGGAGAAGAAGCAGGGATCCCTGACCTGCCAGCAACCTGGCTCAAGATGACAAAAGCAAGTCTGGAAGATACTCCATTCCAGCTAAAAATTGAGGAGGAAATTGAAAAAAGCTTCCTGGACCTGCTCAACACAACCTATGTGGCCTTTACTCGTCCATCACAGAAGCTGTTTGTCTTCTTCCAGCAGGAAAAAAGGAAACCAAAGAACTCGATCGGCACCTTGTTTGAAGAATGGCTGAAAGAAACAGGTTTATGGCAGGAGGACCGATTCACCTATTCCTTTGGTGTTTTTGAAAATGTGAGCGATAAAAACTGCACAAGCAAAGAAGCAACCTCTTCATTTAAAAAATTGATCAGCAATCCATGGACAAAAAAGCTCCGGATGCGCTCCCACAACCAGGAGCGCAGCATTCTTTTTGACAGGCGTGATGCGCTCGAAAGGGGCAACCTGCTGCACCGTGCCATGGAGGAGATCCGGAGCACCGAAGATTTAGGCCCGGTGCTGCAAACACTGTTTGACAAGGGCGAGATCACCGCGGAAATCAAAACCGAATGGACAGAAAAGATCAATGCGATGATCCGCCAACCGGAAATAGAGGCGTGTTTTAAACCTGGAGTCAAAATCAAAACCGAACCCGGATTGTTTGACCGGGATGGCAGTTTTTTTCGTCCGGACAGGGTGGTTTTCCTTGAGAATGAATGTGTGGTGATCGATTATAAAACGGGCAGGGCTTACAACCATCACCGCCAACAAATGGAAACATATGCGTATCTCTTAAAATCAATTGGATATCCAAACATCCGGAAAGTCATCCTTTATCTTGACCATGGAACAATAGAAACAGTCTAAATAAAAACTGCTGATTATCAATCGTTTTTCGGTACCTGATATCCCGATTTCAAACATTTATTTGTATTTTGCATCCCTAAAAACGCGCTATTTTGCCAACTGTAATGACAAGGCTTGACCTGTCAGTCCTAAACATAACAACCTGAAGCACACATGACAAGATTTTTGACACACAGGGGGATGACTATGTAAATCCGAGGTTGGAATCCAACATCCAACCTCTAACCTCTAACATCAATTCCTGATCTTGGGTAAAACTGCAATGTTTTGACTATCAAACACTTTAGAAAATACAAACATATGAAACACCAGGAAGTCATACAAAAATTCGAACCAAAACAGCATAACTTGCTGGAGATCCTGCATGCGCTGCAGGACAACCATCCGCAAAATTATCTCACCGAAGATGCACTTGAAGAAACAGCACGCTACTTGAGGATGACTAAAAGTTCTGTGTTCGGCGTAGCCGGCTATTATACCATGTTCAGTCTGAAACCCAGGGGAAAATACATCATCCGGGTATGTGTTTCAGCGGTTTGTGAAGTTATGAAATTCAATGAGGTGTTGCTGGATCTGGAAAAAGAACTGGGCATAGGCCAGGGAGAAACAACGCCTTGCGGACGCTTTACCCTGGAGGTGTCAGAATGTCTGGGACAATGCCAGGAAGCACCATCAATGATGATCAACCAAGAAGTCTATAACAACCTCGATAAAGAAAGAATATCAGAAATACTTAATATATACAGGGCAAAATAGCATGCTGCTTTCAAGCTGGCCAAAGCACCTGTTTTAGACAAAACCGATTTCTCATGATAAAAGAAACCAGGGTTATTTTAAAGAATGCGGGAATAATAAATCCCGAATCGATTGACGAATATATAGCTGCAGGAGGTTATGATGCCTTGCGAAAGGCTTTATCCATGTCGCCCGCCTCAGTTATTGATGAAATGATGGAGGGGGGGGGGGGGGGCCGGCTTTTCCACCGGCATGAAGCAACAGTTCACCAGCAAGGGTTGCCTGGATTGTCCGCAACGTTATGTGGTTGTGAATGCTGACGAAGGAGAGCCCGGAACCTTTAAGGACCGTGTCATCATGGAGGAGGATCCCCACTCCTACCTGGAAGGAACCATCATTGCCGCACACGCCATACAGGCAACAAAAGGATATATTTACATTCGCGGGGAGTATTACAACTCCATTCGAAAAACAGAAAAAGCCATTCAGGACGCTTATGATAAAGGTTTCCTGGGGAAAAACATTCTCGGGAGCGGTTTTGATTTTGATGTGGAAATCAAGCTGGGCGCCGGATCCTACCTTTGCGGAGAAGAGCTAACGATGCTTGAATCCCTTGAGGGTAAACGCGGCAACCCGCGTATAAAACCCCCCTTCCCCGCTGAAAAGGGGCTTTTCGGAATGCCTACCCTTGTGAACAACGTGGAAACACTTGCCAATGTGCCTGTGATCATATCAAAGGGCAAAGACTGGTATCGCCAATATGGAACGGAGCGCTCACCTGGCACAAAGATCTTCTCTATCAGCGGACAGGTAAACAAACCCGGCAATTATGAACTGGAGCTGGGGGTTACCCTGCGCCAGCTTATTGATGACATGGCAGGTGGGATGAAAGATGGAAAGTCATTTAAGGCCGCCCTGCTTGGCGGAGCTGCCGGCACGTTTGTGGATGCCACCATGCTGGATGAGAAAATGACTTACGACAACCTGCGTGAAAAGGATGCAACTTTGGGCTCCGGTGCGGTAATCATATTGGCAGAAGGAGACTCGGTTTACGACATCCTGCAGAACTGTTTGCGCTTTTTCCGACACGAAAGCTGTGGCAAGTGTGTCCCCTGTCGCGTGGGAACAAGCTTGCTGGTCAGAAAGGGCGTTGAATTGCGTAACGGAAATCCGGGAAAGATGCTCCTACTGCAGGAGATGGAAAAGGAAGCTGAACTGATGGCCCAAACATCACTCTGTCCACTCGGTCAAAGTCCCATCCTTCCACTGAAGTCGGCCATAAGCTATTTTGCCGAAGAGCTGTAAGGCATTCGTGCAAATCAATCATCAAAAAATAAAACAATCAATTACAGGAATAATCATTTAAACCAAGATGTCAAAAAAGATCCAGCTTACCATAGATAATAAGAAAATCACGGCCACAGAAGGTGCAAACCTCCTCCAGGTGGCCAAAGACAATGGAATTGCCATTCCCCACCTGTGTTATCACAAAAAACTAAGTCCGACCGGTGCCTGCCGCCTGTGCATTGTCAAGATCAAAGATCAGCGCGGTCTGATCGCCTCCTGTGCCGTTAATGTACAAGAGGGAATGGAGGTGACCGCCTTTGATCCCGAACTGGAAGAAGCCAGGAAGTACCTGCTTGATTACCTCTTATCTGAACACGACGAAAGCCACGATGGCAGTTATAGCGACGAATTCCGTGATTTGGTCTTCAAGTATGGTCTGGACAAAAAAGAGAATAGGAAGTTTCCCTCAATCTGGAAGGAACTGGGTTATGAAAAGGATGAAAGCTCTCCTGTTTTAACCTATGATGCGGCAAAATGCATCAAGTGTTTCAGATGCATCAAAGGGTGTGATGAAGTACAGGGTAAAAATGTCCTTTCTTTCAACAGCAGGGGAATCCGATCATACATAATTGGAGGATTTGACCAGTGGGATGAAAGTGAATGTGACGGTTGTGGCGAATGCATCCAGCTTTGTCCGACCGGTGCAATCGTCGAAAAACCCCATCGAAAGGAAATGAACCTTGAAAATGGCATTCGCAAAGTCCGCACTACCTGCCCCTATTGCGGTGTCGGTTGCCAGCTGGAATTGCTTGTTCAGGATGGAAAGATTGTCCGCAGCAATGGCGTTGAGGGTGTAAGTCCGAACGACGG
>SL_3KL_010_SEDDRAFT_10005816_pt1 | contig 11042 bp, 5 predicted proteins | sample SodLakKL_010_SED_2_FD_10381 | JGI IMG/M metagenome (IMG submission 10381)
CTGATTTCAGCAAACCGTGGACCCCAGATTTGACCAAGAGGCTCACCCTGCCGGATTCGTACCATCTGGGTATTGTTTTGTCCTGGAGAACCAACATTTGCAATATAGCGAGCAACGTCTGATTCAAATCTTGTAAGATTAACCTCGTATGTAGTAAATGTGATTCCGCTGTTCCAAAAGTATTCGCTGTTCGTACCATATCATACCCGAGAGTAGCTTCTATGCCCTTATTCTCGATTTCACCTACATTGATGAAAGAGGTGGGATAAAGGTTCGGAGGAACAGGTACATCGATTTCAAAAATAAGGTCAGAAGTAAGCTTTCGGTAAACTTCAACTATACCGGTAAGTCGTTCATCAAATATGGAGAAATCAACACCGATGTTGTATTCACTTGTTTCTTCCCATTTTAAATCAGGATTATCATTACTTACAGGGCCAAAACGCTGTACAAACCTGCCCCCTACAAAGAAGTTTCCGCTTGGTGCAAACCGAAGCCGGGATATACCGTCAAACGGTGCGTCCAGGCCTGTAACTCCATAACTACCTCTGAGCCTTAATCGATCAAAGAATCCGGTATCAAGCAGATTTGTGATTTCAATACCAGCTCCTGCCGACCAGAATGTACCCCAACGGTTATTGGCACCGAAACGTGAGGATCCTTCCCTGCGAACACTTGCATTGGCAAAGTAGGTGTCATCGTAGTTCAAACTGATTCTACCGAAACCGGCTATCAGCCTGTTTGAATTTTTAAAACTGTTAACTGTTCCCAGTCCGTTTGCAAAATCCTGAACAAAACTCAGGTTATTTGCTCCCACAGCATCGGAGATAAAGTCACCACCGGCAACAGTTGTTCCACCAGATTCAAAATCCTGGAAGGAATAGCCGATGAGTGTTTCGATATTTAATCTTTCCAGGCTTCCAAAGTGGTTAACGGTGACATCAAATTGTTCCCTTTTGTTATCCCTGGCCAAGTCCGTTCAGCACGGCCTCGGCCAAGTGAAGATGTACTTGCACCACCGGTAATTTTATTCGTTCTTGCCCAGAAGCGATTTTCTGTACCGGAGAATGTCTCAGTTGAATAAAAAGCAGATGCACTCAAGCCGGGAATGAATTCATCGAACTGATATTCTGCCCTGAGTGAAGCATTAAAGCGGCGACGGTCCCTGATATCTTCAGCAGTCCGGGCAATTGCTACCGGGTTAAAAATATCAAAAGCATCGATCTCTACATATCCGCCTGTGTTATCGTGTCCCTGATCCAATCTAACCGGTGCAGTTGGGTTGTATGTGGCAGCATATCGAAATGCATTATTAAACCCGTAATTCTCTTCCCTGTTGGTTACACCCAAATCAAGTGTCAGGTTAAGGTTATCATTTAAAGCCCTGTGATTGATATTCAACCGGCCGCCAATCTGTTCAAATCCGGTTGTAATCAATAACCCCTGGTTTTCCCGGAAGTTACCGGACACTCTGTACGTTGTTGACTCAGTGCCACCAGCAATTGACAGATTATGAATTTGAGTATGGCTTCTTTGTGTAATTTCATCAAACCAGTCAGTATTTGCACCAAGATCACTGATTTCAAAACCTGTGATAGAACTTAATTCCCTGAATTCATCAGCTGTTAATACGTCAAGTTTATTCTCGACTCCGGTTAATGTCATTGACCCACTGTAAGTGACATTTGTTGTTCCTGCTGCACCTTTTTTTGTAGTGATTGCAATAACCCCGGCACCTCCACGGGTTCCGTAAATAGCAGCTGCTGAAGCATCTTTCAATACATCAATGGATTCAATGTCATTCGGATCAATATTTGCCAGGTCTGCACCAACAATTCCATCCACTACAATCAGAGGAGACTGTGCTTCACCGAAGCTTGAAACCCCTCTCAATCTCAGTGTTGGCATTTGGTTTGGATTTCCACCAGGATTCGAAATGCTCAATCCGGGGACTTTACCCTGGATCAATTCAGCAGGACTGCTGACATTACCAGTTACAAATTGATCGGACCCCACACTTGAAATTGAACCGGTTACCTGTCTCCTGTCCTGGGTACCATACCCCACTACAACAACATCATCCAGCAATTGCAGATCCTGTTGTAATTCGATATTAATTTCTGTCCTTCCATCAATATCAACAGAAGTTGATTGATAACCGATAAAGGAAAATAAGAGCACATTTAGATTTTCTGGAACATTTAAACTATATGTTCCGTCAATTGAGGTTGTGGTTCCTATTGTGGTTCCTGTTGCCTCCTGAGATCCCTGAACAACAACATTAACACCAGGTAACGGTGACCCATCCTGAGCGTCAATCACTGTTCCTGTAATCTGTACCCGATCCTGAGCAAATGCATCATGAATTCCAAATCCTGCAAGAAGGATAAAAATTAATGACAACAGGGAAACTCCCTTTGCTGCAGAAACAACTCGCTCTGAAGAGCTAATAGAACGCTGATAAGGAAGAAATAACTTCCGTAGCCAATTTTCATTCATAGTGTTTCTATTCGTGTGATTTAAATTTAAGTAGCAACATCTGATCGACAGGCTGTTCATCTTTGCCGATGATCAGCAAGCCAATTTACAGATCAAGAAATATTTGTTAATTGTAAAAACAAAGAAACTGATCTATATGATGTACGGCTTAAGTATAAAAAAGCCCTTCCACATTTAAAAATTTTAAAAACATGTAAACCCCTGATTTTAAAAGGCTTTTTAGATCTATTTATCTAATTAGGTCGGTAGTAGCTGGTGTGCTTGAAAATGTGTTCACCTGAGTTCGATTATAGATCATGTCAAAAACACAGAGGCTGTCTAAAAAGACAAAATGATCAGGATGTCCGTTTAAAAAGAAATTAAATTGATTAAATCCCGGCAGTAAATATTCAATTCTAATTAATTATTCTACCCTGAGTATCCCTCTCATGGAAATATGATGGCCAGGAAAGGTGCAGACAAACTGATAGTCACCGGGGATGTCCGGTACGGTAATATAAATTGTTTCAATTTGTCCGGGCTGCAGCATGGATGTGTGATACAGAACTTCATCCATGATGGGTACAAATTCAAGGGCATCTGCATCGAGGCCGAGGTTCATTGCCGCAACCCCAACGTCATCGGCAGTTCCCGGCGACACTATAACTACATTATGAGCCATATCATCATCATTATTAAAGGTGAGCGCAATTCTGCTGCCGGCCTGAACTGTTATTTCATTAAGATCATAACGCAGCCCGGGCTCCGTGGCAAGTTCAATCCTCTCATCAGGCCCGTCCACCCAATCTTCAGGCATTTCTGTAATCTTTTTTAAAGTACCTTCCGCAGCTTCATCAGGAGAAACTACACCGGTGCCAACAGTGACCGCAGATCTATCCCCATCGGGCAGATAATTCAATGTATAGTATCCAACCGGATGCAGTAATGAACTGCCGGCAGCGGATGTAATGCCTTCTGCCCTGATTTCATTGATATAGCCTTCTCTTAGTCCATCTACATACAGGCGCACAGACATTCGGTCATCGGCTACCTCGAGCCTCGTGATGGTTTTATCCTGCCTGTTGATAACCGGGCTTCCGTATGCTGAGTTGTATTCATAGGTAAAATCTGTAACTCTGAAATTATTAATGTCCATCAAAGAATGGTGGTCAGCCGGTTTTGTAAAGGTTATGGTAAACCCGTTCGATTCAGCATTGATTTTTTTCATTTCAAAAGGAACCTCACCGGTCCAGCCCATACGCTGAATTCCAAAATTTTCACGCCCGGTTGAACCCCATCCACGATTCGTCATCCCCACATAAACCTCCTGATCCGGGCCCCATTCAAGGCTGATGATACCCGATGAAAATCCTTCTCTGAACCCGAATACAGCACCCTGGTATTCACCGTTCACTTTTTCATGATACACCCGCATGATTTTTGAATGTCCCTGGTCACCAACAAGCATCTGTCCTGCAAACGGGCCAAGCTGTTCTTCATTTTCAATCAGAAGCATTGCTGACGTTGATATTCCCATGATGGTATGCGGAAACCAGACGGCCGGATTCTTTATTTCAGGAATATTTAAAGACTGTTCATAAAGTGTCAAACCTTCAGAATCGTCGATGTCATCAAATCTGAGATTTACCGGAGATTCAGGCCTGTCAGCCCAGCGCAGTCCTTCCGGGTGCCCGGCAAAATCTCCTGTTTCAAGATGAGTCATCCAGCCCGACCCGATCCAGTCGCCTTCATTTTCCGTATAAAAAATATCTCCTTCTGCATTGAGGCCGATTCCAAGCGGTGAACGCAATCCGGTTGCTATTGGTGTCATATCTCCATCCTGGCTAATTCTAAGCATCCAGCCTCTCCAATCTGTCAGGCTGGCACCATATCCGATCCATGATAAATTCAGAGTGACAATCATATCGCCATCCGGCAGAAATACCGGGCCGTATGAATATTCATGGTAATTACCTGTCAATGGCCAGCGATAGACCGTCTCATACAGGTCAGCAATACCATTCCCGGTTGTATCTTTCAGTTTGATCAGCTCTCCCCTCTGTGCGATAAAATATGCCCCATCATGATATGCGATACCGAGAGGTTCATGCAAACCCTGGCCAAACCGCTGAAATTCCGGCTCATTACTACCGGGATTTGTTATTATCCAGACTTCTCCTCTTCTGGTTGGCACAGCAAGTTGGCCCTGGTCATTGAATGCCAGCCCGCCTGCTTCAAGAATGATATGATCAGGGATTTCCAGTGTGGAAATGGTATAATAGTCTGATTCCTGTCCCTGATCACCTGCAGCCTGGGCAATGGCATCTTCGGCGATACCCTGAAACAGGAATACCGATGCCAACAGGCAAATGATCATGTTAAATTTGTTCGACAATTGTTTAATCCTCATAATAATTTCAGTTTCAAAAATGATTGATCTGTTACCAAATTAGCTGATACTCAATTTCTGAGTGAGTTGAATTTCGAAGTACCGGAACCACCAACATTTGGATTCCATTGCCTTCATAAATTTCAGGATCTTCGCCATCAACATTGATCAGGTCGAGATAATAATTTCCGTTAACCCGATACAAACCGTTGGGTAAGTGTTCAATGGATTTACCCTGTGCCAGCCTTGCTGCTTTATCATTATGGGTNGTATCAGACAGGAATCTCAACGATCTGATGAATTCATTTCCCGTCTCATCAGGTGCTATCAAATCTTCGATCGTTATGCCATAATGTTCTGTTATGAAAACTGGCTGGCCATCTTCATTCAGACTGTAACGATCGACTCCTCTCATCGATTCAGGCCAGTCAGTTGTAAACATGTCAGAATCATCAAGGGAAATCAGAGGGGTTCCGGCACCGGATTCCACAGCCGCATTCATAGGAACCAGCAATTGTTCATGTCCGCGGCCCCGCCACATACGGGTGACATCTGCAAACGGATCCCGCCAGAAAGAAAGAAGTGTTGAGTTGTTCAGATCAAAGCTGTAATGGATTCCTTCGGGATGGCCAACCGAAAGCACATGAGTTCTCTTTTCATTCTCATAATCAAAAAAACCACCGATCAATTCCGGGTACCTTGAATCGATATTAACCGTTACAGGTGGCTGCGGGCTTCCACTTCCGCTACCTGCCGGCTGTTCTATCAATGGCCTTTTCTCAATACCCGGGCCTTCATAATTAATTGATAATGTTGTTCCCCAGATGATTTGAAAGTGAGTTACATCGATTTGATGAGTACCTTCAGTTAAATGAATGATGTTTCCAAGTCGTTGATTATCATATTCACCGGTATTCTCAATCAGAAGGCCTCCATTTATATAAAGATTACCTCCATTGTTCATGCGGGTTTCAAAAAGATATTCTCCGGTAACAGGTACCTCAATTTCACCAGAGAATCTCGTGGCATAATGATCATTTTTTGGACTCAATTCACTCACATCAAAATGATCGGTAACCCCTTCTTCAATAATTGTCAATTCATCAAAATTTTCCGGAAGCCTATCGCCTTCATAGTCATATACCGTGAATGACATCTCACCGAGTGTGATTGAATCTGTCAGGCTGTAGGTTTTATATTCAATATTCCTGAAGGCGACCGGCCCGTGATCACCCTGGAACATAAGCGGGCCTTCCGGCGCTTCATCATCATACGCTGCAGCTCTTGTTGGCCCGCTAATTTCAACATTTTCCTGTACAAGCACACCGTTTAAATAAACCCATTCAAACCGTGCATTCTCAGTTTTATTACCGGAATCATCAAACCGTGGTGCCCTGAATAGAATATGATATTCCTGCCAAAGCCCTGGTGCAAGTGAAGCATTTACTCTTGGGGCTGACCCTTCAAATCCACGTTCTCCATCCGGGCGCGATTCGTCCCATCGTTCATAAATTCCTCCGACATCGGAAAATTGGGGAGGATCAACTCTCCAGCTATCAAGAATTTGTGCTTCATACCGGCCCTGGAAATAAATGCCCGAGTTGGATCCTTTCGGCACAAGAAATTCCAGTTTCAATTCAATGTCTCCATGTTTAAGTTCAGTGAATAGATGTTCACCGGCATGATCTTTGTCGAGATTCACGATGACTCCCGTTCCATCAATGGTTTCCATAGAGTACTCTGATTGATAATCGGAGTGTACATTTCCCGCCACAGACCAATTGTCTGCCGGTGACCTGAATTCACTGAGCTCACTTATTGACATTTCCTGAAGCGGCAGGGAATTGATCTCTTCAGATCCTTTTTGTTCATCAATTTCATCATAAGCGCTACACGCCGAAACTAAAAGCACGAATAGAGCAAAGATTGTCGGTTTAAATATAATTCTGAGCATTGATTCAAACTAAACTTTAGAATTTATAAATGGTATAAATGTTATTAACGGACTTTAAATTCTTCTGTATCGTCTTCACTGACTTTATATTTTGATTGATACCAGTCTTCGACGATCATCGCAATCGGGCCTACAATAAACAGTGCATAAAAAGGTGCATAAACAGCTTCATTCAAGCGGAAAATAAACTCTACGAATCCGATCAGGAAAGCAACAACACACCTCCCTTTAACTGTCGATACCGTTGTTTTTGGGTCGGTAATCATAAAAAGCACAAATAACTGATACATAGGGCCGGTGATTGGTGCAATCTCGGCAAGAAACGGATCACCGGTTATCAGGCTTCTTAACCAGCCAAACAGGAAAAATGACATGACATAAACGGCACTTACATGGAACAGCTTAATTTTTGAAAGAGTCAGAAAACCAACAATCCATATAACAAACATCGCCCACATATTACTGCCCCACTGGATGCTCAATACAGCAGCACTATCTGAGGCTAACAGGATAATGGCTACAATTCCAAAATTTGTGGGATTCCAGATATGCCTGCCTTTATAACGTAGCACATATTTTGAAGCGATGGAGATCATCGCACAGAGTGCAAATGGCCAGTAAAATGGTGACCGAACCAAAATACCCGCACTGTTGCCGGATATGTAAGCACTCGAAAGATTTCGCCACTCACCGGTCACAAGTTTGTGTAAGACTGTTTCAGTTGCAACGGCAGCAGCAATTGCAATTAAAAATTTATCCCAGCCGTCAAGAATACCAAATGAGATATGAGCTGCTACAACTACAGCAGTAATCAAAAGAGGCCCGATAGGTAGCTTAAGTTTTTTCAGAGAAGCAGGCAGCAGGTTACTGTATTTGCTCATCCAGCAATATTTTCTTTTATAAGATGTAACCTGTTCACTTCCGGTTTTTCAATTACCTGCAGATTCCCTGATGGCCAGTAAATCTCCACTTTATCGATTTGATCATGATGGCCTAATCCGAAATGTACTGTTCTCTGGCTCTGTGAGCTGAACGCATCACCACCGTGAATGACTTTTTTATGTTCTTTGCCATCCCAATGGATTCGTACGACGGCTCCGATCGCACTTTTATTACTTTGTTCACCTTCTAATTTAAAGCTCACCCAACGATTATCAGTTCTGACATGATTTCTGTAAACTTTAACCGGGCCATGCTGATTCGCGACAATAAGGTCTAACGAACCGGTATTAAAAAGGTCAGCATATGCTATTGCACGGCTGTCAAGATCCAATTGGCCACCAACTGCTGATGCGATTTCCCTAAACCGTCCGGCACCATCATTCATCCAGATCTTGTTATTTTGATAACCTGAAAATGTACGGTTATTCATTGCTGGCCAGTTGTTTGCATCGATGATGATATTCCTGTTGCCCCCAACTACTTTGGCATAATCGTACCAGTAGTCGGTATTCGGTTCAGCAGACACATATCCGTTTGCAACATATAGATCGAGATTGCCATTGTTATTCAGGTCTATAAACTGTCCACCGTAGCCCCATTCACCGATTTCAACTCCCATATTACTTGCAAGATTTCTGAATCTCAACCGGTCGTCACTCGATCTTCGTGTGCTCACCCACAGGTTGTTGCCCTGCATCAGGACACCCGCTTCCGAAATATTGGTTACGTAGATAGAAAGGTTACCCTGATTCATGATATCTCCAAAGGCTACACTCATCCCGCTTTTGGGAATAAAACCGAGACCAACCTCTTCACCCGCATTCCGAAAACGTTCTCCTCCTTCATTGATAAAGAGCTCATCCACACCATAGTCGTTTGCCAATACGATGTCCGGATATCCGGAATCATTCAGATCGGCTGCGGCAGCAGCTAAGGTCCAGCGTCTTGTATCCAGGCCAACTTTTTCCGTTACATCAACAAAGGTGCCGTCGCCCTGATTCTCAAACAGGTAATTTCTTCCGCCATTGGTAGCATATTCATAACTATCGGGCATGATACGGGTAGACGTCAGATTCCAAAAATCGACCTCTTCATGGTAATAGCCACCAATAAAAAGATCGAGATGGCCATTATTATTGTAATCAAGCCAAACAGCGGAATTGGCATTCACCCATTCAGGAAGCCCGGTTTCATCGGTAACCCTTGTGAATCCCTGTCCGTTCTCATTTCGGAAAAGTTCCGGTTTACCCCATTTATATAAAAACAGATCTTCATAACCGCTGTTGTTGTAATCACCCCAGATAGCTCCCATGGATACGCCAGTGCCTTCAATGTTTACATCTCCGATGCCAAGTTCATCGGCAATGTCCTGGAATGTGCCATCTCCCAGGTTTTTGTAAAGAGCATTACTGGTTCCGTAACGGCTATTGGTAAGATAAATATCAGGCAGCCCATTGTTATTAAAATCGACTATAGATACTGATGCTCCGACAGATGCAATTTGGGGCAGGATATGATCGAGTTGCGGATCCAGGTCCGGACGCTGGTGTACAAAATCAATACCAATCTGATCTGAAATCTCCTCCAGGTAGAAACCGTAGCGTTCTATAGCCGATTCCATGTCTTCAAATATTTCAGGAGATCTCAGTTCATCCAGTTTCTTCATTCCCATCGGAGCTGCAAGCAAACTTATGAAGAAAATGATGACACCTAATTTTGTAACCTGCTCTTTATTCATCTCGGACTGAATTTGTATTTACTTCTGCATCTGGTATAAAATATCTAAAAATTTCAATTTTTTACATTTCAATTGAAAATCAATGCTGACCGGAAAGGTTCAGGTGTAACATACCTTGTATGATAGTGAATCCAGTCTTCTCGATGCCGCTGAAAAACCGGGTCATCAAACAAGGTTCCGCTTCTCAGGTATTCATAGTCTGATTGGCCATGGTAAGGAAGTGGCTCCACGGTTCGTGACGCTTCCGTATTATAATCACCATCTTTTACCCAGCCATCTGAAACAAAAACAAACGTTCGTGTCCAGCCTTCTTCCGGGTCATCCAGGGCTTCAAATTCAAGGATCATTTCATCACCGGCATTCATGATCACATACCGGTCATCGATTTCTGTAAGCAGTTCACTGACATCGCCAAATCGGGTGTGATATCCTTCAAGGTCTCTCCATCGGGGCTGCGTGCCTGAGATTTCTCCATAGTTTGGCAGCTTCGGTGAAACACTGTCGGGACGATACCATTCTGAATAGCCCCTGTATCTAAGCTCCTGCCGGACAGGGTTCAGACTCGTTTCCACAAAGTAATCTTCAGGAAGCTGTTCAGCCCATTGAATCGCATCCCAGTAAATTTCTGATGTAGTATGCATACGAATTCGCCTATCAGCGGGATCACCTGAATATGGAAAAGCTTCTTCCAGGTCAATCAGGATAGTTTTCAATTTACCAGCCGGTACCCCGTAATTTTCATGCAAAACTTTCCACCCATCATTACCATCAGATACCTCAATTTTTAATCCATGTGGAGGATCATGGCTTCCCTGGCTTAGTGCAAGATTTATAGAACTGTCTGTTGGCCTTAACCAGCCCGAAGCAACAAGAACTATCGGTTTATCAACCGGAACATCCTCACCCAACTCAATCTCTATAAAATGATCATTTACCAGTCCCTGATATTGGGTTTTGGTAAACGTTTTCAGGTAATTCCCGTCTTTCTCCCGAACAGTTTCCGATACGTCCCGGCCGTTGTCATCCAGTACCCGTGCAACCGGCTGTGGAATTGTTAAAGCACGAGACGATAAATCGGGTTCCGGGAAAACAAAACGTTCATCTATATATATTTCTGTATCCACAGGGTGGTCAACAGCAATCAGGCCCACATAATCAAAAAAATGGGTTTCCCAAAGTTCCGCTGTAATTCGCACATCATAGATACCATCCCGGTTTGCAATCTTATTACCCGGAATCCTGACTCTGTCGAGTGTCTGAATAACCCCTGCTGTTTCCTGGGCATTTATTCGTAATCCGAGAGGTGAACGCCAGAGTGCATCTGTGATAAATTGAACCTCTTCTCCGTCATGAGTAAACAGCCACGGACAGGAGCCTTTTAAAATTTGTTCATTAAATATCGTTGCCCCGATTCCCAGTTCAGCAAATTCCGCCTGAACTGATCCGTTTGGCCATATAATCCGAAGCATTTCTGCTTCTTCATACTCACCCAACCCGAAATGGACGATCGGTGAACTGATCATCTGTTTTTGATAGAGAAG
>SL_3KL_010_SEDDRAFT_10005817_pt1 | contig 11040 bp, 8 predicted proteins | sample SodLakKL_010_SED_2_FD_10381 | JGI IMG/M metagenome (IMG submission 10381)
GCCCAGGCCAGTCCCGAGGCACAGGACGAGCAGCGGTTTTCGCGGATCGAGCCGCTGGATTTTCGCAGCGAAGTCGAGCAGGCGCGTTTTCGTTCCTTGACCAATGAGCTGCGCTGCACGGTGTGTCAGAACGAGTCGCTGGCCGAGTCCGATGTTCCGCTGGCGCGCGACTTGCGCCGCGAGATCTTTCACATGATCCAGGATGGTCGCTCCGACATGGAGATCCGCAGTTTCATGGTTGATCGCTACGGCGATTTCGTATTGTATCGGCCACCCCTGGCTGGCCATACCCTGCTCCTTTGGGCCGGTCCTATCGTGCTTCTGCTTGGAAGCCTGATCGGCGTAATCATCGTCATTCGACGCAGACAACAGGCCCTGCAATGACCACAGCCTTTATCGTCGCCGCATTGATTGCGGTATTGATCGCGCTCGGCTTCGTTCTGACCCCACTGGTCAGAAGCTCCAATGCTGAAGCCAAGCGAATTCACCGTCAGCTCCGCGCCCTTGATGAACTGACCGACCAACTCGACCCCGAAGACCTGCGCCAGCGCAAGGCGCGACTCGAAGCCGCGCTGGAACAGTCCGGGTCCGGCGACAAGGGAGTAGGCGTCGGCGTTGTGCTGGCGCTGGCCCTCGTTGTGCCACTGGCCACGGTTCTGATGTATCGGCATGTCGGCAGTCCGGATGGACTGACACCCGGCGGCAGCCAGGTCGAGGAGATTCGTGCCGGCATGACCGAACTGGCCCATGCCATCGAACGTAATCCGAACGATGTCGACAACTGGGTTCGGCTGGGCATGATCTACAAGGATATTCAGGAATTTTCCTCGGCCGAGCACGCCTTCCGAAGAGCCCTGTACGAAGCCGGTGACGACGAACCTTTCATTCAGGTTGAGTTGGCCGAAACGCTGCTGTTCGCCGCTCGGGGCGGCGCCATGCCGTCCGAGGCCCGCCGCCTGCTGGCCCGAGCGATCGCCTCGGATCAGGAAAATCAGAAAGCGCTCTGGCTGCTGGGGATCGGCGCGTTCCAGGCCGGAGACATGGCCAATGCCGTGCGCTACTGGCAACGCCTGGAGGGTCTGCTCGAGCCCGGCAGTGTCAAGAATTCCGTTCAGGCCCAGCTGCAGCGTGCACGCCAGCAGATGATTGCGGGGGGACCCGATCAAGGAGACCGACCTTCAGGTGAGTTGCCCGAAGGCCATCCGCCCCTTCAGGATCGATCCGGACCAACCACCGCGCAACCATTGCCCGACGATCACCCTCCAATTGAATCACCACCGGCCGTTGCCGGTTCGCCGGGGGAATTGCCGGAGGGTCATCCGCCCATCGATGAACAGCCCGCCGAAGAGGAGGCACCACCGGCCAGCCCGGATGATGGGCCAGTACTCCCTGTACAGGTCAACATCAGCCCGGAGCTGGCCAACGGTCTTGATGGGGGTGAAACGGTATTCGTCACCGCCCGCGCGGCCGACGGCCCGCCGACGCCACTGGCCGTCCGTCGCTTGAGCGTGGCCGATCTGCCGGCCCGATTTGGATTCAGTGATGGCGATGCCATGCTCGAAGGCATGAGCCTGAGCAATCATCCCGAAATCATCGTGACCGCCCGAGTCTCCATGCATGGCCAACCCGAGGCCCGTGCCGGCGACCTCCAGGGTCAGGCCGGACCCTTGTCCATCTACGACGTCGCCGAAGTCCAGGTCACCATCGACGAGACTGTCGAGTAGGTCAAAAGGCGTTCTCCCGCAGAGGCGCGGAGGCGCAGAGTTTAATAAGTTCTTTTCCTTCTCTGCGCCTCCGCGCCTCTGCGGGAGCTAAGTGGGTGTTGGCATTACCTGAAGTGATAGCGCAGCAGGACGCTGCCGACGTGGACGGTGTTGTTGGGAGTGCCGCGTCCCAGTCCGAGCAGGGCGCCGACGGTGTCGGGGGCAACCTCGTCGCGATAGAAATCGTCCTCGACCAGGCGACCATAGACATAGCCCAGTCGCAGCCCGAGTTGCTCAGTGATGTTTCGTTCAATGCTCGCTTGCAGGGTGATGCGCCGGGATTCGAGATCCGGGAAATCCGGTGGCGCGCCGCGTCTTTCGACGGTGAGTTCGCCATCGGCACGGGCATAGGTGAAATCAAGCCGTGCCTTTTCCCAGTTTCCAGGCAATCGATCAAAGTTCACGCCCATTCCAAAGGTCAGGAACTCATCGTTCTGACGGTATTGCCAGGGCTCGCCGAAATTGAAGTCGGATCCGCGGATCGTGGCGTCCAGGGATTCCCTCGCTACCCAGGCATTGGCCACGGCATGCTCGCCAATGCCCAGTGACAAATCAAGACCATAGCTTTCTTCTTCACCTTCACTCAGGCCGATTTCGGTATCACTGAAATCATCATCGGACAATTCGTAGTAGACCCCGGCAGACAGGTTGTCGGTAATGCCGTAGTCGGCCGACAATCGCCAGGCTTCGCGTTCCTTTTCGGCAAAATGAAAGCGCCGCAAGGTGGGGGTTTCCATCGGTCCCAGCAGAGCCGGGTCCAGGTCATTGCTGCGTTCTTCGTGCGTATAGCTGGCAATCAGATTGAGTCGCGAGATGGGCATGGCCCGGACCTGGAACGAGTACAGATCAGTGCGGGTGTCATGGACCTCCTGAAGAGTACGACTCATCTCGCGACGCTGGGCGGTGGCGCCAATTCGCCAGGCCCGTGAAATGCGGTAATTGAGGTTGGCGTTCAATGTCCAGCGATCAAAGCTGTAAGGCTGGTTGGTACGTGGCTGGCCCAGATAGGTGTCGGTATTGATTTCAACGAAACTGTCCACCGGCGTGCGATTGTCACGCTCGTCGTAGCGAAACTGGACACGGGTATTCAGGCGCGGGGTCAGGTTCCCGGTGACGCGCAGGTTGGCAAACCGGGTATCGACCCTGCCATTCAAGTCGGCGCGCGGCAATTCCGATAGTCCGGCGAAAGCCGGATTGATGGTCGGTGCCAGAAAATCCTGATCCTGTTCGGCACGACCCACGGCGACCTGGCCGGCCACGCTGACTCGATGGGAATGACGCCAGGAGCCCGACAGCATGAACTGGTGATACTGATTGTCAGGTGGCTGAGCCAACTCACCGCGATCATCACCCACACTGATGCCGACAAATGGGTTGTCCCAGCGGATCGAATCGTTGCGATTGTTGAAGGTGGACAGGTTGTAGGCCGTCTCCAGCTCCCAGTTATCCCGGGTAAAGCCGATGGCTGCGTTGAACCGGGTCGTTTCGTAATCGACCGGCGCGATCAGCTCTGTCGCATGAAAAATAAAGGCCGCCCCCTGCACGCGTGTGCCCTGACGGCGGTCATGCTCGACATCAAGTCGATAATTCCATGGACTGGGTCGATGGAAATCAAGACTCACCCCCAGACTTTCACGCTGGGTGCCAATATCGTAGGAACGCAAACTGTCTTCCAGGACCGGCATCTGGTCGGTACTGACTTCGCGAACCCAATCGCTCGGCAAGCTCTGACGATCCGTACCGGCACCATCGTAAACCGAGCGGGCATCGAAAAACTGCAAACGGGCAATTTCACGATAGTCGAGGCTCAGTCGGTAGCTACCCTGCTGACCCCCGCTGATTTCCACCGCTCGGCTGTCCAGGCCCAGCCGATCGGCATAAATGTCCACGTAGCGACCGGCCTGGTCACGGTAGATCAGGTCCGCCCCCAAGCCGAGATAGAACCCCTCTTCTTCCCATCCGCCAAAGCTGCCGAAATCACCCCCATCGTCGGAGACGTATTCGAGTCCGAACAGTACGGAACCCGTCCATCCATAGGGGAACGGGCAGCGCTCACAGACAAAGCCACTGGTGTCCGGTTTCTTGTCGGTCGACTCTTGGTCATTGCTCTCACCGGCCATGACAGAATGCCCGCCCCCAAGCGCAAGCAGGCAAGCGGCTGTAAGGGCATTCAGAGGTAATCTTCTTGTCGTTGGCCTCATGTCGATATCCCCATGTCCATCTCCCTTTTAACGCAGGAACCCGGCACCCGAGGGGTGATTGGATCCATGCACCTGGGAATGACAATTCATGCAGCTCTGGCCCAGGGTGAAGTTGGAAGGCGAGGCGCCGCCGGGCAGATCATCCGGGGTTCTACCCACGCCGGCATGGCCGAGGCGGGTATGGCATTGCTGACACAGCATCGGGGCGCGTCGAGTCAGCATTGCTGGATTGTTCGAGCCATGGGGCTGGTGGCACAGCGTGCAGTCTTCTGCCACCGGTGCATGTTCCCACAGGAAGGGACCACGGGTTTCGGCATGGCATTCGTAACAGTTCTGATTGACGGTCATCGAAGTCAGCATGGCTTCACTGCCCGAACCGTGAGGCTGATGGCAATCGGTACAAGCCATCTCGCCGTGTCGAACCGGATGGGCGTAAGCGCGATGGGTTTCGGAACGCACCTGCGTGTGGCAATCGCTGCAGACTTGGTTCTGAATGGTCGCGATGGACATCGGGTCGCGGCGCTCGTGCATGGAATGACAATCCACGCAGCCAACCTCGTACTGATGGTGAGCACTACCCTTCCAGAAACGATGATCGCTGCCCTGGTGACAGGTCAGGCAGGCCTGGTTCTCCTGCTCACTGCTCCACAAGGCATTGTCTCCGAAACCGGGCATGGGAGGACGCTCCTGGCCGATCCGCAATGGTCCGGCATGATCCGCACCCGGCCCATGACAGGCCTCACACTGGGTCTGGCCAAAGGGCGAGCGGGTATCACCCTTGACCGCGTGAGGTCCTTCAAAAATCTGCAACAGGTGATGATCGCCACCATGACACGTCAGGCAGGTATCGGCCCCGGCTTGAGTGTATTCAGGATCGCTCTCGCTTGCCTGGGATTCGCTCTGATCAGCAACTGCGTTCAATCCCACCAGGGTCAAGGCAAACACAGCAGCGACAAACAGGCCGCCGGTCAGAAACTTGGTTGTCGAACGCCATGAGCTTGGCAAGGGACCCTCCCGCGGACCAAAATATTCTTTATTTTTCAATCAAAGCTGCCGGCCCTGCGGCCGGCAGCTTCAATAGAGTTTACTACGATGCTTCTAGTGTTGCTTAAAAGTCATCCAGGCCATGGGATTCCGATACCGAAATGAAACCGGTCGGCCCATGACAGAACGCGCAGTTCTCCGGTGGTGCTGCATCGATCACGGCCTGGGTATCCGGGTCATTGTGCGGATCCGGATTCATCAGGAACGCGTTACCGAACGAGATCGGACTGGTGCCACGCAGAGACATGTGATCCAGGGCAAGTTCACTATCGTGACATGACGCACAGGCAGCGCCTTCCGGGCTGAGCTTGTTGTCATCCCGGGGATCACGGGCCGCGTCAATACTGGGTTCATATTGACCCGAGCCCACTCGCGTGGCATTGGAATCCACGGTCGTGCCCAGCACATTTTCGAGCGGCAGATTCCAGGTGCCGTCTATATGGCAGGCTGTGCAGTCACTGATCGGTCGTGGATAGGTCACATCCGAGAAGTCATGTCCACCCGAAAAACCATAGGCCACATACGGCTGTTCTCTGACCGCGGATGCGTGGATGGCGTGGATCATGTACATGAAGCTGATCGACTGGTCCTCCAGACCATCCAGCGCTGCCAGGTTCTCGCTGTTGAGCATGCCATCGGGATCGACCGGGCGCCGGAACAGGTCGGTTGAGTTGGGGTTGTGACAGGTCGCGCAGGCCTCGAGGTTGTCGTTGCGCTGGTTGCCATGGAAAGTCAGGGCATCATTGACGGCATGACAATCCTGGCACGCGGCCAGATCGACGACCTGGCGACGTGGCATGGCTTGTTCATCGGTAATGGCAAACGCCTGGGTGGCGCCCGGGATCGGGATCTGATTGACGAACTGACCGGACAACCGACCCTGCAGGGCCACGGTGCCTGAACCAAGCGCCGGTGTAGTCATCGGGATCTCGACCGGATTGGACAGCGCCGAGGTATCCAGCGTGTAGGTTCCGTCACCATTGTCAAATACACCGGAGGGCAGTCCGGAGCCACTGGAAATCACCGGGATGGTCCGCGGTTGAGCGACCTCGCGGCCCGTGGTAATCGAGCCTTCATCGTTGCCGACATTGGTGAAATCGGTATTCGGCCAGGCGAATGCCACACTGACTGAAGTTCCACCCCCGGTAAAGGCCGGATGGCTGGTGATGTCGTAGGGTTCCTCACCATTTTCGGGATTGGTGACCGAGAATGTCACCAGCGGTGAATCACCCTCGTTGGTGTTGGCAACCTCGAGAACATTGAACTGGAACTGGCGCGCCAGCATGCGCGCCTCGTCCTCGTGGTACTCGAGATTGCTCTTCAGGAAACCGCTTTGCGAGTGACAGGCCACGCAGGTCGAGTCCGGCTGGGCCAGGCCAATGTGATTGCGGTTTTCGTTGGTCAGGCCGGTTTCGTCGAAAGTCAGATTGTCATGACAGGTCGCACAAGCCATGGCGGTAGCCCGATTGTCGACCCAGTCGGCTTCCGGAGTTTCCGGATTGGCCGGATCATGGCAGGTCTGGCAGTTCTTCAGGTCCTGCGGGTAAGTGACGTGGTTGAAACTGACAGGAGCACCACCCAGGCTGCGGCAGGCAAATCCACACAGTTCATACGGTTCGCTCAATTCGGTACCGGCATGGATCTTGTGAATCATGACGGTCTGATCGATGCTGTCGCCGGTCGAGGATTCAAACTCGGGCTGGTGACAGGACACGCACTGATTGATGTCCTTGCGCGCGCCACCATGGAAGGCGAAGTCTTCTCTCCGACCGTGACAGGCCGCGCAGTCCTCCTGGACCGCGATGCGCCGCGTCGGAATGCCTTCGATTTCACCGGTCGCCGGCAGAATGTCGAAATGGGTGTCATAGGTCGCCGCGTTGGGAATCGACTGTCCCGAGACGCTGGCATTGCGAATCTCCATGCCGACGCGATGGGTCAGGTCCGGCTCGTACTCGATTTGCGCGATGCTTTCCAGTGAAGTATCGAACGTGAATCGATAATTGCCATCACCAAGGTCTTCCATGGTGCCGGCGCTGTAGGTGGTTGGGGCACCAAACTCCAGTCCGTCAGGTTGACGGGTTGTCCTGATATAGGTCGACCAGTTGGGGTTCTTGCCGCCAACGCCAGGCAACAGCTTGCTGACCGTGAAGCTGACACTGACAGTATCCCCCTGCTGAAGTCCGGGCACGCCCGTTCCAAATTCATCGGTAATCATGAAATCGATCACCGGGTTGCCATCGAGATTGGCATCGACGATGAACGAATAGAGCTCACGGGGGGCCGGACGTGGACGCGGATCGAATCTCTCCGGTTGCGTCATGAACGGTTGAACGTCGCCCTGGACCCAGTCATCGGGAGCAAAGACCTCATATAGCTCCGGCGGCATGTTCTTGAAGAAGCGCTCCATCTCGGGGTGCGCGCGCTCATCCCTTGCTGTTCGTGCAGCACGACGAACGTCGCTGCTGACATCCCCGGGGGTCTGGAATCTGGCCCCGCGTGGATCTTGTTCGTAGGCGTGAACACTCTGAGGTGAAACCGTGAGGAGCAAAACCAATGCCGTCCCTCCCAGAATTGCCCCGAATTGATGCAACAAAAATGCCTTTGAAGTCATTGTTTTGTCCTCACTTTTCCCACTAGACTTGTGTTACTGATGCTATATCAGTGTGCAAGCAACTGTCAAAGACATTTGAACGATTTCCTGACTTTTCCTAAACAAGCAAAACAGGTACACCTGAATTGATCGCAACGCTCAATTGAATATTGCCAATTCGATTACCCAAAGCTATTGATCACCCCACCAATCTTATTGGCGGATTCAGAATTTTTCCGCTAGACCGTGCACGCAAAGTCGGCATGAATTAAAATGTCAGGTACTCAATCCCGAGTCTGGAGGATACACCAATGAAAACACGTTTGATTCTCGTTTCGTTTCTGCTGACTTTCGGCCTGGCTTTTGTTTCCATGGCAAGCGCAGATGAACAGTGCGCAACGTGTCATGCCGCAGAGAGCGAGAACCTGATCCCCGGACATCAGGATTGCGCTTCCTGCCACCTTGGCTACGATGCTCACCTCGACAATCCGATGGAAGAGTTTCCCAAGGAAGTGACGACCGAGACCTGTCAGACCTGTCATGAGCCGACCGAGGAGTTCAAGGCGGACCCGCATCATGACATGGGCATGGAATGCTCGGCTTGCCATACCATTCATGACAACGGCTGAAACCAGACCGACTTCAGCCTGGATCAATGCGGGATGATTCCCGCAGGCTCGAAAACAATATGCTTGAATCAGTGCGGCCACGGTGTTCATTGCAATGCCGTGGCCTTTTCATTAATGCACGAGTAATACCTGAATACTTGGGGTTAAGATGTAATTGACAGCAACGTTCCTCCATGGTGACAATCCCTCAAGGAGCGTTTCCTGATTCATCGTAGCCATCAGCGGGAGTTTTGAATGATCCGGCACAGCATTGCAGTTTGTTTTCTGGTCGCCATGGGCATCATGCTGGCCCAGCCGGTGATGGGCCAATCCGCCCAGGAACGGTGTGAAATGTGCCACCGGCCCATTGCTCAAGACCCGGTCGACAAGCACCCTTCATGCCTGATGTGTCATCGCGATTACGAAGCGCACATGAGCAACCCGCGTAACGAAAGTCCGGAAGAAGTGACCAAGGAAACCTGTCAAACCTGTCACCGACCCACCGAGGACTTCGTGGCCGATTATTACCATTCACAGAATCTGGACTGCCAGACTTGCCACGCCGCTCACGAACCATAACGCAAGCGGCTGGAATCAGCCCGGCTTTCGCGCTAAGATGAGAGTTGATTGAGGTACAGAAGTTGCTGAATTCATGAGCTTTTGGTACCTCTTTCTCAAACATCGGACAAACCACTTGGCAAAGAGGGATCGATCATGACCGACCAGGAAAAACGCCCCAACTTCATCGTCAGGATCTGGCGCTGGTTCTGGAACCTGATGACCCAGCCTGCGGCAAAGTTCGGCGCCGGCTTTCTGGTCCTGATCGGGATTGCTGTAGGCATCGTCGGATGGCAAGCCAAGATGGGTATCATCAAGGCCACTTCGACGACCACCTTCTGCTTGAGCTGCCATGAGATGGAAGCTTACGTCATGCCGGCCGTGGCCGAGGGCGTGCACTGGAACAATGCCAGTGGCGTTCGTGCCGAGTGCAAGGACTGTCATGTCCCGGAAGCATATTTCCCGATGATGATGGTCAAGATCAACGCGGGATTGGTCGAAGTGCCAGGGCACCTGACCGGAAAGATCGGTACCCAGGAAAAGTATGATGCCTACCGCCCGGTGATGGCTGAACGGGTCTGGGATCAGATGAAGGCCAACGAGTCGCGTGAATGCCATAGCTGCCACTCGTGGGAGGCGATGTCCGAAGACGCTCAATCACGACCCGCCTGGGTAATGCACCAGCGTGCCCAGGACCAGGGCCAGACCTGTATCGATTGTCACAAGGGCGTGTCCCATGGCATTACTCCTCGACAGATCAGGGAAATGCGTGAAGCTGAAGAGGCCGAATAGGCCTTGAATTCCTGACCCACCCTCTCTCAGGTCTAGTCAAGGCCGGTGCGATGGTCACCGGCCTGGACCAAAAGATCCGCGACCATCATGCCCTTGACCGAAGCCTTCGAGCGTCGCTTCCTGTTTGTCACCGGCAAGGGCGGATCAGGCAAGACTCTGGTCAGCGCCACCGCAGCCCGCGAATCGGCCAGGCAAGGTAAGCGCACGCTGTGGGTGGAAATGACCGAGAAACCCGCCGGGGCACGACTGTTTGCCGACTATCGACCCGATTACAAGCCCAGGCAAATTGATGAAAACCTGTGGGGCATGAATCTCAGCATCGGACCGGCCATCGAAGAGTACCTGTCGATTCTTTTTCCCATTCCCCTGTTGTCCAAGCTGATCGCCCGAAATAGCCTGTTCCAGGTCATCACTGCGGCCATGCCCGGCATCGACTCTCTCATTCCCCTGGGCAAACTCTGGCACGAACTCGGTCGTCGTGACAAAGGCAGCCCGGTCTGGGACCGGATCGTATTGGACGCGCCGGCCACCGGTCATGCCCTGGCCATGTTGAGATTGCCACAGACCGTTCTTGGCCTGGTCGAAACCGGCAACCTGGCGGAGAGAACCCGCGAGATCGACGAGGTGCTGGCCGACCAGAAACTGACCGGCATTCTGGTGGTGACCACGGCCGAGGAGTTGTCAATCGATGAAACCGTGGAACTGGTCACCGAGGTTCACGAGCACACCGCATACCGCGTTCATGCCCTGATCTGCAATGCCATGTGTCCCGATATCGGTCAGGCCCAGGGCCATGAATTCAATCAGTGGCTACAAGGCGACTCGCCCTCGAAGGACGTCCCGACCAGCAACAAGATCGATCAGGCGTTTCGCGATCACCTGTCTCGCCTGGAGGCGCGACGGAAGCAACAACTCGAACTGCTGCCACGATTGAGCGACCTGTCGGTCGCACTCCATCAGTGTCCGTGGATGCCAGGTATTTCCGATCGCCAGCGCCTGATTCGACTCAGCCAGGTGCTTCAAGACGCATGAACACTGACGAATCGGACTCGTACCGAATCCTGATTGTTGGCGGCAGCGGCGGGGTCGGCAAGACCAGCATTAGCGCTGCCCTTGCATTGCAAGCCTGCCTGGACGGTCACCGCACCTTGCTATTGACCATTGACCCTGCCCGTCGATTGTCGACCGCCATGGGCATCGACCGGATTGGCGCAGAGGCAACCGACATCACCGAGCACCTGGAGGCGGCAGGCCATTCACCCCGTGGCAGCCTGCACGCCATGATGCTCGATGCCAAGCGAACACTGGATCGCATCGTCGAAAAACACGCCAGGACACCCGATCAGAAGGACCGAATCCTGAACAACCGCCTTTATCGCAATGTGTCCACCCGCCTGGNCGGCAGCCAGGAATATGCCGCCATGCAATGCCTGGCTGACATTGCAGACTCCGCTGAGTACGACCGTATCATCGTCGACACACCA
>SL_3KL_010_SEDDRAFT_10005818_pt1 | contig 11040 bp, 8 predicted proteins | sample SodLakKL_010_SED_2_FD_10381 | JGI IMG/M metagenome (IMG submission 10381)
CTGCGGATCCGGCCGGCAGATAGCGGGCCTTCATGCCCTGACGGACGGGGTGATCAATGAAATCATCGCGCACGCCGCGGCCGCGGTTCACTTCGATCCGGATGTGGACACCCTATTCGAAATCGGGGGGCAGGACGCAAAATATACCTATATCACCAACAGCGTGCCGTCCGACTACGCCATGAATGAAGCGTGCTCTGCGGGTACCGGTTCATTTCTGGCCGAATCAGCCTATGAAACGCTGGGCCTTCCGGTGGAAAAAATTGCAGAAGTGGCAGTCACCGGGGATGCACCGCCCAATTTCAATGATCAATGCGCCGCTTTTATCTCATCGGATATTAAAACCGCCATCCATGAGGGCGTAAAACACGAAAACGTCGTGGCCGGTCTGGTCTATTCCATCTGCATGAACTATATCAACCGGGTGAAGGGTAATCGGCCGGTTGGAGAAAAAGTTTTCATGCAGGGAGGGGTTTGCTACAATCATGCCGTCCCTCTGGCCATGGCCTCCCTGTCCGGAAAGCCGATCATCGTCCCGCCGGAACCCGGCCTTATGGGCGCTTTCGGCGTGGCATTGGAGATAGAAAAACGCCTTTCCATCGGATTGCTGGAAAAAAAGCGCTTCGACCTTGAACAGCTTGCCGCCCGCGAGGCCACTTACAAAAAGAGCTTTACCTGCAAGGGGGGGCGGGAGAAGTGCGACAGGGGCTGCGAAATTGCGGTCATGGCGCTGGAAGGGAAAAAATACGCTTTCGGCGGGGCCTGCAACCGCTACTACAATATCCGTAACAATATCCGATACGATATAAAAAACCTGGACTTGGTCAGCACCCGTGAAAAGATGGTGCTTGAGCGGTTTGCCCCCGGAGACGGGGAGGGGCCCCCGGTCCGCGGAAGGGTCGGGCTCAACCGGAGCTTTCTCATTGAAACCTATTACCCGTTTTTTGCCACGTTTTTCAGGGAAATCGGATACGAACCGGTACTGCCGCAGCAGGTGTCCCATGCCGGGTTGGACATGCGAAATGCCGCGTTCTGCCATCCGGCGGAGCTTGCCCACGGGTATTTTTATTCGTTGCTGAAAACCCTGCCTTCCCTGGATTATATCTTTCTACCGCAGATCCGGGGAATCCCCACGACCAACAATCACCCGGAGTCCCAAGTATGCCCGTTCGTCCAGGCGGAGCCTTATTATCTCTCAATCACGTTCAGAAACGCCATTGCCGAGTTGGAAAAAAAGAATACGGTTATGATCAAGCCGTTTATCAACATGATGCGGGGCATGGAGGAGGCGGAAACCCCGATGATCGAGGTGGCCCAGAAAATGGGTATCGATTCGTCATCGGCAAAAAGAGCTTTCGATAAAGCTTTGAGCCGCCAGAAGGCATGTCTCGATGAAATGCGCAGGCTCGGACGGCAGGTGCTTGCCTCCCTTGCGGATGAGCCGGAAAAAATCGCGGTGGTTATTTTTGGCCGTCCCTACAATGCATTCGTGGAAGGGGCCAACATGGGGATTCCCCATAAGCTGGCCTCCCGGGGTGTCCAGGTGATTCCGCTCGATTTTCTGCCCATCGAGGATGAGCCCTCAAAGCGTCATATGTACTGGGGAATGGGACAGCGCATCCTCCAGGCCGCCAGGTTCGTCAAGCGCCATGAGCAGCTTTTCGGGACCTATATTACGAATTTTTCGTGTGGCCCCGATTCGTTTATCATCGGTTATTTCCGGGATATCATGGGGCTCAAGCCAACGCTGACCCTGGAGTTGGACAGCCACACGGCCGATGCCGGCATCGAAACCCGGATCGAGGCGTTTCTGGACATTGTAAGCGAGTACCGCCAGCTGCTTGTCGGCACAAAAAAGGCCGCGACCGGCGGCGCGTTCAGGCCCGCCCGGACGATTGTGGAAAACGGCGTGCCGAAGGTCGTAACCTCCAACGGCAAGATTCTGCCCATGACAGATCCCAGGGTGCGCTTTCTGATACCGTCCATGGGGAGGCTGGGAACGGAACTGTTCGCCGCGGTCTTCCGGGATGCCGGTTTCAACGTCGTGCATCATCCGCCTGCCGACGAAACGGTTCTCAAGCTCGGCAGGGCCAATACATCCTGCAAGGAATGCCTGCCGCTGATTCTGACGACCGGCAAGCTGCTCAATTTCGCTTACAATGAAAAGCGGGACGACGAAGTGCTGGTATACTTTATGGCATCTGCTTCCGGCCCCTGCCGGTTCGGGCAGTATTCGATCTTCATGGAGGACCTGGTCCGGCGTCTGCAGTTACCCGATGTGGCGATCTTTTCCCTTACAGCTGACAATTCGTATTACGGCATCGAGGGGTCTTTCAATTATTACAAGGCGTGGTGGGCGATTGTCATATCCGATTTCATGGAGGACGCCCGATCCATGATCCTGGCCAATGCCGTTGATCCGGAACAGGGGATGGTGGTATTCGAAAACCAGTGGGTTCGGATTGTCGAAGAAATGGAACACGGCAATTTCAAGTCGATCCGCAGGCAGCTGGAAGAAACGGCTGCCGCCCTTGGGGATATCCCCATGAAACGACACCCCGCCGAAGTGCCCACCATTTTGCTGACCGGGGAAATCTTTGTCCGCAGAGACGGCCTTTCCCGACAGCATCTCACGGAGCGGCTCGCTGAAAAGGGTTTTGCGGTAATGTGCTCTCCGGTCTCCGAATGGATTCACTACCTGGAATACAACGCGGGCGTGAACAGGAACGAACACCGGATGAACTGGAAAGAGCGGCTGCGCTTTTACCTGAGAAGCAAACTGATGAGTCGCTATGAAAAACAGATCCAGGCCACCCTGACGCGATCCGGGGTTGTCCATGCCCGGAGCGCGGATGTCAAAACGGTCATAGAAAATGCAATGCCCTATGTTTCCCCTACGTTCAGCGGAGAGGCGATACTCACGGTGGGCAGTTCCCTGACGGAAGTCGCATCCGAGGTTTCCGGGGTGATCATCATCGGACCGTTCGGCTGCATGCCCAACCGCATCTCCGAATCGATCCTCTCCGAGGTCATGACCCGCTCGGACAAGCTCAGAACCCTAAACGGCAAAAAAAACCTGGAAACCGTCCTGTCCGATATCGAACGGCTGCCGTTTCTTGCCATTGAAACCGACGGGTCGCCGTATCCCCAGTTGATCGAGGCCAAGCTGGAGGCATTCTGTCTCCACGCGGAGCGCCTCCATGAGCGGATGATGGCCGACCGGAACTAATACATTGACACACTCGTAAAAAGTCGCGATCTGACGGCTTAGTAGAAGGTCCAGGATCAAGGCTTGCCGGTGCAGCGTCTATCGGTGCCCCACCGGCAGGATATACAGGGGATGGGTTGCTTCCCTGAGTTTCAGGATTTCCCCCATCACCTCGTCGTTGAACGCCCCGATCGGTACATGGCCGAGTCCCATGGCTTCGGCCTGCAACAGCAGGTTCTGGGCCGCGTGCCCGGCTTCCATGAAAACATACTGCATGCCTCTTCGGCCGTATTTTTCCATGGTGCGGGGGAAAACACCGGTAAAAAGAAACAGGGCCGGGGCGTTCCGGACCGCCCCCTGGCCGAGGGCCGCCTCCGCGATGCTCGAGCGATGGTCCCCGCCGCTCACGCGCTCCAGATCGTGGGATTCGGCCCGGTAATGATACAATCCCGTAGGCACATTTTCCACGTTGCCGGCGGCCAGATAAATCTCCAACGGGAAAAGCGCCCCGGCCGACGGAGCGGTTCGAAATCCACGCTTGCCGGTAATCCCCTGGGCGGCCCAGAGGAGCTGGGCTACATCCTGCCGGGTCAGCGGCCTGTCGGTGAAAGATCTCGTGGATCGCCGCTCTGCAAGCGCTTTTTCAACGGATATCGCACCGTCTTTTGCCGGCTCCGGCAGCGAAATGACATCCCCGTCCGTGTTTGGCTTCATGGCGTACCCCCTTTCCGCTGTAAAGGCCTGGCAGACCGCCAGGATCAATATTGCTGCGAAAACAGTCCATATGACGTGTCTCATCGCTTACCCCCTGTTAATAGTGTCTGACGAAAACCGTCTTTTTCGCCAATCTCTGCGTTCGGCTCAAATTTTAATCCTCAAAATACGCCAAATATTCCTACGGTTAAAATCTTCGCCGTCCTTGATCTTGACGAAAAACCCTGATTTTCGTTCGGTCGCTAACTCCATTTGAACCGTCCATCTTGATTTCCCGTTTCTTTAGGGATATAAACATGATTCACTCGTAAAAAGTCGTGATCTGGCGGCTTTGTAAAAGTTCAAGATCAAGGCTTGCGCAATTTCGAAGAATGCAGAGCACTTGGCGTACGCGTATGTTTACAAGGCGTAAGCCGCAAATTCTGAGAAATTGGCGCATAACGCAGATATTGGGCTTTTTACGGAGCCGTCAAACATCATTAATGATAACAGCAGATCCAATGGATGATCAAGAAAAACAAACGGGTATTTTCATGCATGAAGCCGGGGTTCCGGAAATCTACTCCGGAATCGGTCCGTGGCGCCTTGCAGCCTCCCACAGCGCATGGTCCGCCGATGTTTCCGCATTCGGCCCCTGGGATAACGCCTCCGCTACCGGCCTTGAAAGCACGGGCAAGCTGTGGCGCGCGCGCGGATATGACGGGTCGGCCTCCATTCACATAACCGGCCCGTGCATCTCCACCATGGACGCGGCAGGTGAACTCATCCGGCGCGGCGTCATGAAACCGTGGTCATCGGTGATAGCCCTTCAGCAGACAGCGGGGCGAGGGAGGCGAAAGCGGCGGTGGGATTCGCCTCCCGGCAACCTTTACGGCACCTGGTACTGGCCGCTAAGCATAAAAAGGGACGATCCGGCAGCGGGGTACCGAAACCTCGCATCGCTTCTGGCCGGCGATATTCTTGCGGCAGTGCTTCGTGAACAGAAAATCGGGGTTCAGATCAAATGGCCCAACGACATTGTCCTTGACGGGCGCAAACTCTGCGGGATCCTGGTGGAGGGGCGCGGAGCGGCGGTCCTGGTGGGCATCGGGATCAACGTGGTTTCGGCTCCAAAAGACGGAGCCGCCGATGATGATTTCGCACTGCCCGCCGTTTGCCTTGACCCGGATGGTCGGCACTTCAGGCCTCTGTCTTTCTGGACAAGGCTGATGGAAACGGGCAGAGCGCATTTCGAAAGCACGCTTAATACTTTAAGGCCACCGGATTTCGTGCGGCGTCTGGAAGGCAACCTGGCCTGGCGCGGCCGTCGGGTCGTGGTCAGAAAAGAAAAAGAACCACCCTTTGAAGCCACCCTGATTGGACTGGCACCCGACGGGGCAATGACAATCCGGCGCAACGGGGAAATGGAAATACTGTATTCGGCTACGATCCGACCGGCTTGACATGCAAAGAGCCGTCGAAGGGCCATGCCTCGGGGTCCACAGGGTAGCCCGCCGCGGCCAGACGCGCCACGCTCGCTGCAAGATCGTAGAGCCCGCTTTGTTTTCCGGATGATGCATCCACCGAAAACGCATCAACTCCATTTCCATTTCCGGGGGCATGATCGCCAAGGATGGATTTCACCAGCCCGGTCAAGGCGTTTTTCGGTCCCACCTCCACAAACACCCGAACGCCGTCGGAATACATGTTTTGTATCATGTCCATGAAATTGACCGGACTCGACAGGTGCTGCCCGAAAAGATGTATCGCTTCGTCTGTCTCCGCCGGGTAGGGAAGGGCGGTCTTGTTCGAATACACGGGTATTGCCGCCGGCTTCATGGAAACCGAAGCGATTTTTTCGTAAAAACCGCCGGCCGCGGAGGCGACCAGGGGGCTGTGAAACGCTGCCGATACGGGGAGAAGCATGGCACGCACCCGGTTTTTTTTGCATAATTGAAGCATTTTTTCAATTTCATCCGATCGGCCGGATACCACCCCCTGCTCCGGACTGTTTTTGTTGGCAACAACCACGTCCAGTCCGTTTTGCTGAACAATCCGCGCGATTTCATCCGGGGAGGCCTTTACCGCAAGCATTTTTCCGCTGTCACTTCCCCCGGCCGCGGCCATCAGGCGTCCCCGCCAGACCGCCAGGCGATAGAAATCCTCTTCGGCGAGCCGGTTTCCGGCGCACAGGGCGGTCAGTTCACCGAAACTGTGCCCGGCCGCCGCATCCGGTGTCATGCCGAAGCCGGCCAAGGCTTTCATCATGGACAGGCTTACGGCACCGATGGCGGGTTGGGCAATATCCGTCTGCCGGAGAGCGGACTCCATCCGGGCCTTCTCCCGGGCATCCGGGGACCCGAAATCCGGTTTTTCAGGAAAAACCATCCGGGATAGCGGCGTATCCCCTTCAAGGGTTTTTTCCATGAGTTCGAAAACATCGCCGGCTGAAGGAAACGTCCCGATGACATCGCTTCCCATCCCGACATACTGGCTTCCCTGCCCCGGAAACAAAAAAGCCGCCTTGCCGGGGGGCTTCCCCCGGCCGGCAAAAATTCCAGGCGGGGTGTCACCGGAAAGACCGGCAGGGCACGGACCGGATACGCCTGTCATGGCCGAGGCCTGGCTCAGCAGTGCAGCAATGTCCCCCCCGGCTGGAACGACGAGGATGACCCGGAAAGGGTCTTCCGGCGAAAAAGGCGCGCGCTTTTTAGCGGAAAGCGCTTCAGCAGCCGACTCCCGGCTGCAAGCCGATTGCAGCCTGCGGGCGGCATCTCCTATGCGGGATTGCATCTGTTCGGGGCCTGCGGCTGAAAAGGCAGCGATCCGGACGGGACTTGTATCACGGGGCTTCGCATGCTGTACCAATAGAGGTCCTTTCCGGGCTCATCCGGCCACGAAATTCCGGATGGTTTCAAAATAGCTCATACCGGCCATGGCAAAAATGTTGTTATGATCCGCCCCGGGTATGATTTCAAGCTTCTTTACGGGGCCGGGCACGGAATCGTGAAGCTTGCGGCCGTGATCCACCGGGATGATATGATCGTGTTCGGCATGGATGATCAGAACCGGCCCGTTAAAATGCCGGATCGTATCGGCGCTGGAGAAAAAGGCATCCGGTTCGCCGGTCAAGTCATGGGGAAGGATCCCTATTCTTTCCAGGAGATCTTTTACTTCCGCAAAACCGCTTTCCACGATCAGGCCGTCGATAATGCCGCCTTTTCCGGCCGCCAGTTCGATGGCCGGAGCGCTGCCGAGCGATCGGCCCATGATCCATAAAGGGCCTTTATGCCCTTTTCCATCCAGAACGTTTCGAATGTGATCCAAAACGATATACGCATCGGCAAACAGGTTCGATATCGTGGGAAAGCCCGTTGAGATCCCGTAGCCCCGGTAATCGGCGACAACGAAATTGATGCCGTATGAAAGATAAATCGGGCCGATCGTATCATAATCGTGCGCGATTTCGCCGTTGCCGTGGAAAAAAAGGATAACCGGATTCTCCGGGGCGTCCAGGTGCAGGCGGCATCCGATTACGGCATTGTCCGGTGTTTTCACGGTGATTTCATCCGCCCGGCTGCCCTCCGAAACAATGGGTGCTTTACGGGGGTGAAAAAGAATTTTTAAAATTTCAGGCCGATCCAGTGCCGTAGCCCGGGAAATGACACTTGGTTGTTCCGATTGTGACGTCATGTAAAAACTCCTCGGAATACGCCATGTATTCCCGTGATTAAAATTTCCGCCGTCCTTGACGACTTCGTAAAACGTCCAATATCTGGGTCTGCGCGCAATATCGAAGAGTTTCATGTGCACCAGGCACCCTTCATTCGAAGGAATTGCGCAAGCCTTGATCCTGAACTTTTTACAAAGCCGCCTGATCGCGGGCGTTAGGCGGGTTCACATCCCTGCCTTAACGAAAAAGTCTGGTTTTTCTTCGGGAGCTGTTTGTTCGCCAGATCGTTAACTTTTGAGTTTTAGTCTTCTGTATTTTATACTAAATAGGCGCATGGAATGTATACGAAAATAATAATTTGAAGAGATTTATACGCCCTTAATTGTGGATTTTCATTTCCACGGGAGAAATCAATTACGAAATTTCTTGAAATCAGCCATTGTTTTGTTTAAAAGGATGCTGATGCAGATGTACGCTCCGTAGCGTATAGAAAAATCTGAGTGTTTAAAAGGAAAATTTATGCTGTCCCGAATTTTTACCCCCAAAACCGGCACAAACCAAAAAGGCTTCACCCTCATCGAGTTGATGGTGGTCATTGTCATACTGAGCGTTCTCGCCGTCTACATGGCTCCCAGGCTCGTAGGTCGCGACGATCAGGCCAGGCAGCAGCGTGCAAGAATCGACATCGAGGCTTTGGAAACCGCGCTGAAGTTATACCGACTGGATACCGGCACCTATCCGACCACGGAGCAGGGGCTGGAAGCCCTGGTAGAACAGCCCGAAGGCGTCCGCAACTGGCGGGAAGGCGGATATGTTGAGAGGGGAAGGATTTTGAAAGACCCATGGGGCAACGATTACGTGTATATCAGCCCGGGCAACCACGGAGACTTCGACATACTGTCATACGGGGCCAATGGACAGCCCGGCGGAGAAGGGGTAAACGCAGAAATCAGGAGCTGGGAGCTCGAATAGCCCGGCAGGACCCAATGTTTTTCAGAGAGCCTTGAGCCGGTGAAACCGATTTGCAGGACACCCGGAAATACGATTAACTTCAAGCCATTGCCATCCAAGATTATCCGTTACTTTGAAGCCTGTTTTTTTATACCGGAGACGAATTTTCCGCGGATGCCGGTATGGACGCGGATCTTTCGCAGTCATGGTTCCGATACGGCCACACTGCGAGGGTTGAAGGATATCCGCGCCTTTACGTTAATAGAGATCATTGTCGTATTAAGCCTTATCGGGACGATGCTGTTTTTCGCCCTGCCCAGAATGGAGGGGTTCCGGGAAGGCGCAGACCGGCGAGAGGTTTCAAAGTGGATCCTGCTCAATGTCAAGCATCTAAAAAACAAGGCGGTTGAAACACAGACGCAGCACGTGCTGTTTATAGATATGGACACCAACCGATTCCGGATTGCCATGCAACAAATCGCTATCGCGGAAGATCATATTGAAGATTCCGCCGGCGAATACGGCCGATATTCCTTTGATCCGGACAACACCCGGCAGGAGGCCGAAGAACAAACCTTTGAACTGCCGCAGGGATTCCGGCTTACGTCCGTCCATTACTCGGCGGAGCATACAGAAACCAGCGGGACCGCCGAGATCCGGTTCCATCCGAAAGGATATTCCGACCGGGCGATCATTCACGTGACGGACCGGCGGAACCGACAGCAATCATACCTTGTGGGAGCGTTTCTTCCGCATGTGAAAATCCATGATGAGCATATCACGTTCCAGTAACCCAGAAGATATGGCACAAAAGCGGTATTGTGCAGGCTTTACACTGCTGGAGGTGCTTATTTCCGTTTCGATCATTGCCATTGTACTGGTAAGCGCCCTGCGCTTGCAGGGACAATCGGTCACCATGAACGAATCCGCCAGATTTTATTCAACCGCGCCGTTTCTAGCGCAACAGAAAATGGCCGAGGTCCGGTTCGACCCGCAGCGGTTCATGGGGACTGATTCCGGCCGGTTTGACGAAATGCCGGAATATTATTCCTGGCGCGTGATGGTTGAAAGCCTTTCCCTTGCCGGAATGGAAAATGACAAACTGCCGGTCTACGATATCACCGTGACGATCCATTCCGCGGTGACCAAAAGCAGTTATGTATTGCAATCCTATTTTCATGCGTTTGATGAAGAGATCTGAGGCTGTCATGGTCCTGTTTACCGATACAGATCTCAAACGGAGGACCGCCGGTTTCACCCTGATAGAGATACTGGTTTCCATATCCATCTTCGCGGTGCTGGCAACCATGGTTTACAGCTCTCTCAATGCGGTTCTTTCGCGAAACGAGGCCATCAAGGAGGTCGGCAATGTCCATGACATGGCCAAAAACGCACTCAACCGGATGACCATGGATCTTACGGCCATGTTTGTGGAGCAGTATCCGGAATACCAGGTTCCCGGCATCAATGATCCGCCGGATCCGTACCGGGTGCTTGGGGAGGAATACTATGCGCGGGGAAACATTTTTTCAAGGCTCACGTTTGCATCCACGGAACACCTCGGCATCTCGTCGGATATCGTCTCGGGTCTCGGACGGATCGTCTACTATATCGAGGTGCCCGGAGACAGACCCGGAGCCCGTTTTGCAGACTGGCCTGGCGACCCGGATGAACAAGGCTTGCTGCTAATGCGCTCAGACAAGCCGTTTCCTTACGACATTGATCCGAACAGCCCGATGGATACGGCCGAAGACCCGGTTCTTTGCGAAGGGATCGAGTCTTTTTCCCTGACATTCTTGGATGAAAACGGACAGACCCACAGAGAATGGAATTCGGATTCGGAGACCTACCGGTTTGCCACACCCCGGGCCGTTATCATCCACATGAAAGTGGCATCGGAAAATGGGACACACGACTTTACAACCCGGGTGGATATCCCGGTGTACCGGGAGCGCCTTGAAGATATTCGCAGGCAGTAACAAAGGGGTAGCCCTGGTGATTACCTTGGGTGCCATCACCATCATCGTTGCGGTCACCCTGGAAATGAACCGCCAGATGCGACAGTCGGTTTCCGCTGCTGCAGCCACGAGAAACCAGATGACGCTCACTCACATGGCCGGGGCGGGAATCGAGATCGGAAAGGCGATACTGGCAAAAGAAAGACGGCAAGCGGAGAGCGTTTCCCTTCAGGATGACTGGGCCAACCCCGAAATTATCGGGGCCTACATGGAACGACTGCCCTTTGACAACGGCACGGTTACCCTGAACATCACCGATGAGCGCAGCCGGATTCAGCTCAATGCGCTGGTTCGGTTTCCGGAAGGAAGGGATTTCAACCCCAATCAGCAGCAGTTGTGGCAGCGTTTTTTTGCGCTTGCCATGGCGGCGGCGGAATTCGAGGATGCAGGGTCTTTTTTCGGCGGTGACGATATTACCCCGGACATGATCATCAATCCGGTGAAGGACTGGCTCGATTCCGGCGATGACGGCGCCATTACCGGGCTGACAGGGGCGG
>SL_3KL_010_SEDDRAFT_10005819_pt1 | contig 11039 bp, 9 predicted proteins | sample SodLakKL_010_SED_2_FD_10381 | JGI IMG/M metagenome (IMG submission 10381)
GGCGCCGCTCAGGCCGGGCTTGCCCGACCAACACTGCCCACGAACAGGCGCGAGGAGCCAGAAGCAGGGCTCCGGTCGACTTTCCGTGCAAAGGGGAGCGGCTTGAGGGTACCCGGAGGCCCCCCAAAAAACAGAATCTAGATTCGGTTTTTTGGGCCGTCGCCGACACCCGGGATGCCGGAAGGATTCGAGCGGAACTGCCGTGGCGACTCCCCACGGCCGGGTGACGAGCCGGTGCTGGAAGGGGAAGTCGGAGAGACCGATAGAACCAGGAGCCTCTACAGGTAGAAGCTGGTGAAGAGCCCCCGGTTTATGGCCCGCATTCCGAACCAGAGAAGAACAAAAGCCAGCACCGTGCCCACGAGATGGGGCAGGAAGGTACGATTCTCCGGCCGCCTCCGCCGCATCATGCTCAAGGGGACCTGGGCCGCGACCGCCGCTCCCAGGGTGAGGAAGATGTGGCCGATGAGCCCGGTGAGGGTCAGGCGCATGGACACGATGATGAAGAATCCCAGCACCACCTGGAAGTGGAGCAGTCCGGCGAAGGTGGAGGCGGATGTCCTCATGATCCGGTCATATGGGCGTTTTGTGATCACACCGTAGATGGCGTACCCCAGCGCCACGAGGCCGGCGATGAGGAGGATCCATCTCAGGAAGGAGTGGATCTGGAGGAGACCGAAGGCCATGGCATCAACTCTGTCAGGAGGGAGGGGCTGGCAACTGGAGTGCATCTACCGCCGAAGGACGTTCCAGATCCGGGCGGCGCCGAACAGGCCCACATAGGTCAGGGCGATGTTGGGGCCGGGTTGCCAGTCTGTCTCGAAGCTCAGGATCAACCCGACTACCACCCCGGCCACCCCGAAACCCACCGAGGCCACTAGCACCGAGGAGCTCCGTCGCGCCACCTGGAGCGCCGCCGCGCCGGGTAGCACGATCATGGCGGTGGCAAGGATTACCCCGGCGAGCTGCATGGTGACCACGACGGTGACAGCCAGGATCACCATGAGGCCGGACTGGATGGCCCCGCCCCGGATGCCCAACGACTCGGCCATGGGCTCATCGAAAGCCCAGAAGAGGAGAGGTCGACGGATCCACCAGAGCGCAGCCAATGTCAGCCCCAGGACCACCCAGGCCAGCCAGGCCTCCGGAGGACCGATGGTCGCCACCTGGCCGAAGAGGAACCCCTCAACGCTGATGGAGGCGGAGCCCGCACGTCCCCGCTGAAGCTGTAGGAGCAGGAAGCCCAGCGCCATGGATGCCACGAGAAGCACGCCGATGGCCGTATCCTCCGGGATCTCATCTCGCCTGGAGAGAGCTCCGATGGCAAGTCCGGCTCCGATGCAGAAGAGGGCAACCACCCCCCACGCACCCAGAAGGGCACCAGTCCCGGCCCCGGCGGCGAAGAGGCCGAGCACCGCGGCCACCCCTACCCCCCCGAAGGCGGCGTGGGAGATCCCCTGGCCCACGAAGGCCATTCGCCGGAGCACCACCAGCGGACTTAGGATTCCGCAGAGGAGGGCCACAGCCAACGCCGCCGCCGCCGCCGGCCGCATGGTGGCGTAGGGCCCGAAGAGGTAGTCAAGCGTCTGCATGGAGTCCTACCTCTCCCGATCCGGCGTTGAGAGGGGCCTTGCCAGGACCTGGACCTCCCCGAATACCTGGGAGAGGTCGTGCTCGAAGACGTGGGCCAGGACCTGAGGGGTGATGCCTTCCGGTGAATCGTGGAAGTGGAGGGTGCGGCGGAGGCAGGCGACCCGGTCGCAGAGGGCGTCCCGTCGGTCGGGGCCCGACCTGGGCGCGGCTATGGCGCGGATGTCGTGGCTCACGATGACCAGGGTGAGACCTTCCACCTCCTGGAGGCGTGCCAGGACCTGGCCAAGCTGCTCCTGGGCGCCAGGGTCCAGCGCCGAGGTGGGCTCATCCAGGATCAGGATGGGCGGGTCCACCGCCAGTGCCCGAGCCAGGAGCGTCCTCTGGAACTGCCCCCCGGAGAGTTCGCCCACCGGTCGATGGGTCAGGTCGGTGAGCTGTACCCGTTCCAGCGCAAGATCCACCCGCTCCCGGATTTCGGAAGAGGCCCGACGCCAGGGCGCGAGCCCCACCAGGGCGGCCATCTCCACTGTCTGGCGGACGGTGACGGGGAAGTTCCGATTCGCGGCGCTCCGTTGCGGCAGATACCCGATGAGCCGCGCCTTTCGGGCCTGGGCCGGAGGCATCCCCAGCACCTCCACCCGGCCCGTATCGGGAGTGAGTTCCCCGAGGATGAGTCGTAGTAGGGTCGACTTGCCCCCGCCATTCGGACCGATGATGGCCAGGCTTTCGCCCCTCTCCACCTCCAGGGACACATCTTCCACCGCCGGCGGATGTCCTGGCCAGCCGAATCCCACCCCCTGGAGTCGGATCGCCGGGCCGTCGTGCGGCGGCTCCCGGGTCACGGGGAGAGCGCCATCCCTGCGGAACCGGGGCGAATCGGGGTAGGCTCCCGATTCAGCCCTTCCTTGAGTTGCACCAGGTTAGCCCGCATGGTAGCCGGCCAGTCCCCGGAACCGAGGGGGTCCAGGACAAAGATCTCGACACCGGTGAGGTCCCGGATCCGCATGGCGGCCCGATCTCCGAACTGGGGTTCAACGAAGATCCCGCCCAAGCTGTTCCGCTCCACCACCTCCACGATGCGGGCCACATCGGAGGGTCGGGTTTCCACCAGGCCACCGGGCCGAATCACGCCTCCCACATTGAGCCCGTAGCGCCGGGCCAGCCAACCGAAGCCGTCGTGGTGGGTCACCAGGATCCGGCGGCGAACCCCCGCCAGCGCCTCCCGGTACTCGGAATCCACCAGCTCTACCTCCGCCAGCGCCCGGTCCACTGCTTCGTCCGATGCATCCAGGGCCTCGGCCAAGGCCCGGATCAACGCCTCCATGGCGCCTGGATCCAGCCAGGCATGGGGGTCTTCGGGCCCGTGGTGATGATGCCCGTGGGCAGATTCCCCGTGTTCGTGGGTGTCGGCCTGGTCCTGGTCCTGGTGGTGGTCGTGGCCGTGCTCGTGGGTGCCCGGAGTGGCTCGGTCGTCCGGATCTTCGTGGCCATGGTCATGGCTGTCCGATCCGGCCTGCCCGCCATCGTAGGAGAACAGGGGGGGAGGCTTTATTCCCGCCTCCTCCAGAATCTCCGACATCCGGAGTACGCGAGGGGCGTTCCGGCCCGTGACCAGTGCGCGTTCGATGGCCGGCTCCAGATTCCACCCCACCAGAACCACCAGATCGGCGCCGGCCAAATCCCGGGCCTGGCTCGGCGAGAGGGCCGCACCGTGGGGTGAGACACCGGGTTCAACAAGGGAGAAGACGTGGCTTCCCTCCGGCGCCAGCGCCTGCGCGGTCCATGCCAGGGGGGGGATGGATACGGCGACGCGGAGGGACTCGGAACCCGAGATATCGGGATCACCAGCGTCGCCTGAACACCCTCCCAGCACCGCACCCATCAGGAGGGCGACCAGCGCCCAGGCCCGTCTGACCGGAACCCAGGGACGGAAATGCACTCCGGACGGGAAGCGGGGTGGGGAGAGGGGACGGGTACTGTCCATGGGGTGGTGCTCACTCATGCGGTACACATAGGGAAGCCCGACGAGGAAGATGTGGTTCCTGGCCGGCATCGGCGTTTGCGTCGGTGGTTGGTGCGGCTCTTCGTCGAGACCGATCCAAATGATAGCGCCTTATCGAGTGTGTGGGGAGGCCCCGGGCGGATCAGCTCCCCCGCAACGCCGTCCGGACGACTGATCTGATCTCGGCGTCCAGATCGTCCAGCCCCAGCATCCACTCCAGGTAATCTGGCGATGAGGCTGCCACCGCCATCAAGGGTTCACCCCGATATTTCCCCCGCCGGAAGATCAGCCCGCTCTCATCCGAGGATGAGAACCACCTGTCCAGCTCCGTCTCGAAGGGCTGGATCTCGTCGCAATAGGCATTCAGGCCTTCCAGGTCCCGGGGGAGATGGGGGTATCTCTGGAGTTGTGCGCCCAGCACCGCCGCAGTGGCCCGGATGTCTGCCAGGGCCGAGTGGGCATCCTCCAACTCCCTCCCCAGGTAGAACCGCACCGCCGCTGACAGGTCCCTGGGTTCTTCCCGGTGGAAGATCATCTGGGCATCCACGATCCGGCGGCTCCGGGCGTCGAAGGGGACTCCGGCGCGCTGGAACTCCGCCAGGAGCATGGGGAGATCGAAGCGTCGTAGGTTGAACCCACCCAGATCGCAGGGCTCCAGCAGGCGAGCCAGACTCCGGGCCCGTGCCGAGAAGGGCGGGTGCTCCGCCACGTCTTCATCGGTGATGCCGTGGATGGCGGAGGCTTCCGGTGGGATGGGGATGCCGGGATTGAATCGCCGTACCCGCTCCATCACGTCGCCATTGGGGGAGATGCGGATCAGGGCGAGCTCAATGATCCGGTCGCTCCCCACTCGGAGGCCTGTGGTCTCCAGATCGAAGAAGACCAGGGGGCGATCCAGCGGAACCGGAAAGGCGAGGGAGGCCGTCATGGTTGGGAAGATACATGGGAATCACCGCCTCTGTCGATGTTGGGATGGGTCCCGCCGTCCTTGATCCTCCGGACCCCTCCACGCAGCTTCCAACCTTCCCACCCGAAGATCTCCCAGGGAGACACCCATGCCCATCGCTCAACAACGCATCCGCTGCATCGCAATCCGAGAGCCCGGGCCCCCCTCCGTCCTGGAGCCGGCCCATCAGGCCGAGCGGTCCACTCCCCCCGGCTGGGTCAGGGTGAAGGTGGCCGCCTCAGGAGTGAATCGGGCAGACCTCCTGCAGCGTCGCGGAGCCTATCCACCCCCGCCGGGCGTGTCTCCCACCATCCCCGGTCTTGAGTACGCCGGGGTCGTAGAGGAGGTGGGGGACGGGTGCCGGCTGCGGGCGCCGGGTGATCCGGTCATGGGGATCCTCCCGGGGGAAGGGTACGCCGAGACGGTCTGGGTGCCGGAAGACCAGACGATCCGGGTCCCTTTGGGAATGGAGTTGGTAGAGGCCGCGGCCATCCCCGAGGTCTTCCTCACGGCGTGGGATGCCCTGACCCGGCAGGCCAGATTGGTGGCGGGAGAGTCGGTCCTGATCCACGCTGTGGGGAGCGGTGTGGGGACGGCGGCACTGCAGTTGGCGGCGGTGTCCGGCGCCCTGGCAGTGGGGACCACTCGCTCCCCGGAAAAGCTGGAGCGGGCGTTGGCCATGGGTTTGGCCCACGGGGTTGCGGCGCGGGAGGGGTGGGTCGAGCAGCTCGGGGCCCTCGCACCCGGCGGTTTCGACGTGATCATGGATCTGGTCGGCGCTGCCTACGTGTCCGCAAACCTCGGCCTCCTGGCGGAGGGGGCCCGCTGGATCGTGGTCGGGGTTCCCGGGGGAAGCACGGCCCAGGTTGAGTTCCGGACCCTCATGGCCCGGCGGGCCAGGATCCAGGGCACCGTCCTTCGGGCTCGTCCCGACCACGAGAAGGCGGCCCTTGCCCGGGCCTTCGAGCGGCGGATCGTACCTCTCTTCGAGGAGGGGCGCCTGCGGCCGGTCATCGATACCATTCTGCCGGCCGAGGAGGTCTCCACCGCCCATGAGCGCCTGGAGGCCTCCGACTCCTTCGGGAAGCTCCTATTGCGTTGGTAGTCCGGGTCCACTGGAGTCGGCTTACCGGGCGCGGCAGGAAAAACAGAGCCCCGTCCGCGGACGGGGCTCTGTTCAATCCGGCTGATGAAACCAACTCTTCTGAAGGGCTACGGGTCGAGGACGTCCCGGACCAGCTTCCGCTGCCCGGCATCGTGGGCCGCCGGTCGGCCCTCCGCCGGGGACGCCCGCTCCTGTCGTGCCACGTGGCGCATGGGGATTTCCCGGGGGACCGCCGCCCGAAGCCGGGGACCGACGAAGTTCAGGGCGCCCATGTTCCGGGGCTCCTCCTGAGCCCAGACCACCTCCTCCAGATTCGGGTAGCGGGCCACCAGCGCCTGTAGCTCCCGGGCCGGGAAGGGGTAGAGCTCCTCGACCCGGGCCACCGACAGCCAGGCCAGTTCGTCTCGCCCCTCCGCCGTGAGAAGATCGTAGTAGAATTTCCCGGAACAGAGCACCAGGCGGGTCACCTCCTCCTCCCGACCCACCGTCACCGGATCCGCCAGCACCGGCTGGAACCTTCCCTCCACGAGTTCCCGCACTGGAGAGGTGGCCCGGGGGTGCCTGAGCAGGCTCTTGGGAGTCATGACCACCAGCGGTCGCCGGGGAAGCGCCAGCGCCTGTCTCCGGAGGAGGTGGAAGTACTGGCCGGGGGTGGTGGGGTACGCCACCCGCATGTTGTCCTCGGCACAGAGCTGCAGGAAGCGCTCCAGCCGGGCAGAGGAGTGCTCCGGACCCTGCCCCTCGTGCCCATGGGGTAGGAGTAGGGTGAGACTCGAGAGCTGGCCCCACTTGGTCCGCCCCGAAGCGATGAACTGGTCGATGGTGACCTGGGCGGCATTCACGAAGTCTCCGAACTGCGCCTCCCAGAGCACGAAGTCCGATTCGCCGGCCACGGAGAACCCGTACTCGAACCCAAGAACCGCTGCCTCGGAGAGGGGAGAGTTGTGGATCTCGAACCGGGTGGGCGCCACCGTTCGGAGGGGCGTGGTGCGCGCTCCGGTGCGGGCGTCGTGGAGGACCAGGTGTCGCTGGGAGAAGGTGCCCCGCTCCGAGTCCTGCCCGGTAAGGCGCACCGGAACCGCTTGCTTGAGGAGTGATCCGAAGGCCAGGGACTCAGCCCACGCCCAATCCAGGGCGGTCTCCAGTCCGAAGTTGTCCCGGCGCCGGTTCAACTGGCGCTTGAGCTTGGGGTGAACGGTGAACCCGTCGGGAACCTGGAGGGCGGCGGTGTTCACCTCCGACAAGGTCTCTAGATCGGCGGCGGTCTCCGTCTCCAGCCGCTCCGGCTCGTCGGGCGGCGGAGGGAAGGGATCGTGCTCCCGCTTGTCCTTCTCCGCCAGTACGGTGGCCTGGGCTCCCCGAAGGATCTCGATGACCCGGTCCTGGGCCGCGTCCACCTCCCTCTCCTCGACGGTTCCGTCTTCGATGAGTTTCTGGGCCCAGATCTGCCGGACGGTGGGGTGCTCGTGGATCTTCTCGTACTGGATGGGCTGGGTGTAGGCGGGCTCATCCCCCTCGTTGTGTCCGTGCCGCCGGTAGCCCACCAGATCGATGACGATGTCGTCCCGGTAGTTGGTGCGATAGGCCATGGCCAGCCGCATGGCGGCGAGGCAGGCCTCGGGATCATCCCCATTCACATGGATCACCGGGATGTCGTACCCCTTGGCCAGGTCCGACGCGTACCGGGTGGACCGGCCATCTTCGGGGTTGGTGGTGAAGCCCACCTGGTTGTTCACGATGATGTGGACGGTTCCCCCCACCCGGTAGCCGTCCAGTCGGGCCAGGTTCAGGGATTCGGCCACCACCCCCTCCGCGGCGAACGCTGCGTCGCCATGGATGAGGACGGGCACCACCGAGGCCTCGTCCCGCTCGTCGCCCACCTGCTGGAGGGCCCGGGCCATCCCGCCCACCACAGGGTTCACGAACTCCAGGTGACTGGGGTTCGGTGCCAGATTCACCTCCACTTCCATCCCATTGCCCGCCGAGTAGGTGCCCACGGCCCCGTGGTGGTACTTCACGTCACCCATCCCCGCCTCCAGGAGCCACGACGGCGCCTCATCCTCCTGCGGCGCACCCTCGAACTCCCGGATGAGGTAGCGGTAGGAGATGCCCACAATGTGGGTCAAGACGTTCAGGCGTCCCCGATGGGCCATCCCCAGCACCACGCGCCGGCCGCCATGCCGCGCTGCCTCGGTGATGGCCAGGTCCAGCATGGGGACCAGCATATCATTCCCTTCCAGGGAGAAGCGCTTCTGGCCCAGATAGGTCCGGTGAAGGAACTGCTCAAGCCCTTCCACCTCCGAAAGCCTCTGCAGTACGGCGATCTTCTCGCCGGCGGGCATGGGGGCCGAATGCTTTCCGGATTCCACCTCCTTCCATAGCCAGCGGACCTTTTCCGGGTCTTCCAGGTGCTCGAACTGGAACCCGGTGGATCCGCAGTAGCTATCCCGCAGGCGCTGGAGGGTCTCGGAGAGGGGGATGTCCCCACCGTCGGCCAGGATCAGCGAGGTGGGGATGTGGTCCAGCATGTCCAGGGGGATCCCGAAGAACTCCGGATCCAGTCGGGGGTGACCAGGAGGCTCGCTCCCCAGGGGATCGATGCTGGCCAGTTGGTGTCCATGATCCCGGAAGGCCTGGATCAGCGCCGCCGCCCGGGCGATTTGCGGGAGCAGTCGACTCTCGGCGGCCTGGGCCAGGGCGTCGGAGCTGAGGCCCATGAGCTCCTTGGCGTGCCTTTGGTCGGCAGGAGCCACCGGCGTCGCCTCCAGGCTAGGACGTCCGTTCCGGTGGGGCATCTCCGGGATGACGAACCCCTGCGCCACCAATTCATCGAGTTCATCGGTGAAGAGGCGCCGCCATTCATCCGAAACGGAGGCGGGATTCAGGGTATACCGTTCGTAGATCTCCTGCACGTACCCGGCGTTGTACCCATCGGAGAGGATCGACGTCGACATGGTTCGGAGCCTCGGGTCGGCTGTACTTTGCGGTTGCGTCCGATTCGCCACCCACCCTCGTGCCGAGGGGTTCGGTGCCGATCGGAGGGTTCAGGAACCTTGAGTGTAAAGGTAGGGATTTTTACGTCTGACGCGACCCACGGCAGCCCCGCCCTTGGATCCTTTCCCATCGTGATTCTCCTCCACCGCCAAAGCAACCCATGAAATCACCCCACGCCGAGTCCGCTACGGCGCCTGATGGCACCGCAGGACCAGAGGCTGCGCTGGAAGCCGCCGGGACTCCAGACTTCGCCTTGCGGCGGATTTCCGAGAAGGCCTTCCCCGGGGTGGAGGTCCCCTTACTCCATCACCCGGAGTGGGCTCGGGAGTACCCCTGGCTGGTGCAGGGGATCACCCATCGCGGCGACCCCGACGGTGCCGACTTCGATCTGGGAATCGGGGGGAGAGCTCCGGTGGCTGACGTACTGGGGAGGTGGGAGCGGGTCCGGCAGGCGCTGGGTATGCGGGGCGTCGTCATCTCGCGGCAGGTGCACGGCGCAACCGTGCGCCTGGCTCGGGCTCCCTTAGTGGGGGTGCACCTTACGCTCCCGGCCGACGGCCACCTGACCGCTGATCCGGACCTCCTTCTGGCTGTCTCTGTGGCAGACTGCGTTCCCGTCTTCCTTGTGGAGCCCCGCTCCAGGACCCTGGCACTTCTCCACGCCGGGTGGCGAGGGGTGGCGGCCGGGGTGGTGGAGGAGGGGGTCCGGAGCCTCCAGGACCGCTTCGGGGTTGAGCCGTCATCCCTGCTGGCTCACCTGGGGCCGGCCATCTCCGGAGCCCGCTACCCCGTGGGTCCCGAGGTGCCGGTGGCGCTGGACCTCCCGGATCCCGGGAGCACGATACATCTGGACCTTACGCCCCACATCGCCGAACGCCTGGTGCGCCAGGGGGTGACCCCGGAGGCCATCACCGCCTCCTCCTACTGCGTCCACGATCACCCGGCCTTCTTCTCCCATCGGGGTGGGGACGGGGGGCGCCAGATGGCGCTCCTGGGATTCCGCGGGCGACCGGGTGAGCGCTGAACATGCCCCCTTCCTACACCCCCGGCCCCGGCCTCTGCGGCGTCTGCGCCCATGTCCGTGTGGTGCGCAACCGTCGCGGTTCAACCTTCTTTCTGTGTGGTCTCTCTGAGACGGACTCCCGATTCTCCCGATACCCGCCCCTCCCGGTCTTCCACTGCGAAGGATTCGTGGCGGCCAGGCCTCCTGAGGATGGAGAGGGGTCGGGGAAGGCGACGGGCTGATGCTAGTCTGGCTTCTGACGTCGGTGCCCCCCGTCGTCCCGGCCCCTCTGGCATGGCTGATTCTGACGGGGGCGGGCCTCTCCCTGGCGGTTCTTGCGGCCCTGGGGATCCATCGATCCTGGCTTGCGCTCCTGAGCCGCCGGCCCGGCCCCACCGAACCCTCCAGGTGGACCGGAAAGCTGCCCCTGGTGACGGTGCAACTCCCCCTTTTCAACGAGGCGGAGGTGGTGGAGCGCCTCCTCAAGGCCGTAGGAGATCTGGATTATCCCCCGGAACTCCTGGATGTCCAGGTTCTGGATGACTCGACCGATGAGACGCGGGAACTGGCGGCCAGGGCGGTTCGGCGGCTCCGGGATAGGGGGCTGGAGGTTCACCACCTGCTCCGCTCCAACCGTAGCGGCTTCAAGGCGGGGGCCCTCCAGGAGGGGCTGGCAGCGGCCCGGGGCGAGTTCATCCTCATCCTGGACGCCGACTTCGTTCCCCAGCCGGGACTCGTCCGGGAACTCCTCCCCCCCTTTTCCGACCCGGGGGTGGGGATGGTCCAGGCTCGGTGGGACCACCTGAACGAAGAGGCGGGGCTGCTGACCCGCTGTCAGGCCCTTCTCCTGGATGCCCACTTCTTCTTCGAGCAGGGTGGGCGGTATGCCGGTGGACTCTTCATGAACTTCAACGGCACCGCGGGGATGTGGCGGCGGACAGCGCTGGAAGAGGCAGGGGGATGGTCCTGGGATACCCTCACCGAGGACCTGGATGTGAGTTACCGGAGCCAGATGCAGGGCTGGCGGTTCGTGTTTCTCCCCCAGGTCGGGGTCCCGGCGGAGCTCCCGGACGCGGTTCGGGCGCTGGAGGTGCAACAGAAGCGTTGGGCCCAGGGAGGGATCCAGGCCGGCCGCAAGGTCCTCCCCCGACTCCTACGAGGAGGCTGGCCCTTGCGGGTCCGGGCTGAAGGAGTGGCTCATCTCATGGGACATGTGGCCCATCCGCTGACCCTCCTCCTGGGTGTGCTCCTCCTTCCCGCCGCAGTGGCCCGGAGCTCTCTGGGGCTCGAGCGATTCCTGATCCTGGATCTGGTTGCCTTTGCCGGGGCGAGCCTCTCCTTCCTCGCTATCTACATTTCGGCGGGCCGGACCCGGGAGCGCCCCTTTCACCGCCTC
>SL_3KL_010_SEDDRAFT_10005820_pt1 | contig 11039 bp, 8 predicted proteins | sample SodLakKL_010_SED_2_FD_10381 | JGI IMG/M metagenome (IMG submission 10381)
AGTTCCTGGTGGCGGACCCGCCGCCCGCGGTAGTCCTTGAAGCGAAAGCGCACCCGCTGGTCGTCGAGGGAGACGAGCCGATGGTTGGAGATGGCGACGCGGTGGGTGTAACGGGCCAGGTAGGTGAGGACGGCGTCGGCCCCGTGGAAGGGCGGTTTGGCGAAGACGACCCAGGGCTTCTGGAGGCAGCGGGTGACGAGGTCGTCGAGCTCGACGGCGGCGAACTCTCCGAGGAGACCCCGGCGGTGGGCATCGCGGAGTCCATCGAGATCGCGAGCCCGGAAGATCCGACTCAGCACGCGGACAGGAAGGAAGAAGCCGCGCTTGCACGCCACCCAGGTGCGCCGGTCGGGAGCGAGGCCCCCAGCCGGGACGACGCAGTGCAGATGCGGATGATGGACGAGGGTCTGCCCCCAGGTGTGGAGCACGGCGAAGAACCCGATGCGGGCCCCGAGGAAGCGAGGGTTGGCAGCCACATCGAGCAGGGTGGAGGCGGCGGTGCGGAAGAGCAGATCGTAGAGGACGCGTGGATAGGCAAGGGCGAGGGGCCCGAGCCCGTGGGGCAGCAGCGGTGGTTGCGGAGTCCTGCAACCGGCGAAAGACCTCGGCGACCTCGTGCGAAGGTCGCCCGGGCACCTACCTGGGCACCGGAAGCTCGCGTGCGTCGAGCGGACTCGTGGTCGCCCGAATGCGCTCGGAGGCGACGTGCATGTACAGGGCGGTCGTCTTGATGGACCGATGGCCGAGCAGAACCTGGATGAGACGCAGGTCGGTGCCGTCCTCCATGAGGTGGGTGGCGAAGCTGTGCCGGAGCACGTGGGGGGTCACCCGCTTCGGGATGCCAGCGGCACGGCCGGCGCCGGAGATGGCCCGCTGCACGGAGCGCTCGTGGAGGGGACGAGTCGGGTGGCGGCCCGGAAACAGCCAGTCGGTGGGCCGATGCACGCGCCAGTAGCGGCGAAGCGTATGGAGCAGGAGAGGCGAGAGCATCGCCTGACGCTCCACATCGCCCTTGCCGTGACGGACCATGACGACCCCCCGAGTGCTGTCGATGTCGCCCACGCGAAGATGGAGNGCCTCGGNGATCCGGAGCCCGGCGCCGTAGAGCGTCATGGCGATGGTGCGCTGCTTGAGCGTCGGGAGCCGGGTGAGAAGTCTGGCGACCTCATCCCTGCTCAGCACCACCGGACGGCGCTCGGAGCGGCGCGGGTAGGGCAGATGCGGGACCATCCCCTCGCGCTTCAGGGTGACCCGGTAGAGGAAGCGCAGGGCGGCGGTCATCTGCTTATAGGCCGACAGCGAGGCACCGGCTTCGAGTCGGTAGTAGCGGAGGAAGTCGCCGACCTCCTCCGGCGTGAGCCGGCTCGGGCAGCGACCCAGGTGGGCCGCCATCTGCGCGACCCGGCTGAGGTACATCGTCTGCGTGCGGGCCGCGTAATTGCGCAGCTGGAGGTCGGACAGCATCTTGCGACGAAGGGGCCTCCTGGGATCCTCCCGGTCCAGGTGAGTGCAGGTGAACCCCCAACGTACCCGGCCTGCGCATGAACCCGCCGCACCGTCGACCCCGGCACCAGCTACCGCGCAGCGGTTTAGTTCAACTGTGAGGGTTTCCGGCTCCGGGCGGCTGGCGCCGCCCTCCGTCCCAACCCTACGGCTCGTCACGCCCCGTGCGGGGCACGGATCGCGCCGAGCTCTCCGGGTTCGGTAAGGCGTGCACGTTACCCGAAATGGTGTGCCGATTTTGACCCAAGCTGGGGTGCGGTCTCAGGCCGGAGGCTACGAGAGCCAGTGAGGGATGACCATCCGACGCCGTGGCTGTATGACGTTGGCGACGATGGTCGGCGTACATGACGACCCGATTACTCTGGAGCAACACATGGCACCTCTCCGATTCGCGGTTTGGGTCCCTGTCCTGCTGATGCTCTCCCATCAGCCGACCCAGGCACAGGTTCCCGATACGCTTCGCGCGTTCCACGATCAGGTCGTTTTCTCCCAATTGGTTAAGGAGATGTCCGGGGTTGTTCACCCTGTGGCCATGGCTCTGGCGGAATGGCGAGCGCTGGGACTTACCGAGAGCCAGGTGCGTGAGCTCCAAGACCTTGAGGATGAGTTTGGACGAATCCTCTTCAAATTTCTGGAGGAGAGGGATCAGGAACTGGTCTCCCCATCCATGTGGTGGGATGCGGAGCCCGTGTCCGAACTGGAGATACGTACTCTGGTGGAGCGGAAGGTCGAACAGGAAGTCGCGGTCATGCTAGCGCTCATCGAGCTTCGAGATCAGGTGTTCGGGTTGCTGAGCGAAGACCAGAGGGACTTCCTTCGGGACAAGGTAGGTGATCAGGTCGAGAGCCTACGGAGGGGAGCGATGTCTTCTGTGACCCCTCATCCCTGCGTCTCAGGAAGCCTTAGTGGAGGCAGCCGGCTTTCTCCTACCGTAGAACTCCTGTATGTGCTGTCCTTTGAGGCCGACTCGGCCCACGTCGATGTCTTGTTCGTTGCTCGCGCCGACGACCGGATCCGGAGCATCGGCGGGCTACCGCCGAGGCCGGAGGTGCCCACAGGCCGATTGAGTGGAGGTACCGCGGGAAACTGGTATCTGCAGTTCGATCGAGAGACTCGGACAGCTTGGGTCGATGACCAACCAGTAGATGTGGGCGACGATGTGGTTGTGTTGGTCCAGGGGATCGACCGGCTTTTGGAGCCCCCCGATGTAGTCGGCACCGTGGATATCCCACGGACGTTCTATACGGGAGGCTGCGCCGATGGCCGGTGGGCACATGAGCACCTGCGAGGGTATGTCCTGCAGTTTCCAGAGATCCAGGATTTCATTGGCGGCTGACCCATGGGAGGCGGCTGACCTACAAGAGTCCGCTGACCCATGAAAGTCTGGGTCTGTTCCCTGGGGTGAGTCCGAGTCGATCAGTCACTACGAGTGCCGACCCAGCGGGTGCTTTCTGTGGGTCCGGTCCAGTTCTGAGCTCCTCCGGGCAGGCCTCTATCCGGCCCCGGTCAACTCATCATATGCCGTAGCCAGCGCCAGACCTGCTGAGAGCCGCTGAGCGACAGGCCTGTGATCGGGGAATCCTGGGATGGACTCCACCGCCATGAGCTGGTCTCGAGAACGCCCCTCCCGTATCGCCCGGCCCGCCTCACCCAGCAGGGCGGAGAAGAAGTCTGCCTGTGCCAGCACATCGTCGCGATCCCCGGTCACCCCGTACCCTTCCCGGGCGTGGCCGAAGATGAAGAGGGTGTCGGCATCCGCCTCCGAGGCCACCGTCTCAAGGATCTCCAGCCACCCAAGGATCGAAGCCCCCGAATCCCGGTCGATGAATGGGTAGGCACGGTTGAAGACCAAGTCGCCCATGTGAATTACGTTGGCCTGCTCGAAGCGGACGATGCAGTCGCCCCCCGTATGAGCCGGCCCCAGGTGTCGCGCCACTACCTGTTCCCCGCCGATGCGGATCCGCCACTGGCCGTCGAATGCGGTGTCTGCCAGGCCCCTGGGTGGGCGATCACCACCGGATGCCTCGTGGAGTTCCCGAGCCCGTCGGTGTGCCACGATCCCCCGGGTCTCGCCGCGGAAGACCTCATTTCCCGCAGTGTGATCCGCGTGATGGTGGGTGTTGATCAGTACGTCCAGGGCCCGGTTGGCCCGTCCAGGCAATTCGGCCAGGAAGGTGGTGGCGGTGTCCGGGAACTGGGCATCCACCACAGCGATCCCCTCCTCGTTGACGAGCCATCCGATGGTGCCACCTCGAGCCGTGTAGATTCCCACGTCGCCGCGCAGGCGGGAGAAGTCGCCCCTACCACCCAGGAGGATGCCTCCGCGGGACCGAAGGGCAGTTGATTCACCACCAATCCGGGGCAAGGAAGACCGGAGGGAGTCCCCCGACGACGCCGCCGGGAGGGGGAGGGTGAGCCCGGCCAGGACTCCACTGGAGACGAGCTTCACAAACCTACGGCGATGGATGGTCATTCTCACTCCTCCATATTGTCGACGCCCGACTCGGTGGCCGTCAGATCAGCTCGGTGAACATCCGTGCTCCGGCCAGCCAGCTCCCCAGCACCGATCCCATGCTGGAAAGGAAGAATACCAGGAAGATGCGGCTCACCCGGTTCCCATACCACCCCGAAAACTCCGCCACATCTTCACGAAGTGTGTGGAAGTCCTGCATGGTCGGTTTCCGCAGCCAGGTTTCCACGGACGCGGTGACCACGCCGGCCCCGATGGTGGGATTAAGCGAGGTCAGCGGCGCCGCCAGGAAGGCGCTGAGTACGGTCAAGGGGTGGCCCCGCGCAAGAAGCGCCCCCAGCGCTGAGAGCGTGCCATTCAGGAACACCCACGTGGCCACGAGCCTCCACCCCAGTTCGGGACTCCGAGCGAACCCGATACCAAAGCCGGCCACAACGAGGGCCACCAGGATCCAGGGAATGGCCCTGAGGACCCGGGAGGGGGGAGGCGTTTTCTGGAGTTCAGCGATGGTCCGGTCGGGGTTCGAGACAGCGGGGGTGCCCGTGGTCAGGTGCTCCCCGGCCGATGGGGCTCCCAGCGAGGCACCATCCGCCGACTCCAACGAAGATGGGGCCTCTTCACCCTCCTTGAGCGCTCGCTCCAGGCCCGCCAGGTGCCCGGCCCCTACCACCGCCAGCACCTTCCGACCGGTGTGGCCCTCGTTTTCCTGGCGGAGCCGTGCGGCCATGTACCGGTCCCGCTCCGCCACCAGCGGTTCGAACAGCTCCGGAGCTCCCTCGGCCAATTGCCGGAAGCTCTCCTGGAGCATGTCCCCCTCCTTCAGGCGCTCGATGTCCTCTTCAGTGACCTTCTCCCGAGAGAGGAGTGAGAAGAAGATCCCCACCGTCATGACGTACCTCTGCCACCATGACAGTCCCCGCATAGCTCGGCGGAGCGTGACCCCCAGTTCACGATCCACGAGCTGTACCGGGAGGTTGTGGCGTTCCGCCTCCTGAAGGGCGACCCGCATCTCGGCCCCCGGCTCCACCCCCACCTGGTCGGCGATTCGCCGCTGGTAGGCTCCCAGGGCAAGGGAGGCCATCATCATCCCTGCCTTCCCCTCCCGGAGGATCCGGAAGAGATCAAGCTTCTCCCAGGCGGAAGGGTCGGTCAGGGTCCGGTGCCGAGTGGTGCAGAGTTCCACCGCTACCGCGTCGAAGTCTCCCTCGGTCAGGAGGCGCTTCACGGCCTCGGCACTTCGTTTGGAGACGTGGGCTGTTCCCAGGAGGGTGTACTCGACCCCTCCCCGGGAGAGGTGGACCATGGGTTCCTGGACTGCGGAGTCCTGGGCTGGATCAGGTTGGTTCGTCGTTTCCATAGCGCGCAATGTAATGCCTGAAGCGCTGCCGCACCGCCACCGGGTAATTGAGCGGCCCCATCGGGCCACGGTTCGCCATGGGAATGCCCTCCCGTGGATCGCACCTGGAACGGCCAGTCCGAAGAGGCGCAAACGTAGCTCTGCAAGTGACCGCATCGTGACCATGGAGCCTTGAATCGCCCCCGAGCTTCCGGCTAGCTTTCCGGCACGGTCCAGAATCTGGGGCCGTCAGGAACCCACCACAGCAGCGCTACCCACTTGAGCGCTAACGGATTCCGGAAACCATGCAGCCCACCCGGGTGGACATGTTGCAACCCAGGAACTGCACGCGTCGGCTCAACGTGGGGCTGACCGAAGCCACCTGTCACTCGTGGACGGGTGGCTCTTTGTGTTTCTCCCATCCACGAATCAACGACTCATGAATCGAATCTCTACGTTTGTGCGGCACCTTGCGGTGGCCGGGCTGCTGGCCCTGGTCTCCGCCGGACCGCTCCTGGCGCAGGCGGTGACCACCTCGGCCCTGACGGGTCGGGTCACCAACACGGCCGGTGAGCCCCTTGCCAGCGTCCAGATCGTCGTCACCAACCTGGCCACCGGGACCCAGCAGGGCGTGCTGACCCGGGCCGACGGGCGGTACAACCTGCCGGGACTCCGGCCCGGGGGACCCTACCGGGTGGAGGCCCAGGGACTGGGCTTCGCAACCGAGGCCATCGATGACCTCTTCCTGGCCCTGGGTCAGACGGAGCGCCTCGACTTCATCCTGGCCCAGCAGGCCATCGTCCTCGAAGGGATCGACGTCCTGGGCGAGCGCTCCGGAGCTCTGATCAACCGCGGGCGGACCGGCACGGGATCGGTGATCACGGAAGACGCGGTGACGAACTCGCCGAGCATCTCCCGGGACTTCACCGATTTCATCCGGCTCACGCCGCAGGTGACGGCCTCCACGCCGGGAACCTCCGCCGGTGGTCGGAACAACCGGTACAACAACATCCAGATCGATGGGGCCGTGAACAACGACCTCTTCGGATTGGCGGCATCCGGGACGCCGGGGGGGCAGGCCAACGCCCGTCCCATCACGCTGGAGGCCATTCAGGAGTTCCAGGTGAATCTGGCCCCCTTCGATGTTCGGCAGGGCGGCTTCACCGGCGCCAACATCAATGCGGTGACCCGGGGCGGAACCAACGAGTTCCGGGGGACGGCAGCCTTCTTCGGGCGTAACGAGTCGTTCATCGGTAGCTACAACCGGTTCGACGGCTCCGCCTCCGGGGATGTGGAGGAGTTCGAGCAGTGGGATCTGGCCTTTTCGCTGGGCGGTCCCATCGCGACGGACCGGGCCCACTTCTTCGTGGCCGGTGAGCTGTCTCGGCGGACGAGTCCCTTCGGCGCCATCCTGGGCGTGAACACCGAGGCCACGCCGGAGGATGTGAATACCATCGTCCAGCAGGTGCAGAGCCGATACGGATACAATCCAGGTCGGACGGACCAGTTCCCGCTGGACACGGATTCGGATAACCTCTTTGCACGGCTGGACTTTCAGCTCAATCCCGATCACCGTCTGACCCTTCGCCACAACTATGTGGACGCCGTCCGGGCCGTGCCCAACGGAGGACCAGGCAGGACCTTCGGGTTTTCCAATTCCGGGTACGTCTTCAACTCACAGACGAACTCCACCGTCGCCCAGCTCAATTCGAACTTCGGCGGGGGGATCTTCAACGAGTTCCGACTGGGGATGACCTTCGTTCGGGACTCCCGGGATGTGGGCCAGCCCTTCCCCCGCCTCCAGATCGACGTGCCTGGCGGTGACATCCGCGTCGGGCCGGACCAGTTCTCCGGGGCCAATGCCCTGGACCAGAACATCATTGAGCTCACCAACGACGTGAGCTTCTCCCGGGGTAGCCACACCATCACCCTGGGAACGTCCAATGAGTTCTTCAGCTTCTCGAACCTCTTCGTGCGGAACGCCTTCGGGTTCTGGCGCTTCCCGTCGGTGGATGCCTTTCTGAATGAAGAACCCGGTGAGTACCAGTACTCCTTCCTCCTGCCCGGAGGCGAGGAGCGGGCCGAGTTCCCGGTGCGGCGCTGGTCGCTCTATGCCCAGGACCGGTGGGAGGTGACCGACGACTTCGTCCTGACCTACGGGGCGCGCCTCGATTTCACCCAGCTTCCGGATACGCCTGCCCGGAATCCGGTGCTGGCCCGGGCCGACCTGGGCCGGAACACCGATGAGGTGCCCTCGAACGCGCTTCAGTTCAACCCGCGGGTGGGCTTCAACTGGGACGTGTACGGCGACCGCTCCACACAGGTGCGCGGTGGTCTCGGCCTCTTCTCGGGCCGCACACCCTTCGTATGGATCTCCAACGCCTACGGGAACACGGGCCTCGACTACGTCCGCTTCACCTGCCGTGGCAATGAGGTGCCGGGCTTCACGGCGAACCCGAACCAGATGCCCACGGCGTGTGCCGGTGGTGACGCCAGCTTCGCCCCCAATGAGATCAACACGGTGGATCCGGACTACCGGTTCCCCCAGGTCTTCCGTGCCTCCGCCGCTGTGGATCGGGAGCTGGGCTTCCTGGGCACGGTGGGGACCCTTGAAGGGCTCTACACCCGGAACCTGAACGACATCAAGTACCAGAACCTCCTGGTGAGCCGAGACGACACCCAGCCCATGCGTGAGGGGCGGGCCCAGTATCCGGTGACCCGACTCCAGGCTGGAGCCGGAGAGATTCCGGTGGGCGACGTCATCGACCTCTCCAATACCTCCGAGGGGTATGCGTACAACCTGACGGCCCAGCTCCAGCGGCCGGTGACGGATGGGTGGGGCTTCAGCCTGGCCTACACCTTCTCCGACGCCTTCGACGTGAACCGGGGTGGGTCGAGCCAGGCGGTGTCCAACTGGCGCTTCAACCCCAACGCCGGAGATCCCAATGACCTCCCGGTGGCTCGCTCGAACTTCGTGATCCGGAACCGGATCCTGGCCACCTACACCCAGGAGTTCAACTTCTTCGACGGGTTCCCGACCCTGGCCTCGCTCATCTACGTGGGTGAGAGCGGGCAGCGCTACAGCTTCGTGTACCAGGGCGATGTGAACGGTGATGGTCAGACGTCAAACGACCTGATCTGGGTCCCGGCGAACCAGAACGAAATCCGGTTCTTCGACAACTCCGCCGGCGTCGATGGACGGCAGCCTGCGCTGTCGCCGACCCAGTCCTGGAACAACCTCAACGACTTCATCGAGAGCAACGCCTGCCTGCGGGCGGCGCGGGGCGGCATCATCGAGCGTGGAGCCTGCGAGGAGCCCTGGTTCAATCAGGTGGATCTGCGCCTGGCCCAGGAGTTCCGGACCTTCGGGAACCAGCGGGCTGAGATCACCCTGGACATCCTGAACGTGCTGAACCTCATCAACAACGACTGGGGTCGGAAGGAGTTCATCTCCAACGAGACCTTCAACCTCATCGCCGTCCGCAGCGGCAACGACGTGGAGAACGGCCGGGTGCTCATGCAGCCCTTCGCACCCCGAGAGACGGTGAACAGCATCGCTGACCTGACCTCCCGCTACCAGATGCAGCTCGGCATCCGGTACACCTTTTGATGGATTTCGGTGAAGGGAAGGGGACTCCTCGTCCAGGACCCTTCCCTTCACCGGGTGAGGTTGAAGCAGGATAGCAGGTGAGGAAAGTGAAGCCGGCCCCAGGGGAAGTGGATCCCCTGGGGCCGGTTTTCGTGGTACCCTCACCGTCTGAGCACGGCGGTGACTCGGCGCCGCCCTCGTCTCTACGTAGCCGCGGCGCCGTTCCCCGTCTCCTCATCGCCGCTCATCGTCTTCGCCGTGCCGCCGAGTCCGTGCGGCGGCGTCAGAGAAAGGCCAGAAGGCGGTCCAGCCCGGGCAGGATGGGATCGGTGGCCTGCCTTCGTGACCTGGGCGGCATAAGGCTGATGAGGGCGGGGGGGCCGCCGTCACGCCAGCGCCGGATACCAAGTTCGTCGCCCAGAGCCCGGGAGAGGATATGGAGTCGTTGACGGGTAAAGCGCCGTTGCGGCTCTCTACCCAGATCCTGCGCGGAGAGGAGGATCCGGCGAGCTCCGGCCAGGTCACCCCGGCTCTGGAGCAGGTCCGCGGCCCAGTGGAGGAGTCGGGTCCGATCCATGGTATCGGGGTAGCGAGCGGCAGCCGACAGGGCCTGGCGGACAGCGCTCCGGTGCCGCCCCTGGGCTGCCTGGAGGTGGGCCCGCTCTTCCATAGCGATACCCACGGTCTCGGCATCTCCGGCGCGCTGCGCTTCTCGTGCCACCTTCCCAAGGGCCGCGTCGGCGTCACGGGAGAGAAGGGCCTCCCCGAGGCGGGCCAGGCGATGAAGGCGCGGTTCGTAGTGGCCAGCCTCGCTCACCTTCAGGTACTCGGCTCTGGCCGATGGGAAATCCCCCCGCTTGCGATGGATACGCCCCAAATGGAGGTGGAGTTCGGGAACGTCTCCCCCCAGGTCGCACGCGCAGCCAAGGGCTTGCTGGGCCAGTTCCAACTCACTCACCTCTTCCAGATGCCCACTTAGGGCCACGAGTTCCCGGGCAACGTCGCTGGGAGAGCAGCCCGCTTCCACCTTGGTCACCAGTGAGCGAATTCTGCGTCCGACCACTCCGTCGACCCGTAGCGTCTCCTGGAACCCTCGACGGAGGAGGAAAGAGGCTTCCGGCCCCTGGGGTCGTAACGGGGTGGGCAATGCCTTAAGGACACACCGAGCGGCGAACTGCAGATGGAGGGTCGGACCCGGTCTCGCGGGGCTGGAAACCCGGAGCGGCGTGGCGGAGCGGTAGACGGTCATAGACCCAGGGGGAGGAGGAGAGGATGAGAATCCTTCTCAACACTGCCCCTAGAATACACAAGGCCTCCGCCAAGAGTCAAGAAGAAAAATCTACCTTAAACTCAGAATCGGCTGGGGTCAGGGCGATTCCGCCTCGAATCGTCCGGCCTTGAGCTGTCTGGGACTTGGGTCCTCAGGGCCGAGGCCGGGGCGACTCAGGGGTGTAGGTGCCGCAGACCGCCGTTCCGTTCTGTATCTGGATGCTCACTGAGTCCGCATGGCAGTTGCGATCTTCGTTGTGGGCGCAGTCGGTGGCGTCACAGGCTGAGACCACTGCCAGTTCCGATGATTCCTTCCTCTGTGCTTCGGCCATGATTTCGCTCCTTGGAGGTGTTTGTGGGACAAAAGCTTCAAAAGTCCTTAGCTATAGACCATACATGAACATGGGACATGTGCACACAGATTGCAAACCAGCGGGAATGTGGCGGGGATTCCATCAGGCCGAAGCTTTCGCGGTCGTGGTGCGAACCGCCCAGGCCAGGAAGGTGACACCGAAGACCCGGGCCACCATGAGGGAGGTGATGGCGGCCGTCACTCCCATCCACCCCAGACCCCACCCCAGGGCCGGGAAGAGGACGGCGATGGTGGTGACCTCGATGGCGGTGGCCATGGTGATGGGTCGGGTGCGTCGCGCCTTGACCAGGAGTCCCCGCTGGAGTCCAATCACCACCGACAGCCCGGGGCCAATGGCCAGGATCTGCGCCGGGAGGAAGGCCAGAGAGGCCAGCCCTGGCTCCAGTCCCGAGACCCACTCGAACCAGACCCGCGCCAGGGGGGTGAAGGCAAGAATGGCCAGGAGGCCACTGGCAGTGACAGCGAGGCCACCGGCGAAGCGGGCCAGCTCCTGCCGGTG
>SL_3KL_010_SEDDRAFT_10005821_pt1 | contig 11038 bp, 4 predicted proteins | sample SodLakKL_010_SED_2_FD_10381 | JGI IMG/M metagenome (IMG submission 10381)
ATGACCATGGACTCCGTGACGCCCGGACACCCGCTGGCGGGCCCTGAGCGCCCGGAGCTAGCGGCCACCTTCCCGGGGAGCGGGGAGATGGCCCGGCTCTGCCGCTCCCTGGACTGGGGCGCCACCCCCCTGGGACCCGTGGACTCATGGTCGAACAGCCTCCGGACTCTGGTTCGAACCCTTCTCACCTCGCGCTTCCCTATGGTGCTCTGGTGGGGGCCGGAATTCATCCAGATCTACAACGACGCCTACCGTCCCAGCCTTGGAAAGGATGGGTCCCACAGCATGCATCCGGGGGCGCTGGCCACGCCGGCCAGTGAGTGCTGGGCCGAGGTCTGGGACGAGGTGGTGAGACCCCAGGTGGAGCAGATCCTCGCCAACGGCGATGCAACCTGGCACGAGGACCAGCGGGTGCCGCTGACCCGGGACGGCGTGCTCCAGGACAGCTGGTGGACCTATAGCTACGGACCCGCCTACGACGATGATGGACAGGTGGCCGGGATCCTCGTGGTTACGCAGGAAACCACGGACCGAGTAAAAGCCGAGGCCCGGGCTCAGCGCCTGTCCAGGGACCTTGCCACCACCCTCGAGAGCATCACCGACGCATTCTTCACCCTGGATAGCTCCTGGCGGTTCACCTTCCTGAACTCGGAGGCGGAAAGGCTGCTCGAGCGCACTGCTCAGGAACTCCTGGGCACCGAGGTGTGGGAGGCCTTCCCCGAGGCCGTGGGCAGCCCCTTCGAAGCGTGCTACCGGGAGGCGGTGGCCACCCACCAGACCGGTGAACTGGAGGCTTTCTTTCCACCGCTGGGTCGATGGTTCAGCGTCCGGGCCTACCCGTCGGAAGCCGGACTCGCCGTCTACTTCCAGGATGTCACGGCACGACGACGCCTGGAGGCGAAGTTGCGGAAGAGGGAGAAGCTGCTCAGCATCGCCGGCCGCATGGCCCGGGTGGGTGGCTGGGCACTGGATCTGGCGACCGGGCGGCTCCATTGGTCTGATGAGGTGTGTGAGATCCATGGGGTTCCTCCTGGCACGGAGATGACTCCGGAAGAGTCCTTTGCCTTTTTCCCCGAACGGTGGCGAGATCGAGCCAGGGCCGCGCACCAGCGGTTCCTGGAGAGCGGGCGTCCGTCTGACGAGGAGGTGCAGATCCAGCGACCCGACGGGCGGCGGCTCTGGGTCAGGATCATCGCTGAGCCTGTAACGGACGACGACGGTCGCGTGGTCCGGATCGAGGGGGCTGTACAGGACATCGACCGGCGGAAGCGCATCGAGTTGGAACTCCGCAAGAGTGATCGCCGCTTCCGGGAATTGGCCGAGTCCATGCCCCTCATGGTCTGGAGTGCCGACATAGAGGGGCGAATCGACTTCCACTCCGGGCTGGTGGAGGAGTTCACCGGCCTCTCGGAGCGGGAACTCCACGGCGAAGGCTGGCTTGATGCGGTTCACCCCGATGACCGGGACGAGACTGCGGCGGCCTGGCTTCGATCCGTCCAGACCGGTGAGCCCTATAGCGTCGAGTTCCGGCTCAGACGTCGGGATGGGGCCTGGCGATGGCACCTCACCCGGGGCCGGCGCATTTCACTGGAAGACGGGCGGCCGGATCGTTGGTATGGTACCAGCACCAATATCCATGAGCAGATCCGACTACGGGAAGAAGCGCAACGGGCGGCAGAGAAGCTAAGGACCACCCTGGAGAGCATTACCGACGCCTTCTATCTCCTGGACAACGAGTGGCGTTTTGCCTTCCTGAACGAGCAAGGGGAGCGGCTCCTGGAGCGCAGACGGGACGAACTTCTCGGCCGTCTTGTCTGGAACGAATTTCCCGAGACGGTGGGTTCGGTCCTGGAGCGTGAGTACCGGCAGGCGCGGCAGACCGGGGAGACCGCAGACTTCACCTTCTTCTATCCGCCTCTCCAGCGCTGGTTCGCCGTGAAGGCCTACCCTTCCGTGGAGGGGCTCGCAGTGTATTTCCGGGACGTGTCGGAAGAGGTGGAGACCAACCGGCGGCTCCGGGAACAGGCCGAGCTCCTGGATCGGGCCCAGGACGCCATTTTGGTCCTGGACCGGGACGGCAATGTGACCTTCTGGAACGCCGGTGCCGAGCGGATCTACGGGTGGCCGCAGGATGAGGTCCTGGGTCGCTCGTTCCGAAGCCTGCTCCACGACGGCTTCGATGCAGTAGACGAAGCCCTTACTCAGGTCAGTACCGGCGGGGAATGGAGCGGTGAATTGGAGCAGCGCCGCAGGGACGGTTCCATGATCGCTGTGGAGGGCCGGTGGTCCCTGGTGCGGGATGAGGACGGAGACTCCTACCGGATCCTGGCCATCCACACGGACGTCACTGAACGCAAGCGCCTCCTGGCCCAGTTCCTGAGAGCCCAACGGATGGAGAGCATCGGCACCCTGGCAGGAGGGATTGCCCACGATCTGAACAACGTCCTGGCGCCCATCCTCCTCTCCATCGAGATGCTGAAGATGGACGCCGAAGATCCGGACATCCGGGAGACCCTCACCACCATTGAGCGGAGCGCCCAGCGGGGTGCAGACATGGTGAAGCAGGTGCTGGGATTCGCCCGGGGCTTCGACCGGAAGGAGCGAGTCGTGGACATCCGCCGTGTGGTATCAGATCTGGAGCGGGTGATCCGTGATACCTTCCCCCGATCCATCGATATCCAGATGGAGTGCCCCGCCGACCTCTGGCCGGTGATTGCCGACCCCACCCAACTCCATCAGGTCCTCATGAATCTGGCGGTGAACGCCCGCGACGCCCTTCCCCAGGGCGGGAAGCTACGCATGACCTTGGCGAATGTGACCCTGGATGAGCACTACGCCACCATGAGCGGCCAGGCCTCCCCCGGACCCCACGTACGCATCTCGGTGGTGGACACGGGGGTGGGGATGTCCAACGAGATCATGGACCGGATCTTCGATCCGTTCTTCACCACGAAGGAGGTGGGGAAGGGGACGGGGCTCGGGCTCTCCACTGTTGCCGCCATCGTCCGGGCCCACGGAGGTTTCGTGAACGTCTACTCAGAACCGGGGAACGGAACCACCTTCCGGCTCTACTTCCCGGCTCGGGAAGAGAGCGGGGTCGATGGCGAGGCAGAACGGCTCGGGGCGGAACTCCTTCGGGGGCAGGGGGAGGTCATCCTGGTGGTGGACGACGAAAGCTCCGTCCGGGAGATCACGAAGCAGACCCTTCAGACCTTCGGGTACCGGGTGGTGACGGCTCGGGACGGCGCCGATGCCGTTGCCATCTATGCCCAGAGGGGCGACGAGATCGACCTGGTGCTCACGGACATGGTCATGCCCATCATGGATGGTCCGGCCACCATTCGGGCACTCAAGAGAATGGATCCGGCGGTGCGGATCATCGCCGCCAGCGGGCTCGGGACCAATGGCGGAGTGGCCCGGGCGGTGGAGTCGGGGATCCGCCACTTCCTCCCAAAGCCCTACACGGCGGACACGCTCCTGGAGGCCATCCATAGGGTGCTCCGGAAGGGGGACGAAGGGGAGGGGTGACGGCCCCCCCCTTCAAACGGAGTTCCTCAGTCTTCCTGGTCGGGTTCTGGTACGGCCGGATGCATGGTGGCCCCCATGGCGTGGAAGCCATTGTCCACGTAGAGGGTGCTGCCGGTGATGGCGGCGGATAACGGAGAGGTCAGGAAGGCCGCGGTGTGGCCCACGTCCATGGCCTCAAGGGAACGCTCCACCGGAGTATTCGCCTCGTAGAAGCGAATGATCCGGCTGATGAAGCCGATGGCGCTGGCGGCACGGCTGGCGTAAGGGCCGGCGCTGATGGTGTTCACCCGGAGGCCCCACTTGCGGCCCGCCTCCCACGCCAGGGTCCGCGTGTCGCTCTCCAGGGCCGCCTTAGCCGAACTCATACCACCGCCATAGCCCGGTACCGCCCGCTCCGAGGCCAGATAGCTGAGTGATACCACGGAGCCCCCCTCACGCATGAGAGGCCCCAGCGCCCGGAGGAGGCCGATGAGGGAGTAGGCGCTGGTGCTGACGGCGTCCAGGTACCCCTGCCGACTGGTTTCCAGGAGGGGATTCTTCACCTCGGGGCCGTTGGCCAGGGAGTGGACCAGGATGTCCAGGGAGGGTGACCCGAAGTCCGCCTTCAGGGCGGCGGCGAGCCCCTGGATGGAGAAGTCCCCTCGGTCACTGTACCTCCGGCTCTCCAGAATCTCCTCCGGAACCTGATCCATGGTGTCGAAGGCGGCGTCCAGCGGATAGATCCGCTCGAACTCCATCATGGAACCATCCGGGAGCTTCCTGGAGGCATCGAGTCTTCCCCGCTCCAGGAGCTTCTCGAAGATGCCCATGGCAGGGGGCCATGAGGCCACACATACCTGGGCACCGGCCTGGGCGAGTGCTCGGGCGATAGCCCAGCCGAAGCCGCCGTCATCGGCGACACCTGCCACGAGAGCACGCTTACCGGAAAGATCGATGGGGAGCATGAAGACCTGGGTTTTCGGGGAAGGGAGGTGGTTCGTCTTGGGTGAGGAAGGGTACCCGCCGATACGGGGTGACGTCAACGCTCCTGCCCACAAGGGGATATCCGCATAGGCATGGGGATTTCTCCAGCGGCAAATGGGACAACCGGAGAGCGGCTCACACACCTGCCGACGTGACTCATTTCCCGGCCCGCATTCGCCCGCTCACCACGAGGCCCAGTACCACCAGGAACCCGAGACCCACGAGGACGGCCAGTGCCACCATGACGGCGGCGCCCAGGATCGCCGCCAGGGTGTCCCAGAATCCGAAGATGGCGATGAGGATGACCAGGAGCACGAAGAGGAGGATCGGCATGGGAAATCCTGGAGGAGAGAGGAGGAGTGACTTGGATCACTGCACTCTCAAGGTACTAAATGTTTAGGTTACGTGGATGGGGGCACCGTTCAGCCCCGGGAACGTTCCGGCTTACCGGTTGATGGCGGTGTGCTCCTCCGGAATGATTCGTCTGAGGGTTCATCCATAGACAGGGAGCCGCGCATCATGCTGTCCATTGCCACTGTCACCGTAAATCCTGCCATCGACCTGGGAACAGAGGTTGAACGGGTGAAGCCGGACCGGAAGCTCCGCTGTGAATCGCCGACCCGGGAGCCCGGTGGCGGTGGGCTCAATGTCTCCCGGGTTCTCCATGAACTGGGTGCTGATTCAACGGCGCTCTATCTGGCAGGGGGCGCTACAGGGGATACCCTGTCCGGTCTCCTGGACGACGCCGGCCTGGACCATCGCCCCACCACCACCGGCGACTGGACCCGTCAAAACCTCCACGTCACCGAGACCTCCTCGGACGACCAGTTCAGGTTCGGTATGCCCGGTGCCACCGTGGAGGAGGCGGAATGGCGTGCACTGCTCGACGACCTGGAGGCGCTGTCCCCGGACCTCATGGTGGCCAGTGGAAGTCTTGCCCCCGGAATGCCCGAGGACTTCCTGGCCCATATCTCCCGAATGGCCGCCGAGTCCGGCGCCCGCCTGGTGGTGGATACCTCCGGCCCACCCCTCAAGGAGGCTGTGGAAGCCGGGGTCTACCTGATCAAGCCCAACATCCGGGAGTTCCAGGAGCTGGTGGGGCGGGACCTTCCGGACGAGGAGGCGCAGATCGACGCAGGCGTGGAGCTCATCGAGGATGGACACCTGGAGGCAATCGCCCTTTCCTTGGGGCGCGGCGGCGCCCTCCTCATCACCGAAAACGGCGGAACCCCCATCCGGACACCCACGGTCCCCATCCGTAGCAAGGTGGGCGCAGGCGACAGCATGGTGGCTGGGATTGTTTTCGGCCTGGCCCGGGAGTGGGATCTCCTGAAGGCGGTTCACTTCGGGGTGGCGTGCGGAGCCGCCGCCGTCACGACGGAGGGATCGAAGCTCGCCCGGCGGGATGACGCGGAGCGGCTCTTCCAGTCCATGACGGAAAATGGGGGTTCCGGCGAGGACCAGTAGGATCCAGATTCGCACTCCACCCTCGGGCTCTGAACGCCGCCCCCCACTACTCCGGTCCCCCGAACCGAGTCATGAGCGAGCCGTCCACAACCCCACGGGGGTCCAACACGCCCCCATTCCAACGCTACCGGAGCTTCATCCCACGCCGGGAGTGGGCGGCCTTCCAGGAGGCCCTGGATCGCCCGGAGCCCCGGACCTTCCGGGTGCGGCTGGGGCGGGCCGATCCGGCCGCGCTCCGCACGAGGCTCGAGGCCCAGGGCTTCCAGGTGAGCCCCATCTCTGATGTACCGGGGGTCTTCCGAGTCCAGGAAGAGCCCTTTCCCCTCTCGGAAACCCTGGAACACTGGCTCGGATTCTTCTACATCCAGCAGGTGGCCACGACTTTGGCGGCCCCGATGCTGGCGCCCCGGCCCGGCGAGACCGTCCTCGACCTCTGCGCCGCGCCTGGGGGCAAGACCTGCCATCTGGCCGAACTCATGGATGACCAGGGTTGCCTGGTGGCCGTGGACCTCTCTGAGAAGCGGGTGCACGCGCTGGCTGGAAATCTGTCTCGCCTGGCCCATCCCAGCGTTATCACAGTGGTAGGGGATGCCTTGGAGCTTCCGGAGCGCCCCCGCTTCCACCGGGTCCTGGCGGACGTCCCTTGCTCCGGGGAGGGACGCTCTCGGGGTGGTGTGATCCATCAGGCCTCAGAGGGCGATCTCCACCGCCTGCCCCAACTCCAGGAGGCGCTCCTGCGGAAGGCGCTCCGCATGACGATCCCGGGCGGGCGGGTCCTCTATGTCACCTGCACCCTGGCGCCGGAAGAGAATGAGGCGGTGGTGGACGCCGTTCTCCGAAATCCTGGCGAGGGTCCCGGTGGTTCTCCTCCCGCCCGACTCATTCCCCTGACCCTGGACCTCCCCCACGCCCCGGGGCTCACGACCTTCGGGGAGCGTCGCTTCGCCGCCGAGCTGGCGGGCACCGTCCGGATCCACCCCCACCATCTGGATTCCGGTGGCCTCTTCCTGGCTCTCCTGGAACGGGGGGATGGGGAGGTCCCGGGCCTATCCGGATCCCTGGATTGGGAGGGAGAGTGGACCGCCCCCGGTGCCACTCTCCCCGGGGAGACCTCCACCATGGATCTGGCGGATGCGCTCACGGCCCTCGCCGGTGAGTTGGGGCTGGAGTTGGGGACTCCGGGGCAGGGTGGGGGAGAGGGGAACAGCTCCGAAGGAACGCTGGGATGGATAGAGCGAGCGGGTGCCCTCCGGTTCCACCGATTGACCCGGTGGCCCCTGGACGAGTGGGCGCAGCTCGGGGCGATCCGGGGTGGGAAGAAGGGAGGACACCTTCGGATCATCACCGTTGGCCTTCGTGGGGCTGAGCTCTCGGGCAGAACCCGGCCACCCCGTCCCACCGGTGATCTCCTGCGTCACCTGGCGCCCCGGCTTCGGGGCGCCGGGCTCGACCTGGGCCGGGAGGAGTGGATCCGCCTCCTGGCTGGAGCCGCACTTCCTGCCAGGCAAGCGGCTTTGCAGATCCTTCTTTATGACGGAGAGCCCATCACCACTTCCCGCCGGAAGGGGCGCCGACTCCTCCACGACCTTCCCCCCGCCCGGGCCAACTGGCTCCGGCAGGTCATGGAACGGCGGAGGGCCGGCGGATAGGCGCCCGACCCCGCGCCCATCCGCCGGCCCATCCCATCATCGCCCCGGCGAGGCGTCCGTGGGGGTGCGAACCGGCGGCGCGGGCCGTTCCGGTAGAACCCTGGGCTCGGCCAGGACCCTCTCCCAGACCTCGGCGATGGCCCGATCCAGCTGCGGGTCTTCGCCCCGAACCACTGCACCGGGATCCTGACGAATCTCCAGATCCGGCTCCACCCCGAACCCTTCGATGACCCAGTTGCCCTGGGCGTCGTTGAACCCGAATTCAGGGACATTCACACTCCCCCCATCCACCAGCGGTCCCCGGTTGGTGATGCCAATGACCCCTCCCCAGGTACGCTCGCCGATGAGGGGTCCCAGCCCGGCCTGCCGGAACATGGCGGGGAAGATGTCGCCGTCGGAAGCGGATTGAGGGTTGATGATGGTGGCCATATGACCGATGAACACCTGATTCGGATAGGTGGAAGCGGTCTCACTGGTTCGGGCGAAGCCGGTGGCCAGAAGTTCCCGTCGGAGGCGTTCAATGAGCATCTGGGAGACGTTCCCGCCCCCGTTGTACCGCACATCCACCACCAACCCCTCCTTGCGGATCTGGGGGTAGAAGTACTTGATGAACTCCCGGATCCCTTCGGCGCCCATGTTGGGGAGATGGAGGTAGCCCACCCGCCCGTCGGTGCGCTCCAGCACATATCGGCGATTGGCTTCCACCCAGTCCAGATAGATGAGGTCATTCTCGCTGGTGATGGGATCGAATGTCACGTCACGGGCTCCCTCCAGGGTGGGTCGGTCGTTCACCGTGAAGGTGACCGGGTGATCGGCCCGGTGCGCCAGATGCCTGTAGGGGTTGTCTCCGGTGGTGAGTTCCTCCCCCTCGATGGCCAGGAGGTACATGCCTTCCTCCACGTTGACCCCCACCTCGGTAAGGGGAGAGCGATAGATGCTCTCCTCGTTGTGCCCGGTGAAGATCCGGGCGATGCGGAATCTCCCACTCACGGGATCGGCCTCGAAACGTGCTCCGGGGAGGGCGACTCGGGGCCGTGGGGGCACCTCGAAGTCGCCTCCCTGCTTGTAGGCGTGGGAGACGTTCAACTCCCCGATCATCTCGCCAATGAGGTAGTTGAGATCCGCCCGGTGGGCCACATGCTCCAGGAGTTCGGCATACTGATCCCGTAGGGCCTCCCAGTCGTACCCGTGCATGTTCTCCACGTAGAAGAAGTCACGGAAGCGTCGCCACACCTCGTGGAAGATCTGCTCCCACTCCGCCATGGGGTCCCTGTGGACATAGAGATCGGAGGTGGAGATGGCGGCGGCCTGGTCCCACCCTCCGGGGCGAGCCGGTGCCCGGTGGAAAGCGCCCCCGCGCTGTACGAGGACGTGGGATCCGGAGGGTGAGAGGCGGAAGCCCTGGATGTTCTCCACCAGGGGCGTCTCCTGGCGGCTCTCCATGGAGAAGATGTGGAGGGCGGGCTGCCTGTGACTGGCCCGCCCGTAGTATCCGGGGCCCGACACTGTGTAGAGAAGGTGCCCACTACGGGCTTCCAGGTTCCCGTAGTTGTCCGCCGGTACCGGAATCCGGATCACCCGATCGGCCAGCCCATCCAGGTGGATTTCCAGGAAACCGTCATCCCCCCTGGGCGCGTCGGCGGTGCGTCCTTCGGTCTCATCCTCCTCCTCACCCTCCGTGGCCACCTCGTCGCTCCTGGCGGGGAAGGGGTGAGGGGTATCGCGGCGGAGGGCCAGGGCGAAGATCTTCGTCATGCGGTTGCCGGCGAAGTTCCACTCGATCTGGCTCAGTTGGGGTGCGAACTGGCGGGGACTGAGGAAGTAGAGGTAGTGTCCGTCCGGATCCCAGGCCGGTGAGAATTCGCTGGCCATCTCACCGGTGACGCGGACCGTCTCGCCTGACGAAACGCTGAAGAGGTAGAGCGACCGGAAGGTACTGGGATCGCTGAGGCTGAAAGCCAGGTGCCCACCGCAGGGTGACCATGCATAGTCGGTGACCTGCCCCCGGGCCTCGTGCGCCACCTGTTGGACCTGGCGGCCCTCCAGGGTGAGGACGAAGAGCCGCCCCTCCTTGTCGGAGTAGGCCAGTCTGGCCCCGTCCGGCGACCAGGCCGGCGCGTAGAGCATGGCGGCGTGGTCGGTGGTAAGGGCCTCGGGCTCGGTGCTTCCGTCCTGGGAAACCAGGTAGATTTGCTCCTCGCCACTCCGGTCGGAGATGAAGGCGATGTGCCGGCCGTCCGGGCTCCAGCGGGGGTGCTTGTCGTGGGATGCTGAACTACGGGTCAGGTTTCGGGTCGGTCCATGCTCCACCGGGGCCGTGAAGATGTCGCCCCGGGCCGCAAAGAGGGCACGCTCCCCGTTGGGGCTCAGCTGATAGTCGAAAACCAGGTTCCCGGCGGCCACCCGCCCGGGACGCCGCCACAGCCCGTCGTCGTTCACGGTGACGGGGACGTGACGCTCCACTCCGGTGGTCACATCCAGCACGTGGAGCTCACCCCCCCGCTCGAAGACGATCTGTCCACCGGGCCCGGCACTGGGCCAACGCACATCCCACTCCGAGCCGTGGGTCAATTGCTCAATGGTTCCGGTGGCGGGATCCATGCCATACAGGTTCAGCGTTCCCGTCCAGTCGGCAGTGAAGTAGACCCGATCCCCAATCCACATGGGGTCCCGCTCGGTTCGAACATGGTCGGTGAGCCGGGTGGCCTCATCGGCATCCAGGTCGAAGAGGTAGAGATCCTGAGCCTGCCCCCCCTCGTAGCGCTTCCAGGTGCGGAAATCCCTGGGAATGGGGTTGTAGGCCAGACGCCTTCCGTCTGGAGAGAAGGCGCCGGCCCCGGCTGTGGGCATTGGGAGCGCCTCCGGGAGCCCTCCGTCCAAGGAAACCGTGAAGAGCCGTCCCTGCCCGAGCGCCCACGTGTACCGGAGGGAGCGGAAGAGGACCGCGCTCCCGTCCGGTGTCCACCCCATCACCTGATGATCGTACCCCCAGCGAGTGGGGAGGGGACCCTGAGCCGGATACCAGGTCAACTGTCGAGGTTCGCCCCCCTCAATGGGAATGACGTAGACCTGCTCATCTCCGTCATACTGGCCGGTGAACGCCACCATCCGACCATCGGGACTGATTCGGGGGAAGAGTTCCTTCCCGGGGTGGGCCGTGAGACGAACGGCCTCTCCCCCTTCACTGGAGACTCGCCACAGGTCGCCGGCATAGCTGAAGACGACGACGTCGTGGTGGATGTCCGGGAAGCGGAGAAGTTGGGTCTGGGCCTCAAGATCGGACGTGGTGGCCGGGAGCGGCGCCGAGAACGCGAGGATTGCAAGGGCAAACCAGAGAACGAACGAGGGACGTCGAACCATGGCAGGACGGGGATTAGAGGTAGGGCAGTGGGCACAGGGTCCGCCGCCCGGGAGAGGCCCGGGTCGGACCG
>SL_3KL_010_SEDDRAFT_10005823_pt1 | contig 11036 bp, 7 predicted proteins | sample SodLakKL_010_SED_2_FD_10381 | JGI IMG/M metagenome (IMG submission 10381)
CCCGGAAGCACCCCCTCCGGCGTTCTGATGTCACCGGTCGAACGGTACGATACTCTGCCTGTCGTTACCCAATGCGAANTNCCGTACATAATCCTGCCGAATCCGGCAGCGGCATTGTTCATAGAAGCACCTTGTAGAGCAAGCGTACCGGAAGCACCGCGCGACCAGTACCGCGGTATATCTTCATTAAATATGTTGACCACACCGCCGAGTGCACTTGATCCATAAAGGAGGCTTGCGGGTCCGCGAACGACTTCAATCTTATCTGCCGCAAGCGGATCCATGGCGATAGCATGATCGGCAGCAGTTTCGGCAAGATCGCCCATGCGTTCACCGTTTTCAAGAACGAGCACGCGGTCACCGTCGAGCCCGCGAATAACCGGTCGGGCAGAAGCGGAACCGAACGAACGCATCGCTAGGCCGGGTGTGCCGTCAAGCATTTCGCCGATCGAGGATGCGGCCCGCCGCTGCAGCGATTCCCCGCTCAATGACTGTGCAGGCTGATAACCGACCTGACTGCCGAGAGGAGACGCGGTAACGATGATCTCGTCTATTTCGAGAGTGCTTTCCTGCATGACTATTTGCAGATACTCCCCGGCAAAGGGAACAGAAACAGTTTCGGTTATCGTCGAGTAGCCGACGAACCTTACCCGAAGCGTATACGTTCCCTCCGGCAGTCGATCAATTTTGAAATAACCGTTGCGGTCGGATGCAGCTCCGCGATTATTTTCCAGAAGCAGTATATTTGCACCGATGAGCGGTTCACCGGTGCGGTTATCCATTATTTTCCCTTCTATACTGCTGGCTTCTAATAAGACTGTATTACATACAAATAGAAATAAAAATACATAAAAATATTTTGACACGTCTGTTCCCTCCGATAGTACATGGAATAACCATTACCTAAATGTCACCATCCATACTATAAAAAAGGTGGGGAACGCGATCCGGAACAAGTGTGTCAAGATACCGTTCAATGTGACCGTGGAGCGTCTCATCGACATGTGCAATAAAAGGATGGGCTACACCAACGACACTATAAATCGTTATGATTATGTAGATGAAATATGTTCGTATATTACTCAATGTTCAAATTACCACATGCCGGAGAATATTTAGATAAACCTAAATATAATATTAGGTAAATATTATTTAAAAATCAAGCGGAGTTTAGGAAAATATTTACCTTGCCGATGTGTAATCGATGCCGGAGCGATCAGAATTGGAATGAGTACAGTACATTAATTTTTCCTGGTCTTTCCTACCCGTCACAACCTCGACAAACACCCTGAAACTCCATCGAATGCGATAAAATTCTGAAATGTGTCATCTTCGCTACCTGGTCAAGCAGACACACATCGATATCCTCGAGCTTTCCGCATTCGACACATAAAATATAATGATGATGTCGCCCCTCTTCGATGAGCTCGTATCTCTGATACCCTTCACCGAGAGGTACCTCGCGAACAATACCGAGCTCTTCAAATAAATGAATCGTTCGATACACGCTCGCGAGGTCGGCATTTTTACGGGTCCTCTTATGAATCTCCTTTATGCTCACCGGTTGCTTCGCTGCTCTAAGAACATCGAGCACTAATTTACGGGGTCTCGTAAATTTCACCCCGGCGTTTTTTATCTTTTCGATATATGTGAACATACCTACGTATTTATTCTTTCCTCACCGGTTCATCATCAGGTATCGGATTATACAAGGGATGAAATGTACCCCCGGTTGAAATATGACCGACGACTTTTTCCGGTTCTTCATCGATATCGACGACATTTCCGTACTCATCGACGGGTTCTCCGTCATTGTTCACCGCGACAATACCGGTTGGTGTTGTTCCTTCACCGTCGGGTCCGAACGGCCGGCTTGTAATAACCGAGCCGGCGGGAATGATATTGCCGTCGGCATCAGCGACGGTGCCGTCGGAACGGAATGTGAAAGGTACATGCGTCTGTTCGGTACCGAAGACATCCTTCCCGAGGTTAAAACTTTGATCGAGGACGAGCTTTCGATACAGGTGAATGTTGTTCTTCATCGTCTCTTCGGACGGATAGAAAATATTCCCTTTTATGTAATAAGCATTATCGTCACGGTCAAAATACAGATATTCTCTCTGTCCGGCATAGTGTCGCATAATACGCTGGCGCTCAACCAGGCGGCTCTTCCTCTCGTCGCGGTTCATGTCTTTTAATAAATTATCGTCAAAAATTTCTATAACCGGGTGCTGTAATCCTAATTGCCGTTCAAGTCCCGCACTGCGGACAAAGCGTTTTAATTCTGTTCCGACTTCAGCCGGCATCACTCCATACAAATCGGCTCCGACAACGGTATGATAAAAATACTCAAGCTCCCCTTTCCCGACACCGGTATTCATATAGTCCTGCAATCTCGTTTTATCACGACGGTCATAGCTGTATGCTCCGTAATCCATCTCTCCCCAGCCCTTATCGCCCGGCAGTTTTCGTTGAAACGACCAGACCGCATCGACGGTGTTGCCGACGTTAGCATGACACCCGATACATTGTACCATCTCTTCGGTCGTTTGAGGACGAAGGTTACCCATACGGTCCTCTATATAGCCCACGAGAATCCAGCCTGCGCCGTTCTCAACCCAACCCTGACCTTCTCTGCCGACAAACATTTCAAATTCGTGATCATCGTTATCATCTTCGGCGATGTCTTCAAGACCGACGTCTTTCCATTTGTACATATAGCGAATCTCTTTTACCCGTTTTGACCTCGTACCGGGAAACTCGTATGTTTTTCCCGTATTACCGACAACACCGTTTACATTATTTCCCGCATCGCCGTCGGCATAAAGATCGACATAGTGAAGCGGATGAGCAAATTCCGTACTGACGGGATAAAACCCTTTCTTTACCGGTATTGATGAGGCATCTCCGTAATACTGCGTCTCTCCAAACGAACGATCTTTAATATTTCGCTCAAGGAGATCAAGATTCATCTTGTAGACTTCGACATCGAATTCATCGTTCTCAGTCATAAACTGACGCGGTAATCGGAGATAGATTCCGCTCACGCTTCCGGTCAGCGGTGTGAAAATCGCGTACGGGAAGAAATTAACAGCCCGCCATCCGGTGTAGCCGTTCTGTTCATCGCGCACAAATCCCTCCGGGTCGATATATCCGTGTGTGCCTCCGCCGGTAGGATCATTCTGATTATATGGAAATAAATGCCGGGGATCGAGTGCGGGAAAAAGTGCAAAGGGATCGTCGGGTCTATCGTTATTCAGCCAATGATCGTTTCCGCCATCGCGCACCTTCGCATAGAGATCGGACCAGTTATCCTGCCGGATATATTCGACATCATTCCGGGATGGAATCGGAATCCCCTCCTCTTTCAGGCGTTGTTCGACCTCTTCCGGAAAGATCACATTCCGCCACAATATGCGATTCAGGTTCGCTGTGGGAAAGCTGTAGAGGATTTGATCGTCTGCGATCGGGAATGCATTACCGTGTTCGATTGATGCAAGGTAATCGGTATGGCAATACTGACAGGCATTTTGTGTACCGTAACCGGTTTCGATCCAGCATTGGGGAGAAATCGCAGGGTCTTCGTTATAGCTCGGTTTATACGGTGCGCCGGTACGAACGAAAAAGTTCTCGGGTTCTTCACCCAGGTAAAATGCCTCTGCACTGATTACCTCCGGCTGCAAACCTTTTTCTTCAAGTGCTGTTTTCACTTTCGCAAGTTCGTCGTCATGATCAGGAGAACAACCCGTAATCATACAGCTTATTGCTACTATCAGGATTATAAACACGAATACGATTCTGGCATTTTTCATTTTAGATTCCTTTTCGATATTGACGATAGAGTAAAATTAGAGTTTCACCATCCGATAAAATATAAGAGTAATCCCGATAATAATCCAAACACAAGGTTAAATCCTTTGATAATAATTGTATCGCGTACCGAATAAGAAAGCATCGGCAACAATCCGTGGCCATCCTGGACAAACGAACTTGTAAATAAAACAGAGAATGGTATCAAACCGTTGGCAAACATAGTTATAAAAATGATGTTCGGTCCGGACTGAGGAATTATCCCGATAAGTGCGGCGGCAAATATAAAGTAAATCGTATATTCCGCCGTAAATACCGTGACATCCCAGTAATGTAATCCGATATCGATGATCAGCATTGCACCCAGCACCCAGAGAAATATTTTCCAGATATGCCGCTTCACGATATGCTGCCAGATATGTTCGTGCACATAATGTTTAAAGCCTTCACGCTCCGGGTGGTGCTGGTGAAGATCGCATTTATACGAAAGTCGGATATTCCATCCCCGCACGATCTTATCGGTTATCCACGAAAAAATAACACCTGCAACGAAGAGCAGACCGAATAACATAAACGCTTCGCGTGGAAACATAGCGATCATAAGATACGCTTCGTCTCCCGATGTCGCTATCATACCGCCGACAAGCGCACCGAATGATATGAGTCCATGCACGTACAAAGAAACATTCATATATGCACCCGCACAGCCGGGCGTCGCCCCTAAAAACGATGCGAGCAGATATTGACGCCACGCACCCTGCTTTAAAAATGGCGTCAGTTTACCGCGCGTCCATACGTTGACAAGATCGACGGCAACCATCATGACAAAAACAAGCAGGGTAACCTTGAGTGCGTGTTCAAATGTGTGGATAATGAGATGGAACATAGTATTAAAGAGTATGCAAATGACTATAAATAGTTCTCGCTGAAAAACTAAACGCTAGAATATACGGATTCCAGAAATCAATTGCAAATGATTTGCATTATGTCCACAGAACAAAATCCGGCAAAAATTTTTGTTTCAATCAAAAAATAATTTATATTTATTGTATAAAGAAAATTCAAACAGGATAAATGATCAGAGGTTCGTATGGGAAAGCACAACTGTCCACACTGTAATAAAGAACTTAAACCGACAACCCGCTTCTGTCCGTCGTGCGGAACGGCGGTCAGCGAAAAGAATACTGCTCCGGCAAGTCAGCCGGCTGTCACCGAAGCTCCGTCGAAGACTCCTATGTCATCAACGGTTCGCTACACGATGATCGGTGTTTTTGCGATTATCGGTGTATATCTTCTCATCACGCTCTATAACTATATCTATTTCGAAGAACACGATGTCATTGCCGCCCAGCCTGTCGTCAGTGACCAGGTGGATTATTCCGATCGGGAAATTCCGATGACCGATATCACCGGAACACTTGAAAATGGCTATTTTACATTTCCTCTTGAGGAGGTGTTGAACCACAAACTGGTTCGGCTTGAGTATCAGGGACCTACTTCTGTCATACCGATTCTCGCGTACATTTCGACGAAAGGTAAACTGGTCACCTCGATCAGCATCAGCGAGCCGAGTAATTCCAGCCGGTTTACGATTATAAATAATGAGATACATAACAATAATTGTCCGTCCCACTGGGAATTGGACACAATGCGGGCGCTCGCATGTTGCGGTAATAACCATCCCGATCCGATTCCATCGAGTGTGCGAGACGGGAAGGTCCTGATAGCGACAAGCACGATTGAAAACTGGCGGAGAAGATTATAGAAAAAATAAAATTTGTTAATGGTTATTTATCACATAACCGTTAATTGTTACTGGTTATTGGTTAATTGTTCACTGAAGGTAAATAATCGCGAACCATTAACCAATAACAGATAACAAATAACCGATAATAACCCCAATCAATTCTGCCCCGGTTTAAAATACCTGCAGAACATGCAGACACCGAATATATTCGATGCTACCGACTCAACCCTGAATTTGTATCTCTGACAAACGGTTTGTGTTTCAAGTCTTATCTCTTCGTTGCCGAATTCGAGCATCTCGCCGCAGACGATACATACCAGCCGGCTGCCGTTTGCGGTATCGTAACTTTTCTCATACACCCAGGCACGCTTCTTTCCGCGGTAACGGATCAACAATCCGTTCGATACGAGAACAAGCAGCGTACGGGCGATCGTCGGTTGCGCTATACTCCAGCCGTCTTCATTGAGCACGACCTGTAACTCTTTAATACAAAACGTGCGGTTCATACGCGCCATCGCAATGATGATCGCCTTACGCTTTTTTGTCAATCTGATATGGGTATCGCGTCCGGTATAGAGAAACGTATGCCGTGAATGTATCATTTTCGTTACTGCCAATATTCGATTACTCCGAAACTTTTCGGAGTAACCTCGTTTTTTAAAATTTAAAAATACCACTTATACATTAAGTGAGCGCTTCTTCCCGGCATGGGGTTGTCCCGGTCTTCCACACGAGAGAGATGATCGCGATAAACCGTATTGAATAAGTTATCCATGCGGAATGAAACAATATGCCTGCCCGATACATCGAACCGATAACCGGCTTCGAAACCGAATAGAACATAGCCGTCGGTGGGATCCTCTTCAAGGGCAGTCCTTGTCTGTTCAGACGCAATACGCGAATTGACGCCCAACCACCAGTTCCTTTTGTCGTATGTAACACCGATAAATGATCGAAGCGGAGGCATAAACGGCAGCGGCGTACGATCAATGTCCCGTCGCGCGCCGTGAACGTAATCCAGGCGGGCGTTGAGACGAATATATTCATGCATCAACATCTTCAATCCGATCTCACCCCCGAAGATCTCGGCATCGCCGGCCTCGTATACAATGATCGGAAACCCGGAAGGTTCGTGGATCTCACCCGTCGGCTGCCGGACGATATAGTCGTTAACCCTGTTATAAAAACCGGCTACATCGATATATACACGGTTGTTTGAAAACCGAACAAATGCATCGACACCGTGACCGATTTCGTTTTTCAGTTCGGGATTTCCGATCTCGTACGCACCGGCCGCGAGATGTGCTGCGTCCGAGAATAATTCCTCGATCGAAGGCACCCGGTGTGCCCGGGCAATCTGGAATCCGATCTCGAGATTCTCGACCGGTTGTATGTTTGTGCCGAATGAACCCGAGAATGTCGTGGATGTACGGGTCTTATCGAAATCGGGATACTTCTCGTTTTCGATTGCATTGATTTGCTGGAATTCGACGCGTCCGCCCATCTGAAGCCGTGAAATCTTACTCAACGGTATCTCTTCATACAGGAAGAGTCCGAGAAAACTTGATCGTGCGTTCGGAGTCAACGCTTCGGGGCCGGTTGTATCGAGTCGCCGCAGGATTCCGTTTACTCCGATCACACCGTTCTCGATGATGCCCAGCGATCCGTGCTTTATCGTCAGCGTCGAACTTAAAGTATTTTGTATGAAATCGAGCTCCATACCTTCTTCAATCATTCCGTCTTCTTCGCGTTCGATCTCAATCTCTTCATGGAAGTAACGCGAACCGCTGATACGGAATTCATAGTTCTCAAAGAATCCCGTACCCTGAACGTTCAGATAACCGCGCGCCCGCTGTCGGTCCATCCGTATTTCTATATCGGTATCGGGATCGTCAATCTCATCGGGTAAACCATATGTCTTATCAAGGAATTCAATCGACAAACCACCGTCGATATTTTTATGTCGGAATCCGGCGCCCCCCGCACCGGTAAACTGCTGCAGGTATGTTCCGGGCAATCGCCCTTCGGGTGTATATATGTTGCCGGACTCACGGTATGATATCCGTCCGGTTGCAACCCACGAATCGTTGCCGTAAATCAGACGCCCGAATCCGGAACCGAGGTTATTCATGGTCGATCCGTAAAAGCCAACGGCACCGGAAGTACCCTTACTCCACATCCGGGGTGTATCATCGGTAAATACATTTATGACACCGCCAAGAGCACTCGAACCGTACAATAAACTCGCGGGACCGCGCACAACTTCAACACGGTCGGCACTCATCGGGTCCATTGCGATGGAGTGGTCGGGAGTTATTTCGGATAGATCACCGATCCGTTCGCCGTTATCGAGCACTAAAACCCGGTCGCCGTCCATACCTCGAATAACTGGTCGCGCGGGCACCGATCCTAAAGATCTCATCGTAAGTCCCGGTTCCCAATCGAGCAATTCACCAAGCGATACCGTTGCACGCCGCTGGATATCCTCCGGACTGAATGCCTGCGCCGGCTGATATAATGTCCTTGTTCCGAGAGGCGATGCGGTGACAATGACCTCATCGGTCTCGAAAATCTTTGGAAGCATTGCTATACCGATATGACTGAAAGAATCACCGGGTACTGTTATAGTAGCTTCGTGAGTATGGAAACCGGTATATTGAATACGTAAGGTATACGATCCGGGAGGGATGCGATCGATCTGAAAATCACCGTTACGGTTGGTAATTGTACCTTTCTGTAATTCCACTATATAAACCGAAGCCCGCAGCATCGGTGCTTCGGTGGATTTGTCAACTACATGTCCGGATAAAAAAAACAGATTTGCCGTATTCTCTTCGCTTATTATTGTGTGACCGGGAACAATTAATAAAACAGATATGATAATCAAATAAAGCGTTTTCATTTGTTCTGCTCCGAATAACTGAGTAGGCACCATCTTCGATCTGCAGAAAAGATATGTGAGTATAGGATTTTGTCTATACGCCTCAGATGCAATACTGCTGAAACCCGGATGGGTAAATATCGGATTTCATAACGATCTCTTAATCTATATTTATTTGGATTAAGTCTAAATAAATATAGTGTTTTTTCTCAATACTTGCAATATTGCAGGAAATATTTTTACTTTATGATAATCCAAATTCACATATCTCTAATATTAATAGTATAAAACCCTATGTACTTAAAAAACATTCTATTTTTACTCCTCTGTGCTGCTCTAGTAATAGGATGCGCAGACATAAACGATCGCCCCGTCGGTGATATCATACTCCCGGACACCCTTGACCTTGTGATCATTTCAACCACCGACACGCATGGCTGGATAATGCCATGGGATTATTACGCAGATCAGCCCAACGAAGGGTTTGGCTTCGTAAAAGCGGCAACGATAATCGACTCAATTCGAAGCGAGCACGAATTTACAATTCTTGTTGACGGAGGGGATTGGTTTCAGGGAAGCCCGTTGGTGGAATACTTCGCAACGGTCGACACGACTCTCCCGCATCCTTTTTTGCAGGCCGTGGATTATATGGAATACGACGCCGTCGTTCTCGGTAATCATGAGTTCGATTTCAGTGTTGATTTACTGAACAAGAGAATCGATGAAACCAAAACACCTATCATCGGCGCGAATATGTACCGTCACGGAACGGACACTCCTTATTTTACACCGTACGTTATAACATCGTTCGGCGATCTCAACATCGGTATCCTTGGTCTGAATACTCCCGGCACTGCCGTATGGAATCGTCCGCGAGTTGAAGGAAGAATCGTTTTTATCGACGGTGTCGAGGCAGCGACACGGTTCGTCCCGGAGGTCATTGAAGAGGGGGCCGACGTGGTCATTACTATTGCACACACCGGTCTGGAAGGCGGATCGTCGTATGCCGTGGTTGAAATCGGTGATGAAAATTACGGACGCGCACTCGGAGAAACCGTCGAAGGTATCGATCATCTTATACTCGGTCATCATCACAGATTAATCGAAAATAAAATTATTACCGGCCCTGACGGACGAGATGTCGGTGTTATTATGGCCGGCGGCCGTGCGTCGCATGTCGGCGTCTCAACCTTAACACTGACAGTCGATGAAGAGAGTAACCGATGGAACATCATCGGGCAAACAACGACGCTGCTTCCGGTCCACGATGCAGAGCCGCACCCGGAATTAACCGCTCTCATAGCCGATGCTCACGAACGGGTCCGGGAACATGTCAATCAACCCGTTGCACAAACACCTGTCAGGTGGAGTGCGGAGCGGGGACGTGCAGAGGATACTCCGATAATCGATCTGATACAGCATGTCCAGAAAAAAGCAACCGGCGCTCAACTATCCGCAGCCGCGGCATTCGATACTCGCATTGAGTTTGGTCCCGGCGACATAGCATTGCGGCATGTAGCCCAGTTGTATCCGTTTGAAAACACCCTGTTTCTCATGGAAGTAAACGGCAAGCAGGTACGCGAATATCTAGAATACACATCACAATACTATTTACAACCGGATAACGGTCAACAAGCCCGGGTAAATCCGAACTGGCCGGGATATAACTTCGATATGCTTGCCGGCGTCGAATATACAATTGATCTTCGCAAGCCGGTCGGCGAGCGTGTTGTTACACTAACGTTTGAAGGAGCACCCGTTTCCGACAATGATGTGTTTACCATGGCAGTTAATTCATACCGCGCAGTTGGCGGAGGGGGATTCGAGATGCTTGCGGATGCAAAAGTACTGAAAGAAATCGATTACTCGGTACGGGGTATGATATTGGATTACCTGCGTGAAAAAGGCGAGATCGCACCTGAGGATGTGTTCAGGAAGAACTGGCGGATGATACCGGAGATGTGATAGCAGAACGCTTTACGTACAGGCCATAGATTTATTGATCAATAACCCACGTCAAGAACATCTAATGATACTCTCTATTAAGTTGATTGTTCCTAAATATTAATTCCGAAATCGACGGGTTTGTGCGCTGGAGACGATGGGTGGGTTTTGATTCCCGTACTGCTTTTTAGTACGGGAATCAACGGATTGTGTGTTGGGAAACCATCGTTGCGTTTCGATTTCGGCGCCTTTTTCTTTTGGTTACTTTTCTTTTTTGCGCAAAAAAGAAAAGTAACAAATGCACTTAGGATAATAAATCATAGATGAATTAGATGAGTAATTCTGTAATCGTACATTATTTTAGGTGTTGAATGTATGATTTTTCTAAAAACAATTTCTTATTTATCGCTTATTGCATTTTCTATCCAATCACAGACTCTACTTAACCCTGAAAGGGGCGTAATTAAAAAGCCACAATGCCATTCCGATTACGCCCCTTTCAGGGCTAAATTATTATTCTGTTATCTTTTACACAGGGCTTCACCCTGTGCTATTGCTGTCGCTCCTTCGGAGCTTTGTTTATAAACAACATCACGGCGCACTCGGTCCTACGACAACCGCATTCAGCAGCAATCGATTCGGACCCCGGAAGTA
>SL_3KL_010_SEDDRAFT_10005824_pt1 | contig 11036 bp, 4 predicted proteins | sample SodLakKL_010_SED_2_FD_10381 | JGI IMG/M metagenome (IMG submission 10381)
ACCGACCTGATCACTTCCGGGCCGGTGATGAACATTTTGGAGATCTTGTCAACCACAAACACAAAGTCGGTGAGGGCAGGGGAGTACACCGCACCTCCTGCACAGGGACCTAGGATCACGGATATCTGCGGGATTACACCCGAGGCCCTTGTGTTGCGATAAAAAATCTCCCCGTAGCCAGCCAGGGAGTTGACCCCCTCCTGTATCCTGGCACCACCTGAGTCATTGATCCCGATAATGGGAATTTTCAGGCTCATGGCATGGTCCATGATCTTGCCGATTTTGCGTGCATGCATCAGCCCCAGGGATCCCCCGGCCACCGTGAAGTCCTGGGCGTAAATGCACACCGGGAACCCGCTGATGGTGCCTGTACCGGTAATCACTCCATCACCCGGCAGGTGCTTTTTGTCCATGTCAAAATCTTTCGCTGCATGCTCGACAAACAAATCATACTCATGAAAGGAGTTGGGATCCAGCAGCGAAATGATACGCTCCCGCGCTGTCATCTTTCCAAGGGCCACCTGTTTTTCAATGGCCTTTGCACCACCTCCCTGCAGGGCACTCTGCATCCGTTTTTTCAGATCCAGTGTCTTTTGCTTGATTGACATATTCTTTTTCGGTTTTGGTTTTTAATGGCCTGAAAACTATTGTTATTATTCAGGAAATTTCCACCGCTGAATACGGATTTTCGCGGCGAAAGAATCCCCAAAGTAATAAAAAAAAACCCAAAGTACCGGTTTTTTTGTGTGTATTTTTACTCATACCTGCATGGCTTTTAGTGGTTATGCCCACCAAAACAGCCGTTTAACTCCATAAAAAAAAGGCCATCCCAGAGCGGGATGGCCTTTTTTTTAAATATCAGCAATTCCGTGATTAGTGGACGTTCTGTACGATCTCGGGATTGGCTTCAATTTCCCTTCTCGGGATCAGCGATACCCAAAGAGGTCCGTCTGCCGGGTATTCCATCAGGATCACCACAGAAGGATTGAAGTTGGTACCGGTTCTGTCCAGGTCCTCGTTGAGGCGCTTGAGGTCAAACCAGCGATGGCCTTCACCCCACAGCTCCACGCGGCGGTGGATCATGATCTCGTCGATCAGGTCCTGACCGGTATTGGCTGAAAGTGTGTACTCGTCGTCCCTGGCGCTGATCAGATCGTAAAGCACCTGGGCGGCCTGTCCGTCTTGTCCGTCGCGGGCCAACGCTTCTGCTTCGATGAGGTACATCTCGGCTGTACGCATGAACGGGATGTCACCATAGCTGTCACCACTGCCGGCTGCTTCAAACTTGAAGGAGTGGTAGTCCGCAGCATTACCGGGGATACCCCCACGCTCCTGTGCACCCTCGGCAGTCTCTTCCCAAAGCTGCTTGCGGATGTCCGTTTCGGAAATCTGGTGGTACAGTTGAGAGTTGATCGATTTGGGGCNGGTACGGATGTTACTTGAGTTGAAGTTGTACGACATAAAGGCGTAGAACGAGTGAAAATAAGTGGTCTGGTCAGGAAGCTGCCTGCTGGCCCACATAAACTCCGGGTTGTCGTGGCTGCTGAAACCCTGCAATACCTGTGCCTGACTCATCAGTGAACCGCCTTGTCTTGCCTGGTTAGCGGAAGATGCGGCAGTACCCCAGTCGTGCATGGTAAGGGCAACACGGGCCCGCAAACCAAGTGCCACGTCGTGGGTGATGTGCGATTTGGGCGCCTGGGTATCCCAGTCTACAACCTTACCATCCAGGAGACCAAGGGCCTGATCCAGGTCCTGGGTGATCTGGGCGTATACTTCTTCCACGGTAGCCCTTGGAAGCCCTTCTGTAGTTGGCTCCAGTACCAGTGGCACACCCAGTTGGTCGTTGTTTGTTCCCGGAACATAGCGATGCCCGAAATACTGCACCATTTGATAGTAGGCAAAACCCCTGTAAGCCAGTGCCTGTCCGAGGATGAACTCACGATCTCTTTGAGGGCCCTCTGCTCCTTCAATGTTATGAATGATCATATTGGCATTGGAGACGATCCTGTAATAGAGACGGAACCAGTCATAAGGGTGGTTGCCGTTTTCATTGTCATGCTCCTGCCAGCGTGAAGCGCGGACGAACCACTGCCATGCATCCGGAACGAGGTCGTCGCCCATGAAATCAATGGTAATCATCTTTGAACCGTGTCCGGCATTGTCCATGCGGCCATCCTGCTGGAACATTGTTCTGTGGATTCCGTTCACAGCCGCCCAGGCATTCCCGGTGGTTGTGAATACATCTCCCTGAGCCACCGACTGCGTGGGGTTCACATCCAGCTCGTCGCTACACGCCTGTGGCAGAAGGAGTACTCCGGCAATTAATATTAGGTTGAAAAATATTTTTTTCATATTCACTAAGTTTTAAAATGAAACATTCAGACCCACAACAACGGTACGGGCTGCAGAATAGGTGTTGTCGGTTACACCGGCAAAACTGTGCTGTACGTTCATCCCTTCCAGGTCACTGAACATATACAGGTTTTCTGCAGAAACATACATCATCAGGTTCTGGGTGCCCAGACGCTGTGCGATATTGCTGGGAAAACGATAAGACAGGTTGATTGACCTGATATTCAGGTAAGAAGCATCGCGCTGCCAGAGCGTGGAGAAGTTCGGGTAATCGGAAACTTCTGTCTGGCTCATTCTTGGGTATTTGGCCTGGTCACCCGGCTGCTGCCAGCGGTTGTCCAGCAGGTTTGAGTGCATGGCCTGGCCATAGTCGCTATACTTCATCAGTCCGCCGTAACGGCTTTCGTTCACCCAACCACCGATCTGGTAGGTAAGCAGCATAGAGAGCTCCAGGTTGCGGTAGCGGAAGGTATTGTTGATACCGCCGACCACGTCAGGAATGGCGCTGCCTGAATAGTCCCACAATGCATAGGTGGTTCCTGTTACCAGGGTATCACCTTCTTTTACTCTTACATAATCGCCTTCGGGATTGAAGCCTTCAATGCTGGTATCTGCATAATACAAGCCACGGCCGTCTTCCGGATCAACACCATACCATTGACGGATCCAGAAATCATAGATTCCGCGACCCTCCATCAGCTTTTTAGAGCCCTGGACGATCTCGTCCTGTGGCAGGTAAGTGATCTCGTTTTTGAAAGTGGTCGCGTTCACGTCCAGTGTCCACTGGAATTCGCTGTCTGCCAGGATGTCATATGCAACGCGCATTTCCAGTCCCTGGTTGTACATTTCACCAATGTTTTCGTCACGGGTAAGTACACCGGTGGAAATTGGCAGCGGAACATCAAACAGCAGGTTGCTGGAAACACGGTGGAAGAATTCAATCTCTCCGCGTAACCTTTCAAACATACCGAACTCAACGGCAAAGTTGGTGGTATTGTTGGATTCCCAAACCAGGTCATAAGCCGGCAGTGAAGACTGGCGGAAACCGGGTTCGTCGGCGTTGTTGTTCAGGCTGTAAAGTGCTTGCCACGGGTAATAGCCGATACCACGGTTGTTACCTACCTGTCCGTAAGAAGCACGGAGCATCAGCATATTCACAAACGGATAGTCGCGCATGAAATCTTCGCGGTCTAACCTCCATGAAGCACCTACTGAAAAGAAATTACCCCAGCGACTGTCTTCATAGAACCTGGATGAGCCGTCGCGACGGTAGGAAGCCGAGAAGAACATCCTGTCGTCATAGCCGTAGCTCAGGTTGGAGAAGTAGCCCTCAGANCGNTCATTGTGCTCNTANGAGGTGAGGGTGTTGGTGGTGGTATAGTTTACCAGGTGAAGGTTTCCTTCAGTGATCATTCCCTGGCGGAAACCGTAGTCGTACTCGTAATTATAGCTGTAATATTCATGACCCATCAAAACGTCGAAACTGTGGGGGCCAAAACTGTTTGAATATTCAAGCAGCTGGTTCATGTTAATGGTCGTGGTCAGGGTGTTGGTCCTTCTTCCCCTTCCCGCAGGCGCGCCGTCACCCACAATGTGGTTGTCGTGGCCGGTGAACAGGTAGCTGTTCATGTCAAGGCCTGCATTGGCCGTGAATGAGAAGTTGTCCAGGAAATTGACGGTACCATAAGCGCGGGATCCGATGTTGCTGCGGGTCCACTGAGAAACATTCCACTTGGTTTCTGCCACGATGTGGCGTCCTGCATTGGCACCCTGGGGCCTGAATCTGTCTATGCCAGCGTGTCGGCCGTCACCCATGTCGTATTGTTTATTCCCGTTATCATCCAGGATGTATTCACCCGTATTTGGGTCTGCCTGATAAATGGGGAAGATGGGCCCGATATTTCTTGCAAAATAGAAGGGGTTCACAAAACCGGTGGACGAATCGTCACGGGCGTTGTGACCGCCAACTCTGTTGGCAGAGATATTGATCCCTGAACTGAACCATTCCCTGAGGTCGGAGTTGATGTTGATCCGGCCGGTAAGGCGGTCAAAGTCGGTATTGATCAGGTAACCCTGGTCATTCAGGTAACCCATTGACACATAGTAGTCACTTACTTCTGTACCACCTGAATAGACCATGGAGATGTCGCTGCGGTTGCCCAGGCGGGTAACTGCATCTTCCCAGTCAAGTGCCGATGCCTCATAAATCAGGCTGGCATTGGGGTTGAGTCTGCCGTCGGTACCAACGATCTGATCGTCTGCCACATTAAAGGGGTTGTAATTAATGTGGTTGATAAGTTCGCTGGAAGCCCTCTGGTTGGCCTCATCCATTGGTACACCATTGATATAATGCAACTCGTTGCGCAGGGTTTCCCAGGCGAGTTCTGTCCACTGCTCGGGTCCGAGGCGGTCATACTCAGGGATGGCCCTGTTGCTGAATCCTTGTGACATGTTGATTCTGAACTGGGTACGGTCTCTTGACCCACTTTTGGTGGTGATCATGACCACACCGTTGGCGGCACGGTTACCATAAAGTGCGGTGGCTGCCGCATCCTTCAGTACCGAGATGTTGTCGATGTCATTCGGGTTCAGGTTGTTGATGTCCATGTCGTAAGGAACTCCGTCCACCACGTACAAAGGTTCGTTGGTGGCATTCAGAGAACCAAACCCACGAATACGGATCGACTGGCCGGATCCGGGCTGTCCGCTACCTGCGTTCACCTGCACACCGGGGGATGTCCCTTCGATGGCACGGCCCACGTTGGATACGGGTCTGCCTTCAATCCGGTCAGCGCCAATGGTGGAAGCGGAACCGGTAAAAGTACCACGTTCTGCCGTACCATAGGCCACTACGATTACTTCTTCAAGGGCGGCCATGTCAGGTACCAGCTGGACGTCGATCACCTGGCGTCCTTCAACCTCAACCCGCTGAGTTACCATCCCGATGAAGGAAAATACAAGTACTGCATCGGATGCAACGGAAATTTCATAATTACCGTCAATGTCTGTTACGGTTCCAGTGGTTGTTCCTTCCACCTGAATGGTCACACCAGGCAGGGAGGAGCCATCACTGGCGTCGGTAACTGTTCCGCTCACAGTGACTTGCTGCCCAAACAGGGATCCACCCATAAAGAGCAAACAACTCAATAAAACTAAACACTTTTTCATCATGCTGTTTTGTTTTTGTTAATAAATTAGAAATTAATTGGTGCTTGATTCCCTAAATCAATTCCCCAAAAGTACGGGCTTTTTTTAAAAAAAGCCATCAAATCACATTGAATGTTAAATAGTTAGAGATCTTTAAGTGGTAAAAAAAACAATTGGTCGAAATAAAAAACAATAAATTCCTTTAAAATATAAAAACCACCCACGTAAACCTGCCTGGGGGCTGTTGAAAAATTGTGTTTTCCCGGTCTGTAATTTATTGAATTGTTAACTTTACGCTTTGAAATTCTAACCAACCAATAAATTTATTAACTATGTGTAAGACGAACAGGTTTTCGGGCATATTTCTAAGAGTGCAGTTGGTCCTTATGTTTATGGGAGTGACTTTGCTGCAGGCACAAGTTCAGCAGGAGCATCACCGCAGCTCCGAATCATCAGTTCAGGTAGAGGAAATTGCCTCCCCTGAAATCCAGTTGCTTCTGCCCGGATTTAAACCCGGGGTGGTTTACCAGGGCAATGAAGTCAGGGTGTTTGACCAGCTGAATTATAACATGTTGCTGGATTTTATGGTGGTGGTCAGCGAGGACGGAGAATGGTTGGCAATGGATGATCCGCACCTCATTGACTCCCTGAGAATGGAAGGAAAATTATTTCACCATATTGCCGGCCATGGCTTTTTTGAACACATCACCGGAAATGACCGTCAGGGTGTGTATGTCAAACACTACGTTGATGTCAATGCCGAAACTGTGGCCCAGGGGGCTTATGGTACGACAAATCGAACCACCTCCATTGACGTGGTGCGCTCATTGGTGGATCCCAGTACGAGTGACATCGCTGAACGAACCATTGAGATTGACAGCCCGTCGGGGCAGGAGATTCACATTTACCTGAAAAAGGACAAGGAGTTTTACCTTATGAACAATGGGGAGCCGCATCCCATACGCAGCCAGCGCTCTGTAACTCGCGCCTTTCCTGAACATAGCCGGGAGCTCAGGCGGTTCCTCCGCTCCACTCCGATCGATTACCGGAATGAAGATGACATCATCCGTTTATCAGAATATATTTACTCTCTGGATGATCAGGGGAGCTGATCGTTGCCAATGGGGATCTCTGAAAAGGTGATCCGGCCGTTTTCGTCAATCCCCTGAACGATCACCCGCATATTTCTCACATGTTCATCAACGGGGAAAGACAGGGTTTTTTCCCCGTTTTCGTTGGTCTCAAGCCGGGGTTCCCACAATAATGTCCTGTCCATATTGGCGTCTTTGTACAAGCTTGTATTGATCATGCTTTCAAAAGTCTCAGCAGGAACATGGAACCCGACCATCGTGTATTCATAGCTGGGGCGGCGTAACTGGTCGCTTCTTTTTGTGTATATTAACAATGCCCCGTTAGCCCCGCGACTTCCGAGAATGGCGGCATTGGCACCGGTGATGACGGCCAGTCTGTCCACATCGTCCACGCTGATGTTCAGGAAGGCGCCTCGGTCCACCGCCATTTCATCCACCATGAATAACGGCTCATTGGAGAAGTAAATGCTGCTTGGCCCGCGCAGAATGATTTCTCCGCCAACTACACGCAGTCCCCTGACCCTGGTTCTGAGTACATCCATAATATGACTGTACTGGTCGCGGACGTCTTCAAAATAGATCACCTGGTTGGGTTCGCCAAACATCGACAGGGGTTCTGTGTCGGCCTGCGTCATCTGCCGCCTGCTCAGAACCGTTTCCGGCCTGTCCACCCTTTTCCAGTCATCCCCTTTGGATGTAACCTGCCGGGGCCTGGTGTAAAAATTCCTCTTAAACTCAAGATCTTCAAATTTTCTGACATTCAGGTTTATATCCATGATCCGGCGTTCATACCTGTCGTCCGGTCTTAATTCTGCCGTAAACATACCGTCCTGTTCAATGGTCGGGAAATCAAAGTTACCTTCCCTGTCGGTGGTTGTTTCAAAAATACGAACCGAATCATCTTCAGCAATAACGGCCAGTTCGATATCTGTTATCCCGGTGTCACGCCCGGAAGACCTTGGTTCCATCTGGCCGCTGATGGTAATTCCGGAAGGAAACTTATACCGGATCTCCGGAAATTCTCCCGCTGCAATGGCTTCCCAGTCGAAGCGCTTCCAGCCGTGGGTCATCATGATCAGGTCCATTGCCCTGGCAGGGTCTCCGTCTTGTTCTGACAGGTAATACCAGGGGTCTTTTGCTTGATAGGAAAGGTCACCGAATATGAGTAGCTCGGATGCAATATTTGCACTGTAATCGGGCGACGCTTCCTCTGTATCAATAACTGCCAGCGAATAAGATCCGCCGGAAGCATCATCCGGCAATTGAATATCAAATGAAAGCCCTTCCAGGGAATTTCCTTCCACATCCTCAACAGTAGCGGCACGGATCCCTTCCAGACCGGCCTCTGCAATGTCACCGTGGTTGACAAAAACCAGTCTTTCTGCGATGGGTTGACCGGCCGCATCAAATAACTTCAGCTGGCAGGTACCTGTAGGGAAGTAATCAACCGGGATGGAGATATCCACCTCGCCATTATGCAGGGTTACATTTTCTGCGTAACGGGCATTTCCCCTTGTCTGCGCGATGAGAAAAACCTCGTTGGCCTGTGGCAGGGATTCACTGTCCAGGTTGGTCTGGATGCGTACTTCGATGGCTTCTTCAGAAACGTCAGCAGACAGGAGATAACCCCGGGGCAGGGCAGCGGGGAGTCTCACCCTTTCCGTGTCTCCGTTGGCATATCGTATATTCGCCCTGTACCGGCGTCCTCCTTCCGGAGTAAATGTAAAACTCCCCATTCCGTTGTGAAAAGAGGAAAATTCCAGCACCTGGTTGCCATTGTCGTCAACCAGCACTCCTGAGGCTTCCGCTCCGGCTCCCAAAGCGTTGGCAGATTTGAAAGCCACCCGGTTTTCTATGCCTTCGATGAGATTCCCTCCTTCCGGGAAAAACGCAAACTGCATATTGTCCTGTTGCCTGCTGAGTGTCCAGTTGAACCAGTGGTTCTTAAGGATATCCCATGTTTTGATGAAGTTTTCCTCAATGGGGTTGTACACATAAATGTCTTTGGTAAAATAAAAGTCATCGCCGAAATTCCTCATCCAGTCGGTGTAGGCCCGTAGCTGGTAATTGCCCTCGGAGAGAGAGTCAGGTAAATAAATATCACCGTGAGCAATGCCGTTTTCAAGGCGAAAGAGCATGACTTCGGCAATTCCGTGCTCAGTATCTATGAGTTCCACATAAAAATTGGTGCTCATGGTGTCTGGCTCAAGCGTGGTGGCGTTGACCAGATAGGCCTTGATCCAGATTATTTCACCGGCCATGTATTCCTGTTTGTCTGTGTGCAGGAAAGCGGCCTGCCGGGGGTACTCGGTTTCCATTATCTCCAGTTGTTCCAGTAAATTTCTGTGTGGTTCCCTGAGGTTCTCCTGGGCCAGGGAATGGCTGATCCCGGAGAGAAGGAGCAATCCGGTCAGGATGATTGCCGGGCATTTTTCGCTGAAATAGGTATTCATGGTTGACAGTGGCTTTGAATGAAAAAATTACCAGTTTTTCATTCACAATATACAAAAAAAACAGGAGGTGGAGATGAGGCCGAAAACGCCCTGGGTCCTTTTAACAAAAATGTTAATAAAAGCAAAAAAAGGACTAAAAAAACATAAATCAATTTCCGTGCACCCTAATAGTGAATGCGGAAGAGGGTATTTGTCATTTCATTGTTTGACTTTCCATGAGAGCCATTTTAATTTTGTTGTTAAGAGTGGGGAAATAAGCAACAAAAAAATCGAATTAATAACCAAAAAAACACAACAACATGAAACGAGTTTTCATTTTATTTGGCATGTTGCTTTTCGTGGGCTCGGCCCTTTTCGGGCAACAGATTACCGTTACGGGTACTGTCACTGACGCCGCGGAGGGTGAAACCCTGCCGGGTGTGACCATACAGGTTCAGGGGACCACCGTGGGTACGGTGACTGACATGGATGGTAACTATGAGATTACTGCGCCTGCAGACGGCACCCTGGTTTTCTCCTTTGTGGGGATGGTAACCCGGGAAGTGCCTGTTGAAGGACGGAATGTCATTGACGTGGCACTGGAGTCAGATGCCGTAGGCCTTGAGGAAGTATTGGTGGTTGCTTATGGCACAACCACCAGGGAATCATTTACCGGTGTGGCCGATGTGGTCGGTTCAGATCGCATTGAACGCAGGGCGGTTTCTGATGTTTCCCGGGCACTGGAGGGTACTTCTCCCGGGATTCAGGTTACAAGTGGTGGCGGCCAGCCTGGTGAAGGACAGCAGATCCGTCTTCGTGGGTTTGGTTCTATCTCCGCATCCAGTGAACCGCTGATCGTTGTCGACGGGGCACCTTTTGACGGGGACCTGAGCGACATCAACCCCAATGACATTGAGAATATGTCTGTTTTGCGTGACGCCTCTGCCGCTGCACTTTACGGTGCAAGAGGAGCCAACGGTGTGGTGATGATCACGACAAAACGCGGGGGCGATGCAGCCCCATCGATGAATTTCCGGTCCTCCTTCGGGGCGATTGACCGGGCTATGCCTGATTACCCCCAGGTGGACGAAAGAGATTTTATGATGCTCACCTGGGAAGCCGACAGAAATATGCGTCATTTTGAGATGGGCAGGGACCTGGAAACAGCCAACCAGGAAGCCGCTGCCAACCTGATCGGTAACCTGGGCGGGTATAACCCCTTTGATATGCCGGCGGAGGATTTCATTCAGGTGAATCCCGACAATCCCTGGCTGGCTGATTTCAATCCCAACGCAAACCTGCTCTGGAGTGATGACTGGAAGGATCACATATTCCGCACGGCGGTGCGCCATGAGCACCAGTTCAGTGTGTCGGGCGGTACCGAAATGAGTGATTATTACGTATCGCTGGGGTACCTTGATGAGCAGGGTATTGCCGTAACTTCCGGCTTTGACCGTATTTCCGGTAGGGTTAATGTGAATACCCAACCCACAGAGTGGTTTGAAACAGGATTCAACCTTTCCGGATCATTGACGGAAAGCGATTACCTGCTTGCCGAAGGGACCGCGATCACTAACCCGTTTTACTTTACGCGGGGAATCGGCCCGATCTATCCGGTTTACGTCCGCAACGAAGACGGATCTTATATGCTGGATGAAACGGGAGAAAAGATCTTTGATTACGGAACGGGTGTAGGGCCTCAGGGCGATCGTCCAACCATGGGGAATGCCAACCTGGCAGGAACCCTGGAGTTGGATGACCGTTCCAATGTGAGGGAGAATGTCAGCGGACGGACCTTCGCCCGCTTCCATATCCTTCCTAACCTTCATTTTGAGACCAACCTGAGCGCGGACTATTACAGCCAGTACACCACCACATTCCAGAATCCCCAGTTTGGTGATGCAGCCGGCGTGGGCGGACGAGGAACAAAGCAGTACACGCGGAACCTGAGCATGACTTTTAACCAGTTGATCAATTATGACCGAAGTTTCGGCGATCATAACTTCGACTT
>SL_3KL_010_SEDDRAFT_10005825_pt1 | contig 11035 bp, 10 predicted proteins | sample SodLakKL_010_SED_2_FD_10381 | JGI IMG/M metagenome (IMG submission 10381)
CGGTTCCGATCCGGTCATGAATCTGCGGGAAACGTGCAACAATCGCCCGCTTCCGATGAGCGGATTCTGCCGCAGCCGGGTGACTCTGTCCAGCGGGCGGGCGGCGTTTTGCGACGCCGTCGGGTCGTGCCCGAAGGCTGGCATTCACCAGGGAACCATGGGTTGCGGTGCGGGTTTGCGCCCGCACCATGGTACCTCCCCCCGCACGCCTTACCGGATGGGTGACGAGGCTCAGCCCGGGAGGTAGCGTTGCAGCCAGTTGTCGAGGTCAGTCTCTGTGACCTCGCCGCGGTGGGTTTCCCGGACGAGGCCATCACGATCGATGATGACCGTGTAGGGCAGCGCGCCGATGCGGTTGCCGTATTCGCGGCCCACCGCGATGGCGTCGTCCTGGCCGATCAGGATCGGGAACTCGATGCCAAAGCTGTTGATGAACGCTTTTGTCTCCGCGAGCTCGTCCACCGCGACGGCGACGATCGTGAATCCCTGATCCGCAAACTGCTCGTAGCGCTCCTGGAACATCGGCATCTCCTTCTTGCAGGGCGGACACCAGGTCGCCCAGAAATTCAGGAGCACCAGGTCGCCGTCCCACTCGCTGAGCTGTCGCGCTTCGCCGTTCAGGTCCGGCAGCGCGAAGTCGATGCGCCGGATCGGCTCCGGGCCTGCCGCTACCGTCTCCGCTGTTCCTGCGTCGTTCTCGCCCGTGCCCGCCCCCTCGTCGGCAGCGCCGCAGGCGCCCAGGGTGAAGACGGCGATGCCTGCGAACAGAGCGGCCAGGGGGCCGCGGCGCAGGCAGCCGATCATGGCCGGACTCCGATGCTCTGCTCGACGTGGGCGAGGAACCGCTCGGCGTTCATGTAGCCCACTGCACGATAGTTGCGCAGTTCCCTGCCGTCCTCATCGTAGAAAATCATGGCCGGCGGGCCGAACAGGTTGAAGGCGCGCATCAGATCACGATGTTCCGAGGTGTTGGCCGTCACGTCCGCCTTGAGCAGATGCACCTGGCTCATGGCCTGGATCACGCGCGGATCCTGGAAGGTCGTGCGTTCCAGCCGCACGCAGTCCACGCACCAGTCGGCATAGAAGTCCAGGAAGACCGGTTCGTTGCGCTGCTGTGCCGCCGCCACCTCGCGTTCCACGTCGGCAATGCTGTCGACGTTCGTGAACTCCATCTGCGTCGCGCGCTGCACGCCGTCGGCGCCGACGACCATGGTCGCCGGTGTGCTCAGACCGGCCAGGGGCCGGAACATGTCCTTGCCCCCGGTGGCCGCACCAATCATCAGGATGACCCCGTAGACCAGCAGCACCAGCCCGACACCCTTCCAGAGTGTGCGCCAGCCCGAGGCGCTGTCGGGCACCGACTGCAGCGCACCCATGTAGATGGCGGTCACGATGAACAGGCTGGACCAGAGGAACAGCGCGACCTCGCCGGGGATCACCCGCTCCAGCAGCCAGACGCCCATCGCCAGCAGGCCGACACCGAACACGGCCTTGACCGCATCCATCCACGGTCCGGCCTTTGGCAGGATCTTGCCGGCCGAGGTCCCGATTGCAAGCAGTGGGGCGCCCATCCCCATGCTCAGCGAGAACAGCGCGATGCCGCCCAGCACCGCATCTCCGGTCTGGCTGATGTAGAGCAGCGCACCGACCAGGGGTGCGGTAACGCAGGGGCCCACGATCAGGGCCGCCAGGAAGCCCATGATCGCGGCACCCACCAGGGTACCCCCCTCCTGCTTGTTGCTGATGTTGGCGAGCCGGCTCTGGATGCCCGATGGCATCTGCAGTTCGTAGAACCCGAACATGGACATCGCCAGGGCGATGAACACGAGCACGAAGCCGCCGATGATCCATGGGTTCTGGAAGGCCGCCTGCAGGTTGGCGCCGGCGAGGCCTGCGAAGACCCCGGCCAGGGTGTAGGTGAAGGCCATCGCGAGGACGAAGGCCAGCGAGATGAAGAAGGCCTTGCGCGTGGTCAGATCCTTCTGCCCGACGATGATGTTGGACAGGATCGGGATCATCGGGAACACGCAGGGGGTGAAGGTCAGCAGCAAGCCGAAGCCGAAGAAGGCCAGCGCCACCAGCCAGATGCGGCCGTCGGCGAGCTGGGCGGCGATGCGGTCCTGCTCGGTCACCGGACCGTCGTCGAGCACGGCCCTGTCGGTGCCGATCGCCGGAAGTTCGTCTGCCTCGTCGGCCAGGGTTGCAGCGAAGGTGACGGCGACGTCCTGGGTCAGCGGTGGGTAGCAGACGCCGAGGTCGGCACAGCCCTGGTAGTCCACTGCCAGCACGATCTCCGCGACATCGTCGGCGCCGCGCAGCACCGGCACCAGGATCTCGACGCTGTCGCGATAGGTCTCGGTCTCGCCGAAGAACTCGTCCTCGATCAGGGTGCCGTCCGGCGGGTTCACCGGTCCCAGCTCGATCCCCTCGCCCTCGGCGATCCGGAACCCCAGCTTGTCGCGGTACAGGTAGTAGCCCTCGGCGATGTCGAACCGCACGACCACGGCGTTCTGGCTGATGGCCCGGGCGCTGGCGGCGAAGGCGATCTCGGGCTCGAGCAGTTCGTTGGCTTCGCCGAAATCGCCTGATCGCGCCCAGCGCGTCCAGGGCCGCGCGGCCGCGCGGCTGTTCCGTGCGCGGCGTCGGCAGCTCCGGCAGCGTCAGGCTGACGGTCTGAAAATGCGGGGGGTAGCAGACGCCGAGGTCGGCGCAGCCCTGCGATCGCGCGGTCAGCTCGATCTGGCGGCTCTCCGCCGCGAGCACCGGTAATTCGATGTCGATCCGGTCGCGGTAGGTCTCGACCCGGCCGAAGAACTCGTCGTCCTTCACCGTCCCGTCGGGAATGCGCGGCTCGCCGAATTCCAGGCCGCTGCTCTCTGGCGTGAACCGGAACTGCTCCCGGTACATGTAATAACCGTCGGCGATGTTCCAGCTGATCCGGAGGGTGTTGCCATCGATGGCCTCGGCCTCGATGGCGAAGGCCACGTCGGGGTCGAGGAGATCGTCCTCGAACAGGGCGGTAGCCAGACCTGGCAGCAGGAGCAGCGTCAAGAGCAGAAGGGAGAACCAGTGCCTGAGGGTCATCGGGTGCATTGTCGAATCCAGTCTAGATAATCGGGCAGGCCCGCCGTGATCGGCAGGGCGATGATCTCGGGTGTGTCGTAGGGGTGCCTTTGCACCAGCCAATCCTGCAGGGCGCCATACCGAGCCACGGTGGTCTTGATCAGCAGGGTGTGCTCCCGTGCTTCTTCGACCTGCCCCTGCCAGAGGTATACCGACCGTCCGGCGGATACCACATGGACACAGGCTGCGAGCCGTTGTTCCACGGCTTCGGCCGCGAGCAGCCGCGCCGTGTCCTCGTCATCGATCGTGGTGATCACCAACAGGTGCTCGGTTGCTTCTGGTCGGTCCACGGCGGAAGTCCCCGTCACTCGGCAGCGGGCAGGGAAACCCGTGCGCTCTGGCCGGCCCGCAGTCTGGCGGTCTCGGGTGCGGAGAAATGGACCGCCAGGCGATAGCCGTGGCCGAAACCGATGTCCTCGAGTTGCCAGCCAACGCTGGCCACGGAGCCATCGAAGGCTTCCCCGGTATCCAGCCGGACGCGCGCCGGCTGGCCCGGCTGCAGGCGCCCGGCGGTGCCGGCATCGACGGTGGCTTCGGCGCGCATCGGGTCCGTGCTGCCGAGGACGGCCAGTACCGCCGGCGCCAGCGCCGGGCTGACCGCCTCTCCCGCGGATACGGTCACTGACAGGATACGCCCCGCTGCCGGCGCACGGACCACGCTGTCCTCCAGGTCGACGCGGATCTTCTGCAATTCCGCATCGGCACGGGCCAGCCGGGCCGCCGCCATGGCGCGCTGGATGCGGCTCAGTTCCAGTTCGCGCAGCGCGATCAGGGTGCGGTCATAGAGTTCTTCGGCACGTTCGACCTCCCGGTCGGCCTCGGCCAGCTCCAGGCGCAGCCTCTCCCGTTCGGCCTCGCCGGCACGGGCGTCGGCACGCAGCCGGCGCGTGTCCAGGGTGAACAGCGTCTGGCCCTCGGTGACCCGGTCCCCTGGCCGGACGGAAATTTCCCGTACGATGCCGGCGAGCGGCGCCGAGACGGTGTGCCGCTGGCCCCAGTCGATCCGGGCTTCCAGCTCGTCGGCGGCAACCGGCTGGGTCAGCAGGAGGCCAAGACCCGTCAGGGCCGCGGCTAGGATCAGGCTACGGGATGCACCCATGGTTCACGGCTCCATCAGGAATCGGGGGGGAACGGGCTCAGGGAACGATCGCCGACCATCAGCGCAAGGCGTTCGAAGGCCAGCGCCAGCGCGTATTCTGTGGCTGCGTTGAAATGTGCGGCCGCGCTTTGCTGGACCATGGAATCCCCCAGGTCAGCGGCTTCCTCCAGATCGTACAGCGCCCTGGCGCGGTCGATGTAGAGTTCGCGGTAGTCCATGCGCGCCGTCACCTCGTCGCGTTGGATCAGCAGGGCCTCGATCTCGTAGAACAGATCGCGTACCGCGCTGCGCACCTCGGTCATGGCCAGATCGAGGTCGGCCTGTGCCTTGTGCCGCTCGGCGGTCGCCTGGCCTACCGCGGCGCTCAGGCGGCGGCCATGGTACAGGGGGATCTCCAGCACCAGGCCGACGGCCGCCGGATTGCGATCGCCCCCGAATTCGCGCGCCCATGTCCCCACCTGTGCCTCCACGCTCAGGCGGGGCCGATGCTGCGTCCGTGCGGCCGCCACACGCCGTTGGGACACTTCCACCTCCCCCCGGCGGATTGCGATTTCGGGGCTCTGGCGGTCTACGGCTTCGAGCAGGCTGCCGATGTCGGGAAGTTCCGGCAGGGCCAGCGGCAGGGCGGGCCCCAGCACCTGGGCCGGAGCCTCGCCCGGCCGGTTCAGTATTTCGCCCAGTTCCGCCCGGGTCCGACGCTGCTCCTGCAGGGCACGCAGCCGGGTCCCGCGCGCGGTCTGGTAGCGGGCCTCGAGTTCGAACAGGTCGATGTCCGAGACCTGGCCCAGGTCGTTGCGTTCCCGCGCGCGGTTCAGGCTGACGAAGGCCGAGGCCATGGCCTCGTTGTCGCGGGCGAACGCGAGGTCCGCCAGCAGGACATCGAAATACCGCTGCAGCACCCCCAGCCGGTGTCGGGCATGTGACAGCTCTTCTTCGGCGAGGCTGAGGTCGGCCTGGCGCTGGCTGGCCGCAATTCGGTTACTGCTGTGACCGAAATCGCTGAGCAGCTTGCGGGCGTTGACGACGGCCCGCGAGTCGTCGCTGCCTTCGACGGGTACGCGGTCGTTGGGGTCGATCCAGCGGGCCTCGAGACGAGCCTCCAGCTCGATATCCGACGCTGCCTGTTCCGCTTCCAGTTCGCGCTCGGCCCTCTCGCGCAGCGCCCGGGCGCGACGCAGCGAGGGGTAATCCGCGTCGATGAGCGCGAGGGCCGACTCGACGCGCAGGGGCTGCGGCAAGGGCTCCTGGCCGGTATCCGCTGCAACCGACTGACCCACGAGCAGGATGAGAATGACGGCCAGTATCGGCGCAGGGGTCATCCGGGTCTGCATGGGTGTGTCTACCGCGCCTCGCGCTTGAAGCGTGTGAAGTTCATCTGTTCGTGGTGTCCCTCGGCCACGAATTCACCGAGTTGCAGGAATTCACGGACGTCGCGGGTCGCGCCGGTGAAGCGTACGATCGGTTCGCCGTCGAGGTTGAAGAACTGGAATACCGGAGTCGCCCGCACCCGGAACTCGCGGAACGCGAAATCGGACTGGCGCATGGTGTTGCCCTGGAAGTCGGTGATCTCGATATCCCCCTCCACATCGACGCTGAAGATCGCGAAGTGCTCCCGGAAATAGTCCTGGACCTCGGGCTGGTTCAGAACCTGCTGCTTCATCCGGTGACAGAAGGGGCACTCATCCATTTCAAAGAAGATCAGGATGGCCTTCCTGCCGTCCGCCCGGGCCTCCTCGAGTTCCTCCTGGAAATCCCCGAAGGTGGGTTGGAAGAAGTGGTCGTAGGGGTTTCGGGGATCGGCCGCAGCCAGCAGACCGAGTGGTATCAGCATCAGCAGCATCAGTGCGAGTTGGCGGAGGCTGCGCGCGGCCTGGCGTGTCATACGGCGACTCCTGCGGTTTCGACGGAATGGGGCAACTCTGAAGACGGCACGCGACCCGGGAAAATTCCGTCGGTTGCCGTCGACATCATAGCCGCACATCGGCTGTGACTCGACACGGGTGGAGTAAGGATGTTGCAATGCATCTGATCGTAATGGAGCCCCCCGATGCGTCACCCCTTGATACCCGTGTTCGTTTTCCTGGGCGCGGTGCTGCTGGAGATCTTCGGTTTCGCCTGGGTCGGCGGGGCTGTCGGTGCCTTGGCGACCGTGGCCCTGGTTGTGATTACGGCCGCCATCGGTCTGTGGGTCTTCCGTATCCAGGGTGTCGCGCACTGGCAGCGCATGCAGCGCATGCTGGCGCGGGGCGAGATCCCCGCCCGTGACCTGTTGGAGGGCTGGCTGCTGATGCTCGCGGCGGTACTCCTGCTGGTCCCCGGTTTCTTCTCCGATGCCGTGGGGTTCGCCTTGCTGGTGCCTCCGGTCCGGTCCGGCGCGGCGGGTTGGCTGCTCAAGCGGCGCTCGGTCTGGGTGGCGGCTGCGCGTGATTCGGCTGCGGCCCGGGGCGAAACCATCGAAGGCGAGTACCGCAAGCGTGAAAGCGAGCGCCTGCAGGACAAGCACGACCAGTAGCGCCCCTGTCCGCCGGCCTGCCGCCCGGAAATCCCCAGCCGCCTCGCTGACGCCGTCCCTGCGCCGGTAACGGAATCCAGCGAAATCCATGGTTGGTGTCGCTACAGCCGAAATCCGGCCAAAAGGGCGGATCGCGCCGTAGGAGCGGCCTCTGGCCGCGATGGGTCTGGGACCCGGGGCCCGTGCGAGCGGCGGATCGCGACTGGAGGCCGCTGCTACGGGGTGGGGGTTCGTGGGAGCGGCCTCCGGCCGCGATGGGGATGCCCCGAGCCAGCGTTGTATCCGAACCGCTCTGGCGCATCCAATCGCCCGCCCCCTTGACAGCCGCGGCTTTGATCCTATTATTAGCACTCATTCGAGCCGGGTGCTAACAGCGCCCCTGCCGGATCCCTCTCAACCCCTAAACAAGACTACTGGATAAGGAGTTCGCACCATGAATCTGCGGCCTTTGCATGATCGCGTCATCGTGAAGCGTATGGAAGAAGAGCGCACGTCGCCGGGCGGGATCGTGATCCCCGACTCCGCGGCCGAGAAGCCCATCCGTGGCGAAGTCATCGCCGTTGGCAATGGGAAGATTCTCGAGAATGGCGAAATCCGCGCCCTGGACGTGAAGGCAGGCGACAAGGTCCTCTTCGGCAAATACTCCGGAACCGAGGTGAAGGTCGATGGCAACGACGTCCTGGTGATGCGCGAAGACGACATCATGGCGGTCATCGAGGGCTGAGGCCCTCCCGCGTCCCGGTCACCCCAATCAAAACGGTTCAGGAGAGAGTTCTGCTATGAGTGCGAAAGAAGTTCGTTTCGGTAACGATGCCCGTACCCGCATGGTCCGCGGTATCAACGTTCTTGCCAATGCGGTCAAGGTCACCCTCGGTCCCAAGGGCCGCAACGTGGTCCTGGACAAGGCTTTCGGGTCCCCGTTCGTGACCAAGGACGGCGTGTCCGTCGCCAAGGAGATCGAGCTGGAGGACAAGTTCGAGAACATGGGTGCGCAGCTGGTCAAGGAAGTCTCGTCCCAGACCTCCGACGCCGCCGGTGACGGCACCACCACCGCGACCGTGCTGGCCCAGGCCATCGTCCGCGAAGGCATGAAGGCGGTCACCGCCGGCATGAATCCGATGGATCTGAAGCGGGGCATCGACCGCGCCGTGATTGCCGCCGTCGAGGAACTGAAGAAGCTGTCCAAGCCCTGCACCGACAGCAAGGCCGTTGCGCAGGTCGGCTCGATCTCCGCGAACTCCGACGAGTCCATCGGCCAGATCATTGCCGGGGCGATGGAGAAGGTCGGCAAGGAAGGCGTGATCACGGTCGAGGAAGGCACTTCGCTGGACAACGAGCTCGATGTCGTCGAGGGCATGCAGTTCGATCGCGGCTACCTCTCGCCCTACTTCATCAACAACCAGCAGAGCATGAGCGCCGAACTCGAGGACTGCTTCGTGCTGCTGTACGACAAGAAGATCTCCAACATCCGCGACCTGCTCCCCGTGCTGGAGGGTGTCGCCAAGGCTGGCAAGCCGCTGCTGATCGTGGCCGAGGACGTCGAGGGCGAGGCCCTGGCGACGCTGGTCGTGAACACGATGCGCGGCATCGTCAAGGTCGCGGCCGTCAAGGCCCCGGGCTTTGGTGACCGCCGCAAGGCCATGCTGCAGGACATCGCGGTACTGACCGGTGGTCAGGTGATTTCCGAAGAAGTGGGTCTGTCGTTGGAGAAGGCCACGATCGAAGATCTGGGCCACGCCAAGAAGGTGCAGGTCACGAAGGAAAACACCACGATCATCGATGGCGCCGGCAACGCCGGGGACATCAAGGCGCGGGTCGACCAGATCCGTGCGCAGATCGAGGAGGCGACCTCCGACTACGACAAGGAGAAGTTGCAGGAGCGCGTGGCCAAACTCGCCGGCGGTGTTGCCGTGATCAAGGTCGGTGCGGCGACCGAAGTCGAAATGAAGGAAAAGAAGGCGCGTGTCGAGGATGCCCTGCATGCGACGCGTGCTGCAGTCGAAGAAGGCGTGGTGCCTGGCGGTGGCGTGGCCCTGCTGCGCGCACGCGTGGCGATCGCCGAACTGACCAGCGACAATCACGACCAGGCCATGGGTATCAACATCGCCCGCCGGGCGATGGAAGAGCCGCTGCGCCAGATCGTGTTCAACTGCGGCGAGGAGCAGTCGGTCGTACTGAACAAGGTCTTGGAAGGCACCGGTAATTACGGCTACAACGCTGCGTCCGGTGAATTCGGCGACATGATCGAGATGGGTATCCTCGATCCGACCAAGGTGACCCGGACCGCGCTGCAGAACGCGGCCTCCGTGGCCAGCCTGATCATCACCACCGAGGCCATGGTGGCGGAGACGCCGAAGAAGGATGACAAGGGCAACGCCGGCGCCGGCATGGATGACATGGGCGGCATGGGCGGAATGGGTGGCATGGGCATGATGTAAGCCCCTGCGGATGTCCCATCTGCACCAGGAGGCCCCGCGATGTGGGGCCTCCTCGTTTCTGAGCGCCGGCTTTCTGAACGTGTTGTCTCAAATATGTTACACGCGTTGCCATATGGCCACATTTTTTTCAGAAAGGGGTGCAAAACCTTTACGGTTGTGCCAATATCAAGGTGTTGCGGATATCTATCCGAATTGGCTTCCGTGTTTGGTTCGACCCGTGGAAGGTGCAGTGCAGGTGGGTCATTTTCCGGGTTATCCGGTTTACTTCTGAGGAGACTGAAAAAATGCATAGCAAACTGATCAAGAATATCCTGGCGCTCTCTGCCGGCGCCCTGGCCCTCGGCGGCATGGCCTCCGTCAGCGCCGCTCCGCCTGCCAACGTCACCGACTCTGCCGGTGCCGCTGTGATGAGTGCGGGTGACTGCCTGCGCACCAGCCAGTGGAGCCCCGAGGGCGTCGTGCACGAGCATTGCTCGGGCTACATCCAGCCTGTCGCAGCCCCCACGCCTGCTCCCGCACCGCCGCCGCCGGCCCCGGCTCCCCAGTTCACCACCACCACGCTGAGTGCCGAGACGCTGTTCGACTTCGACAGTGCCACGCTGCGTCCGCAGGGTCGTGAGACGCTGCGTGGACTCGCCTCCACGCTGACCTCGGCTGACGTCACCTATACCTCGGTGTTGGTTGAAGGCCACACCTGCTCCATTGGCCCGGCGGCCTACAACCAGGGCCTGTCCGAGCGGCGCGCCCAGAGCGTGGTCGACTATCTCGTTGGCCAGGGTGTCCGTCCCGACGCCGTCCGTATGGTCGGTTACGGCGAAACCCGCCCGACCGCCGACAACGCGACCCGTGCCGGTCGTGAGCTGAACCGCCGCGTGGAAGTGACCACCGACGTTCGCAGGCGCGTCCAGTAAGTTGAAGCCGGCACGCGTTTTCTACCGGTCCTGAGCCGGTGGAAGCGACAGGGCCCCGCTTGCGGGGCCCTTTTTGTTATCGCGAGGCAGGGGCATGCCGGTTTTGCCGCCCTACCAATCCGCCGGCTTTCGGCTTTTGCTAAACTGAAAAGCCGTACCTGACGCGATGGCACCTGCGATGCGCACCGAAACCATCCTCGGCCACTCCCCGGAACTGGAGGCGGTGCTGCGCGCCGCCCAGCTGGTCGCGAAGGCTGATTGCCCCGTGCTGATCCTCGGCGAGAGCGGCACCGGAAAGGAGGAGCTCGCACGGATGCTGCACCGGCTGAGTCCGCGCTCCGGTCGGCCCTTCGTTGCGGTGAACTGCGGAGCGCTGCCCGCGGAACTCGCGGAGTCGGAACTCTTCGGGCACCGACGCGGTGCGTTCACCGGGGCGGACCGGGACCACCCCGGATTCGTGGGCGCGGCGGAGGGTGGAACCCTGTTTCTCGATGAAATCGGCGACCTGCCGCTGGCTCTGCAGCCAAAGCTGTTGCGTTTTCTCGAGCATGGCGAACGCCAGGCCCTCGGGGATCCCCGCGCCCGACGAGCGGACGTGCGGGTGCTGGCGGCGACCCACCGCGACCTGCACGCGGCCTGCGACCAGGGATCCTTCCGCCGCGATCTGTTCTACCGGCTGCACGTGGTGCCGCTGGAACTGCCGCCGTTGCGCCTGCGCGGCAACGACGTGCTGCTGCTCGCCGAACACTTCCTGGCCGAATTCGCCCGGACGCACCAGGCGGCGGCGCCGCGCCTGAGCCGGTCCGCTCGGCGTGCGCTGCTCGCCCATCCCTGGCTTGGCAACGTGCGGGAGCTACGGCACCTCTGTGAACGCCTCGCACTGCTGCTCCCGGGCCAGATGCTCGGGCCGGAAAACCTGGGTCTTCGGCACGGGAGCGGGGCGCGTCAAACG
>SL_3KL_010_SEDDRAFT_10005826_pt1 | contig 11033 bp, 7 predicted proteins | sample SodLakKL_010_SED_2_FD_10381 | JGI IMG/M metagenome (IMG submission 10381)
TTACGATCTCCACATCTTTATAATAATATCTTACAATTTCCTCAGGGGAGAGGCCATCCTCAGCATGGGCCCGGGCCCCCCATTGGCACATACCTACCCCGTGCCCAAAACCCACACCTTCAAATGTAACCTGGTCACCGGTAACCTCCATGTCATTGATATAGGTAGAGCGCATTTCAGTGCTCCCCAGGGCAAGGCGTAAATCAGGTGCCTTGACCTCTATATCATTGGCCTTAAACAGGGTTACCCTGCCAGAAGGCCCCTTCCGGGCAATTACAAATTCGGTAATGGCTCCCGGATCTTCACCAGTTACCTGCCTTACGGCATTTCTTATTTCCTCAAAACTAAAGGATTCTTCCCAATCCCTCTCCTCATCAGGGACCCTGTCTACAGCGGGACTTCTAACCACATGGATATAGGGAGGGTTTCCTCCTTCAAAGGCTAATCCCTCATCCGCCAGTGCAGTTTGAGGCCCCGCAAAAGCATGAAACCATCCCCGGATAAAATCTCCACGGTGTACAGCTACCTCTCCCCGGGTCATTTCCACGGCTTTTTCCACATTCTCCGTTATGGAATCAGCATCATAGGCCTGGAATTCTTCAATATCAGTAGAGGCCTGGGCGTTTCTCTGTGGTACACCACCGTCTTCCTCAATTTTTTGCAGGGTAAAGCTTCTGGCAATAATGGCCTGGGCAGCCAGTGCGTTCTCCGGCCAGTCAGGTTTCATCTCCCCCGCCACTACCCCTTTTATATATTCTTCAAATTGCATTTCCCTTACGGTTCCTTCTTCGCTAATATATACACTTAAAACAGGTTCATGGTTTTCTTCGGTTCTGATCTCCGGGGGGATCTCCGGCGGTGCCTGCTCTTCCAAAGGGGTAGGCCCCTGGCCCCCAGGGCCAAAAAATCTACTGCCCACTAACAGCAGCAGAACCACTACCAGTACGGATCCCGCAATCCAATATTTTTTATTGTTTTTAGGTATTTTAATCACAATTTCCGCCTCCTAAGATTTAACTTGATAAAGCAATTCAACCTTTACCTATAGTATTATCTTAAGAAGCAAAACAATATTCAAAAATTTAACATGAGAAAGAATTCTTACATTAATGAGTACCGGCAGGCGTGAAAAAACAACAAAAAATTAGGCCTCTGGTGGGAGAGCCTAATTTTTGCCCATAACATATTAAGGTTTCCTATGTAGCCTATTTGACGCTTTCTTTTAATGCTTTACCTGCTTTAAAAACAGGAACTGTTGCCTGGGGTATCTGGATTACATCCCCGGTGGCAGGATTTCTTCCCTCCCGAGCTTTACGAGTACGTAAATCAAAGGTTCCAAAACCGATTAACTGTACTTTCTCACCTTTAGTTAAAGCATCGGTAACACTTTCAAAAACAGCATTAACCACTTTTTCGGTGTCCTTTTTTGTCATCCCTGCCTTTTCGGCCACTACACTAATTAGTTCAGATTTGTTCACCAAAATCCCTCCTATTTTACAATCATTATGATAAGGTAATATTTAAGCTAATTCGCTATTGTTTTTAAAACTCCTGCATGGGTATTGTTTTTTTTTACCTTATAACCCATCTTTTTTAGCTTTTTCCCATATTTTGTCCAGCTGCTCCAAATTATAGTCTGCAAATTCTTTTCCTTTTCTTTCTATTTCTCTTTCCATATAGTTTAAACGGCGTAAAAATTTGTCAACCGCTGCCCCCGTGGACAGCTCAGCATCTACCTGTAAGAGTCGGGAGACATTGACTGCTGCGAAGAGTAAGTCCCCTACCTCTTCTTCTATTTTATCCCTATCCCCGGTATTATATACGTTCTCCAGCTCTAATAGTTCTTCTTTTACTTTAAAAATGGCTCCCTCTACCCTATCCCAATCAAAACCAAAACGGGCTGCCTGCTGTTGAACTTTCTGAGCCCGTTTCAGGGCCGGCAGGCCCTCAGGGGCAGAAAATCGGCCCTTTTGATTCTTTTCTTTCCTTTTAATTTCCGACCACTTAAGAGAAACCCCCTCCGCATCTTCAATGCTTTCTTGGCCGAAGACATGGGGATGACGTCGAATAATTTTTTCACTTATTTTTTCTATCACTTCACCTATATGAAATGCTCCCTTTTCTTCAGCCAACTGGCTGTGAAAGACAATCTGCAGCAGCAAATCCCCCAGTTCTTCTCTAAGGGAATCCATATCTTCCTGATCAATGGCATGTATTACCTCAAAGGCTTCTTCCAAAAGATAAGGCCTGAGTGTTTTATGGGTCTGTTTCTTATCCCAAGGGCATCCCTGGGGGCCCCTGAGGTTGGACATCATGTCCACCAGTCGGGAAAGGCTTTGTAACCCCTTACCACTTTCTACTTTATCCATTGCTTCTTTTTTTTCTTTCATAAAAACTCTCCCTTATCCCCTCAAAATATGAAGTGTATTGGCCAGCCTGATTAGATAGGGGCCCAACCTGGGGATTAATGTAAGGTCCTCCCTGGTAATACTCCCCGTTATAAATAAAAATATACCATAACTGACCATTCCTACAGCAACAGAAGCCACAGCTGCTGCAGCATTACTTAAAGAAGGTGAAACAAAGGCCGTAAACAGCTGATTCATATAAATATACCCAAAATAGACAATGGCACCCATCCCAACTACTGATGCCATGGGCATAAATATTGCCTGGCTTATATTTAATCTGAGCCGGGTCAGTTTCCAAACATTATAAATATTTAGCAGGGAAGATATGGCAAAACCCACCACCGTAGCAAAAGCAGCTCCCTGAATATTGATTGAGGGTTGTGCCGTCAGGGTCCAGGTAAGTATGACCTTGATAAAGGCACCCAATAGCATGTGTTTCACCGGCAGTATGGTCTTCCCCATCCCCTGCAAAATGGCGGTGGTGGTTTGATAAAGTGTGATAAAAATTACGCTGAAGGCCTTTACTCGTAAGGGAAGAGCCGCTTCGGCGTTATTGAACAGCATCACCATTATGGGTTCTGCCAGGATAAAAAGGCCCACCGCTGCCGGCAGCCCTAAAATTAAGGTAAGGCGAATCACCAGATTGGTGTTTCGCCGAATTATATTTTGGTTTTTTAGGGCCAGGGCTTCGGATATAGAAGGTACCAGGCTTGCCGCCAGAGCTATGGTGATGATGGTGGGGATTTGAATAAGGGAACCAGCCATGCCCGTCAACTGCCCATAAAGAGCGGTGGCTCTTGTGTCGAGAAAACCTGCTGCTTCCAACCGCTGGGGAACAATGCTTAAATCCAGGATAGAAATCAGGGGCATCACCAGGTTGCCCACGGTAATGGGTATGGAAATTGCGGCAATACTATACAAAACCCGGGAAAAACCCAGGGATTCTTTTACTCTCTGGGATTGAGACCGCTGAAGCAGATCCGGGCTCTTTTTGAGAAAATACACCATCAGGAAGGCCAGTCCAGCCACAGCTCCCGCCGCTGCCGCAAAGGTTGCCCCTCCAGCTGAATATTCCAAGCCTCTGGGGAGCAAAATCAATGCCAAATATACAGCAACGGACACCCGGGTGATCTGCTCAATAATCTGAGATATTGCGGTGGGCAGCATGGTCTGCTGGCCCTGAAAAAAACCTCGGAATGCAGACATAATGGCTACAAAAAAAATAGCCGGTGAGATAAATAAGATGGGAACCAGTGCCCTGGAGTCATTAGTGATATACGGCACAATGAGTTCTGCCCCTAAAAACAAGCTGACACTGATGATGAAACCGGTTACGGCCAAAACAGTGACAGCTACTTTAAAAACCCTGACAGCACCATAATAATTTTTGACCGCCAGGTTTTCCGCTACCAGCTTAGAAACTGCAATGGGAACTCCCGCTGTAGAAATAATGAGCAGGGCACTGTAAATGGGATAGGCCATCTGGTACAGTCCGATTCCTTCATCTCCGATTAAAGCAGCCAGGCCAATTCGAAATACGGCCCCAATGAACCTGGAAATGATACCCGCTAATGTAAGAATTACCGCTCCCTTTAAAAAGGACTGTTTGCCCAGCAAAATTTCCTCCACCTTTCTCCTACGGAGGCCATAAGTACATAGATTTCAGATACTATTAGTATGCAGTCAAGGGATATTATATCAGTAAAAATATAAAAAAACTATAATAAAAAAGTAGTAACCGAAAGTTACTACTTCTTTAGATATCCTCTGTTACGTCAATTACTGCTCCATTTGCTTAGCCAGAAAACTGGCAGCGGTTTCCGCCAGTTTCAATTCCATGTCCCCCATCTTTACATCTTTTTCCTTATTGCCCAGGATAACTGCTCCTATGGGATCTCCCTCGGCAATTATTGGTGCAATTACTTCTGAAGCAAACTTTATTACACCTTCCTCTTCGCTCTCCTTGTAATAGGGGTGCTCAGCGGGGTCGTTGATGGAAACACTTTTTCTGTTTTCCATAACCTTCTCCACGGCTGGACTCAAAGGCCTATTTAGAAATTCCTTTTTAGGTGCACCAGCCACAGCAATAATTGTATCTCTATCGGCTATACAGGCAATATGACCGATGGCTTCGTAAAGGGAATCAACATATTCCTGAGCAAAGTCACCTAATTCACCGATAGGTGAATATTTCTTTAAAATAACCTCACCATCGCGGTCTACAAATATTTCCAGCGGGTCGCCTTCACGAATGCGCAAGGTTCTTCTGATTTCCTTGGGAATAACTACCCTCCCCAGGTCATCAATGCGTCTTACGATGCCTGTTGCTTTCAAATACCTTCCCTCCTTTTTCTGCTTTGAATTACAGATTAAACCTTCTTGTTTTAGTATATATCCGAAGGAAAGGTTTTATTCACTTTTGCCTTAAAATTTAAAGGTCCTCTAAATAATTTTTGATTTCAGCGCTTTCCAACAAATCTGTAAAATGTTTGGTAAATACTTCCTCTTTTTTAAGTGCTCTGGCATCCTCTTTTACATCTTCATAATTGTATNTTTGTGACTCTTCTTTCTCATGAAGCTTAATTACATGCCAGCCGAAGGGAGTTTCCACGGGTTCACTGATAGTCCCCACTTCCATTTCAAAGGCAGCCTCTGTAAAGGTAGGGTCAAAATGATGATCCACCTCATAAATTGTGAAATCCATTGACTCATCCAGGGAGACATCTTTGGAAATATCTTCAAATTCTTCACCCTGATCCAGGCGCTCCATGACTTCCGCTGCCTCTTCCTCCAGCTCAACCAATATATGAGAAACCCTGACAAAGCCGGGCTCTATAAAGATATTCTGGTTGGCATCAAAGTAATCCCTGGCATCCTGCTCGGAAATATCACTCACCACATGTTCATATAAGAGATTTACCAGGAAAGATTCTCTAATCATTTCTTTTAGTACGTTTTCAGAAAGCTTGAGCTCTGTCATCCTTGACTGAAACTGCTCTTCGGAAGCAAAAAATTCTAATTTAATCTCCTCAAGCTCTTCCTCATAATATTTCTCCGATTCCTCCTCATCTATAACTAAACCCATTCTCTCAATCTCCTGATTAACCAGGCGTGCTTGTATCAAGGAATTAAGCAGGCTGGACTCTATAAAGGCCTTAAAATCTTCATCGGTTTCCAACGATTCAGAATAATCCTCCATAAAAAAAGTAAAGATGAGCAGTCTTTCATCCAGGTGTTTTCGGGTAATCTCTTCCCCGTTTACTTCCGCCAAAACATCCGCCTGCTGGCATCCTGCTGCCAGCAGTAAAATCGCGGCAGAAAGAATAAAAACCAGTATTTTAGAATATTTTTTCAATCAATAAACATCCTCTCTTTTTAAGATTGGTATGAATCATTTTAAAAGTACAAGTTAATTATAATGGATTGCTCCAATCTCCGCAAGGTCATAGAGTTTTTGACAGAATTTTTCAATATAGTCTAACAGAAGCCCCTCCCTGATCCCCTGAACATTTAACTTAAACTTGACCTCTCTGCCCACCTGCATACTCACCTCTTCAGGAAAATAACTGGCAATCTGTAACAGTTCTTCGCCCCTACCTTTAAAATCAGAATAAAAATTTATCATAACCAAATTTTTTTCCTGAGAAAATGATGAAATCTGCAGCTTCCCGCCATAAACTTTCAATCGGGCAATCTTCAGGAGATTTTTAACCGGGTCCGGAACCCGGCCATAACGGTCGCTCAGCTCCCTCTCCACGTCTTCTGTCTCTTCCAAAGAGTCTATGGCCGCAATTTTCTGGTAGATATAGATTTTTTGGCTGTGGTGGTGAATATAAGAAGCGGGAATAAAGGCATCTACATTTAACTCAATCTTGATTTCGGGAGCTTCCTCTTCGGGCATTCCCTTAAGCTCCTTGATGCTCTGCTCTAAAAGCTGACAGTAAAGGTCAAACCCTACGGTAACAATAAAGCCGTGCTGCTCAGGGCCTAAGATATTTCCTGCTCCCCGGATTTCCAGATCCCTCAAGGCAATTTTAAATCCCGATCCCAGCTCTGTAAATTCTTTGATGGCCTGCAGCCTTTTTTCTGCCACTTCGGAAAGCACTTTATCCTTCTGAAAGGTCAGGTAAGCATAGGCCAGCCGGTTAGACCTGCCCACTCTACCCCGCAGTTGGTACAGTTGGGAAAGGCCCATTTTATCAGCATCGTAAATAATCATGGTATTTACATTGGGAATATCCAGACCTGCCTCTACGATGGTAGTGCTCAGGAGGATATCGTATTCCTTGTTGAGAAACAAGTACATGTTTTTCTCCAGCCTGGACTCAGGCATCTGCCCATGCCCAATGACAATCCGGGCATGGGGAATAATTTGTTTAAGCTTTTCCCCCCATTTTTCAATGGTTTCCACCCGGTTATACACGAAGTAAACCTGGCCGCCCCGGTTCAATTCCCTCTGAAGTGATTCCTTGATCATAGCCTCCGAGTATTCCACCACATAAGTTTGAATGGGATAACGGTTTTCCGGAGGGGTTTCAATAACGCTCAGATCCCTGACTCCCACCAGAGACATGTAAAGGGTCCGGGGAATGGGTGTGGCGGTCATCGTCAGGACATCCACGTTTTTCCGNAGCATTTTAATTTTTTCCTTATGCCTCACACCAAATCGCTGTTCTTCATCAATAATCAACAAACCTAAATCTTTGAAGCTTATATCGGTGGATAAAAGGCGGTGGGTTCCAATAATGATATCCACCCAGCCTGATTTGACCTGTTTAATGATTTCCTTTTGTTCCGAGGGTTTTCTAAACCGGCTCAACACTTCTATATTCACCGGAAAGCCTTCGAACCGTTCTTTAAAGCTCCGGTAGTGCTGCTGCGCCAGGATGGTAGTGGGCACCAAAAAGGCCACCTGTTTATGATCCATTACCGCTTTAAAGGCAGCCCGTAAAGCAATTTCCGTCTTACCATAGCCCACATCACCACAAATTAAACGGTCCATGGGTTTTTTATTTTCCATATCTTTTTTTACTTCCCGGATTGCTTTCATCTGGTCCGGGGTTTCCTCAAAGGGGAAGCGAGCTTCAAATTCCCTCTGCCAGGACTGGTCGGGGGTAAAAGCATATCCCTGTACAGATTCCCTGACCGCATACAGGCCTAACAGTTCCTGGGCCAGCCGGTGTACCGATTCTTTTACCCTGCCTTTGACCCGGGACCATTCACTGCTGCTCAAGCCGTGGAGTTTGGGTTTCTTCCCTTCGCTGCCAATATACTTTTTTACCAGGCCAATCTGCTCTGTAGGGATAAAGAGTTTATCCTCTCCTGCATATTTTATAAACATATAGTCTTTATTTAAATGGTTGATTTCCAGGGTCTTGATCCCCAGGTACTGACCGATCCCATGGTGCTCATGCACCACATAGTCTCCCACCTCCAGGTCATGATAATCAGATATGGTAATGCCTTCCTGGGAGGTTTTCCAGAATCTCTTTTTCTTAACTTTAGGCATAATTTCCTGCTCTGCCAGCAGAGCCGTCTTTATTTCCGGCAGAATAAATCCGTTTTCCAGATTACAGCTGATTACTGCCACCGTACCCGTGGATACTTCCTGAAGTGAAGAGGTATATACGGCTCTAATCTTCTCCTTTTCACAGGACTGGGATATTTCCCTGGCTCTTTCTGGAGATGAAGCCAGAAGAAAAACCCGATACCCCTCTTTAAACCAGTGACTGATTTCTCCCCTCAAAAGATCCCACTGGCCGTGGAAACGGGGCATGGATTTATTGCCTATGGTGATAATGCGTTGGGGATTAAGCCCGGGAATTTTACGCATCAAGAGCGAAAACGACAGGTAGGGAGTTTTCCGGGTAAAAAGAAACTCCCGTATATCCCGGTGCAGCTTACCCTGGCCAGGAAGAAGAGCTCCCTCATTTAAAAGGGATTTGTTGGCTTCCTCCATTTCGTAGACCAGCTTTTGGCTGTTTTCTAAAATGTGCATCGGTTCATCTAAAAACATCAGTGTTTCTTCCGGAAGGTAGTCTAAAAATGTATGAAGCCGGGGGTAAAAATAGGGAAGGTACTGCTCAATACCACTAAAATATGTCTTTCCCTTTATTTTTTCCAGGTGATACTCAACCTTGCCTGTAAGTTTTGATGCGGCCTCGTTTTCTCCAGCCCTGTTTAGGGCGGATAATCTTTTCTTCAGTTCTTTGTCGATTTCAGCTTCAGCCCGAAGGAAAGCCTCTTGATCCAGGATAACCTCTTGAACAGGCTTTATTTCCACTTCCTTCATGCTTTTTTGAGACCTCTGGGAGGAGAGGTCAAACTCCCGGAGTGATTCTGCCTCATCCCCAAAGAACTCGATTCTGACAGGATTACGCAGAGTGGACGGGTAAATATCCAATATTCCGCCCCGCAGGCTGAACTGCCCGCTGCCCTCCACCAGGGGAACCCTCTCGTATCCCAGCTGCACCAACCGTTCTGTTAGTTCCTCCATAGAGAAGCTTTCTTTTTCTGAAATTTTAAGGGAATATTCCTTCCAGAGCTCTTTGGGAGGCAGTAGAGGCATAAGTGCTTCTGCGGGGGCAATAATTATAAAATCTTTTCCCCCGGTTATTTTCTCTAAAACCAACAGGCGCTGCTCGGTTATCTCCCTGCTGTGAGTAATTGATTCGTAAAAAATACTTTCCCTGGAGGGAAAAAGTAAAACCTCCTCCGCGGAAAAAAAGTTCAATAAGTCTTCATAAATTTTCTCCGCCCTGGGAAGGTCGGTGGTAACCACCAGGGCCGGGCGCCTCGTGTAAGCTTTGGCAGCGGCCATAACCAGGTTTTTCTGACTGCCGTCAATTCCATAGATAAGCTGGCTTGCCATGTTATGGTTTACGTTTTTTACTGCTTCTAAAAAGTTTTTATCTTGACTCAAAAGGTCCAAAAAATAATGGCCGCACATCAAAATCTTCCTCCCTAAAGCAAAGCAAAAAAGCCTTAAGCGAAAACTTGAGGCCTGCTGCTCCGTCTATTATTTACTAAATTCTGTAATCATTATACCCATATAAAAAACCCTGGTCAACTTTTTAATTTCAAAATTAAGGAAATACGGCATCTTTTATATTATATATTCCTCTGGACTTTAAATATTACCGAAAAATTCTTAATGCCCGTGGCTTCAGCCATGGAAGACTTAGCTGGAGAATTCTAAACCTACATCCCTCTATAGTAACGGCATTTCCGCCTCGGGATAAGACCCCAGCACTCTTAAGAAAACTGTGTTTTCCTCCACTGCCTCCAGGGTCTCCTTTACACCGGGATCAGTCAAATGTCCCTGAAGGTCTACAAAAAAAAGATAATCCCCAAAGTTTCTTTTGGAGGGACGGGACTCAATGCGGGTAAGGTTCAAGTGCCTCAGGGCAAACTCTTTCAAGACCTGGTAAAGAGCCCCGGGTCCGTCTTTAATCCCAAATACCAGGGAGGTTTTATCCCTGGCCGAAGGCTGATTTTCCCGCTCTAAGGACAGGACGATAAACCGGGTAAAGTTACAGTCATAGTCATGAATGTTTTCCTCTATAACCTCCAGGCCATAAAGCTCTGCCGCTCTTCGGGTCCCTATAGCAGCAAAGGTTTCATCATTTTTTTCCGAAACAAACCGGGCAGCCTGCGCGGTGCTGAGAGTTACCTCCGCTTCCGCCCGGGGCAGATGTTTTTCTATAAATATTCGGCATTGAGCCACAGCCTGGGGATGGGAATACAGATACCGTATCCCCTGCGGCCTGACTCCCCCTTTGCCCAACAGATGATGAAATACCGGAATGATTACTTCACCGGTGATAACCAGGTTGGATTCCCTGGCCAGGATATCCAAAGTTATGTTAACTGAGCCCTCAAGGGAATTCTCCACCGGAACTATGCCTGCTTCTACTTCCCTGCCTATAGCCCCAATTACCTCGGAAATCGTTTTGTACTCTTTTGTTTCTTCCTTAGGTATATTCTTATATTTTAGAAGGGCCTCCTCGGTAAAAGTCCCCGGGGGGCCCAGGTAACCCATTTTATACATGGACCAACACTCCAATCTTAATGTTATTAGCCGCGGCCTACGGCTTTCAAAAATGGTTTCAGGTCCGCCAGGAGCCTTTGTAAATTTCTAGGGCTCAGGGACTGCTCTCCATCACACAGCGCCTCTGGGGGATTGGGGTGGGCCTCGATTAACAGCCCGTCGGCACCGGCAGCGACAGAAGCTTTGGCAAGAGGCGCTACCAGCTTCCAGTTTCCGGTGGCATGGGAGGGGTCTACCACCACGGGAAGATGGCTGAGGCTTTTAATCAAAGGTACAGCACTTATATCCAGGGTGTTCCGGGTATAGGTTTCAAAAGTCCTGATTCCCCGTTCACAGAGTACTACGTTGTAATTTTTTTCAGCTAAGATATATTCTGCCGACATCAACCATTCCTCCATGGTGGCGGATAATCCCCTTTTCAGAAGGACCGGCTTCCCGGTCATTCCCACCGCCTTCAGCAGGGAGTAATTCTGCATGTTTCGGGACCCGATCTGTAGCATATCTGCGTATTCTGCCACCAGTTCCACATCTTGAGTGTTTATCACTTCGGTTACCACCGGCAGCCCCGTTTC
>SL_3KL_010_SEDDRAFT_10005828_pt1 | contig 11029 bp, 10 predicted proteins | sample SodLakKL_010_SED_2_FD_10381 | JGI IMG/M metagenome (IMG submission 10381)
GCATTCGCATCCCTGAATCGTCCTTCGAAGTAGCCTCTCATTATTTCGCGTCCGCCCAATAGTGAATACTCCTGGAACGGTACGTTTCCTGATTTGAACCTGGCTTGAAAATGAAAAGCAAGTACCGATGTACTACTCTCCTTTAACCCGTAATATTTGCGTGCATCCAGTAAAAAACTGCTGTGCGGGTGGGAAGAGCCTGATAATCGGGGATAATGTAACGTTGACAACTCCAAATAGTGCTTTTCTGTTGGATATGTGATGCTGTTTCGCTTGTCATGGCGAAGCGAAAACCCGGCTCCTGTTAATCTGCTGCCATTCCTGCCACTGATTATTTTGTCCGGAAACGGCTCCCCATCTTTGCTGCTGAATTGAACACCGGAAAGCCTGACCCACCGAACATTTAAGCCAGTATAAAGATCATTCCCAATATTTTTGAGTACGGCCTGCTGAAATTGAATGGAACGAAATTCAACATTTATTTCATCATTTTTTCCTGTAAATGGTCCAACTCCCCAATAATTATCCGGGAAAAAAGAGTACTCATAACGACCCTCGAACAACCATTCATCCCCATCTAAAATTACATTGGGAGTTAACTCAATCATTAACTGCCGGTTGAGTGAATAGATCCCGGATAAAATCAACTGAGATGCTCTTGTTTCTATTCCGGCACCTAACGGTTTAAACTGAACCATCATCAACCCTCCACCCATCAGGCTTGTTTCTGGAGTGTAGCTCATAAACGGCAGAATTACTTTTTTACTCTGATAGGCTTCACGTTCAGTTTCCTGGGCATACAATGGAGAGATGCAAAACAGAATTACAGGGAGAGCTGCGATCCAGGTTCGTATCCGGTTCATCGCTAAAAATTATAGGTTAGTGATGCTGTGAGCAGGTTGCCGGCACTGCCAAATACCGAATCATCACTGCCCGTAAAAAACTGCCCGAGAATCTGGAAATCGAGGTTTTGCCCGACTGACCATGATAACGACGGACTTATAAAGACTGCTTTTTCATCAGGATACCAGATTGCCGCAATCGATCCGTCCACAAGCGGATGAATTGGATAGGTTGCATGCGCGGTTGCCTGGTAGGTAGAGAATGATGGGTTATCGGGTGTTAGCTCTTCGGCCATCAGTAAAAATTCTTCCCGGCCGCCTTCATGGTTGTACAAAAATTCGGCCACCAAAAAGAGACTGTTTTCGAACATGTAATCCACAGAGGAGGAAAAAATAAAATTCGTCTCCCTGGTTCCATTCTGCCGATTAATGTCAGCATAAAACATGGTTTCTCCTTTAATTCCGGCTCCGCGAAAATCCCCCGCCCAGCCAGCTCCGGTTGTGAACCGTTCACGGTAATATCCGCTGATTAGCTGCACATCATACCCGCGCAGATCGAATGCGTAGAGGGCTGCAGCCACACTGTTTCTGAGGTCCCTCCCGGGGCTAACGGCTACTTCGAACCGTGAAGCAAAACCAATGTGGCGCAGAACTCGGATAGCGTCGGATCCGGGCCTTTCGGGGTAATCAAAATCGTAGAAGGAGTAGATATTGAAAATATCATTCGGGTTGGTGATCATATTCACGCCCCAGTTTACGCGCTGACGGCCAACGCGTATGTCCCAGTCGCCCAGGTGCCATTCAGCGTACAGTCGGTCTGGGATGTAGTGCAACAACCAGTTATCCTGTTGTGTGATCATCCAGGAGAGGTTCACCAGCCCATCGTCCGTATCGATGCCGTCAGCATATTGCGGAAAATCGCGGACCAGGTCACCTGCAAAAAATCGTGTTCGCATTTGCCAGTGGAAGGTCAGGTCGGGGGTGGCAAACCATGCAACGTTCAGGCGATTTTGAAGCCGGTATTCCCACCAGGTTTCTTTACCAAACGGCTCGGGCAGTTCGGCAGAAATACGAACCGGATTCCCCTGCAGATATCCGCTGATCCTTACATTATCTGTGCCCTGAGCGAATAGTGAGTACGGACTGACCATCATCACAATCAGTGAAATGAAAAACCCGTTAATGAATACAGTATTACGCTTCCTCTTTTTCATCGGCATGCTGGATTTCATCTTTATGAATGGCTCCGTCTACCATGGTGATGACCCTTCGCGCACGGTCAATTACCCGCTGATCGTGAGTTGAAAACACGAATGTGACGTTTTGCTCGCGGTTCATTCTTTCCATGATGTCCAGCAGGTTCATGGCTGATTCGGTGTCGAGGTTTGCGGTGGGTTCATCGGCCAGAATAAATTTTGGTTCGGATGCGAGCGCACGGGCCACAGCAACACGCTGCTGCTGGCCTCCCGATAACTGAACCGGCCGGGCATCTTTTCGGTCTCCCAGCCCTACCTGTTCGAGAAGTTCATCCGCCCGCTGCTGAATCTCTTTTTTATTTCGCTTCTGAAGCAGCATGATAAAAGACACATTTTCGCGAGCCGTAAACACGGGAATCAAATTGTAGTGCTGAAACACAAAGCCAATGTTTTGCAGGCGGAAATCAATGCGTTTGCTGTCTTTCATTTTTGATATCTCCTGCCCGCTGATGAACACGTTTCCAGAGGTCGGCTTGTCCAGGCCGCCGATCATGTTCAGCAAGGTTGTTTTGCCGGAGCCGGATGGTCCCCGAACCGCGGTAAATTCTCCCTCATTAATCTCGATGGATACATCGCGAAGGGCGTGCACGGGAACGGTGTCCGGGTTGTAAACTTTGGATAATTTTTCAGTTCTTACGATTGCCATGGCAGTGTTGATTTTTGAATTCTATTGATTTGCGTTTTAAAAGTCTCCCCTAAAAAGGGGAGTACGGCGAAGCCGGGAGGGGTGTAACATGACTTTGTTCGCACACTGAACACACCTCTAAATCTCTTCTTTTTCAAGATAGACACCCCCCTTTGTCTCCCCTTGTTAGGGGGGAATTTTGTGCTACGCTCTATTATTTTATCCACACAAATCAACATATTATCTTTGATTTTTATAGTTCTCAGATTTAGCCATCTTTGGCCGCCTCCAGTGGATTGATTCGGATTCCTTTTATGGCCGGATAGACCGAAGCCAACAGGGTGATGATAACAACCACGGCCAGGATAATGATATATTCCGTGGATGACAGAATCGGGTAAATGATGTGATCCCAGCCCACTTGAGCCGCACCTTCCGCAAACATTTCCAGATTAATACCGGTATCGCTAAAGTAGTTAATGCTTAGTGTTGCCAGCACAATTCCCACAGCAGCTCCCGTAATGGTAAGAATGATGGATTCGATCATAATCATGCTGAACACTCGCAGGCGGCTCATCCCGATAGAGAGCAGCATCCCGATCTCCCTCATTCGCTCAAAGAGGGCCATCAGCATGGTGTTCAAAATTCCGAAAGCGAGGGCTATCATAATGATCATGGTAATCAGAATAACCATGTAACCTCCCAGCTCCACCAGCATGCTCAGTTCGGGTGAAAGCTGCCGCCAGGTTTGTGCATGAATGCCGGGAAAAGCGCCATTTAACTCCTCCACCACCGGGCCGGCCAGCTCTTCATCTGCCAGCATAATGCCGATTTCGTGGTACACTTCTTCATCCCCAAGAAGGGCAATAAATTCATCAGAGCGGATAAACACATTTCTTTCGTCATAATCAACCGAGGCTGATTTAAAGATGCCCGCGATGTTGAAGGAACCGGATGTGAGTTCGTTTCCGGTATCTTCGAATGTGAGGACAATTCGGTTGCCCACCTCAACATTGTGGTCGTTCGCCAGTTTTTGTCCTATTATTACGGCGTTGCGAATGTCAGAGTCGAGATATTCACCTTCCACAATATTTTCATGAAAGTTGGTTGTACGAATTTCCGAATCAATATTTATGCCCCGGATTCGAACTCCGGAGGTTTTGATGGGTGATTGCAGCATGCCATCGGTAATGGTGCGCGATGTAAATGATGTGACTCTGTCATCATTCTCCAGCCAGGCTGTGATCTCATCATGATCGGGAATATAGAGCCATGAATAGCCCTCGGCCAGAAAATCGGGGTTGTGAACCTGTGCATGGGTAATCTCACTTTCAATCATGTAGTCGATTCGCTGCTGCATCAAACCATTGATAATGCCAACAGTTACTACACCGGCCCACAAGCCCACAATAATTGCCGCAAGCAAAACACTGCTTCGTGCAGGGTGGCGCCAGATATTTCTCCAGGATATAGTCAATAAAGTTTTCATGATCGTGCAGCTTCTAAAATGTTCAGCTTTACAATTTTAATCAGAGGGAACAGAAATACGGCCATGGCGATCAGGAATACATAAAATCCCTGGATATAAAACTGATCGGGAGCAAAAGACATCGGGATGATCGGGTCAAAGCCCATGTCGATCACCGCCTGTGCCGCTTCTCCGGAAAGATTGATCGGATCGATCCACTTGAGCAGACCCCACGAAAGTACAATTCCGCAAACAACTCCCATTACACTGATGAAAAGTGTTTCGATAAATACTACAAAAGAGAGATTCAGCCTCTTCATGCCCACCGAGAGCAGTACCCCGAATTCGCGCAGCCGCTCCATGGTCATTGTCAGAACAGTGCCCAAAAATCCAAATCCGATTACCACGTAAAGAACTACTGTGAGCAGGCGCGGAACGGCAAGATCCATCTCCATCAATTCAAGCAGTTCGGGCATCAGTTCCGGCCAGGTGTAGACAACCAATTCGTTGTCGTCAAGTGTGTTTCGAATGGATGCAGCCACAGCATCGGTTTGCCGCTCGTGGTAAGGGTTAATCAGCAAGCCGGTGATGTGATCTTCTGCAGAAAGCAGTTCCTGGGCCGTTTTAATTGGCAGATAGACCGCGGAGTTGTTCAAATCGCGGATGGGGTGTTCGATGAGGCCGGCAATTTCAAATAGTCCGCTGGCCGACATCCCGAATCTTCCCTGCCCGATCAGTGCGAGGGTATCTCCAACAGAAAGCTGAAGGCGATCAGCCAGCCCTTTGCCCATAACTGCCGTATGCTCATTTGCATCGAAAAATCGTCCATCAGTCAGGTAGTTTTCAATTTGATTGAAATTCTTCTCTTTCTCAGGATCAATCCCGAAAACAACCGACCCACGCGTAGATACATCGTTGGCAGCGAGCATAAAGGTTTCTACTCTGGGTACAATTTTTTCAATTCGCTCATCTGCGTTCAGAATACGATCTCTCAGCTCTTCATCGTAATAAAATGAGTTGTCGAGAGAGGTCTCATCATCGTAACGGTAATCTTGTACCTGCAGGTAACCGGTGTTAAAACTCACCATCCGGTCTATCATTACTTCATAACTTCCGCGGTTCATCGACTGCATCACAATAGCGGCGAGCACCGCAAAAATAATAGCGGAAATCGTGATAAGTGTGCGCCTCCTGTTGCGCCAAATATTTCGCCAGGCTAATTTTAAGTAGGTCATCATCCCCTCGTTTTAATAAATTGCCAATTCCTTATCAGACCGGTGTTTTACCGGAGCCTCTGCATATTTGCTCGTGAAAAGAACCCCTCGTCGATATCAATCCCGAACTCTATATGCTGATATGTAAGAATCGTTCTCTCATTATCCTTGTCAGCCGGTATCACGGTGATTCGTTTTGGTACTTTTCGGTTGCCAGCCTCTTCGATTTGATCGAGTTCCATCGTGTTCACCAGCCGGTCACGCTGATCGTAATTTTCGATGCGTAATTGAATGTAGTCATCTTTGGCGATCCACATTTTCACCTTGCCCCAAACGATGGGTGTGTCCGGTTTGGGGGTCATCTCTATCACGTAGCTTTCGTAGCCATTGTACTCTTCGGTTCGGAGGAGTTCGTGTTCAAAATCTTCAATCAGGTCGGAATCCCGAACAAGGTCATCGTTGGTAAAATCCGATCCCATCCAAGATTGCGCCATCATTGAAGAAGGCAGACGTGTGGTGCGGTCAATTCTCGGATCGTAATTCCAGATATCATTATCCCGCATCAGAAACGCTGTACCCTCATCTCTTGCCGGAGCAGTAATTAAAATCAGGGAATGATCACGTCCCAGCAGCCACGATCGCATCGAAACCTCTCGTTCGTAGCGGGGACGTACAATTCTCATTGTCATTTCGGCGTATTGCGATTCGCCCCGCATTACCTCTTCCATCCGTTCAATAATTTCGGCAGCTGATTGTGCGGTACCTGCTTTTGGTATTGATGTCATCATTCCGATTGCAAACAGCACAATGAATATTCTCTTAATTCTTACTGTCATAACTCTTTGATTTTTAATCTTTTCTTTCTTTTTTTAAACGCATTATTCATGCGTTATTGGTAAATCTCTTCAATCTGGTCAATAAAATGAGCGATGTATTGATCAATTATTTTGTCTGCCTTTTCTAAAAATGAAGTCAACCGTTCAAAAAGTGATGCGGGTTGTTTACAGTTTGTTTTCATTGTCTTCTGTTTTCTGCTTTATAATGTTCTCTTTTTCTCGTTCCCATTTTTGAAGAACCAGGTCTATTTCATCTCCAAACCATTTGTAAAATGATGAGACTTCAAGGGTCCACTCGGAAACACGATCGTTCTTCTCTTTCAGGCTCCTGCCTTTATCAAGTACATCTGCAAACTTCAGAAATAACTGAATTCTGGCTTTCAGAATACTGCCAACTTTCAAATTGCTGATACGATAGTACGTTTTCCGATCGCCGGGCAGGGAAACCGGCTCAACAAAACCGATGGTTATCAGCTGTTTGGTGGTTCCGCTGATACTCCCTTTGCTGGCTTTCAACGCATCCATTATTTCATTGAACGAAACGGATTCCTTGTCACAGACAATGAGGTAGCCAAGTATCCGGCCAGCCATCCGTGTCATACCAAAAAGTTCAAAAGCCATACCGGCTTCTTCTATATATTGGAGCTTTTTTTCAGTCATTTTTATGGTTTGTTTGTGTCTCTGATTACAAAATACAAACAAAGTTCATTATGTTCAATATTTACTGAACAGAATGAATCATAAAATGAAACTGATCATCGTATGGTATTTTCCAGTACGTAGCAACATAATTACTGTTACAAAAAACCTTAAGAAAAGAATTAACCTTAACTCGGGTTGGGAGTGATTGAATCAAAGAATTGACCACATTTAATACTAACCCGCATTTCGTTTTCAAATAATTTTAGTGTGAGAAATGCGGGCTAAGGCTATCTCCATTGGCCACTTTCTGAATGCTCGGAACAGGCTCTTACACAGGAGGGGACCTCATTATCTGTCATTTAACAATCGAACTATACTCAGATGTTAATTAGTGCGGAAAAATCTGCATGCCGACTGTGAATCCAAGCCATAATGAAAAATCGCTGCCGCCTCTCTCACCTCTTATAATTGAATACCATGTATACTCGTTGCTTCGGGCCTCCCTTGATAGCAAGATATTAAACGTTGGGCCTGCATAGATGCCAAAACCATTGGCGATGTCGTAACCAAGCAGATACCTGTAACTGTAGATGCTGTTCAGTCGTGTACTGAGACTACCCTCTTGTACATTTTGTATAGTAAAATCGCGCATCCGGAAAAAGCCTTCATATCGAGGATTGCCCCAGGCCTCATCCAGCGGAGTGTAGCTGCCAATGGTCCAGCCGAGTGACCAAACCTCCCTCCCGCGCAGAAAGGGGTTATAACCCAGAGATATCATGTTGTATACCGACCGGGTCCCCAGCTTAAGGCCCACATTTTGAAACCCGGCATCACTCATCCAGACATCGATGTTATGGCGTCCATTGCCATACAGGCTGACAAGGCCTATCGGTATGCCATCAAAGTCACGGGCAAAATTAAAGAGGCCTACCTGCATTCCGCGGACACGATAGGCCACGTTGGCAAGCCCGGAGATCTGAAAACCCTGCAGATTTCGTGTGGCATTCAGAACACCGGCTACAGAGAAGGCCTGCATGTCGCGGGCAACATTTACCGCTCCTGAAAACATGAAACCCTGGGCGCGGCCTGCATTAAAGTTTCCAAAACCGGCGATCACCATTCCCTGAGAATCTTCAACCGTGCTGTTAAATACACCTGCAATCTGAAGGCCCTGGAGGTCCCGGCGGGCAATGTTGCCGATTCCGGCAATCTGCAATCCGTTCACAGTATTATAACCGGAATTTATCATACCGGATAGCTGAAAACCCTGAAGAGACTGCTCTGTAAAATTTCCGATTCCGGATATTTGTGCTCCTCTCATACTGCGTCGTGAATAGTTAACTGCTCCACCGATATTGATACCGCTCATAGGTCCTCCGGAATAGTTTACACCACCAATCTGAAATCCGCGGGTGTAGCGCTGATTGGCATTTACCAAACCCATTTCATAGCCATCAATTCCGCCATGATAGCCGCCGATAATATTGAGGGAATAACGGGCTGTGTAACCGGTGGCATCAATGCCATTTGTGCTTAGGCCCGGTACAAGTGTTACACGAAGCGGCCTGTAGTCAAGATCACCCGACTGTTGTGCATACAGTTTATTGAAGGTTCCGGCAGTAATTAAGAGCAAAAAGGAAGCCGCAAAGTAAAGGGCAAAACGAGTCATTGATGATGAAGGAGGTTTTCAGGCCGTAAATTATTAAATGGAAACAGGACTGTACCTGAAGTTCAGATTACAGGTAAGCAACAGAACAAAATGGAAATTTTTTAGGATATTTTCATCTTAATCTTAACCTGCATTATTCGCTAAGCTCCTCTTTTATTACGCAGTTTGAAATTTGGTAATGGGTAAAGCCCTGTTATGTAATCCACTACATTGAGATTTTGTGACACAGTAATTCGTCACCGGTAGCCACTAATCTTGCCCAAAAGCGGGCAACACTATTGAGGAGGTGACAACAGGCTCCCTCCTTGTCCCGACACGCTTTTTGTCGGGATAGGGAGGGACGGGGTGGGTCCGAAAGGGCTGGGAGTTCATCTGTCACCGGTATTATCAATGAACTATGGGTTCACAGGAATATAATGGAATGAAGGGAACACTCATTTGCCCATTCATCTTATTAACCCGCATTTTGTTTTTTTATGTTAAACCGAAAGCAAACCTTCCCAAAAAAAGGTGCTGTAAAAAGTGTATCTTCAGTCCTGAAATTTCACTGAACAGTTCAATATGAAAATCGACATACCATCAGAGACAGATCATCTGAATGCGGTGATTGTTCATACACCCGGCCGGGAGGTTTCTCTGGTGAATCCGGGACTCAAGGAAGAGCTTCTTTTTGATGACATCATTTTTGAGGAGGATGCACGCCGGGAACACTTCGACATGCTGAAGGTTTTTGAAACCGCTATGCCTGCCGATGGACAGATATTTCAGATTACAGACCTGGCACGCGAATGTTTTACAGAGCAGGCTGTTCGTGAAGAGTTTATCGAACTGATGATTTTGGAGCTTCCTTCCGAAAATATTCACACCATTGAAAAAAAATTATCCAGCCTGGATGGAGACAGTTTTGTAAAATTTATTACCGAAGGTTCGTTCGGAGGGAAATTCAGTCTTCAGCCTGCACCAAATATGCTATTCACGCGGGATCTCGCGGCAGTAGCCGGTGAAAATATCATTCTTTCGCGTGCGGCACGGCAGGCAAGGGTTCGGGAATTTTTGATGATGAATATCATTGTTAAACATCACCCGCTGTTTGATAATATCCGTCCCAATATAATTACTGTGGGCGGTCAACAGTCGATTGAAGGCGGCGATGTGCTGGTTGCAGCTCCGAATATTTTACTGATTGGAATGAGTGAACGAACCTCTTTCAGCGGATTGATGAGCGTAACTGAAAAACTTCTGCACCGCGGGATAGACCATGTGGTAGCTGTGGATATTCCCAAACAGCGATCATCCATGCATCTTGATACGATCTTTACATTTATCGATGAAACCAAATGTGTGGTTTTTCCGCCGGCCATCACAGGGCAAACACATAACGTAGTGCACCTTTTTTCCAGCGGGGATTTTGTGCAGGCCCGGCAGTGCCGTTCACTCAAAGAGACTCTTGAAGAACTCACCGGCAGGGAATTCACATTTATTAACTGCGGAGGTGAGGATCCGATCAAACAATTCCGGGAGCAGTGGACTGATGGAGCAAACCTGTTTGCCCTGGCTCCCGGTGTGGTGGTTGGTTATGGAAGGAATACACAAACTTTTCTCGAAATGGAAAAACATGGCTATATACATATGACTCAGTTCGAATTTCTCGAAGAGTTTGGAAAAAAAGGGTTCGACCCTTCACTAAATCAAAAAATTGCCATCAGTTTTGAAGGCCATGAACTTTGCCGCGGTCGGGGAGGTGCGCGTTGTATGACACTACCCATTTCAAGAACAAACCTGGAAACGAACTGAAAACTGAAGTATTAATCATATTATAACAATCCTTGGCATTTCCTGAACAAAACATTTACCCGGAGCCGGATACCCCGATTAAACCGAGGCCCAAAAACCGTCCTACACCCGGTGCGATTATCAAGCACAGCCTGCTCTTTATTGCAACATTTTTATGTGTGACTTTTGTGGGCATTATCTGGGTTGGACAGTCAGCCAATGCAGAAACATACTGGGAGATGTGGCCCGAAGGGGCTTTGTTTGCCGCGCTGCTGCTGGCCTTTCTGGCCACGCATGAATTCGGGCACTATTTTGCGGCGGTTTATCACAATGTAAAGGTAACACTGCCATATTTTATTCCGATACCCATCGGCATAGGTACGCTGGGAGCCGTGATTAAAATCGAGGAGAGAATCAGCCACACCAAAAAACTGTTTGATATCGGTATTGCCGGTCCTGTTGCCGGTTTTGTTGTTTCGCTGGCTATTCTGATATACGGATTTTCCATCTTGCCCGAACCCGATTTCATTGAAAACTTTGCAGGTCACGAAGCCGTGGTTGAGCATATACAGGAAACCGGTACTTTCCCCGATGAGCCTCCAGAAACCTCGCCCGAAGGTGCCACAATTATTCTTGGAAATACGCTGTTGTACTCATTTCTGGCAAGCTTTTTTGACAATGTCCCGCCTATGTATGAGATGTAT
>SL_3KL_010_SEDDRAFT_10005829_pt1 | contig 11029 bp, 9 predicted proteins | sample SodLakKL_010_SED_2_FD_10381 | JGI IMG/M metagenome (IMG submission 10381)
GCAGGGCGACGGAGGCGGTCCAGGTTCGCTCGCCCCAGGTCTCGCCTGCAGCTTCGAGCGCGAGGCGAATGAGCGCCAGGTTCACCAGCAGAACCAGCGCGGAGACCGCGAGCGTGCGCACATGGCGGTGCAAGCTCCCGTTGTGGATCCGCACGAAGAGCAAGGCGATCAGCGCGAGACACAGCGTCAGGGCGGCCTGTTCAAACAGCAGGGGATTGACTCCGCGTATTCCCGTGTCCCGCGCTTCCTGAAGGTCCTCCCGGTAGGCGTTGAGCTGTTCGAGCTGGAGCGAGGTCACGCGCATTCCCGGCTCGATGATCGAGTCGCCCTCGCGTACCGTCACGGTTACCGGTGTGACGCCCTCGATCGCGCGTGCGATCGCCCGGTCCGTCTCCTCACGGTCGAACACGAGGTTGGGCTTGAGGCCGTTTCGCAGGACGCGGAACATCGCTATGGATACGGAACGCGGAACCGCAAGCGCTGAGAGGTTGATGCGTAATCCCCGCAGAGCCTCTTCATGAGTCAGCGCTTCGACTTCGCTCACGTGTCCGCTCTCCCGGTGCAGATTGAAAAATCTCAGGCGGCTCTCTTCGGTGCGCAATTCCATCTCGTCCGGATGGATGATCCCTTCGCGGTACAGCGTTTCGAGGATTGCGAGTCCTTCCCGGAAGAGATTCGCCCGCCTCTCGGGACTCAGTTCGTTGAGGATGGTGAGGAGGTCGTTTGAGGAGAGATTGTAGGTATTGTCCGGGTCGTATTCGCGGAGGACCTGCACGACTTCCTCCGGGGTGAAGGGCGGGACCTCCTCATCGCTCTGCCACAGACGGGGATCATCGACAAACGCCGCGGCCGCTTCCTGCAGCCCGACAAGGTATTCACGGAACCGGGCGAACGGTTCCATATCGATCCGGTACACGGGGGGAATCCGCTGCCGCAACTCTTCGCGTCGGCGTTCTGTGAGAATCCGGCTCTCGTAGGTGAATGGGAACTCGGCGATGATCCGGACCCGGGCCGTCTGGTCCGGGGAGATCTGAGGGCCGGTTGGCGGGAGTCCAACAAAGCAAATGAGAATTGCGGAAAGGGTGAAGGCGACGGCAATCCCGCCCGCAAACCACTGGTTTCGGGTGTATCCCGGTTCTGGCGCTTCCGGGCTTCCGGGCCGCCTCCGGCGTGCCACCGCAGCGGGAAGCTCTTTCCTGCCTTTTTTACTTTGTTTGGCCATGGAGATCTGTCGGATCAACCGTCGGTCCGCCGCCGCCGGTGGGCGCCTGTCGTCTCGTTGTATCGCTCGTAAGCGGAGATGATGTCGCGGACCAGGGAATGCCGCACAACGTCCTCACCCGTGAAGTAGAAAAATGCGATGCCTTTGACTCCGGCGAGTACATCGACGGCCTCTTTCAAGCCGGAGTACTTGTGCCGGGGAAGATCGATCTGCGTGATATCTCCGGTGACGATCATCCGGCTTCCCTCGCCCAGCCGGGTCAGGAACATCATCATCTGCTCGGGGGTCGCGTTCTGGGCCTCGTCGAGGATGATGAATGCATTGGAGAGGGTTCGTCCTCGCATGTAGGCCAGAGGAGCGATTTCAAGGGTTTTCCGCTCTATCAGACGAGTGGCCTGTTCGTGCCCGATCATATCGAATATCGCGTCGTAGAGAGGCCTCAGGTAGGGCTGGATTTTCTCCTGAAGGTCCCCGGGAAGGAAGCCGAGCGCCTCGCCGGCCTCGACCGCGGGGCGGGTGAGGACGAGCCGTTCGACCTTGCCCTGGGCCAGGGCGTCGAGTGCCGAGGCGACGGCAAGATAGGTCTTCCCCGTTCCCGCCGGCCCGATTCCGAACGCGATCTCCCGGTCCCGAATCGCCTGGAGGTAGCGTTTCTGGTTGACGGTCTTGGGGACCACGCTGCGCCGCTTGAACTGCATCGTAATCGAGGCGTCCTGAAAGATCTCGCGCATCTCGGTGGCCGCCCCGTTGGCGACCGCACGCAGCATGTTGTCGAAATCGGTCTCCCGGATTGTCAAGCCCTGGCCGCGGCCTTTGTTGAGGACATCGAAGAAATTTTCCACCTGCCGGATTCCCTCGTCGGCCCCTTCGACCTGCAGCCAGTCATCGCGCGTGACGAGTTTTACGGAGAAGGCGTTCTCAACTTTGCTGAGGTTCTCCTCGCGTCCGCAGTACAACTGACTGAGCAGCCGGGGGCTTTGAAAGTAGAGCTTCTTTTCCACGGTTTCGAGCTTGGTTGAGAGCACTGCGAACTGCGGGTTAGCAGTACGCCCTCAGGTGCTCCCAGGTCGCCGAGAGCGCCTGAGGCAGGACCCGGGTCTGTCCGACAACCGGCATGAAATTGGTGTCGCCGTTCCACCTGGGTACGACGTGCGCGTGCAGGTGGGTGGGAATCCCCGCACCGGCCGCGGACCCGAAGTTAAATCCGATATTGAATCCGTCCGGATGCAGCGCTTCTTTGAGAATACACTTCGCTTTGACAATGAGCGCCATGTGTTCGTTTCGTTCCTCGTCTGCGAGGTTCTCCAGCTCCGCGACCTCGCGGAAGGGAACGACCAGGATGTGCCCTGGATTATATGGGAATTTATTCAAAACCAGGTAGTTGTGGTCTCCGCGATAGAGGATCAGAGCGGCTTTGTCGTCGTTCATCCCCGGGAGGTGGAGGAAGGGGTTTTCGTGGCCCTGTCCGCCTCGCTCCGGAGCTGTGACGTATTCCATGCGCCAGTAGGAATGAAGCAAATCCATGCGGTGATTTTCAGGATGCGGCCCGTCGGGTCCGTGCTGTCCGGACCGGTCGACCGGTGTGATGCCTTTGAGTTGCTGAGGGACTGAATTGTTCAAAAAAGGAGCCGAACGCTAGCGCCTTTGCGGGCGTTCGTCTAGGATTAAAACAGGTCCGGCAAGCAAGCTCGCGGGGGGCGAAGGCACAAAACGGTTGCAGTCGGGTCTGGGGTAGTGTAGGAGCAATATGGTGTTGTCGCCAACCGCGGCAATCCGTGCGACAGCAAATCGTTATACAACTGGGAGGAATCATGGTGAAAGTTGGAGTTGTCTTATCCGGATGCGGCGTCTTTGACGGGTCCGAGATTCACGAATCGGTCCTCACGCTGTTGAGTCTCGACCAGCAGGGGGCCGAGGCGGTCTGTATGGCCCCCGACATCGAGCAAATGCACGTCATCAACCATATGAGCGGACGGGAGATGGAGGGGGAACGGCGCAACGTGCTTGTGGAATCCGCCCGCATCGCGCGCGGCGCGGTTACGGACGTTGCCGCTGTGGGCGCGGCAGATCTGGATGCACTGATATTTCCGGGCGGTTACGGGGCGGCCAAAAACCTCTGCGATTTCGCAATCAAGGGTCCGGAATCAAGCCTGAATCCCGAGGTCGAGCGCCTGGTGCGGGAGATGCGCACGGCCGGCAAGCCGACCGCATTTCTCTGTATCTCGCCGGTCATCGCCGCGAAGGTTCTCGGTGGAGAGGGCGTGGAACTCACCATCGGAAACGACCCGGACACGGTGGAGGGGATCAGGGCATGCGGCGGAGTGCACGTGGAGAAGTCGGTTACGGAGATTCACGAGGATACGGTCCGCCGCGTGGTTTCGACACCGGCCTACATGCTGGGGCAGCGGGTTTCCGAGGTTGCGGAAGGTATTGACAAGGCCGTTCGTGCGCTCCTTTCGATGGTTTGAGTGCATCGATGATCATACACAGAACGGAAACGAGGAAGGCGCGTGTCGGCGTGGGCGGCAGGATTCGGTGCACGCTCCTGACGGCCCTCGCCCTGCTTATTCCGGGTGTTGTTGCGGCCCAGCTGCTGCCCGATGCCCCGGCCGGTAAATTCCGCCTTCCGGTGTTCGACGAGGAGACCGGATATCGGGTGTGGGAGATTCGGGGCGAGGAGGCGCAATTCAAGAGCGAGTTCGAGGTCGAGGTGACCGATATGGAGCTGCGGGTATTTCGCGACGGGGTGCATGTGGAGAGCACCGTATCCAGTCCTTTCGCCCACATTTTCCCCGCGGCGCGCAGAGCTTTCGGGGGTGGAGCGATTCGCGTTGAAGCCCCTGCCTACACGATCGAGGGTGAGGATTGGGTGTGGGACGGCGGCGGTTCAGGATCCTCGATCCGGTTGAATCGAGCCGTGCGGGTGGTCTTTCACGAACCGGTTGACAGTTTGCTGCGATGAAAGCGGACTTCATGTATCGATTGTTCATACGAACCGGCTCAGGCCGGGCGTGTTGGGTCGCCGCTGGGATTCTGTTCGCCGCCATGGTTCCGGTCGGCGGTCAGTCCGGCCCTGCCACCGTGATCAACAGCGAGACCCTGGAAATGCGGGGAACCGAGCAGCGCAATTTCTTCTACTTCCAAGGAACGGTGCATGTGCGCGGAGAAGATGTGGAAATCCATTGCGATGAGCTCGAGGTCGTGAGCGCTCGCGAGGGGGATGCGGATGCCACGATCGGCGAGATCGGTGCGATCGAGCGAATCGTCGCAACCGGAGCTGTGCGCATCCACCAGGCCGGGCGCGAGGCACGCGCCGGAAAAGCGGTCATGAATCCCCGTGAGGGCTCGGTTGTGCTAAGCGAGGATCCCCGGATTATCGATGGGGAGACCGAGGTCACGGGATGGCAGATCGTGCTCGCGCGCGATCGCTCCATCCGCGTGCTCCAGGACCCCGAGGATCCCGCGCCCGGGAGCGAGCGCCGACGTGCAACGGTGATTCTGGGCGGCCAACTCCCCGACCTTCGGTTCGATCGCGCCGAGGATGCTTTCGCCGAGGGGGCGGAAGGCGATCGGTTCGATTCTTCTCTGCCGCCGGACACGGAGGACTCCGAAGCGAAGGAGGGCGCGGATTCGCCGGACCGATGACTTCGGAACCCCAGGCCGCTGCTTCGTCCGTGGCGAAATGGACTCCTCCGACTCACACGGGAGGGATTCGGACCCGGGCTCTCGTGCGCGAGTTCGGAAAACGTCGCGTCGTTGATGGCGTTGATTTGGCGGTGGCCCCGGGTGAGATCGTCGGATTGCTGGGCCCGAACGGGGCCGGAAAGACGACATCTTTCTATATGATCGTCGGACTGATCCGGGTCACTTCGGGCGAAGTATTTTTCGGAGAGGAGTCGATTACCCATATGCCGATGCACCGGCGGGCAAGGCGGGGAATCGGCTATCTGCCGCAGGAGCCGAGCGTTTTCCGGCGCCTTACCGTCGAGGAGAACATTCGGGCGATCGCCGAGATCCTGCCGATATCCCGCAAGGCGCGTCGCGTCGTGGTCGCCGAGCACCTGGAGGAGCTCGGGTTGACCCATCTGGCCCGGCAGAAAGCCTACACCTTGAGCGGGGGAGAGCGCCGGCGTCTCGAGATATCTCGGGCGCTCATCACACGGCCGCGGTTCCTTCTCATGGATGAACCGTTCAGTGGCGTCGATCCGATCAGCGTCGCGGAGGTTCAGGAGATGGTCCTGGCGCTCAAGGGCAAGGGGATCGGCGTGCTCATCACCGACCACAACGTGCGTGAGACGCTGCGCATCGTCGACCGCGCCTACCTGCTTCACGAGGGGCGGATCCTCTCCCAGGGATCCAGTGAGACGCTGATCAACGATCCAAGCAGCAGGAAATTCTACCTGGGAGAGGGTTTTAAGCTTTGACCGTTTCGTGCAGATCGCACCAGAATTGACCCTCCCAGTCTCCCGCTGGAACCTCTTCCCGCCAGAATCATTCGACGCATGATGTCCCCGCTTCGTTCACAACCGCGCATCGTGGAGCACATATCGGTGCAGGATTTCCTCGATATCGGGGCATCCAAACTGAAGATGCGCTTGGTCGCAGGAGAGGAAGGCACCCGGAACCTGATTCGAGACAAGAGCATCAATCGCCCCGCACTGGTTCTCACCGGCTATTTCAAGAATTTCGCGACCAAGCGTATCCAGCTCTACGGAGCGGGTGAGATGGCCTATCTGCGTGATATGAACGAGGATGCGCAATATTCCATCCTGCGGAGGATTGCGGAGCTTCACTGCCCGTGTTTCATCGTCAGCCGCCGGCTCTCCCCGACCCGGGCGATGGTCAAAGTGGCCGAGGAGACGCACACTCCGTTGCTTCGGTCCTCCCTGACGACCCGGGATTTTCTCGCCACTGCCACCATCCTGCTCGAGGAAAGGTTCGCCCCCCGGGTCACGGAGCACGGCACGCTTCTTGATATCAAGGGAATCGGCACACTCATACGGGGAGAGAGTGGCGTCGGCAAGAGCGAGTGCGCTCTGGCATTGATCGAACGGGGACACAGCCTGGTCGCCGACGATCTGGTGCACATCCGCCTGCTCGACGAGCGCGAACTGATCGGGGCGGGCGCGGAACTGAACCGCGGATACATGGAGTGCCGGGGGATCGGAATTCTCAACATCGCGGAACTCTTCGGAATTCGTTCCGTGCGACGGGAAAAGCGGATCGACCTGATCGTCACCTTCCAGGTCTGGGAGCATGGCATGGAGGAGGAACGCACGGGCCTCGAGCGCGATTATTTTGAAGTGCTCGGCGTACAGGTTTCGCATATCGTACTGCCGGTCCGCCCCGGCCGCGACATGGCCCGACTCGCGGAGGTCGCCGCGATGGTGGAGGCGTTACGACTCATGGGGCACGATTCGGCCAAAGAGTTCAACGACCGTTTGATTTCTTATATTGCGCGGAACAAGGCGGTGGACGCCTGACGCTCCCGGCAGCATTTCGCCTTCGAAACAGAGGCGGTTTCAGGCCTTCCAGACGCGAATGAAGCACCGGGCTGGATCGCTTTAAGGATAAGCCTTCCTAATGCTGCGCAAGCATTTGATCCGCGCCACACGTTGTGGTTCGGAGATTCTAAGACAAGAATATCCGGGGCCCGCCAACCCCGCGATACCGGGCGTATTTCAAAGCGTTCCTCCCCCATGGAAATTGATATTATTGTAATGAGGGTCGCCCCGGAGGTGATGTGAACAAGATGTGAGAAAGTTGGGCTTGAAAAGCGTGCACGTTTGAGGATTACTTTCCCTCCTCATGGGGGAATCATCGGCTGCACTGTTGTTGGGTCTTGCGCTACAAGGACGGAGGGGAATTGGAATCGCGATTTGAAGCATTGGCTCAACATGCTGCAATTCAACTGCTTAACTACTAAAATGCCGTTTTATCTCCACATGGATACCGTTACCCCGGCACCTGCTCGCGCGGGAATGCCAATATCTGTTTTGCCGGCTGAATTGCGGGCGGGCGGGTGTTTTCGATCTATCCACATCCATCTGTGAATAACGCTCCAAATCTCCTTGTTCATGTCACAACCTACTGTAACTGAGAATCTTTGGGAGGCGGTTCGCTCCGAGTTGCTGAAACTGCTTCCGCGCGATATATTTGAGACTTGGTTTTCGCGCATCTATTGTGTTTCCGAGGGTCAAGATACGCTAATCCTACGTGCGCCCAACGACTTTGCCGCCATCTGGCTTCAGGACAACTACATGGACGTGATCCGGAACCATGTGTGCCGGATGGCGAACCGTCCGCTGGCGATTGTCATGGAAGGTCAGGGGGAAGAGGCGGATTCGCCGGAGCGTGCGGAGGCGTCTGTCTCGGGTCAGCCGCGAGTGACGGAATCTGCCGGCCGGGTCACCGAGCGGCGCACTCGAACCCGGGAACGGTTGTTGATCAACCCGCGCAACACCTTTGAGAACTTCATTGTCGGCTCGAGCAACCAATTGGCACACGCTGCGAGTCTCGCCATTGCGAAGACACCGGGAAGGGCGTACAACCCACTCTTTCTATACGGCGAGACGGGGTTGGGAAAGACCCACTTGATGCACGCGATCGCGCACGCGATGGGCGGAGAGGCGAAAGACAACCATATCGTGTACGCCTCGTGCGAGAAATTCACGAACGAGTTCATGCGGGCGATCCAGGAAAACTCGCTTCCGCGCTTTCGCAAATTCTATCGTGGGGTCGATATTCTGTTGATCGACGATATTCAGTTCCTGGAGGGAAAGGAGCGGACTCAGGAGGAGTTCTTTCATACCTTTAACGAGCTGTTCGAGTCCGGGCGGCAGATCTGTCTCTCCAGCGATCGGGCCGCGAGCGAGATCTCCAAACTGGAGGCGCGCCTGATTTCGCGTTTCCAGTGGGGCATGGTCACGGATATCCAAGCGCCCGACCTGGAGACCCGCATGGCGATTCTGCGCAAGAAAGCCAACGCGATCAACTTTGAGATTCCGCAGGATATTCTCGAATTCCTGGCGCAGAAGATCACCCGGAATGTGCGCCGCATGGAGGGGGCGTTGATCAAGGTGGCGACCACCACGTCGCTCCTCAAATCCGAGTTGACGATCGAAACAACCGAGCGGTTGATTCACGATATTCTCCAGGAGGAAGCGGCCAACCAGGTCAATATCGAGAAGATCCAGAAAATGATCGTCGACTACTACGAGTTGCACATGAGCGACATGGTGTCCAGGCGCCGCCCGAGCCACATTGCATTTCCGCGGCAGGTCGCGATGTATCTTGCCCGTTTGCTCACCCATCAGCCGTTGAAAGAGATCGGGGATGCTTTCGGTGGGCGTGATCACGGCACGGTGATTCACGCGTGTAAAACGGTTGAGAACATTATGGAGCAGGATGAATCCGTCCGGCGCAGCGTGGAGTACCTCTCCCAGAAGCTCTCGACTCAGGGGTGAGGCCTGGAATTCGCTTGCCTTGCGTCGTTATCTGTTTGGTGTATAGTTCCAACTATGGATCTGAATCCCGAACAGAAGAATGCAGTTGCACAGTGGGTGCGCGAAGGGGCTTCCCTTTCGGATGTGCAGAAGCGTCTGCGCGAAGAACACGACGTTAACCTGACCTACATGGAGGTGCGGTTTCTGGTCGACGACCTCGATCTCAGCCTGAAGGAGGATCCCAAGGCGAACCATCGTGATGCAGCCGATGCACTGGCCGGCACCGAGCCCGCCGGAGGGGACGATTCCGGGAGCGGGGGCGTTTCGGTGTCGCTGGATAAAGTGGTTCGTGCGGGCGCCGTGGTCAGCGGATCGGTCACCTTCAGTGGCGGTCAGCGTGCGCAGTGGCACATCGATTCCATGGGACGATTGGGGTTGAATCCGGAGCAGGAAGGCTTCCAGCCCGGGCAGGAGGAAGTCGCGAAGTTCCAGGAGGAGTTGCAGCGCGTGTTGCAGAAGTCGGGTTTCTGAACGCGTGAGCCAGAATGTCTCCAAAGCTTCCCGTTCGGGACGATTCGTCTCCGGCGATCGGCGTTAAACGAATTCATGCTGATTCGTAAGTAACTTCGTTTCAATAAGATCGATACTTTTCTAAGGTCGATGCTGTCCATCGCTGCTTGGAACGGTTCCTGCAGTTGGGGAAGCATGAATATCGACTTGAACCGATTTACTGAACGGGCGCGGCAGGCGGTGATGGAATCGCAGGCCGAGGCACGGCGCCACAATCATCAGCAGATTGACGGCTGGCACGTGTTGTCCGCGTTGCTGCATCAGGAACAGGGTACGGTTCGGGCGTTGCTGGAGAAGATGGAGGTCCAACCGAGCGCGGTGGAGTTGGCGGTGGACCGCGAGCTGGACAAGCTGCCGGCGGTCACCGGCGATGTGGAGGCGGGGCGTGTGTACGTGACGCAGGCTGTCGGGGAGACGATCACCGAAGCGGAGCGTGCGGCAGAGCAGTTGCAGGATGAGTACGTGAGTGTGGAGCACCTGTTCCTCGGGCTGGTACGAGCGACCGGACACCGTGAGCTGAAGCAGTTCTTCGAGAGCTTTGGAATCGATGAGAACGGCGTGCTCCAAGCTCTGAAAGCGATTCGGGGAAACCAGCGGGTGACGTCGGAGAACCCCGAGGGCACGTATCAGGCGCTGGAAAAGTATGGAATCGACCTCGTCCAGCAGTGCCGAAAGGGAACCCTGGATCCGGTGATCGGACGGGACAGCGAGATTCGGCGTGTGATTCGGATTCTTTCGCGAAAGACGAAAAACAATCCGGTTCTGATCGGTGATCCCGGGGTAGGAAAGACGGCGATCGTGGAAGGATTGGCGCAGCGAATCGTCCGCGGGGATGTTCCCGAAGGGTTGAAAGAGAAGACGATCTTCGCCCTCGATATGGGTGCGCTGATCGCGGGCGCCAAGTACCGCGGGGAGTTCGAGGAGCGCCTCAAGGCAGTTCTTGCGGAGGTGAAAAACTCCGAGGGGCGGATTCTGCTCTTTATCGACGAATTGCACAACATCGTCGGGGCCGGTCGCACGGAGGGTTCGATGGATGCGGGCAACCTGCTCAAGCCGATGCTGGCACGGGGCGAGTTGCACTGCATCGGGGCCACCACGCTCGATGAATATCGCAAGCACATTGAGAAGGATGCCGCTCTGGAGCGCCGGTTCCAGACCGTCCTGGTCGACCAGCCGACCGTAGAGGATACGATTTCCATCCTGCGCGGCTTGCGCGAGCGATACGAGGTCCATCACGGAGTCCGCATACAGGACAACGCCCTGGTCAACGCCGCGATGCTTTCCAACCGCTACATCACCGACCGATTTCTTCCGGATAAGGCGATCGACCTCGTCGACGAGGCCTGTGCAAAGATCCGGACCGAGATGGACTCGATGCCCACGGAACTCGATGAGCTCTCCCGCCGTGTCATGCAGCTTGAGATTGAAGAAGCCGCGTTGACGAAGGAGAAAGATGATGCCTCGCGGCGGCGTCTGGAGGAACTGCGCCAGGAGTTGCGCGATCTGCGCGAGCGTTTAGATGCCCTGAAAGGGCAATGGGAGGGGGAGAAAGCGGGCGTTTCGCGGCTTCGGCAGACCATGGAGGAGATCGAGCGTGCGCGTCAGGATATGGAACGGGCCGAGCGCGCCTACGACCTGAACAAGGTCGCCGAGTTGCGCCACGGGCGGATTCCGCAACTCGAGGCGGAACGGAAGCGACTCGAGGAAGCGCACGGCGAGAACGAGGGACCCCGGCTGCTGAGCGAAGAGGTCACGGCAGACGAGATCGCGGAGATCATCTCGAAGTGGACCG
>SL_3KL_010_SEDDRAFT_10005830_pt1 | contig 11028 bp, 10 predicted proteins | sample SodLakKL_010_SED_2_FD_10381 | JGI IMG/M metagenome (IMG submission 10381)
TGACGTGGCAGGCGCCTGCCGAAAAAGATCAGCAGCAGGAAACCAGCCAGCGGAAGAAACAGGATGATGAGTGATAACTGTATCAGGGATTCCAATGCCATAGTGTGTTGGGTTCTGTAAAACGGGTTGCTACTCCTTCAGTTCGCTGATTTGCTCGACATCCACCGACCCGAACTGGTTGTAGATGTTCAGGGCAATGGCCAGCGCAACGGCGGCCTCCGCAGCGGCAATGATGATGACAAAAAGCGCGATCATGTGTCCATCGAGGGAAAGCAGGCCATACCTGCTGAATGCCACGAAATTCAGGTTCGCGGAATTCAGGATCAGCTCTATGCCCATCAGGACCATGATGATGTTTCTGCGGGAAATCACGGCAAGCAGTCCAAGTGAGAACAGTACGGCGCTGACCACCAGAAAGTGGTTGAGTCCGGGTTCTGCCAGCCATTCAGGTAAGACCATGTCCAAATCGGTTAATCGTTAAGGTATGTTTCGAAATATCTGCTTGTCATTTTATCAGGATATCACAATCCGTGTTCCCGCATCAGGCATCATGACCTCCCGGTACCCTCACCGTAGGATGGACCGCCCGGCCCTTCCTGTGAAGATTTTCCGGCCGGTGGATGCGGGTGGCGTGTGCGGGCGGCCATGAGCACTGCACCGATGATACAGAGCAGCAACAGGACCCCCGCCACCTGGAACGGCAGCATGAAATCGGTGAGGAGCAACTCACCCAGACCGGTGAGAGTCACCTCGCCATCCTCAAGAGGCATCAATGTCCACTCGGTTGTCACATAGACCGCAATGAGCATCAGGCCGATAATGGCCGCAAAAATAGTGGATGGTACCAGATTGACCGTACGGGTGCGCACTTTTTCGAAGTATCCGCGCGTAGTGAGCATCACACCGAACAGGATCAGCACCAGGATCCCTCCGACATATACCAGCAGCTGGGTCACAGCCACGAACCCGGCATACAGCAGGGCGTAGAACACGGCCACTCCGGCCAGTGTGAACATCAGCGCAAATGCGGAATGGACGATATTCCTGGAGAATACCATGATGGCGGCGGATCCGATGATCAGGATGGCGAACACGTAAAAAGCTACAGCAAAAAGATCCATAATGTATTCGTGACCGAATTGTTCACATTGAAATGACTGCGCGGGTTATCCTTCTGAATTTTTCTTTGCCTCACGCTCCGCCTTGCGGGCGGCCCTGCGCGCTTCGCGTTCCGCCCGTCGGGCTTCCCTGGCCGCGTCGGAATCCGCGTCACCGGACGTTTCAGCTCCGGACGCATCGGTTCCGGAGGCAGAAGCTCCGGCGGCATCGCCGCTTCCGGCGGGTGTACTGTCGGAGTCGGCTTTTGGGGCCTTTTCCCCGCCCTCACCTTCAGCAGCGGCACTGGCTTCTTCCTTTTTCTTCCTGGCGAGCATGGCCTCTTCCTTTTTCCGGCGCTTCGCCTCCGCCTCTTCCTCCAGTTTGCGGTTGGCCTCCTCTATCTGCTCAGGGGTCATATCGGCAAAGGAGAAAATGAGGTCATTGCGATTGTAGGTCGAGTATTCGTACTCCTCCACCATGGTGATGCAATTGGTGGGACACGGGTGCACGCAGAGCTCGCAATAGCAGCACTTGGCCATGTCAATGTCGAAATTGTCCACCCAGAGTTTCTTTTTGTGACCGGTGGATGTCTCGCCCAGATCGTCGTCATCGGTGGACTTGATGGTGCCGATGTCGATGCACTCTACGGGACAGGCACGCTCACACAGGCGGCAACCGATGCAATCGTCGATGTTGACGTGCAGTTTGAGCCGCACGCGCTCCGGAAGCACATCGCGTTCATACGGATACTGAACCGTGACCGATTTTTTGAAGAGATGGCGCAAGGTGATGCCCATCCCGGTAAAGATGGTTTTGAACGTGGTGTAGGTGTCGGATAAAGCTTTGACCATGTCAGCGATTGGTTCGGTTTAAAAAATCATTTCCCAGAGTGCAATGAGCACAAGGTTCACAAACGAGAGCGGAATGAGGTACTTCCAGCAAACATTCATCAGCTGGTCTACCCGCAGCCTGGGGAGAGTCCAGCGAAGCCACATCATCACGAAGACCAGGATCATTCCCTTGAGCAGCATCCAGAAGGCGCCCCAGACCGGGCCGTCCATGAACGATCCGAACGGACTGTTCCATCCGCCGAAGAAAAGCGTGGCCCCGACAAGCGAGAGCAGGAGCATGTCGGCGTATTCCGTGAGCATGAACAGGCCCCAGCGCATGCCGGAGTATTCCGTCTGGTAGCCGCCCACCAGCTCCGATTCGGATTCGGGCAGGTCAAACGGCACCCGGTGCGCTTCCGCAAGCGAGGCGATGAAAAAGAGCACGAACGCGATCACCATGAAGGGACTGTGGAAGATCAGCCAGTTGGGAAGAAAACCCAGAAATGCATTACCTGTTTGCATTTCGGTCACTTCCATCAGGTTGAGGGTCCCTGTCACGATGATCACGGAAAGGATGGTCACTACGGTGGGAACTTCGTAACTGACCGTCTGCGCGGCGGTCCGCATGGCTCCCAGAAGCGACCATTTGTTGTTGGAAGCCCAGCCGGCCATGATGATGCTGACCGAAAGCAATGACGTGATGGCGACGATGTAGAATATTCCCACATCGATCATGCTGCCGATGTAGCCGCTGCTGAATGGTATGGCCACGAACGCGGCATATGATGCTGCAAAAGCGATGAAAGGTGCCATTTTGAACAGAAAACGATCCGCTTTGGCCGGCACGATATCCTCTTTCTGGATCATCTTGACCAGGTCGGCGATGGTCTGGGACCAGCCGTGCCACCCACCGGTATGCATCGGNCCCAAGCGGTCCTGGATGTGTCCGGCCACCTTGCGCTCCAGCCAGATGGCGAAGAGGGCATAGACCAGGATGATCATCAACGGGATGATGGAAAAGACAAAGACGACCAGGGGTCCGGCCGGCAGAAAACTTTCCAGAAATTGCTGCATAATACGTTCCTTTACAAGCTATCGGTCAACTTCACCGAGTACGATATCAATACTTCCGATTATCGCCACCATGTCGGCCACCATGGATCCGACTGAAATGGCGGGTAAAACACTTAAATTCACGAAACTGGGCGCCCGGGCCTTTATCCGGAACGGGGTTGTCGACTTGTCGCTGATGATGTAGTATCCCAGCTCGCCGCGGGGCGTCTCGGTCCGGCAGTAGATCTCACCGGCAGGCGGACGGATTTTCTTGGGGACCGACTCCTGCACATCCCCTTCCCCGGGCATCTGGTCCAGTGCCTGTTCGATGATCTTCAGACTCTCCTCCATTTCCCATACACGGACGATATAGCGGTCCCAGCAGTCACCCAGGGTACCCACCTCCCCTTTTCCAACGATCACATCAAACTCGAAACGATCATAGATGGAGTAGGGGTCATCCCTTCGGAGATCCCACTTTACACCGGATCCACGCAGGCTGGGTCCGGATATCCCGTAGTTGATCGCCACTTTTTCGGGCAGTACACCGACGTTGGCCGTCCGTTCCACAAAAATCTTGTTGTAGGACAGCAGATCATTCAGTTCCTTTATCTTGGGCCGGAACGACGTTACGAATGCGGCCGTATCCGATTTGAAATCGGCCGGAACATCGTTCATCAGTCCGCCGATCCAGATGTAGTTATACAGAAGCCGGGCACCGCTGGCTTTTTCGAAGATGTCCAGGACCTTCTCACGTTCGATAAAGCAGTAGAGGAACGGGGTGAAGGCGCCAATGTCCAGACCAAACGTGCCAAGGGCCAGCAAGTGGCTGGCGATGCGCTGCAACTCTGCCATGATGACCCGGATGTACTCCACGCGGTCATTGACCTGGATGCCCATAAGCCGTTCCATGGCAATGGCATATCCCAGCTCGTTGTTCATGGCCGCGACATAGTCCATGCGGTCCACGTACGGAATGACCTTGGTGTAGTCGTTCATCGCCTCACAATGCTTCTCGAAGCAGCGGTGCAGATAGCCGATATGTGGGACCGCTTTGGTGACGATTTCACCGTCCAGTGTCAGTTCCATTCTGAGCACCCCGTGCGTCGACGGGTGCTGCGGACCCATGTTGATGACCATCTCCTGCGTCTTCAGCCCGTTTCCGGCATCCTCCGGCGGTGTCAGGGTTACTTCAGGTCCTTTTTGTTTCACTTGCGTCATGGGTCAGTACTTAACTTTCATTCCACGGTAGATTTCCTGGACCTCGTAGTCCTTGCGCAGCGGGTATCCTTCCCAGTCATCGGGACACAGGATGCGGCGATGGTCGGGATGCCCGTCAAATCGGATGCCGAACATGTCGAACGCCTCGCGCTCATGCCAGTCGGCGGTTTTCCAGACCTGCTCGACCGTCGGCAGATGCGCATCGTCCTCCGGCATGATTACCTTGAGGGTCAGTTTGTGCTTTTCCGAGGTCGAGAACAGATGGTAGGTGACCCCTAGCGTATTTTCTTTTGGATAGTGGACGCCGCTCAGGCACATCAGGGAATCAAACCGGAGCCCCGGTTCGTCACGGAGATATTTGGCAACATCCCGGATGTGCTCAGCCCTGACGACGATCCAGGGCACCACCACTTCCTCCTCCCTGAACTCCAAAACCTCTTCCCCGAATTTTTCCGAGAGAACGCGGTACAGTTCTTCCACCGTTTTCATCAGGCGCCCTCCTTCTTGCGTTCCACATCCTGCTGCGGAAACTCGATCTGAGCCGTTTTATGCTCTTCGGTCTCGTCCACACTTTTCACCCGGATATCGTCGCCGCCCTTGTCCTGGATTACGACCGGCTTGGTGCCGATGCCTTCCACCAGGCTTTCGTTCATGATCTTTTCCCGCAGGTGCATAAAGCCATGGAGCAGCGCTTCGGGCCTGGGCGGACAACCCGGCACGTACACATCCACCGGAACCACCCGGTCAACCCCTTTGAGCACATGATAACCGTGCTCCCAGTAGGGTCCGCCGCAGTTGGAGCATGAGCCCATGCTGATCACGTACCTCGGTTCGGCCATCTGCTCGTAGAGCCGCTTGATGCGGGTAGCCATTTTGAGTGTCACCGTCCCGGCCACGATCATCACATCCGCCTGGCGCGGGGATGAGCGGGGGATGATCCCGAACCGGTCGAAATCATATCGAGAGGCCGCTGTGGCCATCATTTCAATGGCACAGCAAGCCAGTCCGAACTGCATATACCAGATGGATGACTTCCTGGCCCAGTTCAGTGCTTTTTCAAGCGAAACGATAATGATGTTGCTGTCCTGATACTTTTTATCGAGTAGACCCATGTAGTAGATATTACAGATATTTATGGTAGCCACCGCAAGTGAGGATGCGGATGATACAGTCCTGTTACCTGTCCTCCTCTTTTTGTGATGTCGCCTTGTCTGCAGATTTATTGAGAAAATCCGTTTCTGATGCGGGTGCAATTAGCTGCGAGCCGTTGCCTGTGGCGGATGCGTATTCGCTGTGGCCGGGCATGACGACCCCGACCCCTTCCACATAGCGCGGCACGACCGGCTGGGGCTTGTCCCACTGAAGGTCACCCTTGCCAAGCTCGTACAGAAAACCGACAAAAATGAGGGAGACAAACACGATCATGGCCCAGAATGCGTACCAGCCCATGCTCTTGAAGACTACTGCCCACGGAAACAGCAGGACAACCTCCACCTCGAAGATGAGGAACATCAATGCGATGACATAAAAGCGGTTGTTGTACTGGATCCAGGCGCTCCCAACGGGGTCCTCCCCGCATTCATATGTGGAAAGTTTCTCCGGGCTGGGCCGGTTAGGGCGCAGCATCCATGCAACCAACAGCGTTATACCGGCAAAAACGGCGCCATTGACCAGAAACAACAATACGTACCCATAATCAGCTAGCATACAGCGCTACTTGTTAGGTTCAAAAATAATAAGATAATAAAGGATGAAAATAACCAATCACCGACTTAAAATCATCCAAGTTTATCAGCCTTGAAACTCTGGAGGATGCGGATGTAGTTGGCACGTTCGAACGAGGCCGGATCGGCAACGGAGGCGGAACTCATGCTTCCTTTCATCTGCTCGACGGATTCATACTCATACTGTTCCATCCAGATCTTCATCTCCTCGACGATAGTGAACAGTTTGTCGCATCCCTCGCGAAGAAGAGTTGAGGCCATCTGGGTCACATCGGCGCCGACCATGATCATCTTGATCACGTCTTCTGCCGAGTGGATGCCGGTGGTGGCGGCAAGGCTGCACTTCAGGTGCGGACTCAGCATGGCGATCCAGCGCAGNGGCAATCGCTTTTCAAACGAATTGCTCAGCTCCAGGCTGGGAGCGATTTCCCGCGTCTCAAGGTCGATGTCCGGCTGGTAGAAACGGTTGAACAGCACCAGTCCATCCGCGCCGGCGGCTTCCAGCCTCTTCGCCATGTTGGCAAAAGCGCTGAAATAGGGTCCGAGCTTGATGGAAACGGGAATGGAAACGGATTGCTTCACCGCCTTGAGGTCGTTGATGTACATCTCTTCCACCTTTTCGGAGGTCATTTCCGGATCGGCGGCAATGTAATAGATGTTGAGCTCGATGGCATCGGCGCCTGCTTGCTGGATTTTTTTTGCGTAATTCATCCACCCGCCTTCCGAAACGCCGTTCAGACTGGCGATGATCGGGATGTCCACGGACTCTTTCAGTTGCCGGATGTGCTCCAGGTAATCCTCGGCTTCCAGGTTGTGGTATTGCTCCGGCTCCGGGAAATAGGTAATAGCTTCGGCATAGCTTTCCGATGCGATGTTGGTGAAATGGTCCAGCGCCTGGTTTTCACGGGTGATCTGTTCTTCAAAAAGGGAATACATGACGATGGCGGCCGCTCCGGCATCTTCCATGCGCTTTACTTTGGACAGGTCACTGCTCAGCGGGGAGGCGGAGGGGACCAGCGGGCTTTTCAGTTTAAGGCCTAAATAATTGGTTTCCAGATTCATAACAGGTCATTAAGAAGTAAATATTATCAAAAAAAAATAAGGGACCGGAAGTCCGGATGAATTGTCCGGAAACTCCCGGTCGGAGACATGCTTATGACTCCTGCTTGACAGGTTCGTACATTTTTTCAATCTCAACGTACTGGCGCCAGCGCTCGTTGACCGACTCCTGTGCCTGCTTCATGTACTGCGCGGCAACGGCAGGATGCGATTTCGAGAGCATCAGGTAGCGCATTTCGTTGTATGCGTAATCCTTGAATGCCACTTTCGGCGGCTTGGAGTCGAGCGAGAACGGATTCTTGCCCTCCTTCGCAAGCATCGGATTGTAGCGGAACAGCGGCCAGTAGCCCGATTCCACTGCCAGGCGCTGCTGGTCGAGACCGTATTTCAGGTTGTAACCATGCGCGATACAGTGGCTGTAGGCAATGATGACCGACGGACCGGGATACGCCTCGGCTTCCATGATGGCACGGATGGTCTGGGTGTCATTTGCTCCCATGGCGATCCGGGCCACATAGGCGGCACCGCCCGAGACAGCCAGCAATCCGAGGTCCTTCTTGGCGGTCTCCTTGCCGGCTGCGGCAAACTTGGCCACCGAACCCAGCGGCGTGGCTTTCGAACGCTGGCCGCCGGTGTTGGAGTAGACCTCGGTGTCCATCACGAGCAGGTTGACGTTCCGTCCGGCTGTGAGCACATGGTCGAGTCCGCCGTAGCCGATGTCATAGGCCCATCCGTCCCCGCCAAATGCCCAAACACTCTTGTGCACCAGATAGTCGGCAAGACTCTGGAGCTGTCGGACCGCCTTCTGGTCCGCAGATCCGTTGCCGGATTCCGCCAGCAGTTTTTTCAGTTCGCCGACACGCTCGCGCTGCTCGAAGATGCCGGGCTCATCAGACTGGTCCGCTGTAAGGATGGCCTCCTTGAGCGCGTCCGGAACGGCACCGTTCACCTCCCTGAGCAGGCGCTTGGCCTGTTCTGCCTGCTTGTCGATCGTCAGGCGGAACCCGAGTCCGAATTCCGCGTTGTCCTCAAAGAGTGAGTTGGACCATGCCGGACCAAGACCTTTCGCATTCGTGGTGTAGGGGGTGGTCGGCAGGTTGCCTCCGTAGATCGACGAGCATCCGGTTGCATTGGCAATGACCATGCGGTCGCCATACAGCTGGGTGATCAGTTTCACGTACGGAGTCTCACCGCATCCGGCACAGGCGCCGGAGAACTCGAAGAGCGGCTGCAGGTACTGGGACCCCTTGACGGTCCCTGCTTTCAGCTGGTTGCGGTCAAATTCAGGGATATTGAGGAAGAAGTCCCAGTTCTCACGCTCATTTTCAAGATGCGGTTCGATCGCGTCCATGTTGATCGCCTTGCGTCCGACCTCCTGCTTGTTCTTGGCGGGACATACTTCCACGCAGAGCTCACAGCCGGTACAGTCTTCCGGCGATACCTGGATGCTGACCATGGTGTTCTCCGGCCACTCGCGGCCTTTGGCTTTCATGGACTTGAAGGTCGGAGGCGCATCGGCCAGGAGCTTCTCGTCGAAGGCCTTGATGCGGATGACCGCATGCGGACAGACCATGGCGCACTTGCCGCACTGGATACACACATCCGGATCGAGGACCGGGATTTCGTGCGCAATATTGCGTTTCTCATAGCAGGTGGTTCCGGTCGGGAAAGTGCCGTCGACCGGCATCATGCTCACCGGCAGATAATCACCGTTACCGGCGGTGATTTCGCCGATCACGTCAGTGACAAACTCGGGAATATCCTTGCCGACGACCGGATCGAGCATTTTCTTGCTGGTGGTGACTTTTTCCGGGACCTTCAGTTCGAACAGGTGCTCCACGGAATTGTCTACTGCCGCAAAGTTGCTCTTTACGATCTTCTCGCCTTTCTGGCCGTAGGTTTTCTGGATGGCATCCTTGATCGCGCCGATGGCCTCATCCTTAGGCAGGATGTCGGAGATGGCGAAGAAGCAGACCTGCATCACGGTGTTGATGCGGTTGCCCATGCCGCTGTCACGGGCCACCTTGAAGCCGTCAATGGCGAACACCCGGATCTTCTTGTCGATGATCTGTTTTTGCACCATGTCGGGCAGATTGTCCCACAGCTCATCCGGCCCGAACTGGGTGTTGAGCAGGAACGTCGCCCCTTCGCGCGCATTCTTGAGCATGTCCATCCGCTCGACGAAACGGAACTGATGGCAGGCGACGAAATCGGCTTCGTCGATCAGGTAGGCCGACCGTATGGGATCCGGACCGAACCGCAGGTGCGATGTCGTCATGGAGCCCGACTTCTTGGAGTCGTAGACGAAGTAGCCCTGGGCGTAGAAATCGGTGTTTTCACCGATGATCTTGATCGAGTTTTTGTTGGCACTAACGGTACCGTCGGCACCCAGGCCGTAGAACAGTCCACGGAAGACACGACTTTTCTCCTTGCCGGCTGATTTGCCGTTGGCCGCGGGTTTCGCCTTGCCGTTTACCGGCATAACACCGTTTTCGTAGGGGATACTGGTGTGCGTCACATCATCGTTGATACCGATGGTGAAATGGTTCTTCGGTTTTTCCTTGCCGAGTTCGTCAAAGATCGCCTTGACCATCGGCGGGGTGAACTCCTTGGAAGAAAGACCGTAGCGGCCCGCAACGACGCGGGGATCATTCGGCAGTACGCGGAAGCCTTCCGTGCGGTTCTCCTGGAGTGCTGTGAGCACATCCTGGTACAGCGGATCGCCGGCGCTTCCCGGCTCCTTGGTGCGGTCAAGCACACCAATGCTCTGCACGGATTCCGGCAGGGCGTTGACAAAGGCTTCGATATTGAAGGGACGGTACAGGCGCGGTTTGATGACGCCGACTTTTTCCCCCGCTTCGTTCAACTGGTCAACGGTTTCGTGCACTGTCTCGGCACCCGATCCCATGAGGACAACCACGCGCTCGGCATCGGCCGGACCGTGATAGTCAAACAGTTTGTATGCCCGTCCGGTCAGACTGGCAAACTTGTCCATGGTATTCTGGACGATATCCGGACACTTCTGGTAGAACAGGTTGGATGCTTCCTTTGCCTGGAAGAAGACATCGGGGTTCTGTGCGGTTCCCCTGATGACCGGCCGGTCCGGCGTGAGTGCACGCTGGCGGTGCTCGATGACAAAATCGTCGTTGATCATCTCGCGCATATCGTCAAGCGTAAGCTGCTCGATCTTCTGGACTTCATGCGAAGTACGGAAACCGTCAAAGAAATGGATGAACGGGACGCGCGCCTCAAGGGTGGCGGCATGGGCGATCAAGGCCATGTCCATCGCTTCCTGTACGCTGTTGGAGCAAAGCATGGCCATTCCTGTCATGCGCATGGCCATCACATCACCGTGATCCCCGAAGATGGAAAGTGCATGACCGGCCACGGTCCTGGCTGAAACATGGATGACCGTCGGGCTCAGCTCCCCTGCGATCTTGAACAGGTTGGGCATCATCAGGAGCAGACCCTGCGAAGCCGTGAACGTAGTGGAGAGCGCTCCGGTCTGCAAAGCACCATGAACGGTGCCGGCAGCCCCGGCCTCACTCTGCAGCTCGATCACATCAGGGACCGTACCCCAGATGTTCTTTTTTCCAGCCATGGCCCACGCATCCGCAAATTCACCCATGGGTGACGCAGGAGTGATGGGGTAGATGGCAATGACTTCATTGACGTGGTGTGCGATGTGTGATGCAGCTTCGTTAGCATCAATAGTTACAAGCGGACGTTTCATAAATAATCCTTCCAGTTTCTTATCGAGTAAATAATTACGTGTGAAAAAACACGAAAAAAATAGCGCGTGACCAACAGGTCCGGAACCCGGCCCTTTTTCTGTCCTTGACCAATGCACATCCGGATTACGAATAGCTTGTCAAATTCAGCAAAGCGCCTGCATGTCCCCCGTCCCATCTTCAACCAACAGTAACGTATCCTTCAGTTAAACCTATAATTAATAATCAAAAAAGGGCTTTTTTATGTTGATATTATGAAGAATGGACTTCATAAATATATTCAATAAATTTCAATTTTGTGAAGTGTAATTG
>SL_3KL_010_SEDDRAFT_10005831_pt1 | contig 11027 bp, 7 predicted proteins | sample SodLakKL_010_SED_2_FD_10381 | JGI IMG/M metagenome (IMG submission 10381)
CGTGCAGGTTTTGTTTACCTGAATAACGGTAAAACTGGTTCTATAACTTTTATAGGTACCGTTTCACCGGCGGGAGGTAACCTGAAGGAACCGGTTACGGAGTCAACCAAAAAAGCTGCACGCTGCTTCTATGCATTGTCCCAGAACAGGGCTGACAGCAAGCGTTATCCTGCTATCGACCCGATTGACAGTTACTCAAAATATATTGAGTATCCCGAGTTGCAGGATTACCTGAAGAAACATATAAGCGAAGATTGGGTTGACAAGGTTATGGAAATAAAGAACCATCTGATCAAGGGAAAGGAAGCTTACGAGCAGATCAATATCCTCGGTGATGACGGGGTTCCGATCGATTACCATATAACATTCTGGAAAGGAGAGGTGATTGACTTCGTAATACTGCAACAGGATGCCTTTGACGAGGTTGACAGGTCAAGTCCCATTAAGAGACAAAAATATATGCTTGACAAGGTACTTGAAGTGTATCATACAGAATTCAGTTTCGACTCCTTTGAGGATGTTAACCCCTATTTTAAAAAGGTGATAAATGAGTTCAAGCAGATGAACTTTTCCGATTTTGAATCCGACAATTTCAAAAAGCACGAGAAAGAGCTTAAAAAGATAATTAAAGAGAGGAAAGTCAAGGAAGAAGAGGTTGCTGAACAGGAAGAATCAAATTAACAGATCAAAGGGAATTAAAAACCAAGAAAATTAACCGATGGAAACAAAAGCTTTTCAGAAAATATACACAAAAATAACCCAGATCACCAAGGCTACATGCTCACTGAATGCCGAAGGGGTGGGCTATGAAGAACTGGCTTCGGTCAACGGCCGTCTTGCTCAGGTAGTGAAAATCCAGGGAGAAAATGTCACCCTTCAGGTGTTCGGAGGAACTGAAGATATTCCTACGAATGCGGAAGTGGTTTTTTTCGGCAGACCCCCGACAATTAAGGTAGGCGAAGATCTTGCCGGGCGTTTTTTCAATGCTTTCGGTGAGCCGATAGATGGCGGACCGGAAGTTGAAGGTGAGGAACGCGAAATTGGCGGCCCTTCCGTAAACCCTGTTCGCCGCATGCAGCCCTCGGAGCTTATTGCAACAGGTATTGCCGGGATAGACCTGAACAACACACTGGTATCCGGACAGAAAATACCTTTTTTCGCCGACCCTGACCAGCCTTACAACCAGGTTATGGCAATGGTTGCATTGCGGGCAAAAGCTGACAAGATCATTCTGGGCGGCATGGGCCTTACCAATGACGACTACCTTTATTACAAGAATGTGTTTGACAATGCAGGTGCCCTTGACAGGATAGTCAGTTTTGTAAACACAACCGAGGACCCCCCGGTGGAGCGCCTGCTGGTGCCCGATATGGCACTCACCGCGGCAGAATATTTTGCGGTTGACAAGAACGAGAGTGTACTTGTACTGCTGACAGATATGACTCTCTTTGCCGATGCACTGAGCATTGTCTCAAACCGGATGGACCAGATACCGTCAAAAGACAGTATGCCCGGGTCTCTCTATTCCGACCTGGCAAAGATCTATGAGAAGGCTGTACAGTTCCCGGAAGGAGGGTCGATCACCATTGTTGCGGTTACAACCCTTTCAGGCGGTGATATTACCCATGCCATACCCGATAATACAGGATATATTACGGAAGGACAGCTGTTCCTGAGAAGGGATACAGATATCGGGAAGGTTATAGTAGACCCCTTCCGCAGCTTGTCAAGGCTTAAGCAGCTTGTAATTGGCAAGAAGACCCGTGAAGACCATCCGCAGGTGATGAATGCGGCCGTAAGGCTCAATGCTGATGCGGTAAATGCCCGCACCAAACTTGAGAACGGGTTTGATCTTACGGATTATGATGAACGGACTCTCGGTTTTGCAAAGGAGTATTCAAGGGAGCTGCTTGCAATTGACGTGAATATTGATGTTGATGCAATGCTTGATACTGGATGGAAACTTTTCGGGAAGTATTTCGAGAAGGCCGAGGTTGGTATAAAGGAGGATATGACAAAAAAGTACTGGCCCGGTAAAGATGACTGATATCCCGGATTTTTACAGGGATATGAAAGAGATGATCAAAAAAATGACGAACAATGGCTATCAAGTTTCAATATAACAAGACCTCCCTGCAGGAGCTGAACAAACAGCTCAATATGAGGGTTAAAGCACTGCCGACCATCAAGAATAAGGAATCGGCACTGCGCATGGAGGTTAAAAAGGCGAAAGACCAGGCGGAAGCGCTTGATGCTAAGCTGGAGAAAAAAATCAGGGAGTATGAATACATGATGCGTCTTTGGTGCGAGTTTGACCCTGAAATAGTTAAGATCAAGAAAGTGGACTCGTCAATTAAGAAGATAGCGGGAGTTTTAACGCCTGTTCTGGAAGATATTCATTTTGAGGTTAGTGACTTCAGCCTTTTCAGTGAACCCGACTGGTTCCTGGACGGGATAGAAATACTTAAAAGCCTTTCAAAGCTGGTAATGGAGCGTGATTTCTTTTACCGCAAAATGAAGCTGCTTGATTATGCGAGGAAAAAGACAACACAGAAGGTGAACCTGTATGAAAAAGTACAGATACCCGGTTACGAGGATGCCATTCTCAAGGTGAAACGTTTTCTCGAAGACGAGGAGAACCTTTCCAAATCGGCACAGAAAATTGTAAAAAGCAGACAACAGGAGGTGGCGCTATGATAACCCCCATGAAAAAATATTCATTCCTTGTATATCACCAGGAATATGAAGAGTTCCTTGAGAAGATCAAGGATGTAGGAGTACTCCATATAATTGAAAAGGAGCCGGAAGTGCCGGAGGAGTTAAGAGAACAGTACCAGGAGATTGACAGTGTTGAAAAAAGTATAAAGTTTCTCAGGAGAAGGGAGGTTGAACCCGGAAATCCAAAGCCAAAGAAGGAAGGCGGGGAGTTGTTCGAAGAGATAAAATCTCTTCAGCAGGAGCAGGAGCAGAAAAAGCATATGCTGAAGGCTATGCGCAAAGAGATCAACGAACTGAGGCACTGGGGTGACTTTTCGCTTGACCTGGTAAACAAACTGGAGGAGAACGGTATCAGGATCAGGTTTTTTCTATCACAGGCAAGGCTGTTTGATCCGCAATGGAAAGAGAAATACAATATTGAGGAGATAAGTTCCGAGGCAGGCACTATTTACTTTGTTGCCATAGAAAGGGAGGGTGAAAAAGTTGAAATTGAGGCCGAAGAGATAAGGAAGCCAAAAAAATCTCTTTCTGAAGTTCTCAAGGTCAATGATGAAACGGAAAAAGAGATTGAAAAGATTGAAAAGAGGTTTGAAAGTCTTGCAAAAAGCGCGATACCCGCTCTGGAGCATTACAAAGCATCTCTTATAGAGAAGCTTGAGGATGAAAAAACCGTGCTCAATACGGAAAGGGAGGCGGATGAAAAGCTTATGGTGCTGGAAGGATGGGTACCTGAGGTAAAGGTTGAAGAGATTAACAAGTACCTCGATGAAACCGGTGCTGTTTATTTTACTTCCACTCCCTCAGACAAGGAGGTTGAAAAAGTGCCTATTCAGCTCAAAAACAAAAAGTTCCCCGCGAAGTTCGAGGTGCTTAGCGAGCTTTACTCATTGCCTAAATATACCGAACTGGATATGACCCCGTTTTTTGCACCTTTTTACGCCCTCTTTTTTGGTTTTTGCCTTGGAGATGCGGGGTACGGAATACTGATGGCTGTCGGTGCCCAGATTGCCAAAGGCAGGGTGGGCAAGGAATTAAAGCAGGTTATGACGCTTGTTTTTTATCTCGGACTGGCAACAATCTTTTTCGGAATTATAAGCGGTACGTTTTTCGGAATACCCCTTTATGAAACCAACCTTCCTTTCTATTCGTCAATGCAGCAGTATTTTGATGCACAGGGAACCGACATTAACAGTGTGCTTTTCTATTTGTCACTTATGCTAGGCGGCATACAGATACTGTTTGGACTGGTGCTGAAGGCTGTCAATGAATCGATGCAGTTTGGGTGGAAGCAGGCAGTCGGGACAATCGGGTGGATTTTTCTGCTTACCGGACTTGTTACAGTGTATATTACCGGCGAGGTTACATCACTCTCCCAGGAAGCTCTCAAAATTGCCTATTATGTCGTTCTGGCTGTTGGCGGGTTACTGATCCTCTTTTTAAATAACCTCAACAGGAATATTGCAATGAATTTCGGGATCGGACTGTGGAACACATACAACATGGTTACCGGTGTTCTCGGAGACCTGCTTTCCTATATAAGGCTTTTTGCACTCGGGGTATCGAGCGCTATTCTGGGCTATGTGTTCAACAGCCTTGCAGTAGCCATGAGCGGAAGTATACCCGTTCTGAACATACTTATTATGGTTATAATACTTATTATTGGCCACAGTATCAATATATTCATGTCTGGACTCGGATCATTCGTCCATCCGCTCCGTCTTACTTTTGTTGAGTTTTACAAGAATGCCGGTTTTTCCGGTGGCGGTAAACAATATAATCCTTACAGAAAATTAATTTAACTTTAATCTAATTATTTAATACAATTATTATTATGGAACCTATTATTTTAGCTTACATTGGTGTTGGACTGATGGTGGGACTTGCCGGTATCGGCAGTGCTTTCGGTGTTTCAATGGGTGGTAATGCATCTATCGGGGCACTGAAGAAAAATGATGAAGCATTCGGGAATTATCTCGTTCTTAGTGCATTGCCGGGCACACAAGGTTTGTACGGTTTTATGGGATATTTCATTCTTCAGCCCGTACTGGTTCCCGGTATTGAATGGGCTCAGGCTGCAGCCGTTTTCGGAGCAGGTTTGGCACTCGGATTTGTAGGCTTGCTTTCGGGTATAAGGCAGGGACAGGTTTGTGCCAACGGTATTGCCGCTATTGGATCGGGATACAATGTGTTCGGCAACACACTGATACTTGCTGTATTCCCCGAGTTGTACGCCATTATTGCATTTGCTGCAACATTCCTTATCAGCACCGCTCTGTAAACCGTACGGTTTAATACTATATTTCTGAACCTGCAGTCCTCACACTGAAAGTGAAGGCTGCAGGTCTGTTTTTTACGGGCACAAAAGAAAAGGATGTCGGATAAACTGATATATGAGGATTTTTCAGAGCTGAAAAGCAGGTTCAGGGGAGAAATTGATACTTCTGCCTCAGCAAGATTGATGTATGCTACAGATGCTTCTGTTTACAGGGAGATCCCGCTGGCAGTATGTACTCCTGTTGATGCTGCTGATGTAGTGCATCTTATACGCTTTGCTTCTCTGAGAAGACTCACGGTTATACCAAGAGGTGGTGGCACTTCGCTGGCCGGACAGGTTGTCGGTAACGGTATAGTTGCAGATATATCCCGTCATATGAACAGGATCCTTGAGGTAAATGAAGACGAAAAATGGGTGAGGGTGCAGCCCGGTGTTGTTCTGGACGACCTTAACAGATATCTGCACAGATACGGACTGTTTTTTGCCCCCGATACATCTACATCCAACCGTTGTGTAATAGGAGGGATGGCGGGAAACAATTCGTGCGGCTCCCGTTCGCTTGTTTATGGAAGTACCCGCGACCATCTTATCGGGATGAATGTAGTATTGAGTGACGGGACGGAGGCTCAGTTTATGCCCCTTGATAAGGAAGGTTTTGAGGAAAAGTGTATTCCCGGCACACTGGAGGGACGCATATATCGTCAAGCAGGGGAAATTTTATCCAATCCGGTTATAAGGGAGGAGATCAGAAGGGAGTTTCCGGCGCCCGAAGTTAAAAGAAGGAATACCGGATATGCGCTTGATATGTTGCTGGATACCGTCCCCTTTACCGGGGGCGGTAAACAGTTCAATTTTTGTTCACTTCTTGCAGGTTCCGAAGGAACACTGGCGTTTACCACTGAGCTGAAGGTTGCACTTGTGCCGCTTCCACCGCCGGTAAAGGCACTGGTATGCATACATATGGAGAAGCTTGAAAATGTGTTCAGTGCCAATCTGACGGTGCTTCGCCACAATCCGTATGCTGTAGAGTTGATGGACAGGACGGTTCTTCACTTCACCAAAGAGAACAGGGAGCAGGCGGCAAATCGTTTTTTTATAAAGGGAGATCCCGGGGCAATCCTAATTGTGGAACTGGCAGGGAATTCAACGGAAGAAGTTAAGGAAAAAGCCGGTAACATTGAAAAAGAGATGCGCGATGAAGGTTACGGCTACTATTTTCCGGTTATTACGGGAGAAGATATTAACCGTGTCTGGAATCTCCGGAAAGCCGCCCTTGGTGTTCTCTCAAATATGAAAGGGGATGCCCGTCCTGTTTCGGTTATAGAGGATACCGCCGTGGATGTGAGGGAAATCCCCGCTTACATTTCCGGTTTCCGCAGGATACTTTCACGTTACGGGAAAGAATGTGTCTACCATGCCCATATAGGCTCGGGTGAGCTGCATCTCCGTCCTGTCCTTAACCTGAAGGATCCGGAAGATGTAAAGATTTTCAGAAAACTGGCATATGAAGTGGCACTGCTGGTTAAGAAGCACCGGGGATCGCTGAGCGGAGAACATGGTGACGGCAGACTGAGGGGTGAGTTTATCCCTGTTGTGCTGGGCAGTAAAAACCATGAACTGCTTTGCCGTGTGAAGGAGTGCTGGGATCCCGGTAACGTTTTTAATCCCGGAAAGATAACTTCCACGCCACCCATGGATACACACCTGAGGTATGAGCCGGGAAAAGAGCACCGGGAACCGCAAACAGTTTACAATTTTTCTGCAACCGCCGGATTCCTTCGTGCCGCGGAAAAGTGTAACGGTTCAGGTGACTGCAGAAAAACTGAAGGTTCAGGCGGGGTTATGTGTCCCAGCTACATGGCTACACGCGAAGAAACCGATACCACCCGTGCAAGGGCAAATATTTTGAGGGAGTACCTGACAGGCGGGCCGGAAGGAGCTATGGTGGAAAGGAATGATGTTCTGAAGGTAATGGACTTGTGCATTCTTTGCAAAGGTTGCAAATCGGAGTGCCCTTCCGGGGTAGATATGGCAAAACTTAAAACTGAGTTCCTGCAGCATTACTACGATAAAGAAGGCATACCTTTCCGGGTAAGGCTGATTGCCGGATTGACAATCTTTAACCGTATGGGCTCACTCTGGCCTGCACCATTCAATTTTTTTCTGAGAAACCGCCTTTCATCCCTACTGGTCAAGAGGATTGCAGGTTTTGCCCCTGAACGCAGCCTCCCTTTGATAGGGGAGACCACAATGTGGAAATGGGCTGAAAGGAACCTTTCCGGACCGGTTGTGCCGGGGGAAAAGGGCAGGGTCAGAATTTTTACAGACGAATTCACCTGTTACAACGACGTTCATGTAGGTATAGCCGCCATCAGACTGCTTTCATCGCTCGGGTACAGTGTGGAGATGCCACGCCACCATCAGAGCGGAAGGGCTTTGATATCAAAGGGACTGCTAAGGAGGGCTGCCGGCATAGCAAGGGAAAACATTCGTATTTTGAGTGATGATGAATATGAGAATATACCTTTAGTGGGTATTGAACCCTCGGCAATACTTTCACTTCGTGATGAGTATCCCGATCTTGCAGGTGTGGAGCTGAAAGAGAAGGCGAAAAAACTTGCTGGGTCGGCAATGCTGATAGATGAGTTCATAAGCAGGGAAATTGACAGGGGTAATATTACAAAGGAGGTTTTTACAACTGCCCGGGCAGGAATATTGCTGCACGGCCATTGCCAGCAGAAAGCCCTCTCATCTACAGCTGATACCTTAAAAATGCTCTCCTGTCCGGAAAATTACACCGCTGAAGAGATTCCTTCGGGATGCTGCGGTATGGCAGGCTCTTTCGGTTATGAAAAAGAGCATTATGATCTTTCAATGAAAATTGGTGAAACGGTACTTTTTCCGGAAATACGTTCCGCATCCGGCAGTGCAATTATTGCCGCAAACGGTACAAGCTGCCGTGTGCATATTCTTGACGGTACCGGAAGGAAGGCATTGCACCCTGTTGAGATCCTCTTCGACGCACTGTTAAGTGAATAGAATTAAAAGTATAATTCAACAAAAAGGCGATGATAAATATTATTTGCTTTTATGACCCTAAATATTAGATTTGCATTGCGCATTTAAACAGTGTAAAATGAACACATATCTTACCGTTATACTGGGCTATTTTCTTTTTGTTATAATTGTTTCATTGTTTACCAAAAGAATAGCCAGCCGGTCATCCGTTGATTACCTGATTGCGGGAAGAAACCTTGGAATTATTGCATGTGCTGTTGTAGTGGCATCCGAATGGCTTGGAGGTATGAGCACAATAGGAGTAAGCGAAAACTCTTTCAATTCGGGAACCATGCAGCCCATTTTGTATAATATTTCCACGGCCCTGGGGATGATCATAATCGGCTTCACAGTTGCAAAAAAATACCGTGAAAAGAACGTTCATACAGTAAGCGAAATGCTTGAGCATCTGTTTGGCCGCAGAACCAAAAGTGTTTCGGCGGTAGCTTTTTTACTGGCATATATAGCCCTTTCATATGTTCAGCTGCAGACCTGTGCTTCGGTACTTGGTCCGCTGTTTGAAATAAGCTGGGTCAATGCGGTGCTAATATCGTCTCTTATCATTACAGCCTACACATATGTGGGCGGGATGCATGCACTTGCCATTACCGGTATAATACATGTTGTGGCAATGTTCACCGGAATAGGTATTGCGCTTATAATCGGACTTGACAAGGTAAGTGGCTTCGGATCGCTTTCGGAAAAGCTCGTTGACCTTGGTTCACCTCAGAACTGGTACAATCCGTTCAGCGGGGACATGTCATATGCAATCAGTCTGGTAATTGGAGGCGTGCTTGGCGGTATGGCAGGTCAGGCAAGTATTCAGCCCATCTTTGCAGCAAGAAATGCCGCTACAGCAAGAAAGGCTGCTATCCTCTCAAGCCTTATAATAGCACCGTTCGGTATAATGGTTGCAATACTGGGACTGATAGGGCGCACCGGAATATTCTTTTCGGTTGAAGGACCCGCAAGTCCGCTCTGGAACGAGCTGACACAATCCCTGAACGCAAAAATGGTGCTTCCCACTCTAATGACCACCCCGGAGTTTATTCACCCGGTGCTTGGGGGGCTTGCACTGGCAGGAGTTTTGGCAGCCATCCTCTCTACTGTGGGACCTGTTAACTTTGCCGTTGTTACAATTGCCACAAAGGATATCTACCATGGGCTCATTAACAAGAGTGCGGTTGACCAGAAAGTGATAACGACTGCCAGGAGACTGGTTATACTGGTAAATTTCGTGGTTATTCCCCTTGCCATATTCGTCCAGAGGGAGGTTCTGGATGCGGCATATATCTCCTATGCCATAAGGGCTATAGGAGCTATAGTGATCATTATGGGCATCTATTTCAAAGGCTGGATTTCCTCTGACGGTGTGCGGTTTGCATTTGCCGGAGGAACGGTTGCAATTCTGATAAGTATTATAGGCAAAGGTGCGGGATGGTTTGACGTAGAAGACACATTTGTGGGAGTAGGGTCGGCAATAGTACTTATCATACTGGGCAACTTATGGTCACGCCTGAAAAGGAAAAACAGCAGCGTGTAAAAGAGGAAATTTGTATAATCATTAGTATTTAAACTTATGGATAAAAGATCCAAACTACCCCTTGAAGGAATCACCGTACTTGAACTGGCAAACGTACTGGCCGGCCCGAGTGTCGGGATGTTCCTTGCAGAGCTGGGAGCAGATGTTCTGAAAATCGAAAATATAAAAAGCTGCGGCGATGTGACCCGCCACTGGAAACTCTCTTCTGAGGATCCGGAAACAGACATCTCCGGTTATTTCTCTTGTGTAAACTGGGGAAAGCGTTCGCTTGCAGTAGATCTGACAAAGGATGAAGGACTGGATATTATTTACAGTCTGGTGCAGAAGTGTGATATTGTACTTGTAAGCTACAAGCCGGGAGATGCGGAAAAGCTTAAAGTGGACTATCCGGTTCTCAGTAAGCTGAACCCCCGTATCATTTTTGCACATATCACCGGATACGGAGTGAATAACAAAAGGGCGGGATACGATGCCATTATTCAGGCTGAAAGCGGATTTACATATATGAATGGCGAACCCGGGGGCAACCCGACAAAGATGCCTGTTGCACTGATGGATGTGCTGGCGGCACACCAGCTGAAGGAGGCTATACTTCTCGGACTTCTTTCCCGTGAGCTGCATGGAGAGGGGCAGTATATCGAATCGTCCCTTTACAAGTCAGGTTTAGCATCCCTTGCCAATCAGGCAACAAACTGGCTGGTGGGAGGGTCGATTCCCAAAAGGATAGGTTCCGATCATCCCAATATAGTGCCGTATGGAACCATTTTCAGAACGGCGGATGATAAGGAGATAGTGATTGCTGTAGGAACTGACAAGCAGTTCAGGGAGCTTTGCAAGCTGCTCGGGAGAGCCGGCCTGGCAGATGACAGCAGGTTCAGGAAAAACCAGGACAGGGTACGGAACGGTGATGAGATCAAATCCATACTGCAGGAACTGATAGGCAAATACAGAAGAAGCGAGATACTTGAAATGATGAGGGAGAAAGCAGTGCCTGCGGGAGGTGTATATAATATGAAGGAGGTTTTTGAGACGCCTGAGGCAAAAGGGATGCTGTTTGAAGCACCGACTAAATCAGGAACAATAAAAGGTGTGCGTTCCGTCTCTTTCAGCTGCAATAAAATTTCCGTCAGGGAGCAGTTGCCGCGTCCTCCCCACTACGGGGAACATACAAGAGGTATATTGTCGGGTATGCTAAATATTAAAAATGAACAAATTGAACAACTCATCAATAAAGAAGTGATATATGCAAAAGACCAGTAATGAAAGAAAGGTGCTGATTGACGGGTCGAGGCTGATTACAGAGTCAATGGCCCGGGCAGGAGCCGATTCATTCATAGGGTATCCTATCACTCCGGCGAACCTTCTCTACTTGTACGCAAGCCGCAGGATGCCTCTTATGTTGTCTGCCCCTGATGAAATAACCACCTTGCAGTG
>SL_3KL_010_SEDDRAFT_10005832_pt1 | contig 11027 bp, 7 predicted proteins | sample SodLakKL_010_SED_2_FD_10381 | JGI IMG/M metagenome (IMG submission 10381)
ATGTCCAGCGCCGCCACCATACCGGTCACCCTCCAAAGCGTGAAATCAAACGGCGTCAAGGAGCGTGTTGCCGAGTTCGCCGTGCCGCTTCTGGCCACCATCCACCTGGCCGGCAGTACCATCACACTGGTCTCCTGCTCCGTGGCCGTGATCGTGCTGGCCGGGATGACACCAGTATTCGGAGAATTCCTGCCCTTTATCATCCTGCTGGGCGTGACGATGATCGCCGCGCCGGGTGTACCGGGCGGCGCGGTCATGGCAGCGCTCGGCCTGATGACCTCGATCCTCGGGTTCACCGATGCCCAGCTGGGACTCATGCTGGCGCTCTACATGGCGCAGGACGGTTTTGGCACGGCCTGCAACGTGACCGGCGACGGCGCCATTTCCCTTATGGTCGACTCGCTGATGGAGGATGATGCCCCGGGAGAGGTGCCATCGGGGTAACATTTCCGTTCATTTCGCGCAATACCGACATCACCGGCAATACCTCAAAATCGTCGGCGCCATGCCGACTTCCTCGGCTACACCTCAGAAACGTCGGTGCCATGCCGACATCATCGGCTACATCTCAGAATCGTCGGCGCAGTGCAGGCATTATGAAATAGTAAGCATATCGGCACGAACTATTTACCTTATCAGCGTCATCTTGCCGTGAGCCCGCCAGCCCGGCGTCTCCACACGATACACATACATGCCGCCGGCAAGGTCGGAGGCATCTACCCGGATGGTGTGGTAGCCGGCCGACAGCCGCATGTGCTCGCGCACGCGTTGCACCAGCCTGCCGTTGATATCGAACAGGGAAACCGACACCTGCGTCTCTTCCGGCAGATAAAGCTGGATGTTGGTGGTGCTGTTGAACGGATTGGGATAATTCTGACGGATTCGCGGCTCGGTGATCATCTCTCCGTCACGGATCAGCTGAGGGTCCCCGGCGACGGTAATGTCACCCAGCCTGAGCTGGGCCCGCGCACCGCTCCCCGTGGTTACCTGCTCACCGGTGTAGTAGTATTTCCAGCGCAGTTCCACATAGGGCTTGTTCTCCATGGCCGACGGCAGCCGGATATCCTCAAAATGCCGGCTGTGTCCCGCCTCATGATTGCGCTGATACTCCACAGGTTGCCCCCACTGGTCGAGCACATCCCGGTACTCCCCTTCGCCGTCTATCCGGTACTGAAGCCGCAGGTGATACACCCTTGAATTGGGTTGAACGGTGCCCCCTGTCCAGCTTACACGGATGTTTTTCATTCCACGGGTGTCCAGTGCAAGCACAGCGGCGCCAAGGCGGTTTCCCGGAAATCCGGGGTTGCCATCGGGGTTGCTGGTGTTGAGAAAGGCAAAACCGTCGTCCCCCAGCCCGTTGATACGGGTCCGGGACTCCAGATTGTACGCACCGCTCGTAAAGCCGGCTGCAGGCGAGCGCAGGCCGGGATCCGCATCCACCATATACTGAAAGGCCATGTTCTCAGGCCAGGTCCCAGGTTCGGCCTCCGGACTCCAGGTACGGAAATGGTAGGATCCGTCTGCCAGTTTGTGCGGTTCGGGAACGGGTCGGGGTGATTCGCTGTCCGGGATGAAAACCGCCCTGAGGCCGATAGCGGCATCCGCAGAAACCTGGATTCGCTGCCGCCATGAGTGGATGCGCGTGACCTCCCGGGTTTTCACATCGTACTCTTCCCAGTGCGAGAAACGATACCCCCGGTACGGCCTGGCTTCGAGTTCCACCGGTATTCCTTTGAAATAGGTGCCTGTCCATGGCCACGGGCTTTCGCGTCCGGCCGTGCCCGGTGTCTGCTCGTCGATGGTCACGTGATTCACCCGGATACGGCCTTTATGGATGGCGGACACATCCACCTGAACCTTGAATGCGCCTTCAAGTTCAAAGAACGCCATGAGGTGCTCACGCACATAGCCGGGTCGCTTACTCGCGAAATCGCGCATCCGCTCCACATTGAAGTGCCATCGTGATTTGGATTCGATCTGACCCCAACGGAGGATATGTTCTTCAATGACCGGTTCCAGATTGGCCTCGAAGCGGTCAATGAGTGCGATTACGTGCTCCGGGATAAAGAGCGTGTTCAGATAGTCGGCGGAGCGGCGGATGAATTCGGTGCGGAACTCATCATTGCGCAGGAGCCGCCGGATCAGGAATGTGGACCACGGATCGTTGGAGAAGCCATCGTACTTGTCGTTGGTCATGTGCCGCATCATATCGAAGCTGGCTACGCGCCAGGGATTGAGCAGGCCGAATCCGGCGTCCATGTCCACGGCCTTCCATCGCCAGCGGCCATCGTGTCCGGGCGGGGCTTCCGGGTTCCATTCCGTTCGCAGCCGCCAGTAATCGATGTTGTTTCCGGGCCAGTCCACATTGCGGACGAACATCTGGGCAATGAGATAGTCCAGGTAATTGTCCACATCCATAAGGGTCTGGATGTGTTCATAGACGGAGCGGTCGGCCGGGTCGTTATTGCGGATGTAATCGAGCATCGCCGAATAATGCAGGCTGTCGCCGGCCTTGGTCTCCATGTCCGAGGTCAGCATGTCGACATTGTCGGGATCCACGCCCCAGATGCGGGCCAGGTAGTCTTCGTCGTACCGCTCCCGGAAATTCATGATGCCCCAGTATTCGCCGTTGATGAAGACGATGGCCGGACGGTAGGCCTGCGTGTCGAGGTTAAGGCCGCTGACCAGCGTCTGCATAAAGCCGTCACGGAACATGGTGGAGCGACCGAAAAAATCCTGTCCCGAATTGCGCAGAAGGAGCCGGTTGTAATCACGATACGGCAGATCGGGGAAGATTGGATAGTTGAACCGGCTTTCACCGTATTCGCTGCGGGCGTAGAGGCGAAGCGACTTCAGGGGGATGGACCGTGAGCGGCCACCGTGGATGCGGATACCGATATCCTGCACCAGGGCGCGTTCGCCCGTGTCCTCAAACAGTTCAAACGATGCGGGACGCTCCCATTCGATGCCCCGCTGGACGTAGTTGCCGAACAGGTGGGGTTCGTCCTTTTTTGTGTCGCCTTCCTGTCCGCCCAGATCGTAATACTTGCCGGGGACGTAGATCCCGGTTTCATAGTCGAACAGGTGGAGGGAATCCGTGGCGATGGAGACCACGGGAAGGTGATAACGATCGTGGCCCCTGTGGTCGACAAAGTAGGTGTGGGTGGCTGTTGGCGACGGTCGGCTGCCCTCGCGGAAAGTCCGGGCGCGGACCACCGTCCCCTTGAACAGGTTGCCCTGCGGCTCCTTCCAGTTGTATCCCAGGATCAGGGGGATTTCCGGCGGGGAGGTAGGGATCGTGGAGATGGTGTTGGGATCCGGTGTGCGATCCCGGATGCGGATGGGGCCCGTGTAGCGCGGACTGGTACTGTCCGGCTCCGATCCGTCCAGGGTATACCGGATGACCGCGTCTGACGTCGCTGTCATTTGAGCACTGCCGGACGCATCCACCCTGCCGCTTCCGGTTCCGAGCGAGAGATCGAACTCAGTGGTATAAAAACCGCCGTTATGTGAGAAAACAGGTGGATCCAGCAGCTGAGTGAAACCTTCATCCCGGTTGGGTTGGCCGGGCGTGGGGTGGTCGAAAAACACCCAGTTATCCGTGCCGTCGGGGTAGCGCCCATAGGAAATATCCACAGGAATGGGTGTCGGCGGTACGTGGTCTATCTGCCGTCCGTTGACATCCGTCAGCGAAATCGGTTCCCCGTCGCGACTCACACGGAAATTGGCGTGCAGGGGCTGGCCGGGAGTTGCACGGTCCTTTCCGGACGCAAAGACCAGCAGGAAAGTGCCCGGCTGCAGCGTGGTATCAGGCAATATCCATCTCCAGGGATTGCCGGGGTCGTCTGAAAGCGCGATGAAGCCCATGTTGACGGGTTCATCCCCGCCGTTGTACAATTCGATCCATGGCACCGTGTCGCCGTCCTCATCTTCAATCCCGCTGCTGTTGGATGCCAGGATTTCGTTGATGAAGATCTGTGGCTGCGCGGATCCCTGCGCTTGTGCAGATGATGCGGGTGTCCAAAAGGCCAGCCCCATCATCATAACGGGCAATATGAGCAGACGAGAGAGTGACATAATCTGTTAAAACCGTCGGCCAAAACTGACACCGGGAATGATCCTGAAGCCGCGCGGATCGACGATATCGCGGAAGTCCAGCACGCCCCGGTCGTCCAGTTCCTCGAAGAATCCGGAGATTTCATTGTGGATGGGGAACATGTAGAGTGGATGCAGGCCGATGCGGAAAAGGTAGTTTTCCAGGGAGAGGCGATAACCGACAGTGGTGGTCAGGGCCACTCCGAAAAACCGGTTGCCCAGTTCGATATCGTTATATCCAACATCGTACGGTCCACCCCAGAAATCGAAATGAAACAGTGTGACTCCCGCTCCCACTTCCAGGCGACGGGATCCGCTGAAGAAAGAGCGGGTCACGGAGAAGGGAACGGTGTGCAGTTTGATGCTGATATCCTCCCCTGTTTCCTCGTAGGTGATTTCATCGACATACGTCAGGCGGGAGGCTCCGATGCGGAAATGCAGATTTTCGCGCAAGGTGCGCTCGTAGTTGAGGCCGAACAGGTTGAGGGTGGCGCCGAACATTTCCAGGAAAACGGCATTGTTTTGGGGCACAGCGACATCGACGGATACATCAGAGGGTACGTCCGTGGTGTCCTGCGCTTTGATGCCGCCGGATGCCGAAAGCAGCGCGGCCATCAGAAACAGCATCATGACTTGCATTTTCGGCCGGAAAAACTGCGTCATTAGTATTATATCGTGGTATCGTGCCGCCCGTGGGCCACCCATCTGTCAGGGTATATCGCTGCAGTAACAGTGATTCAGGAGTAGCTTTTCAGGTGCAACGCGGCAGGTAACTCATCCTTTGTAAAGGGTAATCAGGATATAATAACAAACAAACGCAAATCAGGAAAGGTGCCCCGCAATATCTTCTAATCTGTCCTGGCTGATCAGGATGGGTTCCCGTCGTTGGAAATGTAATCCGTCAGAACAGGATGCCCATCATGGCCGTGATGGTTCCGTTCCTGATATCGCCGTTTTCAGCAGGGTTGTCATTGATATCAAGGATGCTCAGCACATACCGGATGTCGAAAGTGAATCGCGTATCACGTCCATATTCAAATCCCAGTCCAATAATGGCGCTTAGATCCGTATCGGCAAACTGTCGCCGTACATTTTCGGAGAACTCTTCGTCGAAATCCGCACCGAACACATCCCCTCTAAGGTCACCGCTGAACCGGGCACGTGTGTTGTAGGAACCAGAAACACCAAACAGGAAATGGTAGGTGTACCCAGGCGGTTCGTAGCGAGGATGTGGTGGGAAGTCGATATATGTGCCAAATCGGAACAGGAGCGGGACTTCGATGTAGTGCATCATCAGGTTTCCGTCAATGCGCAAATCGAGACCACGGATGTTCACATCTTCCTTGATGCGTCCACCGCGAGTTGAAAAGAGCAGTTCCGGCTGGATGGAAAAGGTGGGGCTCACGTAATAACGCATATATGCACCACCGGAAAAACGGGATTCCAGATACGGGTCGAGGGACAGTCTGACGTCCTCAGGCTCCGTGGTTACGAAGCTGCCAAGCATGTGCGAATAGCTTTTCCCCACCTGCAGTCCGAATTGCAAGCCCTGGCTACTGGCCGGTGAGGCTAGCAGCAGGAAAGGGAGTAAAAAAAGATATCGTTTGAATGAAGTAAACATCTTTGTCTATGACGGAGTATGATGAATGAAGTAGCCGAATAAGAATATGATAAATTTTGATGATATGGAACCGGATAAAAAAAACCCGCGGATTAAACTCCGCGGGTTTTTTTTGCTTCAGATTTTACTATGGAAATCAATCACTGGGCAATAGCCCGACGGGAAAGTGAAGCAGGTAGTAATCATACTTTGGAACGGTAAATACAAGTTCATTGCGTTGATATCCAAGCTGTCCCGGGGCTAATTCTGGAGGGCTCAGGTGGGTTGGGGGCGCACCATTTCTTCCACCGACGTGGATATTACTCCTAAGCACCCAGTAGGGCTTAAGTACCGCGGTGAACGTCACCTGATCACCGGCAACACTTGCAGTGACATTTCCGAGTGAATCAGATTTGGCGCCGGCATAGATTCCCTGAGTTTCCTCTCCATCCAACGCAAAAATGCTATAGAATCTAGTCCCTTTACCGTCAAGGTCTCCGCCCCAAGCGGTTTCCGTACGCTCAAAGACCATGGGCTGAGTGCTTTCGCCACCGGTTTGTGTTTTTGACATGTCCACAAATACTGCGTAGATCATGCCCGGCTTGAACCTGAAAACACTGCCGTTTTCGCGAACATGGCGAAGGATCTTGTCAAATACTTCTTTGTTAAGATCATCAAAAACCGGATTCAGGTTGACATCAAACTCCCTGAATTCAATGAGTTCCCAGATCACTGCCTGGATCTCCTTGTACGTGGCACCCTCGATGGTGTCCATGAAATACGGCCGCTTGTTCAGCAGATAATTCAGCTTGTTCCAGTTTTGATCTCCAAGGGTGGAATAGAGTGAAATTCCTTCGTAGACTTCACCGTTGGTACCAATTGGCGCGCTCCAGTTCGCACACCATCCCAGGTAATCACCATCCAGTACCTCGGCATCGCTGGCAATGTTCCTCAGGTTGACATCGAAATAGGCTCTGTCGTTGTTTCTTTTCACTGTCACCGTAACATCCTCGGCTCCGGGTATTACCGTGAAATTCGGTATTTTGTCAGCAGCATCCTCGAATGTCCCCACATTGGCATCCTGTACGTCGCAATTTGTAAAAACAAAAGCAACCAGGAGCAGAGGCAGTATGATTTTATATGCACTCATTTTTTTCATTTTGAAGGCCCTCTTTTTATTCACTGTTTAGTTCATTGTTGTTGGTCGTTGATCGTAGTATCCCTCACAAAGCATGATACAACTGGTATAAATGTAAAAAATGTCAAGAATCCTCCCCATTAAACTTCTTTAATATTTGAAGTGACTATTCCAAAATCAGCTTAAAATTGTGATAGACCGTGTTTTTTATTGACTTTTTTTTAAAAAAAACGCATCTAGGCGAATACAATTTTCTTTTTTTTCTTTTCCACAGTGCTTTTTTAGCTTTTTTTTAATCGGATAAGGAAAAACTGCAGACTAATACTATATTGATGGCAAGCGCTGAAGATCCTTGTAAACCCGGCAGGGATTATGGTTATCATATTATCACAGACCGCTTCCGGGAATATGACCTGTGCAGATCATCACGACAAGTGATTTCACTTTGGATACGTTCATGAAACCTGAATCCGAACTGAGTCTCTTTCTTGCAGGCGATGTGATGACCGGACGTGGTATCGACCAGTGCCTGGTCCGCTCCGTCGATCCGCTGCTCCATGAAAAGTTCGTGAAAAGTGCGGAACAGTACGTCACCCTGGCCGAACGCCACTCCGGACCCATCTCGCGTCCACTCACTTACCGGCAACTCTGGGGCGATGCCCTGCGAGAGTTTCGCCGAAGGCGCCCTAAACTGCGCATCATCAATCTGGAAACGGCACTTACCACCCATTCCGAACCATGGCCGGAAAAAGGGATCCACTATCGCATGCACCCGGGAAATGCCGGCCTTCTCCGCACCGCCGGCATCGATCTGTGCGTCCTGGCCAATAATCACACCATGGACTGGGGCCGCGAAGGCCTCGCCGAAACACTCAAATCCATCCGGAGCCAGAAAATCGCACGGACCGGCGCCGGCAAAGATCTGCCTTCCGCCACCGCGCCGGCCATACTTACCCTGAAGGGCGGACGCCTGCTCGTTTTTGCCTATGCAACCCCCTGCTCCGGCACTCCCCCCTCGTGGAAACCGGACGTTGCCACACCCGGTGTCAATGTGCTGGACGGACTTGGCACACCGGCTATCGGCAGGGTGATCGACGACGTACGCAGACACCGCCGTCCCGGCGACCGCGTGATCATATCCATTCACTGGGGCGGCAACTGGGGCTACGACATCCCATCCACCCAGCGCACTTTTGCTCACAGCGTGCTGGATGCAGGGGTTGCCGATCTCATCTACTGCCACTCATCCCATCATCCCAAGCGAATCGAGATCTACCGGAACCGGCTGATCCTGTACGGATGCGGTGACCTGATCAACGACTATGAGGGCATTGGCGGGCATGAAGCCTACCGCGACGATCTCACCATGATGTACTTTCCGCGGCTGAACGCGGACGGTTCCCTGAAGTCGCTTGAAATCACTCCAATGAAAATTCACCGGTTCTCACTATGTTTCCCGTCCGAGGACGAAGTCGCCACGCTAACCGAAACCTGGAACCATGATCCTAATCTACATCCATGGATTCAATTCGGGATACCATCCCGGTGGGTACAAGATCGCATCCCTGCAAAAGATGGCGACCATGCACGGAGTTTCCTACGACTCGTTTTCGATGCATGACGAGGTGCACCGGACCTTGCGGCAACAGCTGGGCACAATGCTTGAAAACTTCCGAACCGGAGAGCCGGCGGACGGCCGGAAGATTCGGGGGGATCGGGACGAAATTGCCCTGGTAGGCACCTCGCTGGGCGGATACTGGGCCGCCCGCTTCGGCAACCACTTCGAGATTCCCGCCGTGCTGATAAACCCCACCATCCACCCGCATCAAAGCCTGAAGCGCTATGTGGGACACAAACTGTTGAATTTCGTCACGCGCAGCAGGAATATTCTGAGGGAAGAGGTGCCTGCCTCTTATGGAAATATCGAGCGTTCAGGGGATTTCCTGGTGCTTCTGGACAAAGGCGACGAGGTACTTGATTATCGCGTGTCTGAGAATTGGTTTGCTCGCGGTGGAAGCGGGACACAGGCTAAACCGGCACAAACTGGCACCACCGCTTCGGTGACGGCCCGACAGGATTTTTGCAAAGTGGTCACGTTTGAAGGCGGTTCGCACCGCTTCAGCCACATGGATGAGTCGCTGCCCCATATCAGGCAATTCCTTGCAGAGCGGTACTGACCAAACGCGATAGAACGCTGTCCCTCAGTGTCCGGCAACAACTCTGCGGTAAGACCGGAAATTTTATCCAAATAATTAATAATGAAACACTTTCGAAAATGGATTTTGCGGCTGATGCCGGTCCTGGCCGTCCTCATGCTGGCCGGACTGTTCCTTTCGCGCGTGTACCAGCCGGAGCCCCGGGACACCCAACCGGACCTGCAGATCACCGCATTTGACGCAGCAGACCACATTGGCGAACGGGCCGTCGTGTGCGGCATCGTCGAGTCGGCCGATTTCATTCCTGCCATCCGGGGCGAACCAACCTTTTTGAACCTGGGGCGCCCCCATCCCGACCAGCCGTTCACTGCGGTGATCTGGGGCGAGGACCGTGGCCGCTGGCCGGAACCGCCCGAGGAGCGATACCTCACCCGCCGCATCTGTGTCACCGGGACCATCCGTGAACACCGCGGCACTCCGCAGATCCGCGTTCGCGAGCCGCGCCAGATCAGGGAACAATAGGAAACAATGATGCACACGGGACAATTTGGCATTCCCATCATTCACCGAAAAGATTTTTATTTCGGAGTACATTTTTGATTCCGGAATTCGACATTTTTATACTATTATTACCGGGATAACAGACGAAGCCCGAAACCAGGTCTACCCTCGTGCACAGAAGATCTCCGTCCAATACCACATTGCCCCATTACCGGAAAGATGGCCGACGCGCCCATGTGAGCAAGGACCGCATCCACCCGGGACTTGTGGATACGTTACGCGCACCGTCGCAACACCCTCACAGATCCGCCATTTCAGTATTGGCGCTGCTTTTCCTGATTCTGGCTGGAACGCTGCTCCCGGCGGCATCCGCATCCTCCCAGATGCGCAACACTCTTTTCGGCTGGGATGAATGGGTCCGGCTGATGATCCTTGACCAGTCGCACAGCCATGGCGGGACGTTCTACGACCGGGGGCTATACCGCTATGTCGTACCGTTGATGCCCAAAGAGCACGACATTGACCTGCATACCTATGAATTCACCTCTCTTGACCTGTACGACTGGTACTATTCCGGGGAGGATGGGTTCCGCGCCCATACCGGGAGCATGAACCTTGGCAAGTTCCTCACCAGCTTTGAGCTGCGGAACCGGCTGGAAATAGCCAACCGGATGTCCATGAACATCCATGTGCTTCGCCACTCTGACATGCGGTCCGACCGGGCGCTGCTCTGGCTGGGTTTTGACTACCGGCTGCGCGAGGGACACACCGTGGGCATCCAGCAGACCCTGACAGAGGAGAAATCCGACCTGGATATGACGCTGTTTTATCGGTACGGTAGCCTGCAGCGGGGCTTTATCCAGCTGGAAGCCAGTCTGCTGGATTTCGGCAACAACGCCATCTATGCCCTGAGCGAGAGCCGCGACCGTGATTTCGATGAAAGCCGCAAGTACCATCGCTGGCCGTTACTGTTCTCATTCCGTGCATCTTCCCCTGAGTGGTACGGGTGGCGCGGTGAGGCCATGGGGGGTATCCTGACCCGGTCGGAGGCGCAGGTCGGGCTGCAAAGCGAGGTGGACAACAATACCCGCGACCGGCAGAACAGCCACTATGCCGGGGCGCTCCTGGAATGGTCCGCGGACTGGATCACGGCCGCCGTAACCTGGCAGTACACCTATGCGTGGTTCGCGCGGGAGAACTTCACGGACAATTTCCTCGAACCGATCGACTACCGCAACATGCAGTTCCAGAGCCGCCTTGGCGCATTCCTTGGGTTGCAAAGGGGCCGATTCAAATTCCAGAACTGGATATCGCGGGAACGTGTGCGGGACCGTCAGAGGGATGAGCATCGCGAAGAGTTCTGGGAATGGGAGCAGGAAAGGTATCAGATCTATCCCTTCGATTTCCGGGAAAACCGGATCATGATGAAGAACCGCATCCTCTATATGCCGGAAACAAGGGGAATTCTGGGTGGCGTTGAATGGAACGCCGACTACCGGGATTTTCTGGGGGATACGTTCGAAAGTGAAACGTTCGG
>SL_3KL_010_SEDDRAFT_10005833_pt1 | contig 11026 bp, 9 predicted proteins | sample SodLakKL_010_SED_2_FD_10381 | JGI IMG/M metagenome (IMG submission 10381)
GGCTTCGGAGGCCTTTTTTATTGCCGTCTCCATACTGAAGGACGCCGCAATCATGCCGGGTGCATTGTCGCCGTCCACCACGGCGGTGGAGAGGGTTTCGCGAATTATCTTTATATCTGGTATGGTATTTAGCCTTCCTGCCTTCCACAGCTGGTAATGATCAGATATCCTTATCAGTCCGTGAGAACCGATCCCCCTCATTTCTGCAGCAACGAATACATCAGCTATTACGGAGGCATCATGGGTGCTGCATCCTGTTTTTTCAAAAAAGCCTTTTGTGAAATCGTAAAGAGTACTAATTGAATGGTGCATTTGATTTTTATTGCGAATTTAAAAACTTTTTTAATATGCATTATCCTAAATGCAGGGAGATGCCAATATATTATTATATTGCATAAAATAATTACGGGTAACAGAGAGTTTATTAATTCAATATATTTAAAGATTACAATTATTCCGGATTGAAGAAGTTACTTATCATACTGATATTATTTATTCCTGTGCTGGCGAGTGCTCAACGGGCAAGGGTAAAAAATATTCCCGAGCATGACCATAAAGCGGTCCACTTCGGATTTACCCTTGGGTTGAACACGATGGATTTCAGGGTAAGGGATTCGGAATATGCCATTGAAAACGGATTCTTCGGTGAGGTAAGCGGCCTGACACCCGGGTTCAATATCAATATAGTTTCCAATTTCCGTTTAAGCGACTATTTTGATTTCAGGATGCTCCCCGGCGTAGCTTTTGGCCAGCGAAGGATTGATTATTACCATACTGATGGATCACCCCTTCCGGGGAGCCCGGAAGATGAAGGCAGTTTTGATCCGCGGCAGGACAGCAGGTCGCAGGAGCTGGAATCGTCATTCCTGGAATTTCCCTTCATATTAAAATATAAATCGGATCGCGTAAATAATTACCGGCCATACCTTGTCGGAGGGGTAAATTTCAGGTATGACCTGGCCAAGAACTACAGTGAGACGGATGAAATATTCCTCAGCCTGAACTCCTTTGATATTTATCTGGAGACAGGGTTCGGTATAGATTTTTATCTTCCCTACTTTAGATTCTCCACCGAGCTCAAATATGCCAAAGGGTTCCTCAATGTATTCAATCCGCGCGGCGAAAGTATTTATGAAAATTCAATTGAAAGGCTGAAATCCAACCTCCTGGTACTCTCATTCCATTTTGAATAAAGCAAATCCCTGTCACAACCCTTCACCTCCTGTCACANCCCTTCACCTCCTGTCACAACCCTGTTAGAATATCTGCATTACATCTCTTCTTCACAATCCCATACAAAATCTGTATAAGCTATTCCTGAATCAGGGTCAGTCTCTACTCATTAACATGAGTTACCAGCCCCCCGGCTTTTAACGATTGAAATGTTATTCTTGCATCAGGGGTCAGCCTCTTCTCATGAACTCTGAAAGGATGATGCTGCCGGCAACGGCTATATTCAGGGATTCGGCCCGGCTGCCGGTCTTGTGGGAAGGAATGGTAATTCTTTGCGTAACGAGTCTCTCCACTTCGGGCGATATACCTGTCGATTCATTGCCTAAAACCAGCAGGCCGTATCCCGGCAGCTGAGCCGAATAGATGCCGGCACCGTCAAGAAATGCTCCTATTACAGGTAAACCTTCCGGGTTGACTGATTTCAGGAAAGCAGTCAGGTCAAGGTAATGGTACCTGATGCGAAATATGGAACCCATGGTGGACTGCACCACTTTGGGGTTTGTGATTTCTGCCGAATCCTCCGAAAGGATTATGGTACTCACCCCAAACCAGTCCGCCGACCTTACCAGGGTCCCCAGGTTGCCCGGATCCCTGACCTTGTCCAGCACCAGTGTGAGTGAGTTACTGAGCTCTTCCTTATCAAGGCGGAATGACGGTATACGGGCAATTGCAAGAACCTGGCTGGCTTTTTTAAGGCTGCTTACCCGTTCAAGTTCGCGATCTTTTACCTTATGCAGGGAAAAACACTTGTTTACATTGTCTTCCCCTCCTGCCGGTTTTATACTTTCATTTACTATTCCTGTGCTGCTATTTGGTTTTTCCGGCCGGGCGCTTAGTGACTTCTTATTTACTGTTGTGGTATAACGTTTGTCGCGTGTAGTTTCAGCTCCGGGTTTTACCGATACCTCTCCGGCAGTAAGCCCTCGCTCCCTGATCCATTTTTCAGTGCCGTAAAGGGAATGAATTGAGAACCTGCTTTCGATCAATTCGTCAACCATTTTTTCACCTTCAACAACAAAAAGTTGATGCTGATGACGAAATTTTTTTTGCTTTAATGAGTTAATAAATTTCAATATTGTTGTTCCGGGCATGATAATTGGTTTTACCGGTATGCGAACCGGCTGAATTCATGTATATTTGCCGGCAATGTAAACAAGTCATTCTGTATTACAAAAAATTGCAGTTAAAAATATTAAATATACCTTCAATAAGGGCTGTTTTAACTCCAATTAAATTAACTGGAGAGAAGCTGTTATTTGGCAGTGGATACATTCCGTTGTTGTTAGCATTAGTATTAATAATACCAGGAATGTTTTCCTGTCGCCCGGCAAGGCATATTTCTGATGACAATCATATTCTGGACAATTACACTATTGATTCTCCGGCAAAAGATATTGATAAGGATGAGCTAAGAACCTATGTCAGGCAAAAACCGAATAAAAGAATTCTCGGTTTCAGATTTCACCTCTGGCTCTATAATATGGCTAATCCGGAAAAGGACGGATGGCCCCACAACTGGCTCCGCCGCATTGGTGAGGAACCGGTCGTTTACGACCCCTTTGTGACTGAACGCTCGTCAACACAGATAAAACAGTATCTCATCAATAAGGGGTATTACAATGCTGAGGTGGATGATACCGTCAGGGTACGCCGTAAAAGGGCCCGGGTTACTTATCTTGTCGAAGCAGGTGATCCTTACAGGGTTGCATCAGTTGGATATAATTTTGATGATGAAAATCTGAGACAGGTTGTTTTTATTGATACCATAAATTCCCTCATCAGGCCGGGTATAGTTTTTGATGTTGATCTGCTTCAGAATGAACGAACGCGTATAGAAGAGTATCTCAGGAATGAGGGATATTTTAATTTTTCGCGTGAACATGTTTATTTTGACGCAGATACAACCCTTGGCGAAAGGAGTGTTGATCTTGTAATTGGTATAAGCCGTTTCAGGGAGAGACAGGAAGACGGGAATATCACGCTGAGGGCCCACAGAAAGTATAACATAGGAAATGTTTTTGTTGTTCCCCTTTACAATCCCCGTGAAGCCATGGACCGGCAGGAGGATTATTATGCCGGTTTTGACACACTTGTTTTCAGGGATATGTTGTTTCTTCACAGGGATGAGGTCCCTGTCAAACCGCGAGTTATTGCCCAGTCGACCTATATTATACCCGGCGAGCTTTACAGGAAGGAGAATGTAGACCTTACGTACAGCCATCTTTTTGCCCTGCGTCAGCACAGGCTTGTAAACATCAGATTTTCAGAGCCGGCAAACAATACGCCCGATTCTCTCGGAAATTATGTGCTGGACGCATGGATACAGCTTACTCCCTTCAATATGCAGTCGTATACCGTTGAGCTGGAGGGAACAAACTCAAGCGGCGATTTCGGAGTAGGCGGCAGTGTGTTGTATCAGCACCGCAATCTTCTTGGTGGTGCAGAAGTATTTGATTTCAGATTGAAAGGATCGGTTGAGACCCTGAATGAATATTACAGCCGGTCGTTCAGAAATACTTATGAATACGGGGCTGAGGCTACACTCCAGTTCCCCCGGTTTATGCTTCCAATCCGATCGGTCAGTTTTGTACGCCAGTACAATCCGCGAACGAACCTCTCTATTGCATACAACTACCAGCTCCGACCTGATTATACGCGCACTGTAGCCAATACAGGATTCGGTTACAGCTGGCGGGGCAATGAGTATACTACCCATATGGTAAGTCCGGTTGAACTGAACCTTGTCAGGTTGCCTTACTTTACCGAAGCGTTTGACACCCTGATCAGGCATTTTAATCTTGAGGCTAGTTTCAGGGATCATATGGTTATGGAAACCAATTACAGTTTTATTTTCAATAATCAGGACTTCAGAAGAACTGCCGATTTTGTCTATTTCAGGTTTAATGCCGAAACAGCAGGCAATGCACTGGCAGCTATCAGCCACAGGGCAGATCGTCCCAAAGTTGACGGTCATTATCAGTTATTCGGAACCGATTTCGCTCAATATTTCAAAACGGATTTTGATATCAGGTATTATCAAATGCTGTATGGGGATAATTCTCTGGTATACAGGTTTTTTGCCGGAGCGGGACTACCTTATGGCAACTCAACGGCACTGCCTTTCGAGAAGAAATACTTTTCCGGCGGCGCAAACTCCATCCGTGCCTGGCAGGTCAGATCACTCGGTCCGGGTTCTTTTCATGATGCGGCCGACAGGTCATTTCCCAACAGAACTGCTGATATAAAGCTGGAGGCAAACATTGAATACAGGTTCGAACTCTTTTGGTTACTGGAAGGAGCATTGTTTGTCGATGCCGGCAATATATGGGCAATTGATTATAATGACCGGAGGGAAGGGGCGCTGTTCCGATTTGACAGTTTTTACAAGGATATTGCTGTAGGAACCGGACTTGGCCTGCGATTTGATTTCTCCTTTTTCGTTTTCAGGCTTGATATGGGACTCAAACTAAGAGATCCTTCCCTGCCGGAAGATAAAAGATGGATTCCGATGCACAGACCCTTCAGCTATTCTGAAGATATTGCCTTTAATATCGGTATCGGCTATCCGTTTTAGTGGTTATTATTTTGTATTAACCGTCAAAAATTATAATCTTGCTTCACTTTTTAAATTAATGGATCCATAATCAGCCTCTGGCAGATAAAATTGGATGCACTGAAAAGCATATTTACCAAATCAAGAATCACCCATGTTACTGTGTAACACAAAAAGACATTTATAAATCATGAGTGATGCCTGGATTGAAAAGTCAAATAGCCGAATCCTGAATTATTAACACGCTGTCAAACAATATTCTAACTATATTTTACACGAATTAATCCTGAGATTATCAACCTTAAAATAACTTATAAACAGATAATTAAATGAGTAACTCAGATTTTACCCCCCGCGATAATTTTGGCAGTAAGTTCGGAATAGTAGCCGCCGCGGCCGGATCGGCCGTAGGTCTCGGAAATATCTGGAAATTCCCATATGTTGCCGGGCAGAACGGAGGAGGGGCCTTCCTGGTAGTATATCTTCTTTTCATTATTGCCATTGGTCTGCCGGTTATGCTGTCGGAATTCTCAATCGGCCGGCGGGCGCAACGAAATGCAATAGGCTCCTTTAAAAAGCTGGCACCCGGAAAACCCTGGTATCTTGTTGGAGTGATGGGTGTTGCCGCAGCATTTCTTATACTCTCATTTTACAGTGCGGTTGCAGGATGGACACTTGAGTATGTGGCCAAATCAGTTACCAATGCTTTCGCAGAAAAAAACGAAACCGAACTTAACAATATGTTCGGAAGCTTTATTTCAGGTACCTGGCGCCCCCTTTTCTGGCAGTTCATNTTCATGATTCTTACAGCATGGATAGTGGTTGCGGGAGTAAAGAAAGGGATTGAGAAGTACACCAAAATACTTATGCCCTTGCTGGTAGTAATGATAATTATACTGTGCATACGTTCGGTTACGTTGCCTGGATCAGGTGAAGGGCTTGCTTTTCTTTTCAGGCCTGACTTTTCGGCGCTTTCGGCCGATGCCGTGCTGAGTGCACTGGGACAGGCTTTCTTTTCGCTGAGCCTGGGTATGGGAACTCTTATTACCTATGGCTCGTATATCGGTAAAAATGATAATCTTACCGGCACCGTTTTACATGTTTCTGCTGCCGACACTATTATTGCCATTCTGGCCGGGGTAGCCATCTTTCCCGCAGTATTTGCATTCGGCATCGATCCCGGTGAAGGTCCGGGACTTGTTTTTATAACCCTTCCCAATATCTTCCAGCAGATGCCCGGCGGTTACTTCTTTGCCCTTCTCTTTTTCATACTTCTTGCCGTTGCCGCACTTACATCTTCAATTTCCGTTCTCGAGGTGGTGGTAGCCTATTTTGTGGAAGAGCTAAACCTTACAAGAAGGAGGGCCACTATTCTTGCAGCCTCGATGATTACCGTACTCGGAGTATTCTGCACCCTCTCATTCGGCATTATGTCGGATGTAAGCATTTTCGGGCTGGTATTTTTTGACCTTATGGATTTCACTGCCTCCAATTTGCTGTTACCGCTGGGCGGATTCTTTATAGTGATGTTTGTCGGCTGGTTTCTTGGCGCCGGACCTTCACGAAAAGAGATCTCAAATGAGGGTATACTGAAACTGGGATATTTCCCGGTATTTATTTTCCTCGTCAGGTTTGTGGCACCTTTTGCAATTGCACTTGTATTTATTTACGGACTCGGATTAATCAGATTCTGAGACCTGGATCATTCGCAAACAGACAGACTTAAACCCGTTAATGAGTCATGACCACAACCCTTACTACAGCCGAAAAGATTAATGCATGGTTTGAACCGCTCGTTGAGTTGCTGTCGGCTGTACTTTTCTGGGATCCCCTGGTGGCCCTGGGGTATGACATTGGCGCCAGGGTGCCCCTGGTAGTTCTGTGGCTTATCGCCGGTGGGGCATGGTTTACTGTAAGGATGGGATTTGTCAACATAAGAGGTTTCAGGCATGCAGTGGGACTGGTGAGTGGAAGATATGACAAACCGGGCGACAGGGGTGAGGTTTCAAGTTTTCAGGCACTTGCCACCGCATTGTCGGCTACTGTCGGGCTTGGCAACATCGCCGGTGTTGCAATTGCCATGTCAATTGGTGGTCCGGGTGCAACCCTCTGGATGATACTGGCCGGATTTTTCGGTATGTCTCTTAAATTTACCGAATGTACCCTGGGATTGAAATACCGGGTTATTGATGAATCGGGTGAGGTAAGCGGCGGACCGATGTATTACCTGAGGGATGCTCTTGCAAAGAAAAATCTTAAGAATACCGGTAAGATACTTTCGTTTGTGTTTGCCGTTATGATGGTTGTTGCATCATGGGGCGGCGGCAACATGTTCCAGTCCAACCAGGCATTTTCCCAACTCGTATATGTCTTCCCCGGCTTTGAACAGATGGGATTTGTGTTTGGACTGGTAATGGCTTTTCTGGTGGGTATTGTAATTATCGGGGGAATAAAAAGCATTGCAAGGGTCACATCAAAAATAGTTCCCTTTATGGCAATTCTTTATGTCGGTACGGCTATGGTGATCATATTCATGAATATTCATAATATAGGAGAGGTGTTCTCGCTGATTATAAACGGTGCATTTTCTGCCCCTGCATTGAAGGGTGGTATAATTGGTGTGCTTATTATCGGATTTCAGAGGGGGGCTTTTTCCAATGAAGCCGGACTTGGATCGGCCTCAATAGCGCATTCGGCTGCCAGGACAGAAGAGCCGGTTAGCGAGGGACTGGTGGCCCTGCTTGAGCCCTTTATTGATACGATCATAATTTGTACAATGACAGCAATGGTTATCATATTTACCGGATTGTATAAAAATCCGGAAGGTTTAGAGGGAGCTCCTCTTACCTCTGCTGCGTTTGCGACCGTTTTTAGCTGGTTTCCCTACCTTCTGGCCCTTGCCATTCTGTTGTTTGCCTTTTCAACCATGATCTCCTGGTCATACTACGGTCTGAAAGGGTTCGACTTTCTTTTCGGAAAACTTTCATTACGGATGTTCGGCAGCAAGAGGGTAGCGGCACTCTTCTTCCAGCTTCTTTTTCTTTTCTTCATTGTTGTAGGTTCCTCATCAAACCTCGGTTCGGTGATTGATTTCTCCGATATGATGATACTCAGTCTCGCATTTCCAAATGTTGCCGGACTTATAATACTTGCACCAGAAGTTAAACAGGATCTTAAATCCTATTTCAGCCGCCGGAAAAGCGGTGAGATAAGGCCTTATAAATAGTGTCTGCCCATATAGAGGGCATAAACCCTGTGCTTTTACCGGCGTCGTTCTCTTCCCCGAAAGGGTTGCGATTTTTTTTTCTTAAAGGTTGGATATATCGGTGAATTTTATTAACTTAATTAATCCTTAACCATTTGCAATAATTATGCGCCGGTTTTTAAAGGATTATTTCTGGTTTTCACGTAGCGAAAGGAACGGAACCCTGATCCTTGCACTGCTGATGATGGCGGTTTTGATTTTTCCTGAAATATATCTGGTCTTCAGGGGACCAAAGGTTTATCCGGCTGATCCTGAGTTTTTACAGGCGATTAGCGATTTCTACAGAATGGATAACCCGGTGCAATCCTCAGGGATGGTTAATGAGGGATTTTATGTTGATGCCGAGGGTGATACCTGTAAAGATGGTGATCAGAAACAACAGGCTGCACTGGATGTAAACAGTGCCGATACGACAGGGCTTATGAGCCTGCGGGGTATCGGACCGGTGCTTTCCCGCAGGATAATCCGCTACAGGGATATACTTGGAGGCTATTATGATGTATCACAACTTGCTGAGGTGTACGGTATAGATAGCGAATGGGTAGCCTCTTCAGAATCTTTGATCTACACCGACACCTCTGCCATCAGGGGCCTTCTGCTTTTATCCGGTGAATTCGGAGATCTGCTCAGGCACCCTTACCTTGATTACGAGCAGGTTTCTGAGATCTTCAGACTCAGGCGTGAAGGCCGGATAAAATCTACGGGTGACCTGCTTGAATCGCCATTATTCAATGCCCGTGAACTGGAAAAATTGATTCCTTACCTTCGGATTGAATGATCCTGCCGGTAATTGAAAATCGCTGTCCGCAAAAAAGGTGCATACAGGTTTACCATTTCAATCTGCATTTGTTATAATCCTTGTACCTGTTAATTATTTTAGTTAATTCTGGATTTGTTGATGGATTTTTTGTAAATTACACCGATGTTATTTTATTGTTTTAAATAAAAAGTTTTGAATTAATTCAAATTAATAATAATTTTGCGGCTCACTAAAAAACTAACATATGATCGTTGTACCATTGAAAGAAGGCGAAAACATTGAGAGAGCTTTAAAGAAATTCAAAAGGAAGTTCGAAAAAACTGGTGTAGTAAAAGAACTGAGAAGTCGCCAGGCTTTTTCAAAACCATCGGTTATTCGACGTGAACAGATTAAAAAGGCCATTTATATCGAGAATTTGCAGAGGGAAGAAGAGTAGTTCACCCTGCCCTGGTATTTTACCAGAAAGACTTTTTAGGTCAGGACATTGGAACATTTTTCCATCGCATCATGCACATTGATTCATTTATTACCAGTCTTAAAATCGAAAGGCGTTATTCTCTCCATACCTTAAAGGCATATGAGAATGACCTGAAACAGTTTTGTGATTTTCTGAAGAATGCAGGATGTGATAATTGTCCTGAAACAGATCATAAGCTGGTCCGTCGTTGGATAGTGATGCTGATGGAACAAGGAATATCGCCCCGCTCGGTGCGCAGAAAAATATCTGCACTCTCATCTTATTACCGGTTTTTAATGCGGAAGGGGATTGCCGGTACCAACCCGGTGGACAGGATCATGCTTCCTAAAATGGCTAAACGGTTACCGGGTTTTATTCCCGAAGAGAAACTGGACTGCCTTCTCGATGAAACTGATTTCGGAGATGATTTTACCGGTGTCCGTGACAGGTTGATCATAGAGATGCTCTATTTTACGGGTATCAGAAGATCGGAGCTCATTAAATTGAGGAACTCCGATGTTGACATCCCGGAAATGGTAATCAAGGTTCAGGGTAAAGGTGGAAAGGAGAGGCACATACCGGTGGGACAAGCCTTTTCAAAAACATTAAGGGAATATACCGGGAAGAAGATTGCCTATCACGGCCAGTCGCCGGTTTCAGGTCCTTTTTTTGTTACCGGCACCAATAAGAATGTCTATCCTGAACTCATATACAGAATAGTTACAAAATATCTCCGCCTGGTTACTACGGGCGGAAAAAGAGGTCCGCATATATTAAGACACAGTTTTGCAACTCATATGCTTAATCACGGAGCGGACCTGAATGCAATAAAGGATTTGCTTGGCCATGCCAGTCTGTCGGCCACACAGGTCTACACGCAAAATTCATTTGAAAAATTAAAAAGGATTTATAAACAGGCTCATCCACGAGCATAAAAACATAGGAGGGATGCATATGGATATTAAGATTCATTCAGTCAGATTTGATGCTGATATAAAGCTGACAGACTTCATCAAGAACAAAGTTGGTAAACTTATCCAGTTCAATGATGATATAATTGCTGCCGAAGTGTTTCTCAGACTTGAGAACTCCCAGGATATGGAAAATAAGATCGCTGAGATCAAACTTGATATACCCGGCAATAATCTGTTTGCCAAAAAACAGAGTAAATCTTTCGAGGAAGCAACAGATCTTGCCGTTGATGCGCTCAGAAAACAAGTAACAAAGAAAAAGGCTAAGCTCAGAAAAAGCTGATGCTTCCCCATTCATTCAAATACCTGAGAAACCAATAGTTTCAAAGATCGTACGAATTGAAAAAAATAAATTATTATTTTTGGGTTATTGGCAAAATATTTATACATTTGCAATCCGATTTTGGAGGGTAACCTTATGAATCGTACGTTCTTTAAGATGCCGATGTAGCTCAGCTGGTCAGAGCAGCTGATTTGTAATCAGCAGGTCGGGGGTTCGAATCCGTCCATCGGCTCAATGTACTGGAAACAACGGGGAGATACCAAAGTGGCCAACTGGGGCAGACTGTAAATCTGCTGTCATACGACTTCGGAGGTTCGAATCCTTCTCTCCCCACCAATTGCACAAGCGGGAGTAGCTCAGTTGGTAGAGCATCAGCCTTCCACGCTGAGGGTCGCGGGTCCGAGTCCCGTCTCCCGCTCTTTCTTTGCCGATGTAGCTCAGAGGTAGAGCGCTTCCTTGGTAAGGAAGAGGTCATGGGTTCAATTCCCATCATTGGCTCAAAAA
>SL_3KL_010_SEDDRAFT_10005834_pt1 | contig 11026 bp, 12 predicted proteins | sample SodLakKL_010_SED_2_FD_10381 | JGI IMG/M metagenome (IMG submission 10381)
ATATTTGAAGTAGATGATAATTTTGATGCAGATGGTCCTGATAAATTACTAAGGATGACATTAGCAGATAATATGGCTAGTGTTCTTTGGGATTTTAGTCAATGGTTAAGAACTGAAATTAGACATAAAAATAAACCTTATGATGAAGTTCAAGAAGCTTTCTTTGATCTCTTAGATCAAGAGGGAATTAATCTTGATCAGATATGGAGATGAAATGAGAGTTAAAGACTTAAAAAAATTAATAGAGTTTCTTGCTGATGATGTTATTCTTGATTTTTATGATGTTAATTATCAGAGTTTTACTCCTATTAGTTTTTTAATAAGAGATAGGGATGTGAATAGGTTTTCATTATGTAACGGTTTTTTACATTATGATGGGGATAAGGAATTATTTGAAGTTATTGATGCCCCTCTCAAAACAAACCAAAAAAAAAAGAGAATAAGTAAATGAATGAGTATGTTATGAATGATAACGAATTAATTGGGAGATTTAATATCTCTGTTGCAAAAAGTATTATGAAAGAATGTGTTGGGAAAAAACCATTATCATTTAAGGATATTGAAATTTCTCAATCAGCTATGGTGACTATCGGACAAGCGATAAATCAAATGGCTTTGGAGTTGGAAGTACCTACTACTACTCTAAATAAACAGATGTCAAAAGTAATGTATGACATCAACAATGATTTGGTATTCATCTTTAGCATAGCAGATGTAGAGTGTGTTGTTAGTATTCCATTTGGCTATTGGAAATATAGAAATGAAAATGGGAGTGTGCAATAATGGGATTACCTATTGGATGGACAGAAGGAAAATTTAAATCATTTATCATGAGTCAATTGAGGAATGCTACTCTTAAATACCCTCCTAAACATCAGATGTTAAAAGCACATAGAATTAGAAGAGGTTTTTATATGTGTGCTGGGTGTAAAGAAGAAGTCCCAGCTTCAATTGTAGATGAAAAAGGAAGTAGAGTTAAGAACAATTTTGTAGATCATATTGAACCTGTTATAGATCCTCATGAAGGTTTTGTTAGTTGGGATTCAGTTATTCATAGGATGTTTAATTTAGGATATGAAGATCCTTGTGATGGGTATCAAGTTCTTTGTAGGGAATGTCATACAGAGAAAACTAAGAAAGAAAATGAGGAGAGGAAAATTGCCAGAGCAAGACTTAAAAATACATAGTAAAAAATTATATTGTATGGCTCACCCATACTTAGGTAAAGGGAATATTAAATCTGTAGGTTTGAAACTCATTAAAGAATATGTTAAAGCCCTTCCTGAAGATGAAAGAGAAGGAGTGCTAGATGATTTCGTATCAATTTTAATTAAAGAAGGAGTGCTTTATGATCAATAATGAATGTCCTTTCTGTTTTGATAAATCCCCTAAAGTTAAACAGGGTAAGAGAGTAGAGTGTCAAGTTTGTAAAACTAATTATTCATCATCAGTTCTCTATAATAGATGGGAGTATTCTTTGAATAAAGATGTAGGTCCAAACAATATGTGGGATAGATAATGACAGATATATTAGTATTTGGTGATACTCATGTTGAACCTGGACAAGACATAAGTAGGTTTGAGTGGCTAGGAGAAAAAATCTTAGAACTTAAACCTTCTTATATTGTTCAGCTAGGTGATTTTGCTTCTATGCTTTCTCTCTCCCATTGGGATATGAATAAGAAAACTAAGATGGAAGGGAGAAGATACCAAGAAGATATTAATATAGCCCTCTTAGCTATAGAGACTATGTTAGCTCCTCTCATGGGGTATAATGATAGACAAAGGAGATGGAAAGAGAAAATATATAAGCCTAATATCCTGTGGTTTGAAGGGAATCATGAAGACTGGATAAGGAAATACTTAGATACTCATTCTGAAATGTTAGGATATATGGAACCTTTTTGTGAGACAGTAGAGAATGAGTGGCCCTTCATAGAGGGGATTCCTTATAGAGAATATAAAACTATAAAGGTGAAAGGTGTTAACATATCCTTCACTCATGCCCCTATGTCTCCTATTAATCTACCTTTGGGTGGAAAATATGTGAGTGAGAGAGCTTTAGATATCTGTGATAGTCATGTAGTTTTTGGTCATACTCATAGATTTCAACATATGCATAGATTCTTACATGGAAGAGGGTTGAAACAAGCTATTAATNCTGGATGTTTCTTTGATGAAACTCCTGAATATGCTAAGGGAGCAGCTAATGAACATTTCAGATGTGTGCTTANTATTAATGTTAGGGATGATAATCTACTTGATGTACGAACCATGAGATGGTAGCAGGAGAAGACATGAATAGAGAAGATAAAGCAAGAGAGTTTACAAAGGAAGGAAATCAGATTAAAGATGTTATGTTGAAATCTTTAACTACACAACAGGAGTTTGAGATAGTAGATTTTAGATTCAATCTTATTTATGATGAAGTTCTTGAATTATCAGATGCTATAGACAGAGCTTCATTAGATATAGATGAGTATGGGTTTATATCTAATCCTACTCTTGAAAATATTCTTAAAGAACTTGCTGACATTCAATATGTCCTTTCAGGATTTGCAGTTGTCTTTAATCTTCCTCTTGATGAAGCTTATAATAGAGTTCATGAAAGTAATATGAGTAAGTTTCCTGCATCTTATAGAGAAGATGGAAAAGTTTTAAAAGGGGAAAATTATAAAGAACCTTTTCTAAAGGATTTAATATGAACAGTGTGTGTATGAAAGATATGATAGCATTCAGAGGACCGATAATGGATGATGATGGGGTTAAATACATTGCAGAACTTCACCTGAAATCGTCTATATGGGTAGATCAGCTAGTGGTTTCTGAAGTTAAAGTTGTGGATATGGAGAATTATTGCCGTAAAGAAATGACAAAGAAGATACTTGCTAAGTTGTATGGCGATTTTGCTCAGGATTTAAGGGAGCTACGGTGGGCGTTAGGTGATTTCACTTATGGTCACATACATAGGTTCATCTCCTTGTATGATGATCAGGCTGCAACGAGAGAGGCCAGCAATAAGTTATTTGATAAATTAGATGAGTTAATCCGTAAAACGGAAGGAGGATGAATGATAGATATTGAACTCGGCCTTAAAGAACATGAGGCAATAGAAACGATGGTAGTACAAAAGAAGTACTGTCATGAAGGAGAAACCACCCTCTCTGATGTAAAAGGGAGGGTGGCTTCTTTCTTATATAATAGGGAGCTTAGGACATGGTTTGAGGATACTCAAGGTTTTCTTCCAGCAGGATCTATCCTATCTGGTTTAGGAAGCCCTGATAATTCTTCCTTATCTAATTGTTATTACACCCCCATTGAACAGGATTCCATTGAAGGAATATTCAATGCTTGTAAGAAGATGGCTCGTACTTACTCATTCAGGGGTGGAACAGGAGTAGGACTTTCTATTCTTAGACCCAAAAATCATAAAGTAGCTAATGCTGCTAAGTTTAGTTCTGGAGCTGTGAGCTTCATGCCCCTGCTTTCAGAGACAACAAATACAATTGGGCAGCATGGGAGAAGGGGAGCCTTAATGATCTCATTGGATGTGAGACATCCTGATGTTCTTGATTTCATCTGGTCCAAGTCCAAACCTGAACAGGTGTTTGGAAAGGATGCCCTTACAGGGAGAGTGCCGGATGTTTATGGAGCCAACATCTCTGTAATGCTCACAGATGATTTTATGAGAGCTGTTATGAATGGGGAGGATTGGGTATTCAAGTTTCCAGATCGGGATGCAGACCCTCTTGATTATGATATCTACTGGGATGGTAATTTTGATGAATGGGATGGGGAATGGAGAGTGTATGGAAAGATGCCAGCTCAGGAAGTAATGAGACAAATTGCTGAGAGTGCCTGGATAAGTGGGGATCCTGGTGTCCTCTTTATGGACACAGTTAGGAATCTCACACCTGGTTCACATATCTTCCCCCCAACTCATCCCCCAAGGGACCAATCCATGTGGGGAGCAACCCTTAGCAGATTGGAATAATTGTCTGCTTGGGGCAATGATACTGCCTGAATATGTTAAACATCCCTGGACAGATAAGGCTAAGTTTGATGTGGATAGGTTTTTAAATGATGTACACATGGCAGTTAAGTTCTTGAATGAGATGTCTGATACGAATGTGGATCTCCATCCCCTTAAAGAGCAGAGAGATGCTGATCTTTATGGTAAGCGGATAGGTGTGGAGTTTACAGGATTAGCAGATACTATGGCAATGATGAATTTTGAGTATGGTAAACCTGATAGTATTACTTGGTTGGATAATTTGCTCAAATTAAAAGCTGAACAGGAGATCAGAACCTCTTTGGCTTTAGCAGTAGAGAAGGGGTGTTGTCCTGCTCTTGAATCTAGGTTAGCTCGTAAGGGATTCTTGGGATGTGAATACATCCAAAGACTTAGTCTCCCAGAATCTCTAAAAGAATCAATCTTAGAATTTGGACTTAGGAATACAGCCTTCAATACTGTGGGACCAACAGGAAGTCTTTCTATTCTGGCAGGGAATTGCACATCTGGAATCGAGCCTTTGTATGCCATGTCCTACCAACGAACCACTCGACTTTCTGATAAACCTTTTATGTTCATTCATAAACCAGCTCTCTTGTGGGCTAAGGAGAACAACTTTCAGGGGAGCATAGAAGATCTAAAGGAGAAGCTCAATTATGTAGAGAGTCACGAAGTATCCTGGCAGGACAGGCTTGCCATACAAGCAGTAGTTCAGCGTTATACAGATAGTGCTGTGTCTTCAACAGTGAATCTTCCTAACACAGCTACAGTAGATGAGATTATGGGTATTTATATGTCAGCTTGGATGGGGAACCTCAAAGGGGTTACTATCTTTAGGGATGGTTGTAAGAAAGGAGTTCTTTCAACGGGAGAGAAAAATGAAGATGAAGATGGTCTTTATATTAAGGAACTATTAGATACAGAAAGAGCAGAGAGACATAGAATTTTATGGAAGGGAGCTAAGATGTATGTCATAGTTTCCTTAGATGATGATGATCAGCCTGTGGAAGTTTTTGTTAAACTCCCTAGAGAGGCAGGACTTAATGGAGGTGGATTATATAGGGAAGAGTTATATCAGGAGAAATTTAGTTTGTGGGAAACTATTACAAGAATGGCTAGTCTCCTTTTGAGAACGGGTATTCCCCTACCTCTGGTAATTAAACAGTTGGATAAGAGCTCCTACTCTTTAACAGATGCTTCTGCAATCTTATCAAGAGTGTTAAGGAAGTATGTTCAAGTAGAAGAGGATGAGGAAGGAGAGGCAATTGGTGAGGAGTGTCCTGAATGTGGAGACTTCACTTACATAAATATAAGTGGTTGTGCAACCTGTCAATCATGTGGGTATTCAAAATGTTAGAAGTAATACTTGGGATTTTAATAGGGAGTTTATTAGGAATATGTTTTTACTGCTATTTTTCTTATCTTCTGTTTGAGAGGAAACAAAAGAAATGAAAACAATATATGGAGAAATATTATGATTGATGCAAATGTAGTACAAGGTTTGATAAATGATTTACATATTATTGCTAAAAATTTTGTAGCAGAAGGATACTATACCGAAGGGGGAGTGATATTAAAGACAATATACTATTTAGAAGAAATAAGAGAGGATTATAAAAAGAAATGAAAACAATATTTGATGATATAGGAACAAAAGTAGAAGCTCTTATAGATATCTTTGATATACCACCAGATCATATAGAAACTGCTGGATTAGAAGAACATAGAAGGAGAAGGGAAATGGATGAAAGATCAGAAGTAGATGGTATAATTTTTTCAATGAATTATCCTTATGCTAGTTTGAGAGAAGTTCTTGACAGAGCCTATCAACAAGCTAGTGAAGGAAAGGGGAAGGAGAGACATGGAGGGGAGCTCCCTTTTGAAGATCAGCCTATGCAGATTCTTTCAGAAATGTTAGGATCTGATAAAGGTCTCCTCTTTCAGGCTATGAAGAAGATAGTAGAGAGTCAAAGACTAGATAAGGAAGCTGCTATAGAAGAACTTCTAGGAGCTATTAACTATCTAGCAGGAGCTATTATCTATAAAGAGCAGAATTAATTAACAAATAATTTAACACCCTCTATTTGGCCCAGAAATGCCCCTCTAAGAGCTCCTAATTTTAGATGATATCTAGGTTAGGAAATGTCCTAGAGGGGCAACAGGGGCTAATCTGAGGGCTTTCTTACAACACCCCAGCCCTCTTAGCATTCCTCTCATAGTCTTTCTGAACTCTAAGAATTTTTGCTCTAGAATGTTCAGGAAGATTACCTTGCCTTAGCCAAGTCTTAAATTCCTTTTCTAAAGTATTATTCTGAGTTCCACCAAATGTCATAGGTTGTCTATTCCTAATGGATTGAGAAAGAGATTTCCTTATCTCATCCCTTTCACTTCTAGGTTTACCTTGGAGGTATTCCCTAATAATAATTCTAGCTTTCTCTGGCCTACCTGTAGCTATAGCTTCATACACTTGTTGATTAAATTTAGATTGAGGTGTACGATAGACTCCTTCGAATTGAGGTCTCCTAATTTCATAACCTGAATCTCTCATCCATCTACTTATAACTTTTCTTACATACATCTGTTCTTTTCTAGCCGAATGATATTGAACTTCCTGCCATTCAAGACCAACTGCTTCTAATGTAGTAAGACCAGCTCTTCTGTAGGCTCTAAACATGGCCCACAATTGATCAGCACTATTAACTACATCCCTATATCCCATATCTCCTCTAGTTTGAACAAGCTTACTAAGGAACTGTCCTAAATGTGTGACAACTGCTACACCTGGAGGATCAAGAGGATTAGCTACTGCCCTTTGATTTACAAGGTTTGTTACTCCTTGAATAGGAGTAGAAGCCACTCCAAGAAAACCTGAATTAACTAAAGAGTTCATAGATCTATCTAATAACCAAGCTACTTTTAGAGAAGCTTCTTTATCCTGACTAATCTGATAGAGAAGATCATCTGGGTCTGGTCCTCTATCCATATAACCAAAGACATACATTCTAATCATAGCATCTAAAGTACCACCAAAGATTCCTGTTCCTACAAAACCTATAGTTCTAGCCATCTCATGAGCAGCATGACCATCATACTGAGGATTTTGAATACTATCCATTAAAGGTTTGAAATACTCCTTATAAAACAATCTACTAACCTGAGTTGAAAACTTCTGGTACTTAAAGAGGAATCTCCCCCATTTAGTATCAACAAACATAGGAGTCATATCTATTCGATAAGAACCTTGTGGGATATTAACAGACTTCCTGAGCATCCTAGCTGTTTCTTTTCCAACTCCATCTTCTAAGATGAGTTTAGTAGAATCAAGATTGTGTCTTTTAGTCCAAGCTATAAACTGGATAGCTTTCTTATTCTTCATTCCATTCTTATTTATGTTATGAAGACTTTCTGTTAAATAATTTTTAGCAGATATCATAGCTGTTGCACGAATAATATTTTCTGTGTATTTGTACAAACTCCTACTCATACTCCAACTAGCAAATCTACTCACCCTATCATTAAACTTAGCATATTTAGTATGGTAATCTCTTGAATCATTATCATTAAATAGATTCATTATATCTTTACCAAGGATGCCCAGTCTAACACCTTCAGCCATAATTTCTCTGTAGTCTGAGATGAGCTCACCAAGGGCTTTAATAGTCCTTCCTGGACCCATAGACACTATATTAAGGGCAGTACCACCTATAAGGTTACGAGTTGCTGTTGCTATGTTAGCAAGCTGTGAGGCAGTAGCTATCATATTAGCTGTCCCTATATACTTAGTAGCCTTATCTACTGTCTTAGCTTCATAGACAGCATCCCTAACCATTATAGCATAATCACGAACATCCCCATCTGATATTTTAGAAAGAGTCCTATCGAAGTAATCTCCTCTACCAGCTACATCTTGTCCATACGTTTCTACTTGAGCCACTCTCTTAGCCCATGCATAGAAATAATCTGAAGCTGTAGCCCATGAATACTCATAAAAGATTTCAGGGAGAGGATCTCTTCTAGATTTTTCTATGTTAGCATGGTAATCATTTAAATAGATTTCATTAAATGCTGTAGATTTAAACCATTTTTCTGCCGCAGCTCTCTCGCTAAACCTTAGATTTCCTTTAGAGTCTTTCATGTTCTCAAGAGCATCTATAACTGTTTCATAAAGACCAGGATCTAATTCAGGATTAGATTTCAATCTTACTATCTCACTCCTCATCTTTCTAGGGAAGTAGATACCCTTTTTAATTTTTCTTATAGGTCTCCATCCACCCTTATAGATGGTCTTCTCTTTGAGCTCTGAAATAATATGATTAGCTTTTTCTCTTTCTAACCATTGCTGTCCTTCCTGATCCCATACATACATATCATTAACTCTCACCATCAAAGGCTTACCTTCAGGAGTTCTAACAGCTAAGTTCTTATCCCCAATCTCATCAAAAGTTTTCTTAGCCTGATCAATAAGAGTACGAGTTTCAGGGAGAGCCTCTTTGTATATTTGTTCAGCTAGTTCTGTTCTTCCCCAATCCATGTGTCTAAAATACTCAGAGAAGTCTTTAAAGTAGGCATCCTTTCCTTTCCCACCAAAAGCTAAAGGTTTATAGATAGTCTTCATCACCTCATGAAAAGGAGCATTAACTTCACCAAGTCTTTGCTCAAGAGCGTTATAGTAGTTATCAACCTTATTTGCAAAATCATCTGCCCAAGGTTCTTTAATATCTCTGAAAACATCTGATACTGAAGAGAAAACAGTTTTAATCCATCCTGTTTTAAATTCTCCATGTTTCATGCTCTCATTAGAGCCTATGTAAGGAGAGTCTAAATCTTCTTTAATTGGAATTCCAAACTCATTCTTATTCTCCATCAAAGCTGTAGCATCTACTTTAGTAGAACCTTGGTTTAATACTACATCTAGTTCAGGGAGAACATCTCCAGGGATTAGAGTCCCTTCTAATGCCTCATCCATATTCTGATATAAAGCTTTTTTACTTACAGCTCTTCCTTGTACGGACCTTTCCTCTGATACTCTTACAATAAGACCTTCTGAATCAAGAACTCTTTTTGCAATTAAATCACCGGGATAGATATTTGTTAGATCCTTTTTAGGATCATTCATTAATATCTCTTCTACTACTCCAGAAGTTCTACTGATAACTTCTCCTGTAGTTTGAGCATAGATAGGGTAAGCAAAAGAATCTATTATCTCCCCCATATACTCTTCTTCAGATTTTAACTCTTTACCTAAACTAATGTCTGAATCCATCCTAACTAAGAGCTGTCCTTCAATTCTCTCTTGAAAGATCTCCCACCAGTCTTTCCCTTGATCCATCTTAGTCAGAGTATCTAAATCTTTTTTAATTGTCCTCTGATATTCAAGGACCTCGTATGCTAGGTCATCAACCTTAACATCTGGAATTAAATGGGCATTCTCAACTCTAAATGACATATCAGAGAGTTGCTCTACAGGAACTTTAGGAAAGAGTTGTTTCATTACATGCAAAGGAATCCTACTTAGCGTTCCTCTCATATCACTATTAATCTTATCTCTATATACAGTGAACTTCTTTTCAAAACCTTTAGGGTCTTTCTTCAAAAGTTTTTCTACATTAAGGATATTAGTCCCTGTACTCTTAATTCCTACATATCCTGGGAAATTAGATTGTCTAAGTTCTTCATGTTGAATTCCATGTTGTAACTCATGAGAGAGAGTATTCCTTATAGCATTTAAGAATCTCTTATCTCTGTACTCTACCTCTATCTTCTTCATCCAAGAAGGTGATGGAAGGTATAGAGTAATCATATTATTATAAACATGGAAAGCTCCAGCAACAGTTACCCTATTANCATGTGCAGGAGGTGAAACATATTTAACTTTAATCCTTAAATCTTTTAGGAAGGGATAGAGNTTCATTATCTTATAAGAATCAATGTCCTTAATTGCATCTGATAAGACAATAGGAGCATTAGGAATACTATCCATAAAAATGTAATCCATAAAGTCTGTACTAAAATCTAAAGCCTTATCAGGGAGATAGAGATACCAATCATTCTCTGAAATTTCAAACCATCCTGTTTTCTTCCAGACTTCTCTATTTGTCTTCCCTTCCTTCTTTAACTTCAAAGCATTATTTAAAGAGCTCTTCTCCTCTAATTGTTCAGCTACAGAAGTCCCAACAAATCTCATGAACTTAGGACTATAGATATAGGAGTCAGACTCTTGTACCTGATTAAATCCTGTAGTCATAGCAGCATCAGCATCAGCTACAAGTTTACGAAGTTCAGCCTGAGTTAAAGAAACATTCTTAAACTGGGGGATCTTCCTAATCCATTCTAAGAGTTTAGAAAGGAGTTGATCAACAAGTCTATGAACCTTCCCTCTCTTAGCCATATCAGCTAAAATTTCTTCAGCTGCTTCTCTACGATTTCCTATTGTGTCTTCAAGACGATGCTCATTAAGGTAGTTCTGAACATCTGTTTTAAGGACAATAGAAGCTTTAGTGAAAAATTCATTAGCAGCTTTAGCACCACCAAGTATCTTCTGAAAGAGGATATGCCTACCTTCATGTCTGACAATAGAATCTATAATAGCAAAATTACTAGCTTGTTCTGAAGTAGTATTATTAGCTATGATATAGATAGTATCCCCATAGGCAACTCCAAAAACCTTTCCTTGAAGACCCTTCTTCTTTAAGCCCTGTTGAATTCCTTGAGGAAGCTCACTTTCTTTCTGAACTACTTTAATATTCTTTAAAGCAGGATAGGCTTTCTTAACTTCATTAAGAGTCTTTTCAACTAAGGATCTTTGAGCTGGTTTTTTTTGTCTTTCTTTACTTACTATTTCAATAGCATTTGCATTTATTACATGAAGTTCTTTGCCTTCTCCTATCCCATTAAAATTATCTATCCAATCAATTCCTATATTTCTTAATTGAGAAAGGACATAAATATCATAAGGAGATTGTCCTAATGTTTCTGCTTCTTGAAATAAATTTTCTATAAATTCTTTATGCTTAG
>SL_3KL_010_SEDDRAFT_10005835_pt1 | contig 11025 bp, 9 predicted proteins | sample SodLakKL_010_SED_2_FD_10381 | JGI IMG/M metagenome (IMG submission 10381)
GTCGCGCACGACTGATCCAGGCGGCGGTCGGTCGGCGCCATGTAGTCCCGACGCCGGAAGCTGACCAGGTTGAAGCGTTCCACTGACCACAGTCGGCTGCTAGCGAAGGTGTCCTCGATATTCCCCAGATCCAGCAGACTGTAATACAGCCGGTAATCAAAACGGTGCGCCTTCGGCTCCAGCCGACGATGCCACACCCGTCCGCGGCCCAGTGCGTTATTCATGCCGGCTGCCAAGATCGTCGATGACCCGGCGGGCGCTGGCCACGCCATCTTCGTGGAATCCCCACCCCCACCAGGCGCCGCAAAACCAGGTTCTGCGCAGGCCGTTGATATCAGACCAGCGTTGCTGGGCACGCACCGCCGCAGGGGTGAAAACCGGATGCGCGTACTGTCGACGAGCGATGATCCGGCCCGCATCGATGCAATCGCTCTGGTTCAGCGAGACGATGTAGTCGGTCTGGCTGTCGATATTCTGCAGACGGTTCATGTAGTAGGAGACCCGGCACTGGTCATGGTCGGCACCATCGCGCCGCACATTCCAGGCCGCCCGAGCGCTCGGACGGCGAGGCAATACCGAGTCGTCGGTATGCAGCGCGGTCTCGTTGGGCTGGTAGGCGATCGCACCGAGCACCGCCCGCTCAGTCGGGCTGGCATCGGTCAGCATGGCCAGAGCCTGATCGGAGTGACAGGCAAGAATCACCGCATCGGCCTGCACCTCATCGCCATCCGTCCGGACCCGGACGCCGCCGGTATCACGGATGATCTCGCGCACGGGTGAGGCAGTAACAAAGCGCGCCTGGCAGCGGCTGGCGGCTATCACATAGGCACGACTGCCGCCTGTCACCGTCCGCCAGGGTGGTCGCCGACCCAGCGTCAGCATGCCGTGGTTATTCATGAAGGCGAGCAGGTGGCGCATCGGAAATTCGCCAATCTGTCCCATGGGCGCCGACCACAGAGCCGAGGCCATGGGCATGAGGTGGTAGTCGGCGAACATCCGACCCAGGCCGCTGCGCGACAGCCAGTCAGCAAGGCTAATCTCGCCCGAGATGTCCTCGAGCAGGCCCGGCGCCTGACGATAGAAACGGACGATGTCCGAGACCATCCCGTAAAACCTGGGACTGAACAGGTTGCGACGCTGGCAGAACAGCCGGTTAAGCGTGGTGGCGTTGTATTCCAGCCCGCTGGCGGCATCGCTGACCCCGAAGCTCATGTCGCTGGTTTCCCAGTCGACGCCCAGCACTTTAAGCCACTGAGTGAACAGCGGATAGTGCTGCTCGTTGAACACGATGAAGCCTGAATCAATGCAGCGTTCACGCCCGTCTTCGTCGACCACATGGGTATCGGCATGACCACCGAGGCGATCGTCGGCCTCAAGCACCACGACCTCGTGTCGCTTCGACAAATGCCAGGCTGCATAAAGCCCGGCGACACCGGCGCCGACAATCACGATCTTCATGTCCGCGCCTGGACCCTGCGGGCATTGCGAATTCGCTCCGGCACGGGCTTGAGATGGCTGACCAGCCCGATCTTGCTCATCACCCACAGCACGTAGTAGCTGATATCGACTTCCCACCAGAAGAAGCCCTGGCGGGCGGAACCCGGGAAGTGGTGGTGATTGTTGTGCCAGCCTTCGCCCAGTGTCAGCAGCGCCAGCAGCCAGTTATTGCGGCTGTCGTCGCGGGTGGCATAGCGTCGGCTGCCCCAGACGTGCGCCAGCGAGTTGATGGTCAGGGTGACGTGAATCAGCACCACGGTGGAAACGAAGTAGCCCCACACCAGCAGCTGCCAACCGTTCGTACCCAGACCGGGCGCCCAGCGCTCCAGCCCGGCACCCAGGCCGAACAGGAACGCCGCGTAGGCCACCGGCACCAACAGGTCGAATCGATCCAACAGGCGCAGCTCGGGGTATCGGGCCAGGTCGGGCACCTGCGCCAGGTCAGTCGCGAAATGACGCCGGCTCAAAAACCAGCCCATATGGCTCCACCAGAAGCCTTGTCTCGGGGAATGCGGATCGTCCGGACCGTCGGCATGGCGATGATGATGACGGTGATGCGCCGCCCACCAAAGGGGACCGCGCTGGGTCGCCGTGGCGCCGAGCAGTGCGAACAGGAACTGGACGGGTCGCGACGACTTGAAGGTGCGATGGGAGAAGTAGCGGTGGTAGAAGGCCGTGATGGCGAACATGCGCACCAGGTAACTGGCCAGGAACACCGCCAAAGCCGTCGCCGAAACGCCAACGTAGATTACACCCAGGCAGGCCAGGTGCAGGCCGATGAACGGCAGAATACGCAGCCAGTCGACACGTTCCGGGTCATCGCCGGACAAGGGTCGGTAGCGCCCGGAGTCCAGCCATGTCAGGAGGTAATTCATGCAGGGTTTCACTTTCGTCAACATGGCGCCCATTACATGTCCCCGAGAGTGAATCGCGGGTGAAGAACTGTTCACCGCCAGTTGACAGGACCGGGCGGACAATGCCAGCCATGAAAACAATCACCACCATCAAGCTGTTGGCTGGCACCGTGCTGATCGGGGCCTTGACTGTCGGCTGCCTGGCGAGGAGTGAAGTCATGGACTCGACCACCGTTAGCGAATACGAGCAGGCCATCAAACGCTTCTCCGGCGACGAGCATCATATCGATCAGGGACTGGAGCGGTTCAAGGATGCCTTTGCCGACCTGACCGCCGAGGACCGGGCCCAGCGCTTCGAGGCTTTGTACGCCCCGCAGTTGTACTTCAATGACACCTTGCACGTTTTCCATACACGTGATGAGGTGGTGTCCTACATGACTCGTACCGGAGGCTCGCTGGACGAGAGTCGGGTCGATATCGAACACGTGATACGCGACGGCGGCGACGTCTACGTGCGCTGGACCATGGAATTCAGAACACGCGCCGCCGGCCGGGACATCCACTCGCACTCCATCGGCATGACCCACCTGCGCTTCGACACGGAAGGTCGCGTCGTCCTGCACCAGGACTTCTGGGACAGCGGACACGCCCTCTACGCCCATCTGCCCTTCGTCGGCTTCGCCGTGCGCCAGGCGCACAGCCGGATGCAATGACCTCCTGCCGATTCGCCTTCCTTAGCGCACTGCTGTGCAGTGCAATGCTCGCCACTGCGGCGAATGCCGCCGACCTGGAAAAGTGCGCAGAGGTGGAATTGCGCATCGCCGGCATGTTCAACGTCGGCACCGCCAGCCTGCACCTGGCCGAATGCAGTGACGCCGAGCGCATCCTGGAGTCAGTCCCCAAGCAATTCTCGCTGGAACTGGCCCGCGACATGAAGGGTCAGGACCTGATCGACAGCGCCAACGACACGCTGGTCGACAACCTTGGATTCGATTCACGCTCGGAACTCCCCGAAGAACTGGCCTGCCTGGCCAACGCCTACGTCGACGCCGAAAAAGGCGAACGCTTCGACGTGATCTACGAACCCGACACCCGCCTGGCGCTGTATCGAAACGGCGAGCTGCTCACCGAATGCACCGACCACGGACGCGGCGCGGAATACTTCAACATCTGGTTCGGCAAACGCCCCTTCCACCGCCGCCTGAAAAACCGCCTGCTGGAACAGGCGCTGGACAACGACAACTGACACCTGCAAGATAATCCATCCGATTCTCCTCCCTGAAGCAACCACGAACCTTCAGAACGGGTGGTGTCGGGCGGCAGGGCATCGGAGACGGCGCGGAAGCCAGCAACGCGATTACCGCTCCATTCGCATTCAATCACGCCATGTCGAAGTCAGATTGCAATCGGCGCCCGCAAACAAAATCGTATCGGCACCAAAACGCCACCATTGCATGAAGGATCTCCAGGATCTTACGCCGTCGGAGACGCCCTGCCGCCCGGCACCACCCGTTCCCTCCAAACCACCCAACCCTTCAGAACGGGTGGTGCTGGTCGGAGGCGTCCTGCCGACCAATACCACCCGTTCACCCCCTCGCCGGCCCGACCCAGACTTGCTGCGCATTGACAAACTCGTGAATCCCGTGCGGCCCAAGCTCCCGACCAATACCGGAACGCTTGATGCCCCCGGAAGGCAGCCGAGGATCAGTCTTGACGATGCCGTTGACGGCAACCTGGCCAGTCTCGAGCTTCGCAGCTATTTCCTCGCCGCGCTTCGTATCGGTCCAGACCGCCGCGGCCAGGCCATAGCGTGAATCATTGGCCATGGCCAGGGCGTCGTCGGCGCTGGCCGCTTTCATCACCACCGCGACGGGCCCGAAAGTTTCCTCACGAGCGGCACACATGTCGGGTGTAACGTCGACCAGCAGCGTGACCGGGTAGAAGTAGCCGTCGAATTCAGGAAGTTCGCCGCCGAGCAGACAACGGGCGCCGGCGTCGATGGTTTCACTGACCTGCCGATGCAGGTTGTCGCGCAGGTCCTCGCGCGCAATCGGCCCGATGTCGGTGTCTTCCTCGCGCGGGTCGCCCATCCTGAGGGCCCCGAGCTTCTTCTCCAGCAACTCGACCATGTCATGGTAAACAGAAGCCTCGACGATGATGCGCTTGGCCGCGATGCAGCTCTGCCCGGCATTGATTACGCGCGAAAGCGTAATGGTGTCGGCGGCCTTTTCCAGGTCGGCGTCGGCCAGCACGATGGCCGGATCGGAACCCCCCAGTTCCAGCACTGAGTGCTTGATCTCGGAAGCGGCGATCGAGGCTACGATTCCCCCAGCCTTCTCCGAGCCGGTAAAGGAAACCGCCTGGACTCGATCATCGCGGATCACCGCCTCGACCTTGTCAGTTTCGATGGGCAGGTGCTGGAAGATACCGGCCGGCGCATCGACGCGCTCGAACAGCTTGCCGATTGCCTCGGCGCAGGCCGGCACATGCGGGTCGTGTTTCATCAGACAGGTATTGCCGGCCATCAGCGTCGGCGCCCCGAAACGGAAGGCAAGCCAGACTGGTGCATTCCACGGCAGGATGCCCAGGATTACGCCGAGCGGCAGATACTGCACGTAGCTGGACGTCGCATCGGAGTTCAACACGTCGGTCTTGAGATAACCCTCGGCATGTTCGGCATAGTGTTCGGCACACCACGCCGCTTTCTCGACCTCGCCGCGTGCCTCGCGGATCGGCTTGCCCATCTCCTCGGTCATCAAGAGCGCGAGCTGATCGATGTCATCTCGCATCAGCCGGGCAACGTCCATAAGCACTTTGGCGCGGTCTGTAAAAGACGTCCGACGCCAGTCATCGAAAGCCGAGTCAGCGTTCACCAGGATGGATTCGACCTGTTGATGAGATGCCGGCTGAACCTCGTGCAACAGCTTGCCGGTGGTCGGATTGATTGCCTTGAGCATGGGTTGCAAGTCTCCTCGATGAAAATCCGGTATTCAGGTTCTGGTATTGGCTGTACGGCGTGGCTTATCAGAGTCGGGCTTGCGCGCTGCCCGGTGTTTGAGAGCTCGGGCCTTGTCATCGGACAACGGCAGCTCCCTGAGCGCATGTTCGGGCTTGACGGTAAAGTCTTCGTCGAGATCAAAAAACGAGGCACAACCGTCGGACGTCACATAGATAGTGTCGGAAATGCCAACCGTCTTGTTACCGTCCACACCCCACATCCATGGGATGACATGAAAGGTCATGCCTTCCTTTAACACGCGTGAATCGCCCTGCTTGAGACTGATGATGTAGCCCTCATCCCAGCTCGGCGGGAAGGCGATGCCGATCGAATAACCCGAGCGCGTAATCAGGCGGGCACCAACCTCGTTGTCGGTGATGATGTTGCGCACCAGGTTGTCGGCATCCGAAACCGTCATGCCGGGCCTGAGGACATTCTTGAGCTCCTTCAGTGCATGCTTCATGCGATCCTGGGCATGGCTCATCGACGGCGAAAGATCACCGAGTACCACCGTGCGCATCATCGCGGTGTGGTAGCGGCGATAGCAACCGGCAACTTCCAGAAAGACATGTTCTCCCGGTTGCACTGTGCGCCCTTCCCAGGTGGCATGCCCGATCATGGTGCGTGGACCCGAGGTCACGTAGGGCATGACTGCGGGCGGCTCGCCACCGACACGGAACATCGCTTCGGAAATGGCGGCACCGATTTCATTCTCGGTCACCCCGGCAACCGTCGCTTCCAGTCCCGCCCGCATGCCGGCCTGGGTGGCCACGGCCGCCTTCTTCATGATCTCGATCTCGGCCTTGGACTTGCAGACCCGACCTTCCTCGACAATGCCGAAACAGTCGAGCAACCGTCCATCCAGGAACGTCGTGTGAATGCTGTCCTGGTGATAGGCAGGGAAAAAATAGCTGTTACGCTCGTAACCAATGTCCTTGCCGCTGAGGCCGAACTCGCGCAAGGATTCGACCAGCATCTGGATGGCATCGCCGGTATCGGGGTAAGGACGGGTATTGTCCACCCAGGTGCGAGCATGCACGTTGGACTCCTCCAGCGCCCGGGTGATCATGAATGAATCATCTTCCAGCGGCACGACCAGGGCCTGGAAAAAGGAATACCCGGTGGTCTGATAGTCGGTCAGATACATCAGGTTTTCCGGGTCGGTGATGACCACCGCATCGAGCCGTCTCTCGGCCATGCGCTGCCTGAGTTCACTGATTCTGCGCTCGTACTCCTCCTGCGGGAATGTCATGTCGTCGCGCTGTCTCATGCCGCTTTCTCCACACCGTGATCGATGGCTGCATCCAGCAGCTCCAGACCCTCGTTCAGGTCGGCATCGGGAATGGTCAGCGGCGGAATGAGCTTGAGCACACGCCCGCCAGTGCCACAAGCGCCAATCAGCAGGCCCGTCTCGAATGCACGCGCGGCAGTGCGCTTGGCCAGATCGCCGTTTCCGAGGTCCAGCCCCTGCATCATGCCCTTACCGCGTACCGAGAAGCCATGACCAGCATGGCGCTTGCAGATTGCATCGAGGCGCTGTCGCATGATTTCGCCCTTGTTGCGCGTCGCGTTCAACAGTTCGTCGTCATCGAAGTACTTCAACGCCTCGACGCCGGCCACGAACGACAGCCCCTGTCCGCGGAAGGTGCCGGTATGTTCGCCGGGTTGCCAGTGCTTGTCGTGTTCTGGCTTGACCAGATTCATCGCCAGCGGGGTGCCGAAACCGCCGATGCCCTTGGCCAGCGTGATGATGTCAGGCTCCAGGCCCAGCCCGTCGAAACTGAAGTAATTGCCGGTGCGGCCGCACCCGGCCTGGATATCGTCGAGAATGACCAGTGCGCCGAAATCGCGCGCCAGTTTCTCGACCGCCTTGAGCCATTCAGGATGGGCGACGTGCACGCCACCCTCGGCCTGGATGGGCTCGATGACGAAAGCCGCCGGCAGTTCCATGCCCGAGGACGAATCCTCGAACATCTCGCGCAGGCTGTGGATCTCGGCCAGGCACTGGTCGAGGGGGCGTTCGTCGCCACCGAAAGGCTGGCGGATGACATGCTCCAGCGGCACACCGGCGGCGTTGCGGAAGTAGCTGTTGGCCGTCAGCGCCAGCGATCCCAGCGTCATGCCGTGGAACCCGTGGGAGTAGGCCACCACGTTGCCGCGACCGGTGACCTTGCGTGCCAGCTTCAGTGCGGTCTCAACGGCATTGGTGCCGGTCGGCCCCATGAACTGCAGCTTGTGGTTCCAGCCTCTGGGCTTGACGATGGTGTCGACGAACTTCGCGATGAAATCGCGCTTGACGTCGGTATACATGTCCAGGCTGTGGGCCACGCCGTCACGCTCGAGAAACTCGATCATGGCGCGCTTCATGCGCTCGTTGTTGTGGCCGAAATTCAGCACCCCGGCACCGGCGAAGAAATCGATGTAGCTCTTGCCGTTCTCATCCACCTGGCGGGCATTGGAGGCCGACTTGAACACGGTCGGGTACAGACGGCAGTAGCCGCGGATATCGGATTCCCATTGTTCGAAAATCTGCATTGCTTCCTCCTTGCAGGTATCAGCTCAGGCTGGAACCGGGGCCCCGGCCAGCCGGGCAAAGACCGCGGCCACGGGCGCGATCAAGCGGTCATTGAAGTCGTACATCGGGCTGTGACAGGGGTGATGGTGTCCCTTGCCATCATCGGCGCCAATCAGGGCAAAAGCACCGGGGACTTCCTTGAGGTAGTAACTGAAATCTTCCGAGGCCATGATCGGCAGCGGCAAGTCACGGTCAATGACGGCATCGCCAAGCTCCGCCACCAGCGCCTGACGATATTCGGTGGCCTCCTCGGGATGATTGATGGTGGCGTCGTAGCGCGGATGGATCGTTACCTCGCATTCCACACCATGGGCTTTCGCCGTACTTTCGGCCACCTCGACAATCAAATCCGACAATGGCTGGCGTGTGCCGCTGTTGCCGAGGCGAAAACTTCCCTTGAGCCAAGCGGTATCGGGAATGACGGTGAGCGCGCTGGGTGCTTCGAACGACGTGACCGACAACACGGTGGCGTACTGTGGCGACAGGCGCCGGCTGACCAGTTGCTGCAGGGCCACGACAATGGCCGAACCGGCCAGCACCGGATCGCGGCAGGCCTCCGGCTGACTGGAATGACCGCCCTGCCCCTTCACCTCGATTTCAAAGCTGCCGTTGCCGGCCATCACCGCACCGTCGGGACAGACCGCCTTGCCGTAGGGTATGGCCGGCCAGTTGTGCCAGCCGAAAATCGCGCCCACACCTTCCAGCGCACCGTCCTCAATCATGCGTTTGGCGCCGTGCCCACCCTCCTCGGCCGGCTGGAACAGCAGGCTGACCGGACCGGGCAGGCTGTCCTCGTGACGCTTGAGCCAGGTTGCGGCGGCAAACAGGGTGGCAGCATGACCGTCATGGCCACAGGCGTGCATGAATCCTGGACGGCTCGAGGTCCAGGCCGCGCCGGACTCTTCCTGGATAGGCAGTGCATCGATATCGGCGCGCAGCGCCACATGCCGCCCGGACCTGGCGGCCGCCAACGTGCCAACCGTACCTGTGCCGGCACAAACACGCCATGAGATTCCGAGCTCGTCAAGCTTCTGGCGAATGGCCGCTGCGGTATCTTCCTCCTGCCATGCCAGTTCCGGTTCGCGATGCAATGCACGCCGGAAATCCACGGCCTCAGCGGTCACGGCATTCCAGGCGGCATTGGTCATCTCGTTCACGGCAACCTCTTGGGAATGAAAAACTGATATGGGCCCGATGCAGCCATCGAGCCCTTGTCTCCTACACTAGTAGGGCCGGTGATCGGATTGCAAGTTCCTTAGCAGCAAGACATTTTGGTGCAAAATAGTCAGCCGGAATATGGACTGACCGAGATGAACCCTTCCCATTTACGCTGGCGACTGAACCTCTATCCGCCCTACCTGGGTACCGGCATACGCGTCACCCATATCGCCGACGACTTCCGCCGCATCGTGGTGGAGATGCCGCTTCGCTGGTACAACAAGAACTACGTGGGCACGCACTTTGGCGGCAGCCTGTCGGCCATGACCGACCCCCATTACATGCTGATGATGATCCAGATCCTTGGACGCGAGTACATCGTCTGGGATCAGTCGGGCACCATCGAATACCGCAAACCGGGGCGGGGTCGGGTGAGAGCCGAATTCGTCATCAAGGACGCGCTGGTCGAGGACATTCGCACAGCCACCGCCGACGGGTCGAGATGTCTGAGGACTTTGCTGGTCGATGTTGTCGATGAAGAAGGGGATGTGGTGGCGCATGTGACGCGGACGCTCTATATCCGAAAGAAGTAAGGTGGGCACCGGGTGGTACCGGGCGCTGAAAGGTGGGAGGAAGGTTAAAGGCGGGCACTGCTGATTTTTGCCGCCACTCACCCCACCCCCTATTTGAGGGACCACAGGTGGGTGAAATCCGGCACCGGCATTTTTGTCAACGTTTCCAGGTTGTCACAGGCATCCATGATCCCGGCCTTCTGGCGGGCGGGGAAATGGCCTGCAACGGCGCGCTCGAACTTGTCTTCCAGCAGCGGAATGCCTTCCTCGCGTCGACGGCGATGGCCGACGGGATAGTCGATGGAGACCTTGTCGGTGCATGTACCGTCAGTGAAAAAGATCTGGACCGCGTTGCCGATGGCGCGCTTGTCGGGGTCGAAGTACTCCTCGGTAAAGTGCGGGTTCTCGGTGACCGTCATCTTCTCGCGCAGCGCGTCGATGCGCGGGTCGGCGGCCACTGCGTCGCTGTAGGAATCGGCGGTCAGCTCGCCGAAGATCAGCGGCACGGCCACCATGTACTGGATGCAGTGGTCGCGGTCGGCGTAGTTGTCCAGCGGGCCGGTCTTGTCGATGATACGCACGCCCGCCTCCTGTGTTTCGATCTCGACCCGATCGATCTCGTCGAGGCAGCCCTTGACCTGCGGGTGCAGTTCCAGCGCGCACTCCACGGCGGTCTGGGCATGGAACTCGGCCGGGAACGCGATCTTGAACAAGATGTTTTCCATCACGTAGCTTTCCAGCGACCGCTCCAGCACCAGTTCCTTGCCGTCGAACAGCACATCCTGGAAACCCCAGCCCTTCGCGGTCAACACCGAGGGATAACCCGGTTCGCCCGAAAGTGTAAGCAGGGCAAGCTGCACTGCGCGCCGGCAGGCATCGCCGGCCGCCCAGCTCTTGCGCGGGCCGGTGTTGGGGGCATGGCGATAGGTTCTGAGCGCACCACCGTCGGCCCAGGCCTGGCTGAGGCCATTGATCACATCGTCGCGTGATCCGCCGAGCATTCGCGTCACCACCGCAGTGGATGCCACACGCACCAGCAGAACATGATCGAGCCCGACGCGGTTGAAGGAGTTTTTCAGCGCCAGCACGCCTTGGATCTCGTGGGTCTTGATCATGGCCTCGAGCACATCGGCCATGGACAGTTCCTCGCGTACGGCGGCCCGGTTGCTGCGCGAGAGCCAGTCGGCCACCGCCAGAATGGCGCCGAGATTGTCGGACGGATGCCCCCACTCGGCCGCCAGCCAGGTGTCGTTGAAGTCGAGGTAACGCACCAGCGTGCCGATATCGAAAGCGGCTTTCAGGGGGTCGAGCCGATGCGAGGTTCCCGGCACCCGCGCACCGGCCTCCAGGGTCATACCCGGCACCGGCGGC
>SL_3KL_010_SEDDRAFT_10005836_pt1 | contig 11025 bp, 9 predicted proteins | sample SodLakKL_010_SED_2_FD_10381 | JGI IMG/M metagenome (IMG submission 10381)
AGTACATTGGGGGCAAGAAGTCAATATTTAACCCGCCTCCCTTAAGCAGGCGCATCTTAGAGAACCCCATTACCGGTTTTACCTCACCGAAGGTGCCGGGGGGACGGGGTTGTTGACACATTTTCGGTGCAGCATGGTTTACCATTTAACAAGTTGCCCAATTATTTCCACAAAGTACGTCTTGTCCAAACCGTTTTCACAGTTAAGTAAAGCTATAACTCCTTCAACATCGGCCAGCGCCCGGTGCTGCTGTTCAGGTGTAATACCATGCTCTTTCAATAGCGCCTGCAGTACACGCGAACACTTNCGCCAGCTTGCCTTTTCCCCGGCTTTCCAATCACTTTTCCAGAATGTAAAAGGACAAGGGGACGTTTCTTTCTGTCCCTTAATATAAGATAATCACCTATTTCCAGTGGTGATCCATTTTAAAGGACCAGAAAAGATTTGGAAGAACTGCCGCCCGTCCCCTGGCACGCTTTCCGCCCCCTGACATACACCTAAAAAATAAGTGTACTTATTGCTTTTAGCAAGTAATAAGTATTACTGATATAACAAGGACAAATGTTAATGGAAAGGAGCACTTTCATGATGAACGCAAAACATGTCAAGCCTACAGTAAGAGGCCAGATTACTATACCCCAAGATGTTCGAAATGAGCTGGGGATCACCCCGAACACAAAGCTTAAAATATACATAGAAAATAATAAGATTGTGGTTGAACCTGTCTCACACCTCGATCTCCTTTTTAAAGATATAGAAGAAGAGGCAAAAACTAAAGGCTACTCTAAAGAGGAGCTAAACCGGGAAATTGATATAGTAAGAGAAAAGCTGGTGAAAGAGATCTATAAATAATGAGAATAATGCTTGACACCAATATCATAATTTTCGGGATAGCTTTCGCAGGCAATGAAAGGAAGCTGCTTGATTCAATCTACTGCACGATTACAACCCTGGTTTTAAATGAATATGTTGCTTTGGAAGCCAAGACTGTCCTGAAAAGAAAATTCCCAGGAAAGGAAAGTTTACTCGACGACTTTATAGATATGTTTCAAGTTGAGATTGCTGCTATGCCTTTAATTAATTATCATAATAAACGAAATTAGATACCTTCAGCAATTCTTAATTTAAACTTTCCCGGAAAACCTGTAACCGGCCAAAACTTTTGGATAAAAAACGGCCATTAAAAATGGGTGCCTTTTGCTGTAAAATGGCATTTCTATGATTGCTCCTGTAACTTTCACCATCTATATTAAGAATTTCACTATTATGCTAACGTGCCAGTAGGCGGGGTGAAATTATGTGGCGGTTAACTAAGGTTAATATCTTTTGTATAACCGTGGTATAATCGGATTATGAATTCAGCACAGAACTAATCCCTGTTCAGTTGTTTTTACTTATCATGTGCAGGTGGGCTAAATGACTCAAATGACTAACGATCCAACTTATAAAGTAGTTTATAACAAGCCAAATGGCAATCTGTTTGATCATATGCCAGAAAACCTCTTTTCGATATTGGCCGGTCCGCTTAAAGATTTACATGCTTCCCTGTTACTTTTAATTTATGACCAAAATCGCCGCACCATTTATACAATTCCCCGCGAAACCGTAATTGATCTTTTCTGTGAATACCTCGAATCATCCGGAAGTGAAGAGTTACTTTTCGCTCAATGGGAAGAAGAAGATAATGAAGAAATAGGGCAAACCGGTTATAGTATCCGGGACCGATCCGCTCAGATGCTGCGGAAATTTATTGATGCCAAGTGGGTGATCCAGGAACAAAACCCCGATTATACATTCAAAATATCTTTACCTGATTATTCATTGTTGCTGCTGGAAACCCTGGATAAAATTCGAACCGGTTACCGGATGGAATTTCGCGGACGAGTGCTCAGTGTTTACCAAAATTTGACCGGAGAAGATAGCATGAGTTACGTGGCTCTTCAGCAGGCCCAGGAATCAACTGACGAACTGATCAAGGGGCTAACCAGTCTCAACCATAGCATAAAAAAATATACTGAAAAACTGCTACAATATGATGACCCTCACAGGATTATTAGTCAAATTTTTGATGAATACCAAACCCAGATTTTGGGAGAACAGTATTACCGGCTGAAAACATCTGAAAATATATCAAAATACAGAACCGGTATTCTAAGCCGGGTCAAGGAATGGCAGGTTAACCGGGTGGAAATTGTTAACCAGTCCAGGAGGATGGTTGAAGAAAATCAGGCCCAATCCAATATTGAAGGCGAAAACAAGATCTACGGCTGGCTTGATAATATCGAGGAATCCTTTGCCGGTATGGATGAGATCTTATCAGAAATTGATCACCGCAACAAACAGTATGCCCGCTCGGCAGTTGAAAAACTTCGGTTTCAGCTTCAGCAGGGCAGAGGCGTAGAACAGCATCTGGTAACCCTGCTGCGCCATTTGTCCCGCGAAGCCAGGCAAAAGGGGGAAAGAAGCGAAGCTCCAGAAGAATTAAACTGCAGTATTAATATTTTTCCCCAACAAACAGTAGACGAATTAAGCGTAAAAATGCCTGCCCGAAACAAAAAATCACATAACCCTCAGCCCTTAAAACTTGTAGAGATAGATCAAAACATCAGAACCGGAAAATTGAAGCGTTTTCAAGAGAGGGTGCGAGAAGAAGTAACCGTAGATGATATCAACCGCTATGTGGACAACCTGCTCGAAGGAAAAGAAACCTTACCTTTAAGCGAAACCCCCCTCCAAACCAGGGATCAATGGGTCAAACTTATCTATATCCTGCTCTACAGCCGTTCCCGCCGGGCCCGCTACCAGCTTACCGGCACAAGAGGAAGCACGGTTTACCTGGATGAAGGAAAAATAGGACTGCCTGCATTGACCATTGTCAAATGGTCTGGTACGAGGGGATAGCTGTTATGGGCAATCTGGATAAATTATACTACCAATTGACGGACAAAGAAAAACAACATTTCAGCGAAACTTTAAACTTATTGCTGTCAAAAACCTACCTGGTTTACGAGCGTGAAGAAGATCGCCGTCATTACCGCTTTGTGGAAAAGAATTTTGAGTTGTTTACCCGCTACCTGGAGATGTCGCGATGGAGTTTGTATTTGCAAAAGCAACATGCTGTTATCCAGCTTTACAATATGGATGAACGTAATCGCCGAAGTTTCAACCTGCAAGAAACTATATTTTTAATTATTCTGCGCCTGCTCTACAATGAAAAAAGGCGTGACCTTCGTTTAACTCAGCAGGTGCTGGTTACCGGCCAGGAGATCCAGGAAAAATATATGGCCCTGCAGATCAGGAAGCGCCTGCCTTCCCGGGAAGATACCCAGTATATTTTGAAGCTGTTCAGCGCTTTCTCCCTGCTTGATTTAAAAAACGGGCACTGGCGGGATCCAGAGTCGGTTTATGTTCTCTATCCTTCTCTGCTGTTGGTTATAAACCCCGGTGATATGGAAACTCTTGCCGACTGGCTACGGGAGCAGGGAGAATTGGATAATGAGTTGGACCCCTTAACAGGGTTGGAACTGGAGGATAATAATGAGACACCTGACCAAAATTAAGCTGATAAACTGGCATTTTTTCGCTAACGAAACAATCCCGGTTGATGGCGACACTTTAATCACAGGTGATAACGGAGCCGGAAAGTCCACATTAATAGACGCTATCCAGGTAGTCATCATTGCTAATTTAAAAAAAGTGCGTTTCAATTCTTCGGCGATGGAGGATCGCACCACCAGGGATATTCGCTCTTATTTACGCGGCAAAACAGGAGTGGAAGGAAAAAGCAATTATTTGCGTAATGAGGATTTTTCCAGCTATATAGTTCTAGAAATTACCAGGACTACCACCGGTACTCCATATTTGATTGGTGTGGTTTTTGATTATTTCCATACCACCGGGGAAGAAGAACATGTTTTTTTCCGCATTGATGAAGAGCACCTTCACGACGACCTTTTTTTTAAAGGCCCCCAGGAGTTGCGCAACCGGGGAGAGTTTTTCAATTACCTCAAGGCCAGGGACGTAAAATTCCAACAGTACCGTAACGATCTTAACCGCTATATCTATGACCTGCGGCAGCTATTCGGAGGAGCAAAAGAATCATTTTTCTCTCTTTTCACCAAGGGTATATCCTTTTCTCCAATTACTGAACTGCGCAGTTTTGTCTATGACTACATCCTCGAGGAGCATCCCCTGGATGTGGAAAACATGCAGGAATACTTCGAGAAGTTCCGCCAGGTAGAGCAGATGATAGATGATACAAAAAACGAAATTGCTGCTTTAGAAAAACTTGAAGATAGCTATAGTGATATAGAAAAGTTGTATGAGACCCTGAAAATTAACGACTATATGGTAGCCAGGGGCGCTTATGAAGTCCAGTTGAGTAATATCGGGGAAATGAAACAGGAAAAGAATAGATTTCTCGACTGTAAAGAAGAAATTCAAAAGCAAATTATAGAAGCAAATTCCAACAAGGAACGAATTAAAGAAACTTTAACTGGTCTTGAAACCCTGATGCGGGAAAATGAAGCCAAGCAGAAAGAAGAAGAGCTTAACCGCCACCTGCAAATGCTTCGCGAAAAATTAGATGAGCTAATGTGTCTGGAAAAGAACCTGGTTCACCGCTTTATAGCCGAGGCAGAAGAACTAGAACATCTTTATGATATTCTCAGTGCCCTAAATGCACCCGTTGAAATAACCGGCGTTCTTTTGGAAGCAAAAGAGGCCTGGCAACAGTCTGTAGACTCCGGCAGGGCGGTGTTACCGCAAGATAATACAGTTTATGCCGGAGCCTGGGCTAAAGCCATGCATTGGCTCTTCCTTCAGAAGGATCTGTGGCAGAAAGAAAAAGACGATTTATCCCGAGAAGAAATCAGGCTTAAAAAAATGATCGACGATTTAGAAAACAACCGGGTGCTTGGCACAGAATCTCCTACCATGAAATTAAAAGGGGTCCTTGAAGAAAATCTTACCGACCCAGAAGGTGAAAAGCTTCCCGTTCACATTTTATGTGAGGCTATTGATATTGGAAATGAGCGCTGGCGAAATGCCATTGAGGGTTACCTGCACACTCAAAAATTTGACCTGCTGGTTCCTCCAGCCTATTTTAATGAAGCGCTTTCCCTTTATGAGAATCACAGGTACACCCTACACATCGAACGGGTGGGGCTGGTTAATACCGGCAAACTTATGCAAGAAAAACGCGGCCCCGATCAAAACAGCCTGGCCGAAGAGATAACCGCATCTGTTGATTATGTGGCAGCATATGTTAACCACCTCCTCGGGTCGGTTATTAAGTGCGATTCAGAGCGGGAACTAAGTAATTATCGGCGATCGATAACAGACAGCTGTATGCTTTATCAAAACCACACTGCCAGACAGATTCCCAGCAGCCGTTACGAAACCCCTTACATCGGTAAAGAGGCGATTCGGACCCAGCTTTTAAGAACCAGGCATCTCCTGGAAGAACTGAGCAGGCAGCGGTCAAAAATAGGAAAAAACCTGAACGTTTCTGCTCCAACCGATTCCTTTTCCACCGACAAGCGTGATCGTTACAACCACTGGAGTGAAGAAGCAGGCAAGCTGCTGGAAAAAAATGATCTGTCTGCTGCACTGGAAAAAACTCAAAAAGAGCTTCTTTCCCTGGATTTTAGCGAATACGAGAATTTTGAGAGGGATTATCATAAAAATAAGCTGGAAATGGACAGGTTAGATGAGCAGCTGCAGGATCTGAACAAAAGCCTGGGCGGTTTAGAAAGCAAAATTCAGAATATAAACGTGCAGCTTGAAAACTTAGCGGAGCAAGAACAAAATAGTCAGCAATTATTAATCCGGTTAGAGGAGCAGCTGGACAAAGAAATTTTGGAACAGTGCCGGCTCAAGTGGAAAAAAGAAGTGCAGGAGCGAAATCCAGAGGTGCTCTACCATAATTACAGCAGGAACCGGGACGGGATCAATACCAGGATCAACAACCAGAGAAATAAATTGATAAAAATGCGAACTGAATATGTTTATAGCTATAATTTCCCGGGCGATCCCGAAAGTCAGGATAACTGTGCTTTCAACCAGCGCTACCGGACTTTAATCGACAGCCACCTGCGGGATTATGAAAAGCAGGCCCGGGAAGCAAGAGAAAAAGCAGAACACAGTTTCCAGGAACACTTTATAGCGCGCCTGGGTGAATACATAAAGTTGGCCCGGGAAGAAATCAAGGAATTGAACCGGGCTTTGCAGGGGATGCGGTTTGGTAGTGAGGAATACCGTTTCAGCCTTGTGGCCAAAGCGGAAACCAAGCACTACTATGATATGGTAATGGATTCCGGGGTTTACGAAGGATCAATATTTAGGCCCACATTTTATGAGAAGTATGGCGATGCCATCAATGATCTTTTTAATGAAATCGCTAATCGGGACAGCGAGCTTAAAGAAACCATGTATGCGCTTACTGATTACCGCACCTACCTGGATTTTGACATTACAATCACCGATCAAATGGGTTATAAGAGCAATTTTTCAAAGGTGGCCAGGGACAAGTCCGGTGGAGAAACTCAAGTTCCTTTCTACGTTGCCATTCTGGCCTCATTTTACCAGGCTTATCAACTATATCGCAAAAGCGACACTCTGCGCCTGGTGGTTTTTGACGAGGCCTTTAACCGGATGGATGCTGACCGGATCGAAGAAGCAATCCGGTTTATGCAAAAGCTTGGCTTTCAGGCGATGATAGTGGCTCCAACCGGCCGGATCCAGTTAATAGTTCCTTACATGAATACCAACCTGGTAGTGATGAAAGATAACTTTACCAGCTTTATTGAAAAAGCGACTCGCAAGGAGTTGATTGAATCTGGGCAAAAAACAGAGATGCGAAAGGTTAAAGAAGGCTAATCAAATAGATAAGGACAGGGCTGCTACCCGGACAGTGTAGTATTATACCTGATTTTTCCCACCCGATATGACTTAATATTTCTATGCTTGCAAGTTTGCCGGGCACTATATATATGGAGCGGAGTTCAATAAATGGGCAAAATAGTACTTAGTAAACTCCAAAAAGAAATTTTGAATGATCTCGTGGACCGTTATGAAAAACGCCAGAGTTACGGTACTAACCAAAAAAGCAAACGAAGAACTATGATAAAAATTGCCAGCCATAATTTTCCTGGTTATTACCATGCCAGTGACAGCAGTTACCGGCTTTTGTTCAACTCGGAAGCGCAGCAGCTGGAACAAGAAGGTTTGGTTACTTTGCAGTGGGAAAGGTTTAATGAGAAAGAGTACTTGGAGCGCATATCTCTCAATGAAGACAATCTTAAGATTATTTACGAAATTCTTAAACGCAGATCAAAAAAAGAACTGTATCGATCAACCGCTCAAATCATGGAAAAATGGAGTGAGGGTGCGCCGCCCGAACTGAAGATTTTCTACAGTCGCCTACTTTCCGATCTGAATCAGCTAAAAAAATTACCCCCTCCGATCAAGCCGGAGCGCGAAGAGGAGTTAATCCAGCTTTTACAAGGGCTCCATGCCTGTTTTGAGATCAGGCAAAGCGAGATCCCCAAGCGCTTACTTAGTGTACGCTTATACGGTAACTCCAAGCGCTGGCAGGAACTGGAAAGATCTGTCGTCGAGATATTAAGATCCTACTGCTTAAGTGAAAATGAAGCAGCCGAAGATCATGTCGATATACTTGCTGAAAAAGGAATCGTTGATAATCCGACTCATATTAATCTTTCCGGGCCGCTAATTATTTCTACAAATAAAGGCCGGGTAGATCTGTCTGCGTTTTATCCTGATCTCGGTCTCCCGTCAGAAATGGCCAAAGAATTACTGGTGGATACATGTGAGGCCGAAGCAGTCATTACCGTCGAAAATAAGACTTCCTTTTATCAATATCTATACAATGCTCCTGCAAGCCATTTAGTCCTTTACCTCGGTGGGTACCATAACCCACCCCGCCGGGAACTGCTTCAAAAACTCTATAGTTATCTGCAAAACAATAATCCCCGGGCCGGTTTTTACCACTGGGGAGATCTGGATCTGGGCGGTATAACCATCTGGCATAACCTGGTAGAAAAAACGGGCATTTTCTTTCAGCCAATTTATATGGATGTAAAGACTTACCTTAACTACCTGGACCGAGGACAGCCCTTCGATGAAAAGTATGGCTATAAATTGGAGCAGTTACTGGCTAATCCCGCCCTGGAGATATTTCATCCCCTTATTAAAAAAATGCTGGAGCATAAACTACGCCTGGAGCAGGAAGCAGTCACATTGTTAGATAAAGAGATAGGGGCCGTTCCAAGGTGAATAGCATGACTCTTTTGGAAAAATTACTGTAGACACAAATATATGCCACGGCAAAGCAGGTATAGCTGGTATACGTATCCCCTTTTGGCTCCCAAAAATTAGAGCAAAGAATTCGAATCCTGTCTCCATGTCTACAGGCCAGACCTATCAGCAAAGCAGCTTAACTTTGCAGGAAATGTGCTTTGCCATTAACTGAAAATGCTTATCCAGGGTTAGCAATGTGGCCCCGGTAAAAATTGCATTTTGGTAAACTATGAGATCGGGAATACCAACCTTATTGATACCGTTTTGCAGATTAATTAGCTGATAATCTCTAACTTGTTCCCAGTTAATTTCTAACGGCAGTTTTTTCACCGTGCTGAGTATTTCTGCCAGATCACTTTCTTTTCTATGCCTGATTAGCGGCAGCAGCTCTGATAAAATCAATTCATTTGTGCAAATCGTATTAGCATCAATATCTTCATCAAGACTTCTCGTATATTCATCGCCCCGAAAATAAGCAATCCAAACTGAAGTATCTACCAGGATGCCGCTCATCTTTCTCTGATCAGATCCAGGTCTAGATCCAGGGACACTTTTCCATAATAGTTTTTCAGCCTTTTCACCTTTTCTTTAACTATTATATTTTCCAGGGCTGTTATTATTAGCTCCGTCTTAGTTTTGCAATTTGTAACTTCCATCGCTTCATTAACCAGATCTTCGGGTAAATCCAGTGTCGTCCGCATACGATCTCCTCCATTTATGCATATACTAACACTTATTTAATGCATAGTCAACGTGAAGTACAGATGGAAGCACCGAAGGAGAAGGAGTCAGAAGGGGTCAGGTCTTGAATTTTTAAAATTAAATGGTCAGAGCTCTTGCCAGTCTTGGTATTCCCCGGGCAATATCTTCCAAACTGGGCTGCGAGTAGCAGAGCCGCATCTGATTATTACCCCCTTCGCCGGCATAGAAAGCGGTCCCCGCCACATAAGCAACCCGGGCTTCCTCAATACAGTGAGACAAAAGTCGCCCTGTATCGACCGCAGGAGGGAGAGAAACCCAGGTGTAGAATCCTCCTTCCGGTTCGGTCCAGGTTGTTCCGGCGGGAAACTCACGGGCGAGCAAATCGAGTGTTAAGCGGGCTCTTTCCCCAAGCAGGTGGACTGTCTTGTTAATTTGCTTCTCAATCAAGCCTCTTTGACCGAATTCCAGGGCCAGCAGCTGCCCGAGGGAATTCGAACACTGGTCCATGGCCTGGCGCACCATAACAGCCCGCTCTATGACCTCGGGCGCAGCATGGATCCAGCCGATGCGGATTCCGGGAGAAAGAATTTTGGAGAAGGTGCCTAGATAGATGACACTGCCGCCAGTGTCCAGGGACTTAAGGGTCGGTACTTCTTCCCCGGCAAAACGGAGTTCGCCGTACGCGTTGTCCTCAATTATTAAGAACCCGTAGCGGTCGGCCAGATCCAGCAGTTCCTGCCGCCGCCGGTAAGACATTGTTTGGCCGGAAGGATTCTGGAAGGTGGGAACTGTGTACAGCAGCTTTGGCAAGGAATTCTTACGCCGGTGCTGCTCCAGTAATTCAGCCAGCCGGGCTGTGTCGAGCCCTTCGTCGTCGACGGGAACAGAATCAACCCTGATATCATAAGAGGCAAAGGTGCTCAGTGCTCCAAGGTAAGTGGGGGCTTCAACGATAATCCGGTCACTGCGGTTTAAAAACACCCGCCCAAGAATATCCAGCCCCTGGAGAGAACCGCTGGTCACCAGTATCTCGCCAGAATCTGCCGTCATTCCCAGCTGCAACTGGCGCTCGGCCAGGAAATCCCGCAGGGCAGAGAATCCAGGAGTAGGACTGTATCCGAGCACGGTAGACGGCGCTTCCACCATCAGCTGCCTGGTCACCTCTGCAGCTTCTTCGGGCAGAAACATGTCAGGGGCGGGGAAACCGCCGGCAAAAGAAATAATATCGGGACGCTCTGTCAGTTTAAACAGTTCAGCCAGGGCAGTACTTCCCGGTTGGCGTGCCAGGTCGGAGAAGTAATCTCGATGGTCCAATGGTTTACCTCCAGAGCAACTGTAAGCCAGATGAGCAAGTCCACCTGGGGATGCTTGAAACAAGTATAACAATCTTCTGGCAGGGCAGTCAACTAAACGCTACAGCCGCACTGCGCACGAAATGTTATAATAGGTTTTGAACGTAAAAATAGAAAGGATATTTCAGATATGGGCAAAACCCTGGTCCTGGCAGAAAAACCTTCGGTGGGTAAAGACTTAGCAAGGGTTTTAGGCTGCCAAAACAAACAAAACGGATCCTATGAAAATGAAAAATATATCGTAACCTGGGCCCTGGGGCATTTGGTGACTCTTGCCGATCCCGAAGCTTACGATGAAAAGTATAAAGCCTGGCGCTTAGAGGAACTGCCAATGCTGCCTAACCCTTTTAAGCTTAACGTAATCAAGGGATCGGGAAAGCAGTTTGGCCTGGTTAAAAAGTTAATGCACAGCGGGGCGGTAAAGGAGATAGTGATCGCTACAGATGCGGGTCGCGAAGGCGAGCTGGTAGCCAGGTGGATTATTGAAAAAGCAGGAGTGAAAAAACCCTTAAAGCGGCTGTGGATTTCTTCTGTGACAGATAAAGCAATTAAGGAGGGCTTTTCCAGGTTAAGAGATGGCAAAGATTATGAAAACCTTTACGCCTCTGCCGAGGCCCGGTCCGAGGCAGACTGGGTCGTGGGCATTAAT
>SL_3KL_010_SEDDRAFT_10005837_pt1 | contig 11024 bp, 20 predicted proteins | sample SodLakKL_010_SED_2_FD_10381 | JGI IMG/M metagenome (IMG submission 10381)
GAATTAAGGTGCAGATCAGCGGCAGGCTCGGCGGCGCAGAGATGGCAAGGTCGGAAATGTACAAGGAGGGACGTACACCCCTGCATACCCTTAGGGCCAATATTGATTATGCACTCAGCGAGGCCCTGACCAAGGTGGGAATGATCGGCGTAAAGGTATGGATATGCAACGGAGAAGTTTACGGAAAACGCGACCTGTCGCCTAACCTGGGTGCAGGCGGACCTGCAACCGGAGATAAGCCGAAGGACAGGGGAGGATTTAAAAGAAGGAAAAAATAGTTTATTAATATACAATAAGATATTGTACCAATGTTACAGCCAAAGAAAACGAAATACAGACGGCAGCAGAAAGGCAAGATGAAGGGCAACGCACAGCGCGGCAACCAGTTGGCATTCGGCTCGTTCGGCATAAAGGCCCTTCAGGAATCCTGGATCACGAGCCGTCAGATCGAAGCTGCCAGGCAGGCGGTTACCCGTCATATGAAAAGGGAGGGGCAGATCTGGATAAGGATATTTCCGGATAAACCTATAACCAAAAAACCCGCAGAGGTCCGTATGGGTAAGGGTAAAGGTGCTCCCGAAGCTTTCGTTGCACCGGTTACTCCCGGCAGAATAATCATAGAGGCGGAAGGTGTGCCTATTGAAGTCGCCAGGGAGGCTCTCAGGCTTGCAGCCCAGAAGCTGCCTATTACCACGAAATTCGTTGTACGGCGTGATTTTGAGCACAAACCCAATTGATCTAAAGAATAATACAATATGAAGATTAAAGAGATAAAGGAGTTATCCACCAGCGAAATAGAGGAGCGGATCGATACTGAGAAGAGCCTCCTGCTCAAGCTCAGGATGAACCATACGGTATCGCCGCTTGACAATCCTCTTAAAATACCGGCTACCAGAAGGAATATTGCCAGGTTGAAGACTGAATTGCATCAACGTATGTTAACAGAGAAACAGAAAAGTTAGTTATACCAATGGAAAGGAAACTTAGAAAAGAACGGGTCGGTGTTGTTATAAGCAACAAAATGGAGAAGTCCATATTAGTTACCGTTAACCGCAGGGTTAAGCATCCGATTTACGGAAAGTTTTTAAAGAAATCGACCAAGCTGATGGCTCATGATGAGCAGAACAGCTGTAATATTGGTGATACTGTCAAGATAATGGAAACGAGGCCTTTGAGCAAGGATAAATGCTGGAGGCTGGTAGAAATAATAGAAAGAGCTAAATAACGATGATACAACAAGAGAGCAGATTAGGCGTAGCTGACAACTCAGGGGCCAAGGAGGTCCTTTGCATCAGGGTGCTTGGCGGAAGCGGAAAGAAATATGCAAGAGTAGGCGATAAGATAGTTGTTACTGTAAAAAGCGCCATTCCCTCAGGTGAAATCAAGAAGGGAACAGTAACCAAGGCCGTGGTTGTCCGCACCAAGAACGAAATACGCAGAAACGACGGATCCTATATCCGGTTCGATGACAACGCGGTAGTTCTTCTTAACAACGTTGGTGAAATAAGGGGTACCCGTATATTCGGCCCCGTCCCGCGCGAGCTTCGTGAGAAATATATGAAGATAGTCTCGCTTGCGCCGGAAGTATTATAGTAAAACATTAAATAACAGTCTGATGGGCAGAAAATTCCATATAAAGAAAGGTGATACGGTTTACGTTAACTCTGGTGAATCCAGGGGACAACAGGGAAGGGTTCTCAATGTGATTACAAAAGACGGGAAGGCCATTGTTGAAGGTGTTAACATGGTGGCCCGGCACACGAAACCCAATGCAAAGCACACACAGGGAGGAATAATCAGGAAGGAAGCACCTGTCAATATTACCAACCTGATGCTGGTAGACCCTTCAACGGGCAATCCCACAAAAGTGGGCCGTCGGGTCAATGATGAAAACAAATTGGTACGTTATTCTAAAAAAACGGGGGAGGAAATCAAGTAATGGACTACAAGCCTTCACTTAAAGACAAATATTTCAATGAGATTGTGCCTGCACTCAAAAAGGAGTTCAAATACAAGACTGTCATGCAGGTGCCCAAATTGCAAAAGATCGTAATAAACCAGGGCGTCGGAGCTGCGGTAGCGGACAAGAAGCTGATCGAAACGGCACAGGCTGAACTTACTGCTATAGCTGGTCAGAAAGCTGTGCAGACGGTCTCTAGGAAAGATATTTCAAACTTCAAGCTCAGGCGCGATATGCCGATCGGGGTGCGTGTTACGCTCCGCAGTGAGAAGATGTATGAGTTCCTGGAAAGACTTATAGCCGCTGCCTTGCCAAGGATCAGGGATTTCAGGGGAGTTAGCGGTAAGCTCGACGGACGCGGCAACTATACTCTGGGCATCGCCGAGCAAATTATTTTTCCGGAAATAGATATTGACAAGATCAATAAAATACTGGGAATGGAGATCACCTTTGTGACCACTGCCGCCACAGATGAAGAGGGGTATGCGTTACTCAGGGAGTTTGGGATACCATTCAAGAACGTAAAAAAGAATTAGAAAATGGCAAAAGAGTCAATGAAAGCGCGTGAAAAGCGCCGGCAAAAACTTGTGGACCGTTACGCAGAGAAGCGGGCCCAGCTTAAAGCAGAGGGTGATTATGTCGGATTGAGCCGCCTGCCACGTAACAGCAACCCTATTCGTCTTCATAACCGGTGCAAGCTTACAGGAAGGCCCAAAGGTTATATAAGGCAGTTCGGTGTAAGCAGGATAACTTTCAGGGAGATGGCATCCAAGGGTCTGATCCCCGGTATAAGAAAAGCTAGTTGGTAATTAATTATTAAAATAATAACAGAGATGACAGATCCGATAGCAGATTATCTTACGCGGCTGAGAAATGCCATCATGGCAAAGCATAAGATCGTTGAGATTCCTGCTTCCAATGTAAAAAAGGATATAACCAAAATTCTTCATGAGAAGGGTTATATTCTCAACTATAAGTTCCAGGATGACGGGGTACAGGGGATCATTAAGATTGCCCTGAAGTATCACCCCGGGACAAAGCAGCCGGCCATTAAATCGCTTCGCCGTGTCAGCCGGCCCGGTCTCAGGCAGTATAAAGGCAAGGATGACCTTCCGAGAGTGCTTAACGGACTTGGTGTTGCTATAATGTCGACATCCCAGGGGGTTATGACCGATAAGGAAGCCCGCAAGATGAGTATCGGCGGTGAAGTAATGTGTTACGTTTATTAACTGGAGGATTATAAATGTCAAGAATAGGAAATTTACCGGTAGAGATACCCGAGAAAGTAACCGTATCAGTCGACAAGGATAATCTTGTAACCGTAAAAGGACCGCTGGGCGAGCTGAATGAAAAGCTTGACAGCCGGATAACCGTAAAGGTAGAGGAAAACCAGGTGGTATTCTCGCGGTCGTCGGAAGACAACCAGTCAAAGTCGATGCACGGTTTGTATCGGGCCCTTGTGTATAATATGGTTGAAGGGGTATCAAAGGGTTATGAGATCAAACAGGAACTTGTTGGCGTCGGTTACAGGGCTGAAGCTAAAGGTCAGGTGCTGGAGCTCAGTCTCGGGTATTCACATGATATATTTTTTGAAATTCCACCTGAGATAGCGGTTGAGGCCAAAACTGAGAGGCGCAGCAACCCGGTCATTACCCTGAAGGGAATAGATAAGCAGCTTATAGGCCAGGTTGCAGCCAAAATAAGGTCATTCCGCAAACCTGAACCCTACAAGGGCAAGGGAGTGAAGTTCGTGGGAGAGCATATAAGGAAGAAGGCCGGCAAATCTGCAAGTGTTTAATTTTTTCAAAACAGGTAATAAATCATGGCTTTAACTAAGCTTAAGAGAAGAAAGCGGATAAAGATGAGGATCCGCAGACATGTGTCAGGGACCCAGGAGCGGCCCAGGATGTCGGTTTTCCGCAGCAACAGGGGTATTTATGTTCAGCTGATTGACGATCTCAACGGGAGAACACTGGTTGCCGCAACCTCAAAAGAAGAGATCGGTGAGGATCCCAAAAAGGTCACCAAAACCCAACAGGCAAAACATGTTGGTAAACTCATTGCCGAAAAATCTCTTGAAAAAGGTATTTCGACAGTGGTATTTGACAGAAACGGCTATTTGTATCATGGCAGGGTAAAGGCTTTGGCTGATGCCGCCAGGGAAGCAGGATTAAAATTTTAATTATGTCAACAACAATAAGAAAAGTAAAAACCAGTGATCTGGAGCTGAAAGACAGGGTCGTAAGTATTCAGCGTGTGACCAAGGTAACAAAGGGAGGCCGCACATTCAGTTTTTCCGCCATAGTGGTGGTTGGGAATGAAGATGGAATAGTGGGATACGGTCTTGGTAAGGCCAATGAGGTAACAACTGCAATTGCAAAGGGTATTGAAGATGCCAAGAAGAACCTGGTAAGAGTGCCGATACACAAAGGCACAATACCTCACGAGCAGGCGGCCAAATACGGCGGTGCCAGGGTTTTTATGAAGCCAGCCTCACACGGAACCGGTGTAGTTGCCGGAGGTGCGATGCGTGCAGTGCTTGAAAGTGTCGGAGTGACCGACGTGCTTGCCAAGTCAAAGGGGTCTTCCAATCCCCACAACCTTGTCAAGGCCACCTTTGAAGCGCTTATGGAGTTGCGTGACGCGCATACGGTTTCTGAACTCAGGGGGATACCATTGGAAAAGGTTTTTAACGGTTAGAAATTAATATATCATGGCAAAGATTCGGATTACACAGGTAAAGAGCAGGATCGGCAGTAACCAGAGTCAGAAAAGGACCCTGGCGGCTTTGGGCCTGAAAAGGATAAGCAGCAGCGTCGAAGCTGAATCGACACCCCAGGTACTGGGCATGGTTGAGAAGGTGCGTCATCTGCTTAAGGTCGAAAAGATAAAATAATTTAATCATTGTTTCAGATATGGATTTGAGTAATTTAAAACCGGCAAAAGGTTCGGTAAAACGCAATAAAAGGCTTGGACGGGGCGAGGGTTCCGGCAGAGGAGATACTGCTACAAAAGGCCATAAGGGTCAGAAATCCCGCTCCGGATACAGCAGGCAGGCAGGATTCGAGGGAGGGCAGATGCCGCTTCAGAGGAGGGTCCCCAAATTCGGGTTCAAGAATATAAACCGCAAGTCCTACAAAGGGATAAATCTTGGTGTATTACAGGGACTGGCAGATAAGACCGGGGCAACATCAATAGATGTCCAGACACTGGTCAGTGCCGGATTTGTTTCGCGCAACGACATGGTAAAGATACTTGGGAACGGCACCCTGGATGCTAAATTGGAAGTGAAAGCCCACGCGTTTTCCAAGTCGGCCCAGGAAGCAATTGAGAAATCAGGTGGTACTGCGGTAAAAATTTAACCTCTATGAAGAAATTCATTGAAACCATAAAGAACATTTTCAAGATTGAGGATCTGCGCTCAAGAATTCTTTATACTCTTGGGATACTGCTTATATATCGCCTCGGTTCGTTTGTTGTTCTTCCGGGGATAGATCCTTCAGAACTGGCTGCACTGAAGATGCAGACCGCTGATGGAATACTCGGGCTTCTGGACATGTTCTCGGGAGGAGCCTTTGCGAATGCTTCAATATTTGCACTTGGTATCATGCCGTATATATCGGCATCGATCGTAGTACAGCTTCTCGGTATAGCAATTCCTTATTTTCAGCGACTGCAGCGCGAAGGCGAGAGCGGCCGCAGGAAGATCAACCAGATAACAAGATATCTTACCGTTCTCATCCTTATTTTCCAGGGCCCGGCCTACCTTACAAACCTGAGGGGACAGGTTCCGCAGGCTTTTGTAATGGAAGGAGCCATGTTCTGGGCATTCCTGGTAATAATTTTGATAGCGGGCACCATGTTCGTTATGTGGCTTGGTGAGCGTATTACCGACAAGGGAATTGGAAACGGGATCTCGCTTATTATAATGGTAGGGATCATTGCAAGGCTTCCGTTTGCACTTGCTGCCGAATTCCTTTCAAAGCTCGAGCAGCAGGTAGGCGGAGGGCTCATTATGTTTATTGTAGAGATGGTCGTGTTGTTCTTTGTCTTCATGGGTACCATATTGCTGGTACAGGGTACAAGGAGAATACCTGTTCAGTATGCGAAACGTATAGTTGGAAATAAACAGTATGGTGGTGTGCGGCAATATATACCCCTTAAGGTGAATTCAGCGGGTGTCATGCCAATAATTTTCGCCCAGGCACTTATGTTCATCCCCTTAACCTTGTCAAGTTTTGCACCGACCGAGACGATGACCGGTTTTGCAGCGGCTTTCAGCAATTTTACCGGGTTTTGGTATAATTTTACTTTTGCGGTTCTTATTATATTGTTTACATATTTTTATACGGCCGTTACAATTAATCCCTCGCAGATGGCTGAGGACATGAAACGTAACGGAGGCTTTATACCCGGTGTCAAGCCCGGGAAGAAAACTGTGGAGTTCCTTGATACCATAATGTCAAGGATCACACTGCCCGGCTCCATGTTTCTGGCACTTGTTGCAATTATGCCCGCATTTGCCATGCTGGCCGGTGTTAACTCACAGTGGGCACAGTTTTATGGTGGCACCTCACTGCTTATTATGGTTGGAGTTGTACTTGATACCCTTCAGCAGATTGAAAGTCACCTGCTGATGAGGCATTATGACGGCCTGATGAAAACAGGCAGAATAAAGGGAAGAAGCGGCGGAGGCGGCATCTGACCTGATAATACAAGTTCTTTGATGTTAAATGACAAGACAAGGGAAGCGATAGAGATCATGCGGGAGTGCAACCTCCTTGTGTCACGAACACTTGCTGAGGTTGCGGCAATTCTGGAACCTGGAGTGACCACCCTTGAACTTGACCGTATAGCAGAACAATTTATCACTGATAGCGGTGCAGAACCCGGGTTCAAGGGATACAACGGGTTTCCTAAAACTCTCTGCACATCGGTCAATTCACAGGTCGTACATGGAATTCCATCGGATTATGTTCTGAAAGAGAATGATATTGTTTCTATCGACTGCGGTGTAAGGATGAAAGGATATTACGGCGATACCGCCTATACCTTTGCAGTTGGGGAGATTGACAGCCGGGTAGCCGAATTGTTGCGTGTAACCTATGAATCCCTTTACAGGGGAATAGAACAGGCGGTTTCCGGCAAAAGGCTGGGCGATATAGGGTTTGCAGTACAGCAGCATGCCGAAGCTGCCGGGTTTTCCGTGGTGAGGGAGATGGTTGGTCATGGTATTGGTGAAAAACTGCATGAAGATCCTGAAGTGCCCAATTACGGGAAAAGGGGGCGCGGATCCCTTCTCAGGGAGGGAATGGTGATATGCATAGAGCCGATGATCAATCTTGGCGGGAGAAGCATAGTGCAGGAGGCTGACGGATGGACCATACGCACGCGGGACAACAAACCGTCAGCACATTACGAGCTTCCGGTTGTTGTGAGCAAAGACTCTGCTGATATCTTGTCTACATTCGAGTATATAGAAGAAGTTTTATTAACCAAAAACAACGGGTTACCATGGCAAAACAGAAAGCCATAGAACAGGACGGCACCATTATTGAGGCCTTATCAAATGCGATGTTTAAGGTTGAGCTTGAGAACGGTCACACAATAATTGCACATATTTCCGGGAAGATGAGGATGCATTATATAAAAATCCTTCCCGGTGACAAGGTCAAGGTTGAAATGTCACCCTATGATCTTACAAAAGGAAGAATTTGTTACAGGTATAAATAATATAAAAACAATCTGTTATGAAAGTCAGAGCTTCAGTCAAGAAGAGAAGTGCGGAATGTAAGATAGTCCGCCGAAAAGGACGACTTTATGTTATCAACAAGAAGAATCCCAAATTCAAGCAAAGACAGGGATAGATCTGCGTTATCTCCGACCTGTTTATTGGGCCGGGGAAAGTGCGGGGTATGTTACAATGTTATACCAATGCAATAAATTTTAAATAATAAATAAACTATGGCAAGAATTGTCGGTGTAGATTTACCAAAAAACAAAAGGGGTGAGGTTGGGCTGACCTATATATACGGAATAGGCCACAGCACCGCCCGGCAAATCCTGGATGAGGCCGGTATTGACAGGAACATCAAGGTAAAGGACTGGGATGACAGTCAGCTTGCAGGCATCAGGAACATCATCAACGAGAAACTTAAGGTAGAGGGAGAACTGCGCTCCTCAGTTCAGATGAATATAAAGCGTTTGATGGACATCGGGTGCTACAGGGGTATACGTCACCGTATCGGGTTGCCGGTGCGGGGACAAAGCACCAAGAACAATGCAAGAACCCGTAAGGGCAGAAAGAAAACCGTTGCCAACAAGAAGATGGCTACCAAATAAACAGTTAAGTAAATATGGCAAAGAAAACAGGTACATCAAGAAAGAGAGTCGTCAAAGTTGAGCCCGTGGGTCAGGCTCACATACATGCTTCATTCAACAATATCATTGTTACCCTTACAAATAACAACGGTCAGGTAATATCCTGGTCATCTGCCGGTAAGAACGGATTCAGGGGCTCAAAGAAGAATACTCCTTATGCCGCACAGGTTTCTGCAGCTGATTGTGCCAAGAAAGCGTATGACCTTGGCCTGCGCAAGGTAAAGGCTTTTGTCAAGGGACCGGGTTCGGGCCGCGAATCTGCCATAAGGACAATACACACGTCGGGGATTGAGGTTACCGAGATAGTTGACGTAACCCCGATGCCTCACAACGGTTGTCGTCCGCCCAAGCGCAGGCGTGTATAATTGGAATTGATTGAGAAAATAAAATAATCTGTTAAAAGAAATGGCAAGATATACAGGACCAAGAACCAAAATCGCAAGAAAGTTCGGAGAACCGATATTTGGAGCTGACAAAGTACTGGAAAAGAAAAACTATCCGCCTGGAATGCACGGGAATATGCGGAGACGTAAAAAGACTTCCGAGTATGGGGTGCAGCTGCAGGAGAAGCAGAAGGCCAAGTATACATATGGTGTGCTGGAACGTCAGTTCAGCAATCTTTTCAAGAAAGCCTCCCGTGCAAAGGGCATTACCGGGGAGGTTTTGCTGCAGCTTCTTGAATCAAGGCTGGATAACGTGGTATTCAGAATGGGGATAGCCCCTACAAGGGCGGCTGCCCGCCAGCTTGTTTCTCACAGGCATATCACGGTTAACGGCAAGGTTGTAAATATTCCCTCATATATTGTAAAAGGCGGTGATTACGTTGGGGTAAGGGAGAAATCGAAATCTCTTGAGGCCATAACCGAATCACTCAACGGAAGAAAACGCAATGCATATTCCTGGATTGAATGGGATGCTGATCAGATGAGAGGCAGGTTTTTGAATATGCCTGAAAGGGAAGATATTCCTGAAAATATAAAAGAACAATTGATTGTAGAATTGTACTCAAAATAAAATTGTAATGGCAGTATTAGCATTTCAGAAACCGGAACAAGTCATAATGGTCGAATCGACCGATACTATCGGGAAATTCGAATTTCGTCCTCTCGAACCTGGATATGGAATTACCATCGGGAATGCGCTTAGAAGAGTGTTGCTATCATCACTTGAAGGGTATGCGATCACTTCGATTAAAATTGCGGGTGTTGATCACGAATTCTCCACCATTACAGGTGTTCTGGAAGATGTGACCGAGATAATCCTGAACCTTAAGCAGGTAAGATTCAAAAAGCAGATTGAAGATAGCGAGGGAGAAAAAATCTCTGTTTCAGTCAACGGGCAGAAGGAGCTCAAAGCAGGAGACCTTTCAAAGTTCCTGAGTGGCTTTATTGTACTGAACCCTGAGCAGGTAATTTGCAGGATGGAACCTGAAACAAAGCTTCAGATTGAATTAAATATTTCCAAAGGACGCGGTTATGTCCCTTCGGAGGAAAATAAGCCTGCAGAGACCGAATTCGGGCTGGTCGCAACGGATTCCATTTTTACACCCATAAAGAATGTTAAGTATTCGGTTGAGAACTACAGGGTAGAGCAGAAGACTGACTATGAGAAGCTGATATTTGAGATACAGACCGATGGTTCAATCCATCCCAAGGAAGCCCTTAAGGAGTCTGCCAAAATTCTGATTTACCACCTGATGCTGTTCTCAGACGAGAAGATCACCCTGGAAACAGATGAGAAGTTCGCCAATGAGGAGTTTGATGAGGAAGTGCTTCACATGAGACAGTTGCTGAAATCCAGGCTGGTTGATCTTGACCTGTCGGTACGGGCCCTTAATTGCCTGAAGGCCGCCGAAGTTGAGACACTGGGTGACCTGGTCAAGTTCAATAAGAACGATCTTTTGAAATTCCGGAACTTCGGAAAGAAGTCCCTTACAGAGCTTGATGAGCTTCTGGAATCGATGAACCTGAATTTCGGCATGGATATTTCAAAGTATAAATTAGACAAGGATTAATAAAAATGAGACACAGAAAGAAGTTAAATCATTTGGGGAGGACCAGTTCTCACAGGAAAGCCATGCTGGCCAATATGGCTTCTTCACTAATTCTTCACAAAAGGATTACAACAACCGTTGCAAAAGCAAAGGCATTAAGGATATATGTGGAACCGCTTATTACAAGATCAAAAGAGGACTCCACTCACTCAAGACGGGTGGTTTTCAGCTATCTGAAGGACAAATATGCTGTTTCAGAGCTATTCCGTGAAGTGTCTCCAAGAGTGGCTGAACGGCCGGGCGGTTATACAAGGATACTGCGTACGGGTAACAGGTTGGGCGATAATGCAGATATGTGCATCATCGAGCTTGTAGATTATAACGAGAATATGCTCGAAGCACAAAAGGAGAAGAAAGCCGCCGGCAAAAGGAGCAGAAGAGGACGCAGGGGCAAGGGTGCAGGAGCCGGCGAGACCCCGGCTACCGGACAGGTAAAGGGAACTCCCGAAAAAGCACCTTCCGCCGAAGAGCAAAAGCAGGAAGAGACTGCCGTTGCAGAAGCGGCTAAGGAAGAAGCTCCTGCCGCCGAAGAGAAGAAAGAGGAGCCTGCCGCCGAAGAGGAGGTGAAAGAGGAACCTGCCGCCGAAGAGGTGAAAGAGGAACCTGCCGCCGAAGAGGAGGTGAAAGAGG
>SL_3KL_010_SEDDRAFT_10005838_pt1 | contig 11024 bp, 9 predicted proteins | sample SodLakKL_010_SED_2_FD_10381 | JGI IMG/M metagenome (IMG submission 10381)
AAACATAAGGAAAATATTGCAACACCCAAAGTTAAGAAACACCCCTTGATTTACAGCTAGTTAATAGGGTGTTGCAAAAAAGTGCGGAAAACAGGAGCCTTATAAACCGGGTCTTTTAATTTAAAAGGGGAGTGCCTGCATTAATTCTTTGCAAGGGGTTCACTTTCTTCTTTTTCTTCTCGGAAATCAAAATTGATGGTGTGGAGCGCGGCATCAACCTGCCGCAGATAATCCCTTTTGTCGTATTTGGGTGCAAACACCCATCCATCTAAAATAAACAGCCGATTGGTGTTTTCGTCTACCATGGTATAATTTACAAACGGGCCGCCCATAAAATCGCCCTGCACTCTCCACAAACCGCGGGCCTGTATGGCATAGCGGCCGTTAAAGTCAACCTCCCTGAATTCGGGAGCTAACTCCGGATACGTGGTCATGAAGCTTCCCGGAAGGGCTCCCGGCACATGGGCCCGGGTAATGGAATCCCTTCTTGCCCAGATCACATCCGGATCAAAATCCTTTTCCGGATCGGTATAATCCAGGGTGGTGATCAGGATGCCCTGGTCAAAGTCTTCCCGGGTGGCGGACTTCCTGAGGTAAAGGAAATTCTCTTCTTCATAAACCACCAGGTAACCTTCAGGAACGTGCATGTCCACATCAAACAGCTGGCGCACCTTATTTCTTGCATCAAAATTGGACATCCTCCGGTAGGCATTGATTAGCCTTCTTCTTTCTGTGGCCAGATAAAGGTCGTAAAAAGCCTGGGTGTTGTTTTCCATCACCTCTTCAAAAACAGCTAAGCTGGGAGCATTTACCGTGATCACTTTCTGGGGTTGCGACCACACATCTCTTCGTATCTCAATGGAATACCTTTCATGCTCGGAACCAATGTTTACCCGGAAAATGTGGCGGTGGGTTTCGTAAAGGCTGCCAAAGTTATCGGGCCGGATATATACAATGTCAAACATTGGTTCGGCCTGTGGCAGCATGGGGGTGTATGCGTTGAAAACCTCACGTACAGCTTCCCCGGCATAACCCTCCCAGGAGGTTTTATCCATTATTACCAGCAACTCTCCGGAGCGGCCGCTTGCCGAGGGTTTTGCAGGGCGCTCTATCGGTCCGCATGATGAAAAAACCAGTAACAAAGTAATAAAAAAAGGAAACACGCCCTTTCTCAGGCTTGGTTTGTTAGCCCGGAAAACGGTGAAAGCGATATTTTGGAAATGGTTGATGGAAATTCTTGTTTTTTCTTTCATGATGATATGAATTTCATGATGTTTTATCAAAACTTTCACAAATAATGGGCCACAATCTTAAAAACAATAAAAACACCGCGGCTTGTTGTTTAGTCAGCTTCTACGGCAATTTTTAGCTGCTGTCCGGGCAAAAGGATGGTTCTTGCCGTAAGGTTGTTAAGGTTTTGGATTTCATCAATGGTCACTCCCTCATACTTATTGGCAATATCCCAGATGGTATCGCCCTGCTCAACGATGTGATAAAGATATTTCGGGGGAGTATCCTGTGTGTCGCCCCTGGTAAGGGAAGGGGGCTCGGGTTCTGCCTCCTTTTTGGCCCGGGCGGTTTCGGGGGGTCTGATAATGAGTTGCTGACCGGGATGGATCGTGGAACCTCTCAGGTTGTTCCACGCCATGATGTTGTTAACCGAAATGCGGTAACGGCTGGCAATGATTCCGAGGCTTTCTCCGCTTCGTACAACGTGCATGTTGGGTCCGGCGGCCGAAGGAGTGGGTGGCGGGGCCGGTGCCCTGACAATCAGGCGCTGACCCGGGCGGATCAGGGTGCCTCTCAGGTTGTTCAGACGTTGGATTTCCCGGACCGAAGTACCGTATCGCCTGGCGATGCTCCCCAGCACATCGCCCCTTTGTACCAAATGAACGGTGGTTTCGGCCAGCTGTGCGGCCAGTTCCTCCTGCCGGATTTCTTCAGGGGTGCGGTAATTGTAAATCTCTTCCTCGTTGGCCAAAAACTTGCCTGCATATTCTTTGGGCAGTCTTAGCACGTAAGGGTTGTTTTTATTGTAGGGGATGATGTTGCGACGAAAGGAAGGGTTGAGAAAACGCAGATGATCCAGGGGGATATCCAATAGCTTGCTTACATTGCGCAATCCCAGTTCCTGTCGCACGTGAATGGTATCCACATCATAATGGGTATAAAGCGGGGGGACGGGATAAAGGTTGTGGTCTTCGGCATGTTCCATCACATAGGTCACAGCAATAAATGCTGGCACGTAATTTTGGGTTTCCCTGGGAAGGAAATGGCGGATGCGCCAGAAATCCTTTACACCGCCGGCACGGCGGATGGCGCGGTTTACATTGCCGGGGCCGGCATTATATGCAGAAAGCACCAGCCACCAATCACCGTATATGTGGTAAAGGTCTCTTAAATGCTCGCTGGCGGCAATCGTTGAGCGGTGCACATCGCTGCGGTGATCCACATAGCTGTTTACTTCCAGGCCATACATTCTCCCGGTATGATACATGAACTGCCAGATGCCTGTTGCTCCCATGCGTGAACGGGCCGAAGGGTTCAGGGCAGACTCGATCACGGCCAGATATTTCATTTTCAGGGGAACATCGTGCAGGTCGAGCTGTTCCTCAAAATAAGGGAAGTACAGTTCGGCAAGCCCCAGCATGCGTTCGGTAAGGTCTCTGCGGCGGGAAGCATACAGATCGATAAAGGCCTTTACACTGGCATTGTAAACCATGTCAAAAGGCGTGTAGGCATTGATTCGTTCCAGGCGCTCCTGATATACCGAATCGGAATAGGACGGAACAAAACCCGGGGGGAAGTCAGGGTTGCGCCTTTGTGTGGTATCTCTGCGGGATTCCAGGTTTTGAAATATGCTTAGCCCGGCAAGGCTGTCAAGCATGACCACAATGGGGTCGTCGGGTGAGATGGTAAAGCCTTCGGTGGGATCTTCTTTTTCAGGATCACTTTCCGAAGCCTGGAGGTTAAACGGTTGAAATTGAAATATCATGCCCGTTAAAAGGGCTGCTGCAAAAAATAATTGTCTGGTCATAAGTAATTTAATGAATGATCCTGATTAAACGCCCGGGGTGTTAAATGCCCCTCCAACAAGGGGAAGGACAGGCTCCCAATCAAACAACTATGCAAGGTGAAAAAAATTGCACAGTTGTACAACAAAAAAACACGGATTTTTCCGGGTAATAACTCCTGTCAGGAAAAGAATCAAATGCCCGGGCTGAAAAGGAATTTTGCTTATTCCTTTTTGTCCCCGCCCTGGTCTTCTTCCTTGTTCTCTTTGGAGTCACCTTTCTGGGCGTCTTTAAATTCCCGCATCCCTTTGCCCAATCCGCGCATAAGCTCAGGAATCTTCCTTCCGCCAAAAAGTAAAAGCACCACCAGCAGGATAATAATGATTTCCGTCGGGCCGGGTGAAAATAAAAGGATATGGTTCATGATCTTTTTGTTTTTAATTGGAATACAAACCTACTTGAATTTTTCTGAATTGCCACCAATGCTGGGTAAAATATCCCCTGGTTTTTTTGCTTTGCAAAACAGGCAAATCTTAACCATTTATATTATACGCAAAACAGGAATTTTAGTTTTGCCTGGCGATCCACTGGGCAGGATCAAGTTTTTCATTGCCTTTCCAGATTTCCAGGTGAAGGTTGGTTTTTGCTTCCCTGGATTCGGTGGCAATGATGCCTACTTCCTGGCGGGTAGTTACCCGCTGACCGTTTCGCACCGAAACCTCTTTAAGGTTGGAGTAAACGCTGAGATATTCTCCATGGCGGATGATCACGGCATAATAGGCCCCGGGAATGGTGACCACCCTGGAGACTACGCCCTCGAATATGGCCCTGGCCCTGGCGCCTTCTGAGGTGGTGATGTCGATGCCGTTGTTGGAGATTTTAATGCCCGGCAGCACCGGGTGGGGCTGCTCCCCGAAGCGGCCGGTGATCACCCCTCTTTCCAGGGGCCAGGGCAGCTTCCCCTTGTTTTCGGCAAAATTGTCCGAAATGAGCTGCTCTTCCGGGGTAAGGGTAAACATGTCGGGGGCAGGTTTGCCTTCGCGCCTGGCCTGTTCCTGTGCCCGCCGGCGTTCTTCAGCAATCACTTCCTCAATGGCCTTTTGCAGTTCCCGGGCAGCTTTCTCCTGTTCACGCAGCTGGCTCATCAACTCCCTTTCTTTTTGTTTTAATTGGTTGACAGTTCGATCCTGCCGGGCTTTCTCGCCGGAAAGGTTTTCAATTTCCCTCCTCTGGCGAGCCAGCAGTTGCTGCTGTTCTGCTTTTTCCCGTTCCAGGGTAGCCACCTGCTCGTCCAGCTTTTCCCGGGTTTCCATGATCTTTTCGGCCTGCATTTGCCGATGCCGTGCATATTGCTGGAGATAGCGCATACGCAGGTAAGCCTGGTTAAAATCCCGGGAGGAAAAAATAAACATCAGCCGCTGGTAGCTGTCACGGTTGCGGTATGCGTGCCGCACCATACTGGCATAAGCCTCTCTGAGTTCCTCCAGCTCAGCGGTAAGAGTTTCAATGGACTGGTTGTGGCTGGCAATGCGGCGGTTCAGCAGGCTGATTTCATTGTTGATGTTACGGATCAGGCTTTCCCGCCGGCTGATCTGGTTGTTGAGCATCAGCAACTGATTCATTCCCACCTCTGCCGTTTTCTGGGTTTCCTGGATCATGCGGCTGATCATCTGAATCTCCCTTTCAATACGTTCTTTATTTCGCTCCAGTTCTTCACGGGTTTGGCCGGAGGCCGGCAGTGCCAAAAGCAGCAACAAAAAGGGAAAAGTCCAGAAAAGCCCTTTCAGGAAAGAACAAAGACGTTTGGAGAATTTTTTGTTCATCGGTAGTTCCATAGTGGCAAGCTCAGGGCTTTTTAACGGTTAAAAGTCCAAAGGGCTGTATCTTGGAGGGATGGAAAATGTCATTTGCCTAGGATTGTTTAGAGAGGTTCTGCTGTATTTCATGGACAATTCGGCCCGGGAAACCGGGTCGGAGAACTCCAGGGAAACCTCCGCAGGAAATTCCTGTCCGTCAACATTTTGAAAATTCTGGTAATTGGTTCGGATCACCCGCTTTTCGTCGGGCTGAAAAAGCAGGGCCTGCTGTATGCGCCATGTTTTATAGTCAAGCCACAGGTTATGCTGGTAGGTTTGTGAGCTTTTTCCCTCCCTTTTTCTTGCCGAAGCGTGTAAAAGCATCATGCCGCGATCCTTGCGTACCTGGAAATTGTCGGTGGTAAAGTGATTAAAATCACTGCCCACCAGGATAGACTGCAGCATATAAAAATCCAGGTCGGTGCCCAGCATGTTGTTGATAAAACGCATGTCGCCGACAAAGTAAGTGTTTTCAAGCCGGTTGATAAACTTCACGGTATCAGGCGTGATCATGGCCCTTGCAATCTCAATACCCAGAAAGGGAGCCACCGAAACGTAGATGGCCGAATCTTTACGGATGCGTATGTTGCCGCTGACGCTATAGTTGCGGTCGTCGAGGGTGGCGGTTCCGGAAAAACGGGTAGAGAAAAAATCGAAAGAGGCCTGATGGGCATGGACGGCCATAAGCACCTTCTGGGGTGCCATTACCAGGGGGTCTATATCCGGGGTAACTTCCCTTGCCGGACGACAGCCCTCAAAAAGCACAATGGCCGGCAATAGAAAAGCAAGGATTTTTATGTTGCGCAAAAAAAGTTTATTCATACAAAGTACGGTCTTTAATTTTCTTTTCAAGAAGATCAGAGCCATCACCCCTGGATTCGGCTTTTTTCCAGTACCTGATGGCCTCATCGTGTTCCCCCAGCTTGTATAATACATCTCCGTAGTGTTCAAAAACCACGCCACTGGGTTCGTCTTCGCCTTCAATGGCCTTGCCGATCCAGTATTCTGCCTCTTCATACCGTCCCTTCTGGTACATGATCCATCCATAGGTGTCCTGGAAGGCGGCATTGCCGGGCTGCAACTCCAGAGACTTTTCCGACATTTGTTCTGCTTCATCCAGGCGTTCCCTGCGCACGGACAGGTGGTAACTGTAATTGTTCAGGGTGGTGGCATTTTCGGGGTTCAATGCAAGGGCCTTTTCATAAAATTCGTTGGAACGCTCGAATTCATCAAGATAGTGGTAAACATCACCCAGTGTGGATAGAAAATCTTCTTTCAAATCGGGGTCATATTCGGCCATTACCAGTCCATATTCCAGGGCGGAGGCAGCCTCCTCATAATTTTTTAGCTGGAAGTGGGCAATACCATTAAAGAAAAACAAAATGGGCTGCTCAAAGAAATACTCCAGGGCCATTTCCGAATGCCCGAGCATGGCCTCAAAGTCCTGCAGCCATCCGTCAAGGCTCAAGATCTGCTTCCATACGGTTAGTTCGGAAGGATCCAGTTTGGCTCCTTTCAGATACATATCCCTGGCTTTTTCCATCTCATTTTCCCTTTGCAGGAAGTCACCGTAGATCAGATAGGATTCCGGGTCTTCCGGGTGTATCTCTACCAGCAGGCGGCAAAGCTTCAATGCCTGCTCCAGGCGCTCAGGATCTCCCTCGGAAATGGCATAATAGGTATACATGATTCTGGCCTTGCCTTCGGCGTCCATGCGGGGGCTGCGAAAGGCTGCTTCAAGGTATTCAAAAGAACGGTCAGGTTTCCCTTCCTCGTGGTAATAATCTGCCATCAGCAGGTTGGCCATGGGGTCATCGGGCTCTCTTTCGAGCATCCTGAGGTAAACATCCCTTGCCTTTTCATGCTGCCCGGTTTCCCGGTAAAGGTCGCCAAGCAATTCGTAATATACCAACTCATCAGGGAAAAGCGCTACCAGCTTCCGGGCTTCCTCAATGGCCTTTTCGTGCTGCCCCAGATCAACCCATATTTTTTGCTTTTGTATGGAGATTTCCTCGGTAAAACCCACAATGGCCTCAATCCGGGCTAAAGCGTCCAAAGCCTCCTGCTGCTGATCGTTGTAAAGATAAGCGCTGGCAAGGTTGTAAAGGTATTCCGGGTTTTGGGGATACCTGCCGGCCAGTTCTTCATAAATTTCAATGGATTTGGGAAGCTGATCCTTTAAAATATAAACATCTGCAAGCAGAATCTGGTAATGGGGGTTGTCCGGGTCAAGTCTTGCGGCCATAAGTGCCAGCTCCAGGGCCTCGTCAAATTCGCCCTGCATGGCGTGTATTTTCGACAACTCGTAATAAGCCGCATCATTGCGGGGATTTTTCTGTAAGGCATCATCATAAAGCACAGTAGCCTGCGACCAGTTTCCCAATATCTTTTGGCGGGTTGCTTCAACCAGAAGGCGGGTGCTTTCCAGTTCTTTTGCCGCGGAAACTTCGGCCGGTAACTCTTTTGGCGGCTCCGGCTTTTTGGTAACCTGCTCCCGGCTAATGCTGCATGCCGAAAACAACAGCATGATAAACAACAGCGGTAAAGCCAAACGGAATATTTTTTTTGCGTTCATGTGTTTGTTTTTTTAAGAAACTGGCAACCTGCACTCAGTTTCCCGGAATCAGGCAACAGGATCAAGTCCGTTTTTTTATAACGACTGCTGGGGGTTTTGATTGTGGGTGCCTCAATTGGTGAATATACAAAAATTCTTAAAAAATGTTCTTCCCTTTTCCGGGGGTTAAACGTTTCCGGAATAATCCCCCAGGTTCAGGGTGTGTTCTTTTCCCTCCAACTGCACATGGTTGCCAATCATGGAATTGGAGGCAACCAGCCGGCTGATGCGGGTGTTTTCCTGGACAATGCTGTTTTTTATCACCGAATCCTCAATACGGGTATGGTTGCCCAGGCTTACGTGCGGACCGATCACTGAGTTTTTGATCACTACGTTTTCCCCTACGAAGCAGGGGGGAATGATGATGCTGTTGTATTTATCAATGTTTTCCAGGAAAAGGGTTTCCTCTTTTGTGGTTTCCAGGATGCGCCGGTTGGTATAAAGGGTGGCATCCTTGTTGCCGCAATCCAGCCATTCGTTTACCGAACCGGTGGTAAAACGGGTGCCCTTGTTCTTCATGTTTTCCAGGGCGTCGGTAAGCTGATACTCCCCGTTTCCTTTGATGTCATTGTCAACAAGGTACTGAAGCTCATTTTTCAGGACTTGTCCTTCCCGGAAATAATAAATACCGATGATGGCCTTATCGGAAACAAAAGAGGGGGATTTTTCCACAAAATCGGTGATGTAGCTGTTTTCATCGGTTTTTACCACCCCAAATGCAGAGGGGTCTTCTACCCGGTGCACCCATATGGTGCCGTCGGCAGAGGCATCCAGTTTAAAGCCGGCCCGGAAGAGGGTGTCGGCAAATGCGACCACTACTTTGCCGGAGAGGGCTTCTCCTGCGCACAACACGGCATGGGCGGTGCCCAGGGCCTCATGCTGATAGTGGATGCTGCCTCTGGCACCGGCCGCTGAAGCAATGTCAAGCAGGCGGTTTTCCACTTCTTTTCCAAAGTCGCCCACCACAAAGGCAATTTCATCCACGGGTTCATCACAAACCTTTACGATGTCTTCCACCAACCGCTTTACGATAGGCTTTCCGGCAACTGGTATCAGGGGTTTGGGAACGGTAAAGGTATGGGGGCGCATGCGCTTGCCCATGCCGGCCATTGGGATAATGATCTTCATTTTGCTTATTTTCTTTTATTCGTATGTTGATAACGTTTGGTTGATGTCAAAAAACGTTTTCCGGGGATAAAAACCGACCAAAAACCATTCCCGGATCATTTGGTGCCGGTATGCCCAAAGCCTCCTTCTCCGCGGTGGGTTTGGTTGAGCTTTTCTGCAGGAACGAGCCTTGCCCGCTCGTGGCGCGAAATGATCATCTGGGCAATGCGCTCTCCCGGGTTTATTTCAAAGTTTTCTGAGGAAAGGTTTACCAGAATTACTTTAATTTCTCCCCGGTAGTCGGCATCAATGGTTCCCGGAGTGTTGAGCACGGTGATGCCTTTTTTTACAGCCAATCCGCTGCGCGGCCTTACCTGGGCTTCATATCCCGGGGGGAGTTCAATGTAAAGGCCGGTGCCGACAAGGCAACGCTCCAGGGGTTTTAACATCAGCGGCTGCTCCATGTCCGCGCGCAGATCCATGCCGGCAGAAAAAGGGGTTTCGTATTCCGGCAGGGGGTTTCGTGAACGATTCACAATTCTTACTTCCATCTGAAACAAAAATAATTGCCGTTAAGTTTTGAATATTAGCTGCAAAATTAATCAAATGCCTGGTTTTTCTGCTTTCATTTTCATAAAATCAATATTTGCCCTGCTTTTATTCAATCCAGTTTCCCGGGTGGATTTTTCCGGGCAGGGTTACCATCGGAAAATAAACATGACTGCAAAGGAATGCCGGATGCAAACCCGAATTATTATCACCGCAGGAAGGAAAGCAAAGGGAAGAAGAATAATCGCAAGGAAAATAACCGCTAATTAATGCTGAACCCCGGTACTGAGCATGCCGTCACGGTATTCTTCGGGGTCTTCCTGATGGGTTTCCACGGTCATTTGGAGGTCTTTGTGAAAGAGGATCTCCTGAAGCTCTTCCACCAGGTGGGTAATGTTCCGGTTGTTGTTGTTGAGCAAAATGAGGGTGGCATGGTCTTCGGGGAATCTTTTCAGGGAGGTGCGAAAACCGTTCCAGCGGCCGGGATGGTGCACCACGGGACGGTCCATAAAGGTTTGCAGTCTCCAGCCGTGACCGTAATTCACCGGGCGGTTGCTGTTGAGGCGCGCATGCTCAAAGGCTTCCTGCCATACTTCGTTGGGCAGGAGTTTGTTCTGGTAAATGGACTGGTCCCAGGTATAAAGATCATTAATGGTGGAATAGATTCCTTTGTCGCCCATCACCCCGTCATGGTCTACATCGGGAATGACCAGGAAAGTCCTTCTCCAGGGGCGGAACCCATAGGCGCGCTCCCGGGTTGGCTGGGAGTGATGCAGGTCGTAAACGAAGGAGTGCTCCATGCCCAGAGGTTCAAAGATCCTTTCACGGACAAAATCAGGGAAGCGGTCTCCGGAGGTGCGCTCCACCAAAAGGGCCAGAAATGCATAGCCGGTGTTGGAGTAACCGAACAGGTTGCCCGGGGTAAAATTGAGCGGACGCGGGTATTCCAGAAACAGGTCCAGCACATCTTCGTTGCTGGGTGGGCGCCGGTGGTTCCAGTAACGCTCCACCAGCCACATGTAATTCTGTATGCCCGAAGTATGGTTGAGTAGTTGCCGGATGGTGATGGTGGGATAAGGAAACTCCGGGATGTGCTCAACCACATGGTCGTCGATTTGCAGCTTGCCGTCCTGCTGCAGCATCAATACCGCAGTGGCGGTAAAGGTTTTGCTGATGCTGGCCAGCTGAAATGGGGTCTCTTCCGAAAGAGGGGTGCGGTTGCGGAAGTCGGCATATCCGAAAGAACGCTTGTAAAGCACCGTGCCATTGCGGGCCACCAGCACGTTGCCGTTAAACCTTCTGCGCTTGAGCAGGTCGGTGATCTCCTCATCAAAAAAATCCAGCTCCTCCTGCGAAAAAAGGAAGTCGAAGGTTTTGTTTTCAAACACTTCATTGGGGATGCTTTCGGCCTTGCCAGTATATCCTGATTGGAAAAGGTTGGTGGCAAAACCCATCATGCTGAGGAAAATCAGTATCTTAAGCGAAACCCCGGAAAATATAAATCGTAAAAAAACCATATTAAAACCACACCAAATTACAAAAGTATATACGTAAAAACCCATAAGTTGTTGCCAACAGTCACAAAATTATACAATAAAGCCATGCCCCTTCTAGGGGGAATCACGTAAATTAACCCATCAATTTGCCTAAACCTGTCCGGATAAAAAATACTTTTGAAAAAAATTTTTGGACTGTTGAAATTTTTTTAATTTTGCAACGCCAAAAGGGCATAAGCTTTTGGCATACGCTCTGAAAAATATTCCTCCTTAGCTCAGTTGGTTAGAGCATCTGACTGTTAATCAGAGGGTCCCTGGTTCGAGTCCAGGAGGGGGAGCTTTATTTAAAACCCACTGACAGGCACAATGTTGGTGGGTTTTTTTGTAT
>SL_3KL_010_SEDDRAFT_10005839_pt1 | contig 11022 bp, 4 predicted proteins | sample SodLakKL_010_SED_2_FD_10381 | JGI IMG/M metagenome (IMG submission 10381)
TTGCGCGTGCCAAGCGATGCGGGCAGTTCGAGGGTTCCCTCGAAATCGGCCGGACGCGATTCCTGGGATTTGAGGATTGTCTCGCCGTTGCGCTCTCCAACAAAGCTCAGCGTGGCAAAGCTGGTGGAAAGCGGTGTGAGCTGCGAGGCGTCCAGCATGTCCCATCCGTCATCGGCCTGGTCGGAGAAGACCAGGTTGGCACGGTCGCGGGTGCGGATTCCGGCCTCATCGTTTTTACCATCCAGTGTCAGCGCGAGATGTTTGACAACGGGCGCGGTTTCCTTCAGGAAGGTGCCTCCGGGGTTTCGAGCCTCTTCGGGTATGACAAGCTCTGTGGCATCGTCATTTTCTACCATGAAGCCCTGCCATGATGCCAAGATCGTTCTACCTTCTCCTTGACCTGGCCCGAACAGTTGCCATGACCCCTGATGTCCGCCGCCTTCTCCTGGTTCATCATTCTGCCAAACCTGGAAGACAAAATTATCAAGACCATCGCTACCGTCCCATTCTTCCAGCTCGGACAGATCCAGGCCACTCGAGAACGGGTTGCCCAGCAGGTTGAAACCGTTACCGTCCGAATGAAGGGGCACGGTGACATCTACATCAGGACCTGACCCCTCCAATGTCAGTGTGAATGGCAACGGCACACTGACGCCAAGGTCATTGTTGTACATATACCAGATGAAGCCTCTACCAGACTCCAGTTCGTTAGTCAATGCGTTGGCGGGAGTCCAGCCGGCACCATCGTATCCCAGGAAAAGGTTGGGCGATGCGGTTTCAATTGCACTTGAAATCTGCCCATCGTAAAAATCAACAAGACCTGCGAAGCCCTGGACCTGGTTTTGTCCGGCGATATCGGCAACCGTTGCCCCGGCCACAGGCGCGGACATCATACGCCAACCGGCATTACCATCAACAATCAGTTCCTCTGGAGCAGCTTCTTCAACCACTCCACGCTCCAGATCGATTCCGAAAGGATCGTCGGCAAACTGTACAAAATCGCCAAGTTCGGCCGTGACCGTCCAGTCGGCTTCCAGTACGTCGCCCACATCCACTCCATTGGCATCCAGCAGATCGTCAATAGCGCCCAGCGTCAGGGTAATCTGGTTGGCATTGCCGCCAGCATCGGCAGGAATACTTACGATGGTTGGATCAAAATCACCGCCACGTACGTCAAGATGCCAGGTAAACTGCATAGCTATATCATCAGTGGATACTGGGCGTTCCCATGTGATAAGCACTTCGGCATCGGGTTCGCCTTCGACGAGAAGCAATGTGCCATCAGCCGGGGTTAAAAGAGCAAAAGCACCGATAGCATCTTCATCAGGTTCAACCCCAAACAGGTCGAAGAAAGTGGTGTCTTTTGTTACCTCGATCAGCCGATCCGGGAAACCATCCCATTCACCCCCGTCCCAAGTGGGTCCGTCATCAACAAGGAAGTACTTGTAGGCATAGTTATCGGCTGCCAACTGTAAACTGATAGTGTAGGTATCCGATCCTTCATCGACCGGCACCATCAAGGCATCCGGATTAGTGCCAGGCTGATCCCAACCAATAAAACTACCGGAAATATAAACATCATCGTCCTCCGGGTTGAAATCATCAGCTAGACTCATGTCCACATTGAAGGTAACCGTGAACAATTCGGCAACCACACCGCGCTCCAGATCGATTTCGAAAGGTTCGTCGGCAAACTGCACCAGATCATCGAATTCGGCCGTGACCGTCCAGTCGGCTTCCAGTACATCGCCCACATCAACTCCGTTAGCATCCAGCAAATCGTCAATGGAGCCAAGTGTCAGGGTGATTTGGGTGGCACTGCCATCGTTGTCCGCAGGAATGCTTACGACAGGCGGATCAAAATCACCACCGCGCAGATCAAGATGCCAGGTGTATTGCACTTCGCCTTCAACATTCAGGTCTGCTTCTTCCCAGGTGATGAGCACTTGGTTATCGGGATCGCCTTCTACTGATAGTTGAAATCCGTCTGGAGGAAACAGCAGGGCAAAGTTGCCGATTTCGGGTTCTTCTTCAGCTTCGTCAAGACTGACTTCTCCAACAAACGTGCGAGTTAAGTTGGAAGGTGAATCGGCTTTCAGGGCAATCCTGCGCCCATCGCCGTCGGTGTAAGCTGCCAGGCTGATCACCTCCTCGGTTACGACTCCTTCAGCAGGAAGGACGATGGTTTCAACAAGGGTGAAAGTGGCCGGATCGGCAGGATCGGACATAAACCCGACTTCTATAGTCGCACCCACAACAGGTGTAGAATAAGCATTAAGTGACAATGCCAGTGTTGTGATGTCAATCCCTGCATCAATTTCAGGAAGGATTGCAATGCGATGGTCGTCACCGGCTATCCCTGTTGGATATTCCAATGTTGTACCACCAATGGTAGTAATACCGTCAAATGTGACAACATTGCCAATTGCTGACCACCCATCGGGCAAGTTGGGGACTGTCACGTCTTCAAAATCCTCGGTAAACGGGATTTCTGATATCGTGAAAGCTGGTTCCACTTGAACCACACCGCGCTCCAGATCGATTTCGAAAGCGGCGTCGGCAAACTGCACCAGGCCACCGAATTCGGCCGTGACCGTCCAGTCGGCTGCCAGTACGTCGCCCACATTCACTCCGTTGGCATCCAGCAAATCATCAATGGTGCCCAGTGTCAGCGTTATCTCGTTGGCATTGCCGTCATTGTCGGCAGGAATGCTTACGATGGGATCGCTGAAGTCGCCGCCGCGCACATCAAGATGCCAGGTGTATTGCAGATCACCTTGAACATTCAGATCTGCCTCTTCCCAGGTGATGAGCACTTGGTTATCGGGATCGCCTTCTACTAATAGTTCAAATCCGTCTGGAGGAAACAGTAGGGCAAAGTTGCCAATTTCGGGTTCGTCTTCCAGGCTGAAGCTGTAGGCACCGAATCCATTTACACCATCAAGGGCAAATACGGTGAATTCGCCATCACCATCATACCGAATGAGCGGTTTACCGTGGATGGAACTGAAGGTGTCGGCATCAGGACCCAGCAGCGGGGTTTCGACGACCAGTTCCGGTGCATCGGCTACAGTGATATCGTAGATGAAAATGCGTCCGGTACGGTTCTCATTTCCCGGTATGGTGTAAGTATATACGGCCAGATAGTCCCTGCCTTCGTAATGGAAATATTCCATACCATTGCGGCCACCGGTGCCGGGAAGCCCCGAATCGGCGATAAATTCACCATCGCTGTTGTAGCGACGCGGTGTGGCACCGTTTCCTGTGATGTAGAAATCGGTATCGCGACCAAGTCCAAACGGCTCTACTGCTGAGTTTGCAGGCATGGACGTATTTGCGCCGGATAGTTCGATCAATTCCAAGTCCCATGTTTCACCCTGATCTTCGGTGGTGAAAACATAAATCAAGCCGGGAGTTGAGCTGGCCACTGAAGCCCAAATTTCGACGCTATTGTCGCTCATCGATCCCAATACGCGGAATTTGTCACCAACACGATGTCCCTCAGCGGTTGGAAGTTCCACCACACGCCATGGCTCCCCGCCTTCCTCATCCCAGATGTATAGCTTGAATCTGACTTCCAATTCCCCTCCACTCGTAAGATTGCCGATGAACATGTATCCGTCATCGCTGAATTCAAGGTCATTCCAGGTGATGGTTCCACCATCGATGCCCGAAATATCGAACTCGGTGGTCAGAGTGATTTCGCTGCCATCGGCCGGATCCAGTACCCGGACCTTGTCGCCTCTGCTGGGGATGTATATCCTTGCATCTCCGTTGAAACTGCCGATGTCAAATCCTCGAATACTTCCAGGCGTGAACCATGCAGGTCGATTTCCAGCTGCTTCATTTAACTCCCACTCGGTGTCTGCCAAAATCTGAGCATGCGTATATGGGCTGCCCGCAAAAAACAAGCCAAAAAGCATAAAACAGAATATGAAGAATCGTATTAGTTTATTGGTCATTTCAAACTCCATCCGTTTTGTTTCAATTGAGTATAAGCTCCGTACTTTTTGCAGTACAGATTTATTCCTGAATCACTGCAACTTTTCCTTTTTAATCTCGATACTTTTATGGTGGGATATGCCAATCTTGTGAAGATTTTTATAAGAGATGTATAGTAAAAACCCTCTAAGTGGACACATTTTTACTTCCCCGGTTTAAAGCGAATTGAGAAATACTTCCCCAAGTAATATTGCTAAATAAAATAGCAAAGATGGGCAGTTATGCAAAACTGTTTTAAAAAGTTCAAAAAACAGTACGCTAAAACCCCTGAAATCTATAACTCCCCTGTTTATTCGTTATGTAGTCAAAAGCCCCTTTCCATTGACTTGCCTTGATTTAATGGCTGCCCAGCGACTATTGTATGTCTGTGTCCATATCTAATTATTTGATCAGGGTCATTTTACGGGTGATGGTGAGCCCGCCGGTATCGATTCGGTAGATATACACGCCGCTGGAATGGCTGGATGCGTCCCAGGTCACGTCATACCGTCCCGGGGCCTGCTGCCCGTCCACAAGCACCGCAACGGTACGCCCGAGCATGTCGTAGATCGCCAGCCGGACCTGCGCCTGTTCCGGCAACGCGTACGAGATCACCGTGGCCGGATTGAACGGGTTCGGATAGTTCTGTTGCAAGGCAAAACGTTCTGGCAGTTCGGGGTCGGGATTTGAGCGCGTGTCGGTGTCCGCCGTGACCTGAAGCGTGAAGCGCGAGTCACCTTGGGGAGCGTCACCTTGAGCGGCAGCACCATAATCGGCAGCACCAGCGGTTGCACCACCGCCGGACGCATCCACCCATTCAAATTCATAATACGCGGTCTCCCGGAGGTCGATCTGCGCACCGGTCTTGTTATCCACGAGCGTGATGCGACGTCCAACCGGAACCGCATCCATCCCACTCCAGGCAAGCGTGAAGGTGCCGCTCATGCCGGATGCGTGCACATCGAGCGGGAGCGTGAAGGAACCCTCGTCGACGTTGCGCGATTCCTGCGCCTTGGGGATATCAGAATCTGAGTCGGGCAATTTTGCACCAAGAAACACCGCCTGCGCGTAGCGCGGGGTCAGCGGCGGGATCTTGCGCATGTCGAACCGGTCATAGCCGGGTCCGGCGTCGGGGTGAATGATCAGCGAGAGGGCGTGATCGGCCGTCCTGTGGCCGTCATCCGCATCCTCCCCGAATAGTGAGAAGCGGAGGCCAAACGGCGAGCCCTCCCCGGCCACGCGTCCAGCCTCCGGTTTCTCATTGTGTTGGCCTTGCTCCCACGTGTGAAGGGAGAGGCCGCCGCCGGAGACACCGCCGATCCGGAAGCGCAGCGCATCCGCCCCGTTGTCCTCGACGAAGAAACCGTGCCAGGCCGCGAGCGGCTCGCCCGGCCCAAGGATGACCCAGCTTTGCGATCCGGGATCCCAGACTTGCACGGCCCCGACCGGCGCGAGTTCGGTGCCAGCCGCATCGAGATAGATAATGTCGTCGAGCGCGATGGCGCCCGTGAAGGGATTGCCCATCAGGTTCCAGCCCGTCGACAGCGGCGCTTCCACATCCGCCCCGAACGGGACGCCGGTGACCTGCAAGTCAAAAGGGAGCGATCGGCTCGGACCCACGTCGTTGTGAAAAAAGTACCACGCCAGGCCGGTGCCGGGGGCGATGCTGCTGAAAATGTCTTCCGGGACGATCCAGCCGGTGCCGGATGCGTCGGAGCCACCTGAGACACAGGACCCGACACCCCCGACGTCAGCGTTGCCGGACCCGTTGCCTGACCCGCTGCCCGAGCCGGTGCCACCGGTACCGGTTCCCGCACCACCACCCGATCCCGCGCCACTACCATACCCCGCCCCGTACCACAGCACATTCGGGGCCTGCCCGTGCTCGAACTCGATGCCGGGATGCTCACCGGCGTACAGCTCGCCCACCCCGTCGATGCCCTGGATCTGGTTCTGTGCGGCCAGATCGGCCAGGCGCACCCCTGCCACCGGCATGCTCATCAGGCGCCATCCCGGATACTCGCCAGGGACCGTCACCCCGAGGGTTTCGGACGGATCGGAAAGCAGCCCGTCGACCGTGATGTAGTTGAGACGCAGGGTTCCGCCGCCGCTGGATGCGTTCCAGCCGTACATCCGGAATTCGATGGACTGGACCGACTCGGCGGGCGTCAATGACTGCGTCGATTGCGCCGAGGATGTGGAACCGCTGAGCACACCATCCCCGCCGCCGGCCCCGCCACCAGCCCCTTCAGGCACCGCAAGCTCCACCTCGCGCGTAAAATCACCCGTGCCGCCCAGCGTGCCGGCATCCAGCTCCATCCAGTCGCCGCCGTCAATACGCACGCGCCACACAAATTGGTCCGGCCCCGTCCCCGATCGCCGGATCTGATAGGCCACATCCGCCCCGCCGGACAGGTCGATCGGACGCTCCCCGGCCGTGATCGTGAACGAAATGTAATGGTCCGGGCTGCGATCGGGCTCCACCGGCCACAACCGGCTGTTGAACGTGCCCGTGCCCTGGTTGCACACCACGCCGGTGCGCTGCATCGCGGTCGCATCCACCCGGCCTTCCGGGACCAGCGGCCACGGATTCTCCTCATCGCAGCTCACCGTGCCGGCAAACGTGTACTCCACCAGAAACGCATCGGGATCGTCCAGCTCCACGTCGGACGGATCCCACGGCTCGTAATCCTCAAAATACGCGCGCCGGATCAGCGTGGTGTCCACAACGAACGGATTCGGCCTGCCGTCCTGATATTCCGCAATGGCCCACGTCCACCCGAGCTCGTCCGTATCCACCGGATCGATATTGTGATAGCTGCGCAGATCGTCCATCTGCAGGTAGAGATACTGCGGATTCACCTCGCGCGCCTCCGCAGGGTACATCGTATAAAAATAGAACATCGCCCGTGCCACGTCGCCCTTGCCCGGGTCGCGCGCCTCGAACCGCGCCGGACTCGTGCTGCGCGTGCGGCTCCACTCGCCCAGGTCGCCGGACGGCGTGTCGGTCTGGCTCACATCCCCCCGCCACCAGCGGGTCACCTCCTCCGGCTCCAGGAACGCAAACGCGTAATTCGATCGCGACGAATTCACATCCGCGCGAACCGGCCGCAGATGGTGCATGTCGATCCGCGCATTGCCGCTGCCGGCACCCATCGACTGCGGCCAGATGTGCTCGGTATTCCAGCCGTTCTCCTGCGCGTACATGCGCACCGTCAGGCCGCTTTCGGCGTCCCACGTGAGCCGGTCGCCGGTGTAGACGCAGGTGAGCGTGCCGGTATCGTCCAGCTGGATCTCGCCGAACAGGACATCGCGCGCCTCGGTGTAAGACGATGTGAGCACGGCCGGACGGAAATGCACCCGGAGACTGTCCACCAGCTCGTTGCCGGTCAGGCCCGGGAACAGGGTCTGGTGGGATGTGTTTGTGGATGCGGTGGTACTTGTGGATGCGGTTTGCGCCCGCACCGCCTCCGCGGAGAATAGCATCACCATGGCGCCGAGCGCCAGGATAACGTAGTAATCAGACCTGAACATAAGATGGATGATGTCGTCGGGCATGCATCCGGCGGATCGACCCGAGTTTTTAATTCACTGCCGGACATGCACCGTATCACCGGGAAATCAAATCACGCGCATCAATTCGCGCATCCCGGTCCAGCAAAAGTACCAATTTGTGCTGTCGATGCAAAATGATTCTGTCCTGCTGGATGGGGCACCGGCCGTATCCACCAGAAACCCAACAGACCATCATTTGCGCGGGCATCAGGACGCGGACAGGTTTCGGACCACGGCAAGGCATCCAATCGCATCCATCAGTATGCAACAGTATCCAACAGCACTCATGTAACTTTTTCCCGGGAAACGGAGTGTCCACCAGTAGAAAAGGAATTCGCGGCGGCGTGCCGGAAAACCGCCGGCCATTTGAATGCCGTGAAACCATCGCACAACTTGTGAATGCAGAGAAACCATCGCACAACTTGTGAATGCAGTGAAACCATTGCACAACTTATGAGTACAGTGAAACCATCCCGTACCGTGTCGAAACCGTCAACCCAGGCTTCATCGAACAAAATCAGGAAAAACATCTCGCGATAATTTTGATTGTGTGAAACCATCCCGAATCGACTTCGTATAGCACAGATAAACAGACTCCCCACCCAATCCGTGATCCCATGAATACCTCAGCCAAACAATCGCCCATGTCGGAAAGCGCTTCCGCATTTATCGCCACCACGTCTGCAGTGACCCATGCCATCCACCGGACCGACAGCACCCGGCTAACGCGCATCATCCTGGCGCTGACGCTGCTCGTTGTCACCCTGCTCGTAGCCCTGCGTTATGATTATCTCAGCGACGCCGGAACCGTCGCGGCAGAGCCCGCCCTGACCCATAATGCCGCCCACAGCGCAGGCCACGCAGGCCTCCATCCCGCTTACCAGTCCGGCCAGCACGTTTTCGCCACACGTAACGGCCTGCTCGAATTTACCGCCGATATGGAGGGTTGCATCGGGGTCGTGGCAGGCGACTCGCGCCGCCTGGGCGGATCCATTGACCTGCACACCGGCGCCTTCGACTTTCACCTCTATCTGAAAACGCTGTCGACCGGCATCCCGGATCGCGACACCGGCATGCATTCCGCGCTGAGCATCGACACACACCCGTTTGCCGAGTTCACCGGCACGTTCTTTCCCGCTTTTGATCCCGCATCCGGCGCCACACAGCGCGTCACCGCCGCAGGCTTGCTGACCGTGAACGGCGTCACGCAGCACGTGGAGATCCCCGCTACGCTGCAGGCAAGCGAAAACAGCGTCCACCTGGAGGCCGAATGGATCCTGGACATTGCCGATTTCGGGATTCAGCCCCCGAGTTTCCTGTCCGTGACGGTCAGCAGCGAGCAGGAGATCCGCCTGGAAGCCACGCTTGAGCCGCAACTTTTCGCCGCGCCGCACGCATCGCAGGCACCGCGGGCATCCCGGGCGTCGCAAGCGTCATAGTCATCCCAGGCGTCGCAACCACCGCACAATACCGTTTCCGATAAAGGCGCATAATTTGCTATCTTGCGGGTTATCGCACGCCCGGACCCATACCGATCGTGCCGAACGTCAACAGTTTGATCTCACCCGCAGTATTTCATGCGCATTGCCGTACTCTCGGATATCCACGCCAATCTGCCGGCCCTCAAGGCCGTGCTTGCAAAACTTGACACCCTGACTTACGACGGAGCCATCAGTCTGGGTGACCAGGTGGGATACGGCCCCTTCCCCAACGAGGTAATCGACATTCTTCGCGAACGCGAAATCCCCACCGTGCTGGGCAACCACGACGCCGGAGCGGTCGAACGCATTTCGCTGCGCATGTTCCGCGAGCCGAACCACTCGCTGCTGGCCTGGACCCGCGACAATCTCACCGCCGAAAACCGCGAATACCTGCTCAAGGCGCCACTGACCATGGAAGGCAAGAGCTGGATCGCCGCGCACTCCTCACCGGTGAACCCAGAGCAGTGGACCTACCTCAATTCCGCCCCCATCTGCCGCGATGTGCTCGACAAAATACCGCACACCTTCTGCCTGGTCGGACACACCCACATCGCCGGGGTCATTCCCGACCGCATCGGCGTGTTCCGGGTCAAGCCGGGACACCGTTTTGTGATCAATCCCGGCAGCATCGGCCAGCCGCGCGACAGCAGCCGCATGGCCTCTTTCGGCATCCTGGATACCCAGGCCGCCACATGGGAACACTACCAGGTCGCCTGGCCCAAAGACGAGACGCTTGAAGGATACAAGCGCCTGGGCATCGACGAAGCGACCGGCGCGCGCCTGATGTTTCTTTAGGAATCCTGGGGACTTCAGCAACCTCGCGACCCGGGCCGGCACTCCCGTCAATACGGCAACCCCCGCCGGGCCGGCACTCCCGTCAATACGGCACCGTCGCCAATACGGCACCGTCGCCAATACGGCACCGTCGCCAATACGGCAACCCCCGCCTGCCCGCCAATCCTCCCTAAAACCAGATGAGCACCTTCAGGCCCTGGCCGGTGTTGTCATAGTGGATGGACCCGCCCAGCTGCTGCACCAGCCCCTGGATGATCGTGTAGCCGAATGAATTGGGGCGCTCCAGCGCTTTGACCTGCTCATCGCTTATCCCACTGCCGTTATCGGCAACGCTCAACAAGAACCTGCCGCTGTTGCGCACGAAACGCACATTGATGATGCCGTCGACCTGTCCGTTGAGGCCGTGTTTCCAGGAGTTGGTAACCAGCTCGTTGACCAGCAGCGCCAGCGGGATGGACGAGCTCATGTCCAGCGTGATATCATCGGCCTCCAGCGTGGTGCGGATGCTCCTGTCCGGCATCTGGAACGAGCGATCCAGCAGGTTCACCAGCCGCTGCAGCAGATCGCGCATGTCAATGTCGGTGAAATTGTCGCCCTCGTAAACCAACTCGTGCACCAGCGCCATGGCCCGCACCCGGCTCTCGGTCTCCTGCAGCAACTGGCGCGTATCCTCCCCTTCGGCATAACCCGACTGCAGATTGAGCAGGCTCGAGATGATGGCCATGTTGTTCTTGACCCGATGGTGGATCTCGGCAATCAGGATGTTCTTCTCCTTTAGCGATCGCTTCAGCTGGGATTCCATCACGCGGATTTCGGTGATGTTTCGCGCGATGCCCACCAGCCCGATGATCTCACCGTCCTCGCGCCGGATGGGCGACATTTTCGTCTGGAAATGCTCGGTGCCCCGGCCGATGTCGTCGGTCCAATCGTAAACCACATCCTCCCCGGCAAAGGCCTTTCGGAATTGCTCTTCCTGGTAGCGGCCCAGTTCCTCACCGTGGATCTCGACAGCCGTCTTTCCCACATAATCCTCCGCCCTTTTCCCCAGCGGTTCCATCCACTTGCCGAACACACCGCTCAGCACAAGGTTCCTGTTCACCGTAAAAATGATGTCCTCGCTGGAGCCGATCAGCTGCCGGAACCGCTCCTCACTCTCCGCCAGCTTCTCCATGTTCATGCGCCGCTCCTCATGCGCCGTAAGGACCTTGCC
>SL_3KL_010_SEDDRAFT_10005840_pt1 | contig 11022 bp, 7 predicted proteins | sample SodLakKL_010_SED_2_FD_10381 | JGI IMG/M metagenome (IMG submission 10381)
TCTGACAACGTGTATGCCGCAACGGTGTGATCAACAGATAATCCCTGATGGCGTACAAATTCACCTGCACGCATATTTTTGTATAAGATAAGTTCGCCATCAGCAGTCAGGAAAAGAGCATCGCCTGTTCCGTCTGCATCGAGGTCTGCCCACCTGAAATCAATTATATTTGCAATATCTGAGAAAGGGTCAATTTGAGTAAAGGTACCATCTGCATTATTTCGCAATACAACTGGTGCTCCGCTTTCAGGTGCCAGTACCAGGTCAAGGTCACCATCCTGATCGATATCTATTGACCACACCGCCCGGTATGCCCGGTTAATGACAGAACCGGCCAAACCAAGAGTTTCTGTTACATCTGTGAATGTATAATCGTCATTCTGTCGATGCAACCTGAATCCCTGGTTACCGGCAAGTGCTACATCATTCATAAAATTATAGTTATAATCGATCTCAGCCATAACTGAACCGGGGAGTACTCCGTCAGATGGAATCTCTCCGGGATATAACAGAGTTACTTCCTCATCGTAGTGAATACCGTCTTCATCCATGTATATGGCAAGTGGAGGCAAATCCTCAAGCGGGGTAACCGATTTCACAAAGATAGCTGAATGTGGAAATTCATCATCATCAAGCCTTGAAAAGGTCATGTCCAAATCCGGATCAGCTGCCTGAAATTCCGGCACAGGAAGCCAGAGAAATTCCGTAATCAGATATCCAACTTCGCTGGGTGGTAACTGTACCTGCTGTAAATCAGCCTGAAAAGCAGGTGTAGGTTCAATGCCATTTCTCAAAAAAGAAAGTTCTAATGAAATTTCACTGTAACTCTGATTTTGAATCGCTTCCTCAATGATGTCCAGCTGATCATTAGCTTCTGAAGGCCATTGGGCTGAAAATGCTCTCAGTTTTGTAAAAGCTTCGCCCAACAGTTCGAGTTCCCTTTCTTTAGCAGCTACCCGGGCAAGCTCATAGATAACAACCATGTTATCCGGATCTCTTTCATGCATCTCCAGCAAAATGGATGTGATTTCATCTGAATTTGCTACATCATCTTCCCTTTCCAGTTCAAGTACCAGAGAGTAGTGTATCATCAGGTTATCAGGAGCAACTTCAGTTCCTCTCCTGAATAGTTGAATTGCATCCTCCAGGTTCCCTCTTCTGCTCTCCAGCAGTCCTGACAAAAACAGGATATCGGGGTTATCCGGCTGGAGTTCACGTGCCTGCTGAAAGCGTTCCTGGCTTAACTCAAAATTACCCTGACGCATCGCATATACTCCAAGATTAGCCCATGCAGCTGCTTCCTCAGGAAATGCCTGTGCTACATCATTCATCTTATTAAAAGCAAAACGAGCCTCATCTGTTTGACTGGCTGCCAGGCTAACATAAAAATCAGAAACTGCTTCACGATATCGATCAGATTCAGCTTCCGGGTCCTCGGAATCAGCAGCACAACCCGGCAAATAGACAATTAAAAGCAGTAACGAAACAATAACCAGAAAAGAACGGTAACTGATGTGATTCATAAAATCCGGTTTAGGATATGCAATTCGATTGATTTTCGTAACGAATGATAAGGAATTTAAATTCTGTGTAAAATTGAAATCTTAATCGAAATCATTGAATTGGAAACGAAAATCCAAATAGATCCTTCGTTCTTACCTCGAACTGACGTTAATACAAATATTGAGAAAACCTGTTTGATCAGGGTAATCCTAACAGGTTTTCTCCGGGTATCTTATTCTGCTATACCCATAGCATATTCAATTCCTCCCCACAGATGATTCATAAAATACTCTTCAGAATATGATTCTTCTGTATGTCCCATACCGGTATAAAATGCGCGTCCGCCATCAAAGTTATGGTACCAGGCAATCGGGTGAAAGTCAGGGTGGTCACTGCCTTCAAAGCTTTGCGGATCAAGAGAAATCAGTACGTTTACATCTTCATTAAAATCCCTGAAGTTATACCATTCATCGCGCTTTTCAAACTCTTCAGGCAGCATATCAGTTGATGGGTGATTTTGGTCGAGTACATGCAATGTTGCAGTTTGAACACGGGGATGCCCGTTAAAGTATGCTCCTACCAATTGATTATACCAGGGCCATTCATATTCGGTATCGGTGGCTGAATGGACACCTGCAAAACCTCCGCCATTTTGAATATATGTTCTGAAAGCGTCCCGCTGAATGTCATTAAATACATTCTCCGTTGTATTCAAAAAAACTATTGCCTGGTATCGGGACAGATTTGCCGTAGTAAATTCACTTGCATCTTCCGTTGCATCTGCATGGACTCCATGCTCTTCTGCCCAGCTAATCAGTGCATCCCGTCCTTTTTCAATCGAATCATGTCTCCAACCATCAGTTTTTGAAAATATGAGTATCCGATGTTCGGTTTGATTGTTAACTGTGGTGGTTTCATACTCTCCAGGGTTTGAACTGGCACTTACGCTAAAAGCTAATGCAAGCAATAATATAAAGGCAGCCACACCGCTTATATATTTCATCATAATGGTCAATTATATGTTATTGTTAAATGATACGTAGTTTTATGTACAAATCTTACCCGCCTAATCCGGATCAATTCTTAAACGGGCATTCGTAGAATTTATTTAATGAGATTCACGTTTGACGATACTTCCGGACTTCCCGCTGAGAAAATCGAGGTCGGCACCAAGATGTGCCTGTTCAACATGTTCAATGTATAAACTCACATATCCGCGATGATATTCTTCATGCGGCGGGGGTGTCCAGTTTTCCTTTCGCCTTTTCAATTCTTCATCAGGTACATCAAGATGTAAACGCCGGTTCTCTACATCCACTTCAATGATATCTCCATTTTCAACGAGTGCGAGGACTCCTCCAGCATACGACTCGGGAGATACATGTAAAAATGCTGTCCCATACGCCGTACCGCTCATTCTTCCATCAGAAATTCGCACAATATCCTTCACTCCCTTTTCAAGCAGCTTTTTCGGCAGGCCCATATTCCCGACTTCAGGCATTCCGGGATATCCTTTCGGGCCGACATATTTCAAGACCATAATCGATGTTTCATCCACGTCCAAATCCGGATCGTCAATTCGTGCCTTGTAATCTTCAATACTTTCGAAGACCACTGCTTTACCTCTGTGTTTAAGCAGATGTTTGGAAGCAGCCGAAGTTTTAATTACAGCTCCATCCGGACAGAGATTGCCCCTGACAACGGTGGTACCGCTGTTTTCCTGAAATGGTTTTTCTACCGTTGCAATAACATCTCTGTCATAACATTCGGCATCTTTGTTATTCTCAACCAGGCTGTTACCGTTTACTGTTAACACATCAGAGTGAAGGTGATCCTTCAACTCCCTGATCACAACGGGTAATCCGCCTGCGTAGTAGAAATCTTCCATAAAGTGATCGCCAGATGGCTGGAGGTTTACCAGTAATGGTATACCACTGCCGTGTTTATCAAAATCATCCAGCTCCAATTCAGCTTCAATTCTTCTGGCAATCGCCATCAGATGAATAATAAAATTGGTTGACCCGCCCACTGCGGCATTGACTTTAATGGCATTTAAAAATGCTTTCCGGGTTAATACTTTCGAGGGTGTAATTTCTTCATCCACCATGTCAACGATCCGCCGGCCTGACAGATGAGCCAGCACTTTTCTTCTGGAGTCTGATGCCGGTATCGCTGCATTTCCGGGTAGTGTCAATCCCAGCGATTCAACCATCGATGCCATGGTCGATGCTGTCCCCATCACCGCACAATGTCCCTGACTCCGGCACATAGCAGCTTCTGCCATTTTAAATTCCTCATCACTGATATCACCCACCTTATGATCTTCAGCAAAACGCCAGATATCGGACGTGGCAATCTTTTTTCCTTTAAAATTACCTGTCAGCATTGGTCCGCCTGAAACAACTATTGTGGGTATATCTACACTACAGGCCCCCATGACCAGTGACGGTGTTGTTTTATCACATCCGCATAGAAGAACCACTGCATCAACCGGATTTGCCCGGATCGATTCCTCCACGTCCATACTTGCCAGGTTTCGATAAAGCATAGCTGTTGGACGGATGATGGTTTCTCCAAGTGACATGACTGGAAATTCAAGTGGAAAGCCACCAGCTTCCCATACTCCCCGTTTTACCGCTTCTGCAAGTTCTCTTAAATGGGCATTACAGGGTGTAAGTTCCGACCAGGTGTTACATATGCCGATGACCGGTTTGCCTTCAAATTCATCTGACGGGAATCCCTGGTTTTTCATCCAGCTTCTATAAATAAATCCATCCTTTCCGGTTTTCCCAAACCAATCCCTGCTTCTCAGTTTCTTTTCTGAACCCATATTTCTAAAAATTCAATTCTAAATTAAATTTCTGTTTTTTATACGCACCTAGCTTACACAGGAAGGTAACTAATTATACTTTTAGTTCAATTTTACTAACCATTAAAATGATGCCTGAATTTCTTCTCTGCAGTGCTGTACGTATATAGGGAAGCTTATGAGCAGAATCAATCTAAAAATCGATTAACCGGCCATCCATTAAAAGGAAGTTTCACCTTAAAAAGTGACCCTGAGAGAGGAGCTTGCTGAATATCTTCCTCTGACATATATTCTCTGCATGTTGTAATATAGAGTTCGTTTAAATCAGGCCCTCCAAACGTGCAAGAGGTGATTTTGGGTACCGGTAACTGTATTTCCAGCAGCGTCTTACCGCTTTCAGGATCAATTCTAAGGACCCGGCCACCGCCATAAATAGCTACCCATAATTTATCTTCCCTGTCAATAGTCATACCATCAGGAAATCCAATATCATCACTGATATGCCTGATGATTTGCCTGCCGGATAATTTACCGGTCTCATTTTCATATTGATAGGCATAAATGTTTCCGGTTGGAGAATCGATATGATAGAACCGGTCTGCAGCTTTATTCCAGGCAAGTCCGTTTGAAATCGTTATGCCATCCAGTTTTTGTTCAAGTTTAAATCCTTCAGACATACAATAGAGGTTTCCGGCTCCTTTCGTCAAATCATAAGCCATGGTACCCGCCCAAAAACGGCCTGACGGATCACATTTACCATCATTAAATCGATTTCCCGGTTTATCTTTTTCCGGGTCAATGATCGGAGTTACCTTCCCGCTGTCAGGATCGAAAGTTGCAAAACCGGATTTCTTAGCCAGGATAAATCCACCTTTTTCTCTCGGAACTGCGGCACCAATATGTTCTCCGATTTCATAGCTTTTATTGGTTTTCTTATTTGGATCATACTCATTAAACAAGCCGGATAAAATATCCACCCAATAGAGTTTCTCCTTTTTCTCATCCCATACCGGACCTTCTCCAAGATGGGCATCGATTTGATATTCAAGTCCTGCTTCAATGATTTTTACTGACATGATCTAAGTTATTTTTTGCTTCCGGCTACCTGAATTCCCAGCCCGCCGTCGATTCGAAGCGGCTGTCCGTTTATAAACGATCCTTTTTCACTGCAAACAAATGCGGCAAGTTCACCGATTTCATTTTGACCGGCCATTCGGCCCACCAGGTGCAGATCCACCGTTTCCTGGCGAACCTGTTCGGGATCCGGTGATTGTTGAAATGCCTCCCTGTTAAGGGGCGTATCCACCCCGCCGGGACAAATAGCAACACTGCGAACCGTGGGGGCGTAATCCACGGCAATACTGCGTGTGAGGCCAATCAGTGCTGATTTTGACGTGACGTAGGCTGCTACGTTATTTTGGGCAACAAATGCCTGAACACTTGACATGTTTACAACTACACCGCCACCGGCCTTCTCAATATAAGGAATCGCATATTTGGCACATAAAAAAGCCCCTTTGACATTGACATCCAGGATGGAATCCCATTCTTTTTCAGTGGTTTCGGTAACGGAGGCATATTTCAGGATTCCGGCGTTATTTACCAAAAAATGTATACTCCCGAACCGGTCAATAACCTTATCCAGGGCATCTTTTACCTGGTAAGCTTTGGATACATCACATTTGACAAAAAATGCCCGTTCTCCCAGTTTTTTGACCAGCTTTCGGCCTGCTATATCATCCATATCCAGGATAGCCACATTTGCATTGTCACGATAAAATACGGTGGCACATCCTTCTCCTATCCCCTTGGCCCCTCCGGTAACGATGACGGTTTTATTCGTAAACGGCATGGAATTCCTGGTTTGCTTCGTTTCTGTGTTATAAGTGATAAAAAATTATTTGTAGGTGATGATAAGACATGCGCGATAGTGGACCGACGACCGGGGACGGAGGGCCGTGGAAGCCTTGTCCCGGCCTTCCGTCTCCGGTCATCGGTCATCCGTCTCCCGTCCCCGGTTCTCAGTCACCTCATCATTCATACCCCCGAACTTGTTGCCTGGCCTCGCCAAGTCCGTCAATCCCAAGCTCAACGACATCACCCGGCTGAAGCCACTGTGGCGGGTCGAAACCGAGTCCGACTCCGGCAGGAGTTCCGGTAGATATGATATCGCCCGGGTGCAGTGTCATGAATTGGGATATGTAGCTGACAAGGAATGGGATTTTGAATATAAAATCAGATGTATTGCCATCCTGCTTCATCTCCCCATTGACTTTTAGCCAAAGCCGAAGGTTATCGACATCAGTAATCTCATCCCTGGTCGCCAGAAACGGGCCGACAGGAGCAAAGGTATCACAACTTTTTCCCTTCACCCATTGCCCGCCTCGTTCGAGTTGAAATTCCCGTTCGCTGTAATCATTGTGTACACAATAACCGGCCACATAATTCATGGCATCCTCTTCATCGACATAGGAGGCCTTTTTACCAATGATCACGGCCAGCTCCACTTCCCAGTCAGATTTATGACTGTTTTTCGGAATGATCATATCATCATTCGGGCCGACAATCGACGAAGTTGCCTTAAAGAACAAAATTGGTTCTTTCGGGATATCCATCCCTCCTTCTTTGGCATGATCGGCATAATTCAACCCGACACAAACAATTTTACCGGTTCCGGTTACCGGTGGTGCCAAACGCTGATCAGCCTCTACAGACTGTTTAGGGCGATCGGGATCTTCAAACCATTTTTTTAAAATATTCAGCCCGTCATTGGCAAAAAATTCCGGTGTATAATCATTGGTCACCGGGCTTGCATCAATCCAGGTTCCGGCCTGATCTATCAGGCCAGGTTTTTCTTCGCCGGGTTTTCCAAATCGGATTAGTTTCATGTGATCAAATCTGTTTTTAGGTTGTTAGTTATTTTATAAATTCAGTATGAATATCGTAATTCTTTCACTCGTATTCCTGTCTTCAGGTCTATAACATAGCATCTTTTGTTTAAAACTCAGGAATTCAGCCTGATAAAACCGCCATCAATCGGGTAATCGGTTCCCGTGATAAAAGCGGCTTCATCCGAACAAAGATACAATGCCAGGGCTGCAATTTCATCCGGTTTGCCCATACGGCCGATCGGCTGGGTTTGCGAAAGTTTTTCAAACATCTCCTCCTCCCTGCCAGGAAAATTATTCTTCAGGTATCCATCGACAAAAGGGGTATGAACCCGGGCCGGGGAAATCGAATTGCAGCGAATATTATCATCAAGATAATCCTTTGCAATCGAATAGGTCATGGTCAAAACCGCACCCTTGCTCATGGAATAGGCAAATCGATCCGAAATTCCCAATGAGGCCGCAACCGAGGCCATATTCACAATGGATCCGCCCCGATCCTTTAAATAGCGAATCGCTGCATAAGAACAGTTGTAAACCCCTTTCACATTCACTGAAAATATCCTGTCAAAATCGTCCTCTGTCGTATTTTCAAGTTTCCCGATATGCGCAATACCGGCATTGTTGACCAGAATATCCAGTCGCTGATCCGTCTGGTAAATTTTCTCAAACAGTTCAAGAATTGCAGGTTGATCCGTCACATCAGCATGGTGAAAATAGACATCACTTCCATTCGCTGACAATTCCTTAGCTAATATTGACCCGCTTTCATCATCAACATCCAGGATATGCACAACAGCCCCATGATGGGCAAACCGGCTTGAAATACTTTTTCCTATCCCCCTGGAGCCCCCGGTGATGACCGCAACTTTTTCTTCAAGTGAAAATGATGTCATTTGTAAAGATTTTTGTTTCTTTATTTAATGTTTATTGAACGATGAGAGTCCCTCTCATAATAATATGATGTCCCGGAAACGTACAAACATATGTATAGTTTCCGGGTGTTTCAGGAGCCGTAAAATAGATGGTTTCGGATTCACCCGGACGCAGTACGGAGGTAAAATACAATACATTATCATTATCCGGCACATAGTGCATTTCCGGCCCCTGAAGTCCCATCTGCATCGCCTGTTCACCAATCTCATCTGCCGTACCGGGCTGAACGACCACCACATTGTGCTGCATATCATCACTATTCTCAAAGACCAGTTCAATCCGGCTGCCGGCCTGAACTTCAATCGTTTCAAGATCGAACCTGAGCCCGGGGGTTGTACCCAGCCTGATCGTTCTGTCAGGGCCTTCGTCCCAGGAGTCCGGCATTACCGTTACCCTCCGCATTTCCGGGGCAATGCCTGCATCCCGTGTTTCGGCCGCATCCTCTTCCCCGGCAGCCAACTCCTCTACGGTGCTTGCTACTGCAGGGTGAACATGTTGGGTTCGGTCGAATTCAGCCGTCCAGTCGCTTCTTGCCAACGGTTCACCCTCGGGGGTAAAATTCAGTGTGTAGTATCCGACATCGTGAAGCAGCGGAATACCGGTATCGGACCTGATACCCCCAAGCCTGACTTCATGAACATATTTTTCGCGCAGATTATCGACAACCAAACGTACCGACAGGCCATCCTCGGATACCTTCAGCCCTTCAACAGGTGCATTTTCCTGGTTGATGATCGGGCTGCCATAATCGTAGCGATACATGTAGGTGAAATTTGTGACATTATACAGAGCCGGATTATTTGCCAGCTCACGGTCAACCGGTTTTGTGAATTCAATTTCAAACCCGTCGGGAGTTGCTGTGATATTTCTCATTTCAAAGGGTACATTGCCATTCCATTCAAGACGCTGCAGCCCATAGTTGTGCTCACCTGTTGATGCCCAGCCGCGATCCGTCATCCCCACATACATGGCTCCGTCTTCACCCCAGATCATGCGCATGACACCGGAAGCAAATCCGCGCCGAAATGGGAATACGGCTCCCTGGTATTGGCCGTTTACACGCTCCATCACAACCCGGTTGATAAGCGCATGCCCCTGGTCGCCGATAAAATAGTGCTCTGTGTAGGGCCCGAATGAATCATCGGTTGCCTGCAGGATATCCGAGGTTGAGATTCCCATCAGGGTATGGGGAATCCACACGGCGGGCAGCTTGACGCCGGGTACCCGCGCGGCTGTTTCATACATCGGGCGCTCGCTGTCAACGATGTCTTCCCAGCGTACATCAACCGGGGAGTACGGGTGATCAGCCCAGTCGAGGCCGGCCGGATTTCCGTGAAAATCACCTTCTTCTACATGAGCCAGAAAACCGGAACCGATCCAGTCACCTTCATTTTCGGTATATAAAATGTCTCCTTCATGATTCACTGCAACCCCTGCTGGTGAGCGCATACCGGTTGCAAACGGCCTGAGCTCACCATCGGGTGAGATGATCATTGCCCATCCCCGCCAGGGTGCACGGCTTTGTGCTTCCCACCAGCGCTGCTCATGGAAAGCCACATTGCCGGTAACCACCATATTCCCGTCCGGCAGAAACGCCGGGCCGAACGAATATTCATGGTAATGCCCGGATATCGGCCATGCATGCACGCGTTCATAGAGATCCGCTCTGCCATCGCCGTTTGTGTCGGTTAATTTATTCAATTCACCCCGCTGAGCTGTAAATAAAGAACCGTCCCTGTATTCAAGGCCAAGGGGTTCATATAAACCTTCAGCAAATTTGGTATAATACGGAGCACTGCCGTTCTCCAGTGACGGATTTCCAATATTCCAAATTTCCCCGCGCCGTGTTGCCACAGAAAGTATCCCGTTCGGCCACAATGCAAGCCCGCCTACTTCAAGAATGACTCCCTCCGGTGCCGGTACAGTCCGGATCGTATAGTAATCACTCTCGCTGACCGATGTGATCGAATCGGCCTGAGCCTCAGTCAGAAGGGCCGCTTCTGAGGTGTGAACTGCCATCAGGCATAAGAAGTACGCAGAAATTACCGCCACGCACATCTTCGGCTTCAAGAATCGTTTCATATTGGTTACTGACATTCTCATTCAAAATTTGATTAATCTATTCATTGTCAATCAGAAGCGGGGTTGTCGCAGCAGATGCCGGGGGATCATATTGAATCAAAATACTGCACGCTGCACCGAGTCTACCATACATAGGAATACTCCAATGTGGTTTGCTGCTGGCCGGGAATCGGGATGATCAATTCCTGCCCGCCAGCTGAATCCCGGACCCAGGCATTTCTTCTGTTCTCTGTGCTCAGTTGTATATAGTAGGTTCTGTCATCTACCTGGAACAGCCGGTTGGATTGCCAGCTGATATTTTCTCCGGAAGCAATTCGGTAATAAAGCTGATCACCTGGATCTTCGGAGCTGAACGTAAGAACCCGATGTAAAGATGTTCCCTGTTCACACGGGGCGATATGGTCGTGAACCTGAACCGGTCTAACCGATAGGAGAATGTCAGTGATCCATCATCTGCAAACCGGTAATGCTCAAACCGGTAATCAGTTTCCTGCTCAAGGGAGTCAGGCCAGGCTTCATTATCAGAACCCAGGTACGCTGCAGGCGGCGATCCATCAAAACTGATGGCGGTTTCTTCATTTAATGAAAGATTCCCGCCACCCCTGCCAATCCACATGGTTGACAGGTTCAGAAAATCACCTTTCCAGATTTTCAGTATCGATCCGTTGTTTTGATCCAATGCAAAGTTAACGCCTCCCGGATAACCTACGGCTGCGGCATGAGTATGAACATGGCCACCCATATCCAAAAACCCATGCATTACCTTCGGCTGGCCCGCAGGTTCCACGAGATAGGGTATTCTCT
>SL_3KL_010_SEDDRAFT_10005841_pt1 | contig 11022 bp, 8 predicted proteins | sample SodLakKL_010_SED_2_FD_10381 | JGI IMG/M metagenome (IMG submission 10381)
CTATCATGTTCACCCATCATGTAGCCCTGCCAAATACACCTATCGAGTGCGCCTGTCTTGAGACATGCGGAATCAAGATGTCCGACACGTAATTTTCAAAAGAAGAATCAGTTTCGCGGCCTCAGACCGGTGCCGGTCCTGCCATCCATCTTAAAGCAACAAAGGCTATAATAAGCGCTCAATGACTCAGAAATGATACTGGAAAACGCCCGATAGTCCGAGTTGCGTGCCTGCGTGGTCACTGAAATCAGCCAGGGCGTTCACCCGGAAGCTCACCAGACTGGTGGGATCGTAATTCCATCCGAGCAGAATACGGTCCGAGGTGTCGCCGCGCAGATCAAAACCCAGATAGTCCCAGCGCACCAGAAAGGCGTGGCGCTCGGCCACCCGGACGCCCGCCGTGGTGTACATGCCGGTGATGGTTTCCGCCGGGTCGGCCACAAGCGCGAGTCCGTCTTCCACCCCATTGCCGATACCGGCCACATCAAACCGGCTCTGCATGAACTCCGCAGTCCCGAAAAAAAGAGAGCCGTCATAGGACGCATATCCACCATACAGCACGCGTCCGCCCCGGGAAGTGAGACCCGTATTGCCGACATCCTCGTCCCGGGACCCGTTATAAGCGCCGTTCAGGCCCAGTTCCAGCTCGTGTCCGCCGGATGGTTCCACCACCAGTGCCAGGCGCCCGGTGTACAGGAACCGGTTGTCGTTCTGCTCGGCAATAGCGGTGACGCCGGCCACCCCGGATCCGTTGTACATCCCGAATCGGTACTGCAGCGGTCCCGTCTCACCTATCACCGAAGCGCCGATTTCCAGCGTGTTCATCATGGCACCCACCAGCCGGGCCCGCCGGACGAAGTCGATGTTGGCCGGGCTCGGATCCAGTTCCCGGCTCAGATAGGGCTTGAACGCCCCGGCAACCACCTGCAGGTTGTCCGAAAAACGATAACCGACCCGGGCATCAATGCTCTGCTGCTGGCTCAGAAAATACACCCGCACCCGGTAGGTGAAATTACGGTCCACCGTGCCGCGGAAATCAATGCGCGTAGACCCGAGGTCCCAGGCGCGCCCCCCATTGAAATCCGTATCCTCAAATGAAAACGACCCCTGCGTCTGCAGCAGGATACCCAGCGAGAACGACTCGGACTTGAACCGCTCGCGCAGCTGTTCGGCCAGCGGCTCGGCCCGTCTGTCCGCCTCTCCGCCGGACCCGAATGCGGGCGCATGGCAGAATAGCGCCAGCACAAAAATCGGAAGCATCAGCAACCGCACCACCCCGGGAAGCGGCCTACTGAAAAACAGCATCATCTCCAGCCGTCCACATAGCGGCAGCAACTGCCGGATCCTGTTGTTTTTTCCTGAATAAATGGTTCTCAAAAAATCACGTAATTTCATTTGCTCGATTATCATCAATGGCTTGTGTATTTTCTTTTTAAACGGGATTAGTTTTCGGGTGGATGGGGCCCCTGCCCTGACATACCGCTATTGCCGCAATCATGCGTTACCTGCCAAAGCAAACACCATGCCCGTTTTTTGCTCTTTTCATAATCTGACTGCAATGCAAGCCGGAATCATTCTTTGAAAGCATGCATCTGATCAAAAAGAGGTGAGATATCGCCGGTAATGGCGGCATTTCGCCGGAAGCGATGACATTTTGCCAACCCAAGCAATCAGCAATCGGCCCTATGAAAACACAATACTACACGGCTTCCAGCCTGGACGGCTTCATCGCTACCGAAGATCATTCCCTGGACTGGCTCTTCCAGTTCGGGGATACCGGCAGCTCCGGTTTTGAGGATTTCCTGAGCCAGGCAGGGGCGCTGGTCATGGGATCGCAGACGTACGAATGGATTCTGCGCAACCATGTCCGTCCCCACAGTGACGCCAATCAACCCTGGCCATACGAACACCCCTCATGGGTTTTCACGACCCGGCCGTTGCCGGCCGCCCCAGGTGCGGATATCCAATTTGTGCAAGGCGATGTGCGGCACCTGTTCCGAAAAATCGCAAAGTCCGCGAACGGGAAAAACATCTGGATCGTTGGCGGCGGGGATGTGGCCGGACAGTTTTACGACAACGGCCTGCTTGACGAGATCATCGTCCAGGTTTCTGCGGTCACTTTGGGCAGCGGCCGTCCTCTGTTGCCCCGCCGGATCATCCAGCCCCCGCTCACGCTTATCTCGGCCCGAACCTTTGGCAACGCTTTCGTGGAATTGAAGTACAGCGTGACGAAGACATCCACAGCGTAGTTTGCCCGCACACTGCACACATAATCTCGCTCCATATAATTGTTTTTACAGCATTAAATCCCTATAATAAAAGACGTATCCAACAGGTCTTTTCAATTTACGGGAAATCACGCAGGCACGCCGGGTAACACAGGATCCGGAGTTCCCGATGAAAAAACCAGGGGTGGGTCCCCTGAAAACTTTATTTGAGCATGGTCATTTTGCGGCGCAGGGTCAGGGGTCCGGCCGTAAGCATGCATACGTACACGCCGCTGGCCAGGCCGGTGGCATTCCACGCCACGGAATGGTGGCCGGCCGACTGGAATCCCCGATACAGTTCGGCCACGGCGCGGCCCTCCACCGAATAGACCGTCAGGCGCACATCAGACGCCTCGGGAAGCTGGTAGGCGATCACCGTGGCGTTGTTGAAGGGATTGGGATAATTCTGGTGGAGTTGGAATTCGCCGGGACGACCAGGATCGCCGGGGCCAAACCCGTCGCCAAAATACTCCTCGCTGCCGGTATCGGTGCCTTCCGGATCCCCCAGAAATTGCAGGATCCGGCCCATCATTTCCACGCGCGACTCAGCAGGGTAGATCGTCTCAAACGGAAAGCCCAGAACGATCACGGCGCCTGCTCTGTCCCCTCTCGGGAACGGGCCACGGTACGCGACGCCGGCCACATCCTCCCCGGAAACTCCGGTGTAGCGAAGCACGGCCGTCCCGCCTTCGACGGGACGCAGCACATCCGGCCAGCTCACGTTCCAGGTGCCTTGCGTGCCGTTGTCAAACCGGATACCGGACAGCCCGCCGAAGAGCTTGCCGGGGATGCCGTCGGCCTGGTAGAACGTGTCCCGGCGGTTGTCAGGTGCATCGGCGATGAACTCGGATTTGAGGAAATTGCGCAGGAACTGCTGGTCCGCTGTGCTGCCATGCAGTCCGAGGTCGTAGCCGATTTCCGATCCGCTCACAAACAGCGCACCGCCGCCGTGCAGGTAGTTGCCGACGCTCAACCGCTCGTCCTCGTCAAAGGTGCGGTCGGCCGTGCTCTCAGCGCCCAGGATCCACAGTACCATTTCGTAGTCGGTCAGATCGACCAGACCGCTGCCGACCGCCTCATTGGTTGCCGCTTCAAAATGGTACCCGTGATGCCGCAGTTCGGGCGCGTAATGGCGGATAAAATCGCGCGTATTGCCGGAAATCGGACGGTTAAAGCCGTTGACGATCAGGATGGAGGGTTTGGATTCGGGTTCGGTTTCCGCCGGCACGCCTGCGAGCACTTCGGAGAACGGTCCGGGCTGGTCGCCCACGGCCTGAAGCCGCACGTACACCAGCGAATCGGGCGGCAGTCCGAGTATGAGCGGGTTGGCGGGCGACACGCTGAAAGCCGGCAAAAAACCGCGCCCGTCCGCGCTCAGCTGCACCAGGTACTCCGTCACACCGGGGGCATCGCCCAGCACCAGGCGCAGACTTCCCGAATCTTCGCCGATCACGCCCCAGGCGTCAGGGACCTCGAACAGGTCACCGGTCGGATAGTACGGCAACGCGATCTGGCCCTCGTCGCTGAGCAGCTCGTGTCGGGTCGGGTGCTGCAACAGGTCGCGGATGTGGCCCGGTTCGCCGTTGACCATGATACTGTCCTGCACCAGGCGGATGCCGTGGCTGTAGTCGGCATAGGTTTCGGAATGGCCGCTGTAGAGCGGCTGGATGGGCGTGCCGTTGAGGTAGTGCCAGCCGTAGATCACCACGCGTCCCGGCGGCGGCTGGTTGTAGATCCGGTTGGATATAACCACGTCCTTTTTGTGTCCGGCCGTCAGCGTACCCAGCGGGTGCTCCTCCAGTACCGGCTCACGCTGCTCCCACACCAACAGATGGTGATCATACATCACTGGAATACTGGTCATCTGGTCGCTCGGCGGGATGGTGCGGGGAGGGAGCTTGAGCGGGGCCGCCTGCCAGATCTGATCGACCATCCGGCGGGTGGGCATTGAGCTGCCGGTTGCGGAGGCGATGCGTTGCGCCAGAATGGGCGTCATGGGCATAAGGAAATAGTCATCTTCGCTGCCCACAGCAAGATAATCGGGCGTCACGTAATAAGTAACCTCGAGGGTCTTTGCGCCGGCGGATCCGCCGGCAGCCGCGGTGACAGCTTCGTTCACGGTACCGGAACCGGATCCATTCAAAGATTCGGTGTCGAATCCATCTGCAGGCCCCGGAACAGATTTGTCAAGCGTTCTGCTGACGGTGACCGGCACCATTTCCCTCAGAAAACCGGGGACGTTGCCCGCCATTACCTGCTCGAAAATGGCCTCTTCCCGGACAGAAAGAGCAAGATTACGGACCTGTTCCTTGAACTCCGATCCCGTCGGCGCGTCGGTGGACCTGGGCGGCAGGTTCAGCTCCTGTGCGCCAAGTGACGTGTTGCCGGTCCACAGGATCAGCACACCAAGAAAAAGAAGTCGGGAAAACAGCACATGGCGTTCCGGCATGGCATGAAATTCGTTAGGGTGATACGTGGATGGATGCAGAAAGGTACCCATTCCCATGTTGCCAATCCAACCATCTCATCACGCGATTCCTGCAACCCCTCCACTCCGATTGAGAGCCAGCCTCATCACAATGTGACCCGAACGCCGCCTCTTATGGTGAATCCCGCGGTGTTGAATCCGTACACTTCGGTGAAGCCGGTATCCAGCAGATTCCGCATATCGGCGAATACGGCCGCCCGCAGCACCGGGATCCGGTACTCCGTATACAGATTGACCAGCGTATACGGATCGAGCGTCACCTCCTCCCCGGCAAAATTACTCTCCGGATTGAAGAAAAGGTCGGTCCTTTCGCCGTTGTATTCGCCATCGAGGCGAACGAACAGTTGGTCGGTCACATTGACACCGACATGCAAACCGATACTGTGCACCGGCCTTCTCAGCAGATTGCTCCGGCGTGCCTCCTCCCCGCTGTCGTCGATGGTAATGAGCTCGCCGTCCGTGTAATTGTAGTAGCCGCCGATCCGGATGCTGCTGGTGGCAATCCAGTTGGCAGAGAGTTCCATCCCCGAATCGTTTTGGCGGTCGCGATTGATAAATCCCCCGTCAAAGGTATACACGATCACATCATCGATTTCACGGCTGAAATACTGTGCCCGCAGCTTCAGTGACTGCTGCAGGAGGTAGGTCTCGACTCCGACGCTCACATAACGGCTGGTTTCCGGGTCCAGCTCGGGATTGGCACCGAACGGTCCGAACAGTTCGTTGAGCGTCGGCACCTTGAAGCCGGTGGTCAGGGATCCGAACAGCTTGATGTTTTCCGTGATATGGTAGGCCGGCGCAAAACTGTATGTGGCATTATTTCCGTACTCGGAATGGCTGTTCAGGCGAAATCCCAGCTCGGTGCTGAATCCGTGCAGCCCCTTTACGTAGAGGGTTGCATAGGGACTTGCAATCCGGGCGCTCAACTCCTGTGCATCTTCCGTCGCCGGGATGATGGACTGCTGGAAATGGAAGCCTCCGAGCACTGACACCCAGGGATTAATCGCATAGCTTCCAAACAGGTCGGCATTGTGGAAAATGCCCTCGAATGCACTGTCACCGAACTGGTCGGAGAAGCCTCTTTCCGTCGATGTGAAATTATAACCACCGTTGACGTCCAGCTTTCCCCTGCGTAACGAGGTCTGGAATCCGGCGTTGATCATGTTGAGGGAGTAGACGTTATCTGCATCCTGGAATGCTCCGGCATCGTAGTCACCGTCAAAGTCATTATAGTGGAAAAACGGGGAAACGGTAAGCCCATCCGTCACGCTGATATCGGCCTTCCCATAGAATGAGTTGGAACGGAATCCGTCATCACCATACGTGCCGGTATTGTCCGGATCGGCAGCCGCGCTGAATCCCTCACTCGATTCCCGATTGAAATTGAGTGTGTAGGAATGTTTCCGGGCAACGGTGCCGTTTATGTCCGCCGATGCCTGAAAGGAATTGTGTGTTCCGTATGAGAGCTGACCGCTGCCGTTCACAAGCCCCTCGTCTCCGCTCCTGGTCAGGATGTTCACCACGCCGGCAATGGCATCGGTGCCGTAGAGGGTGGACTGGCTTCCCTGGAGGATTTCGATCCTCTCCACATTGTTCAACGGCAGCAGCCGCAGATCATATGTTCCCCCGGTGCCCGATGGATCCGTTACGGGCAGACCATCGACGAGAATCAACGTGTACGGACCCGAAGCACCCTGCATGAACAGGGTTTGTGCGTTTGCCGGTGAACCGAAGGCATCATTGATCCGGATGCCGCTCTGCTGATGGAGCAGCTGGCCCAGGTTCCGGCTGCCGTTATGCTCGATCTCCTGCCGGTCGATGATCAGCACCGGCTTGGTGGTTTCCCGCAGTGAAAGCGGGATTTTGGACGCGGTGATTACGATCTGGTCGAGCTCGATCGAATCAGTTACGGCGTATTGCAAGGATGCAGCGTACTGCGTCGACCCTCCAGTTTGCAACGGTCCCGCGTATTGCAAGGATGCCGCGCTTTGCGTTGATACCGTGGTGTGCAGCAGTTCCGCAGATGGCAGCGATGTTCCAGGTTGCAGTGAGGTCACAGGTTGCAGAGAAGTAACCGGTTTCAGTGAAGTCACAGGTTGCAGTATTGTTGCTGATTCCGGCGGGAGTGCTGGCTGCGACTGTAGCACGGGCACACGCAACAAAACCAGCAAAAGCAGTAGATAGATTGTTTTGCTCATGGTCATTAATATATGGATTAAGGATTGAACCGATGAGCTTTCGTGAACGAAAAAAGATGGGCGATATAGACGGTGCTCCGGGTGGTCGGCTGCCTGGCAAGCTTCAATGCACCGGTCCTACATTCCCGGCCTTTCCTCCGAAAGCCTGAACTCACAGCAATCAGGCAGGTCTTCTGACTTGCTCCCCTTAAGCAGCCTTCCCGTCACAACCGAATGGACAGTGGCAAAGAGTTGCTGAAGGTTTTTATGGAGCTTACAGCTACGGGGATAGTTCCGGATTCTCACCGGATTCCCTTTTCATCCCGATTGTGAGTCACAAACGGGAACCTGTTGCATATCAATAGTAAGCCGAAATGCCGTGGATGTCAACTCCTTCTTTGCATAAAGGATAACATCATACACGCCAAGAGCTAAAGATATCAAAATCTTACCGTTGATTGAGGTTTCACTCGTGTGAGCAGACCCGTTGGAACCGTATTGCTTTTTGGGTGGTTAGAAGATTATGCTTTTGTAAGCGCAAATAAACCAACGAACAAGAGTAAATCCTCATGGACAATTCAATCGATAAAGATATTCGCAACGGGATGGACCGAAAAGAGTTCTTAAGAACGGCTGGTTCAACCGCCCTCTTTGCATTCCTTGGTATCTCACTGGCCAGCTGTGATGTAACCAGCTCGAATGATGATGAACTGCCTGAAAACGGAAACAACAATAACGAAGCCATAACCATCGATGGAAATACCGTCCGGCTGAATCTCGATGACGATTCACTGTCACCACTTCGACAGGCAGGCGGATGGATGGTACTCGGTCAGGCTTCCGTAATTGTCGTAAATATTGATGGCGATCTGATCCGGGCGTTCACCGATGTCTGTCCGCACGCAAGCTGCCGAAACAACTGGCAGTATCAAAACCAGCGGTTCATCTGCACCTGTCACAACTCCGTCTTCGAAAATGACGGGTCCTTTGTGAGCGGTCCCGCCGGAAGGGATCTGCCCGAGTTCGCCGTTCAGCGTCAGGGCAACATCGTCACCATAACAAAATAACCGTGAAACGATCCGTCTTCTACTTGATACTCACGGGATGCCTGCTGTTTTTCGGCAAACCCGCGGTCGCGCAAACCTACATGGCAACAGATGGATATGTGGAATTCATCTCCACCGCCCCCCTGCTGGAGTTCAAGGGGACTTCCGACAACCTTGCCGGGCTCATCCATCTGGAAACAGGCGAGGTTGATTTCTTTGTGGACCTGGCATCGCTCGACACGGGCAACAGAAGGCGCGACCGCGACATGCGCCAGGTCTACCTGGAAACGGACAAATATCCTTTTGCCGAATTCGGAGGGACGCTCACATCAGATTTCGACCCGGAAATGGAAGGAGAACAAACGGCGACCGTAACAGGAAGTTTTACAATGCGCGAAATATCCCGTGACATGACCGTTTCCGGTACATTGGAAGCGACTGATGAGGGCATCCGCGTCAGAGCCGGATGGGAAATATTGCTGGATGACTTCGACATTGACCGTCCAAGTATACTGTTTTACGAACTGAGTGATGTGCAAACCATTAACATCGACATTCTGCTGAGGCCGCATGATGAAAATTAAACCTTGCCTGATTGCCATTGCTCTGACACTGCCGCTGCTTGCAGCAAGCGAGGCGACAGCCCAGCTGACCAGGGAACGTGTTGTGCAGAACAGGCCGGTTGAGTTGACATTCCCGACCTCCAGACACATCCAGCTGAATACTACGGAACCACTGGCAGCAGGAGAACTCTACTACAGCATCATGCATGCCTTTGGCACGGTGGAGAACGGTATCACGGATTTTTGGGGCCTGGATCAGGGCGCCAACATCCGCTTCAGCCTGGAGTACGGCATTAGTGACAGATTCTCTGTCTTCGCCGCACGTTCGAGCATGGACAAGGTCTACGACATGGGGTTCCGGTATCTGTACCTGCAGCAGATGACGGGCAGCGGCTCTCCGGTGTCCGCCGGACTGGTCCTGACGGCCGGATGGATGACCGAGGATTATACGTTCCTGAATCAGACCTACCCTTTTTCGGATCGCAACCAGCTCAGTCTGGCACTGCCGGTCTCGCGAAAATTCAATGACCGGCTCAGCCTGTTGCTCGTCCCGGCCATTGCCGCTTTCAGCCGGACCAACCCGCTCCTGAGAATCGAAGATCCCCTCGATACCGATGAGATCTTTGCCGGGGCAGGCATGGGATCGCGCTACAAATTTACCAGCCGGTCGTCTGTTACGGTCCAGTACGTGCCATCCTACCGATTTGAAACTGAAGCCGTGAACCAGAATTTTGCCATCGGTCTTGACATGGAAACCGGCGGACACGTGTTCCAGATCTTCTTCTCAAACGCAAGGGCGCTGAATGATGCCTACCTTCTGGCGGGTCCAAACGGAAATTATCCGGAATTTGAATTCCGGTTCGGATTCAACATCAACCGATCCTTTCAGATACGTTGACCGGTAGTCTAATACCTTAACTGAAAGGCGTGCTCATCATGATCTTGCCAAGGGCCTCCTGCAAGATCGCAGCGTAGGATCCATCCTTGTCCATTGCATCAAACCGGTTGGTGATATCCAGATTACCCCATTCTACTGCTTCCCCGCTCACATTGTCCCAGATCAGATAATTCATTTCAAGTTTGAGCCGATGCTCCACACGACTCTCATGTCCGGCATACGTGCCGCCGCCTACTTCCACGGCAAAGGGTTCAAAGAATAACTGATCAAGGATGAGCACAAAACGGGAATCACTTTCCTCATGCACATTATAGTTCATCAAAAAGGTCTCGCTCCTGACATTATTCGAAAGGGTTACGTGTCCCGCCTTGAAATCTTCAAAAAGACAGGGCGAGCCAGCGGTTTCCACTTCCCTGATGGTTCGGATCATTGTTCGCCTGTCCACAATATCTCTCAGCGACTCAATCGTGATCTCCGACTGGGCATCTGCTTTACCGGGAAAAGAGACGAGAGTGATAAGCATGCAGATAAACGTACTGTTTTTGACAACGGATGTGATCATGTATTCTGCGATTTCGTGATTTCTTTAAGACCTGATGGATTGCTTTAAAAAGAGCGTACCCATGGTACCTGAATGTTCCAGGATTTCAAACTGGAGGTATTTTAAATTGGAGGCGTTTCAGGCTCATTGAACGACAATCCTATCTCAAGTCAAAATTCCCATGGGGGACAAGCCTATCCCTTCTAAGCTTTGCCTTTCAGCATCAAATTCCAATAAATCCACGGCAGGCCGAACTTTTTGAGCACATACATGTCGTAGCGCTCTTCGCTCTGGTCAAACGGGAAGGTGGGATCGGGTTCGTTGTTGTAGTCGAATTCCGCAAGCACCATTTTCCCGTAGCCGGTAACCAGCGGACAGGAGCTGTAACCGTTGTAGGATGTGTTCAGTGCCTCGGGTTCCTCATCCAGCTCTGCCGCCTTGCGCAATTTCAGGATGTTATCCGTCACCACAGGGGCCTGCTTGCGGATCGCAGAGCCGGTTTTGGCCGTCGGCACGCCGGCGACATCCCCCAGTGAGAAGATATTCGGATAGCGATTGTGCTGCATCGAATTATGATCCACATCAAGCCAACCCTTCAGGTCGCCATCCTGGATGGCTATGGGGCTGTTTTTGATAAAATCAGGGGAGCTCATCGGCGGCACGACATGTATCATGCGAAACGGCACTTCCTTTCGGGTTACCTTTCCGTCCTTGTCGGTAACATCGAAAACCGCAATCCCCTCTTCGCCTTTTATCTCCACGAGATTATGGGCAAAATGGACCTGAATGTCCTTTTCCTTGATGACCCTCCGCAGGGTTTTGGCAAAGACCTCCACACCAAACACCACCGATCCGGGAGAAAAGAAATGGAGCTCCAGATTCTTTCTGACGCCCCGCCTCCGCAGGGCTTCATCAGCCAGGTACATGATTTTCTGAGGAGCGCCGCCGCATTTGACCGGAGTGTTGGGCTGCGTGAAAAGTATCTTCCCATCTTTCACGGAAGAGAGCACTTTCCAGGTGTACGGTGCCTTGTCCACCTCGT
>SL_3KL_010_SEDDRAFT_10005842_pt1 | contig 11022 bp, 11 predicted proteins | sample SodLakKL_010_SED_2_FD_10381 | JGI IMG/M metagenome (IMG submission 10381)
ACCAGGCATTGAAAAAAGCCTCGCTTCCCCTCCAGCCGGTGCCGCAGTAAAAAGCAAGTTTCTTTTCAGGTGTCAGTCCGTTGCTGCGCAAGATTTCAGATATTTCACCATACTCTCTGGTAGTGTGATCGGGATTTCGGTAATTTTCCATATGATACGCATCTGACCCGCAATCTGCAAATACTGCACCCGGGATTCTACCCTTTTTGTCAATATAATTGTAGCCGCTTACCTCCCCTTTGTACTCGCTGAGGCTTCTTACACAAACCAGTTCACTCATCTCCGATTCCAGGATCTTCTTTGCTTCAGGTGTATCAACTGCAAGATGCGGATTAACAGGTATATTAACTCCAAAACTTTTGGCCGGTTTTTTGGGAACATCATCAAAAGCTTGTTCATAACCCTCTTCTTCCCAGGAACGGAACCCGCCGTTCAAAACACGTACATCCTTAACCCCTGCATACATCATGATGAATGCGCATCTTATAGCACCGATGTCCCCGGCAGCGCTCCCCGGAAAAGGGTCATTGATGTCGGGGAACATGAATTTCCCGTATAGTATAACAGTAGTATCAGAAGTTATGCCATGTTCCGTCAATGCCTGTTCCAGTTCCGCCGGTGAACGCCTGTTCCAGGTATCGGGAGACTCAAGGGAAAGGGTATCGATATCGATCGCTCCCGGAATATGACCTCCCAGGTAAGCATCCCTGTTACGGTAGTGGGTATGGCAAATCACAAACCTGTCATTGTCAAAATATTCCGGTTTTTCTCCTTTTACAATCTTTTCAACCCATGAAGGAGGAACAAGGTGTTTGTAATTATGCAGTTTTTCAAGGGGAAGCTTTTCATTTTCGGCCCACTCGTCTGTAAAGTGGTTGTAAACTTTCACATCGTTATACCCGGCTTTATTGAATAACCGCATTAATTCCTGATTTTCGGCTTTATCATATCCGTATATTACAAGACTGTGATGCGGGTATATTCCTTTGAACCTTAAAATCTCTATCCAGTCCATATAGCTGCTCCAGCGGAAAGGCAGGCATCTGGCGCCGGGAATATGGCCTCCTCTTATTTCCCCCCTCAACTTCCATCCGTTGTAAGCATCTGCAGGCCTGGAATCGATTATTACTGTATTTTCATCATTCAATAATTCTGCTAATCCGGAAGTTCCTGTTTCTCTCATAATTTATTATTCATTTAACCGTTGGCCGTTAACTACTTATTTTTGCGGCTGCCTGGTTTCAATCCGGGTATAAACCGCTATTGAGACAAATTACTTTTGATCCTCAACAGCATTTCAATAAGAGCCCTCTCCTCCTCTTCAGAAAATCCTTTGAATGCGGTGGAAAGTGCATCAACGGCGCAATCAACCGTACTGTCGTAAAATTTGATTCCTTCCGGGGTTAGCTTTACCTTGTTATACCTCCTGTCTTCATTGGATATCTCGCGTTTTATCAAGTTTTCAGATTCCAGAATGTCAAGCACTCTTTTTACTTTCACCTTGTTAATCCATAAAAAATTAACAATATCCTGCTGTGAGCTTGACGGGTTATTTCGCAGGTAAGATATAACAGTCCATACAACCGGTGATATATTTCTCCCCTCTTTTCTAAGACATTCCTGCATTACTATCCCCAACCCTTTCGATATTTGCCTTGACAACATGCCAAGCGACCTTTTAAACTGGTATTTTCTTTCCATAAACAAATATCCTTAAACTTTGAAAAAAAACATAATAACAAATCATAAATTACAAAAAAGTGTTATCATAAATTCCACCCCTTCTGTCGCTGAACTGCTTCTTTACCTGTAAAAAGCCGTTTCACATAATCATTAATAAGCCTTCTTATAAATCTATAAACTGAACTTTCAATTATACTTTTAACACGAAATGTTAAAAATATTCCTGTAAAAATAGAATTAATATATTAGTTTCATATAAAACTAATATATTTGTAAAAAACATATCCATGGACAGACGAAATTTTTTAAAGTATTCCGGTCTGGCAAGTGGTACACTTGCCCTGGCGGGTATATCCTCAGCCGGTTTTGTTGCAGGACGCAATAAGGATGGAAATACCGGTTTCGGCAGAACACCTTATGGCAAAGACCAGTTCTTTAACCGCAAACCTTTTCTTGTTGAACAGCCCACTTACATGAAAGTGGGCACTCCGGAACGCATCGGATATCTGGATCACCTTTTCAGGAGGAATGCGGAATTGCGTTACCATATTTTTTCATACGGCAGAGAGGGGTTTCAGAAAGTAAGGGATGAAGGCCCGGAAAAACTTCCCGAACCACTTAAAAGCTACTACATAGACAACCCTTCCGCCTTTGAGGAGTTCTTCAGGGCAATGGACAGGGCAAATGAACAAAAAGCTAACTGGGAAAAGTACAAAGACCGTTATATGCTTGCTGAAGCATGGTCAGCTGCCCATGCAAGTCCATTAGGCGCTCCCGGCGCATTCCCCCGGGAACCCAGGGGTAATCCCGAAGAATCGGATTTCAGCGGTGTAAATGAAGATTCTCTAAAACTCAAATCACCGCAACACGGGTCACGGTTGATAAAAAAAATCTCACACCTGTTTGGCGCCACACTAACTGGTATTACAAAAATCAAAAAGGAATGGGTTTACCAGGGAGCCTTAAGAGGAAGAGGAAGGGGAGATTTTGAAGTGCCCGGACACTGGAAATACGCAATTGTTATTGCCATTCCTCACGAATGGGAATCTTTCTACGCAAACCCCACCTACGGAACTTCCCATGATGCATACTCAATGCTGCGATTTATTTCCGGAAAGCTGGAAACATTTATAAAGAAGATAGGCTATTCTGCAAGATCACATATCCCGCCTACAAGCTATGACCTGATTCTGCCTCCACTTGGTATTGATGCCGGACTTGGAGAACAGGGAAGACACGGAATACTCATTACACCGGAATTGGGCGCAAATACACGTCTGGCTGCAGTTTCAACAGACATGCCATTGGAGCCGGACAAACCGGTGGACCTCGGCATCAGGAAATTCTGTAACAAATGCAAAATTTGTGCAGAAGAGTGTCCTGGCAAGGCAATAAGCTTTGCCGGCTCACCTTACAAAACCGTAAGAGGTTACAAACGGTGGAGCATTGACCAGGACAAATGCTATACTGTCTGGAACTCCGTTGCTACAAGCCAGCCCCGGGGCTGCAGGATCTGCCTTGCGGTATGTCCCTATTCACGTAAAAACAACTGGATACATACTATAGCGCGTGAAGCAGATCCCCGTGACCCCACAGGACTGGTATCCTCGGCAATGCTGTCAATGCAGAAAAACTTTTTCAGCTATCCGGGAGGAAAGGAATACCTGCCTCCTCCGGAAGGCAATAACAAAACATATGGCAAACCGCCCGACTGGCTTAGAACTGAAGAATGGTTTGATATCTAAAATACTGTAATATGTTTCCATACTCAACAATGCTACAGCCCATATTCTGGATGGTAATTGGCTTACTTACAGGGGTATTTGTAATAGGACTAAGGTACTGGTTAAAAGATCTCAATATTTCCATGAACTGGTGGAAATGGGTTCTCCTTTCATTCTGGATCGTTTTACTGGCAGTAACTCTTTGCGGAAGTTTTACCCTGATGGGGGAAAACGAGTGGACAGCAGGTTATCGCTTTCTGCTGTTTTTCGGTGCCGTAATAACCATTAGCGGTGCCGGCCTTTGGATGATTCTCAGGAGGGTAAATCCCTGATTATGGCAAATGTTAAGCCTGGTTAATATCTCACATCAGGATTCAGGAAACTGGAAACCGGTCAGCCGTTTATATCATCCAGTATATCCTGGATATCATCCTGGCATTGACCGCAAACGGTTCCCGCTTCAGTTTCCTCCCCCACTTCATCAACCGTCTTTAACCCTTTTTCCTTTATTGCTTTTACTATAGTGCTTTTGTATACTTCATTACAGTCACATATTATCTCGTCATTATCCATATAAATTATCTTTAATTCGTTTAAATAATAATTATTTCCTGTCTGTTACCGGTTTACGATTTATAAAAATAAATAAAATATTTCTCATCACTTTCCTTCACTACCCAGTGTTCAACATTAAGGCTTGAAGCTTTGTCTATCAATGGTGCAGGCAGAAAGGGGGCTTCCAGCTTATAAATTGATTTATTTTTCATGGCTTTGAGGTCAGCAATAACCTGGTTAACCGGATGTTCTCCTCGATCAAGCAGTTCTTTGGCATTAAGCTCCCCCGATACCAGTCGGGGATCAAACCATTCCGGCTTTTTGGTATTGAAGCCAAAATCCTCTCCCTGTGTGAAAGGATCCTGACCGGCCTCCTTACGAAGTCGGTTTACAAGCTCCTCCACCTTCAACCCTCCAATAGCCGCTGCCTGCTGCAAAGTTGCCGTCCGTGCCACAGTTTTTCTTAAAATGGGGTTTTTGAGTGCCCTGAAAGCGGGTACATAATTTACTATCACTTCCTCAAGACCGGGATAATCTTCAATAACCTGTAAAACCTTGCTTTTTGGCGTTATCATCTTTTCTTTATCCATAATTGAATTTTCAGGAGTATGACAAAATTCTCTGTTCCCCTTCCAGTTTGCGGTAACGGGAAACATCATGCGAAACCTCAAGAGTGCCGAGGTATTCTCCTTTTTCATCACGCAGGGCAAAATATTCTATATGGATGAATTTATCACCCATCTGTATCCAGAAAGGGGCGCTGCTTTCCCTGCCGCTTTTAAAATCATCAATTATCTTGTCAACTATGTGTGAACTGGCAGGTGGATGGCAATGGCGGACATCCCTGTTCAGTATTGCACGGTTGCGCTGAAAGATCCTGTCAGCACTTTGTGAAAAATATTTCACCTTGTCATTTTTGTCTACAAAAGTTAAATCCACCGGAAGCGAATTGAGCAGCGCCAGCAGCTCATCAAGTGAAAAGCTGCCTGTTGGAAGCTGCACATGGCCTTCAGCACGCTGTATATCCTGAAGGGATTGTTCTTTCGCTCCTTTAGGAGCCCAGCTCACAGGCGGATCGTAAAGGCAAAATCCGAACTCCAGTGATTGCTGACTCACCTGATGCCACTGGTATTCAGAAAGTTTTTCAAGCGCCATTGGGAAAAGAATTTCCTCCTCCTTCAACGTCATATCTTCGACAGCTTCAAGAGCCGGTTTTATAACAATCTCTGCCGAAGCCAAAAACTCATCCCTTTCAACATCCTTCATGCCAAGTATCTCAAGGCTTCCCCTGATCTGTTCCCTTATCTCGTCATGCTTTCCCCACATCACCTTTGGAGGGCCGGTAATTCCCTCATTCTCAAGAAATGGAAAAACCAGATACTCCTTACGCAGGTAATGCTTGTCAACATCAAAAAGGCTGTTAAAATGACCCCTTAAAGCAGTCATGGCTGCAGAAAGATCGCTTTCGATACCGGCTTCAATTTTTTCAAGAAGGTCCCTTGCATCTGAAATCACTTTCCTGAGCTCCTGGTTTTCCTTTATCATAATATCCACCGGGTGCCCTTCGGGAACTTCTGCAGAAGCTGACAGGTCTACATTACCGCGCAGAACTGCCGAATGGGCATCACATAATTTGAGGACCTCAGACTCCGGGAGTCCTTCGTTTATGAGCTCCTGTTCCACCTCCACCACTTCACCGTAAGGTATACTGCTCAGGCTTTCCATAAGTTCTTTTCTTACTTTCTCCTGGGATTCCCCTTTGTGAAGTTTCAAAATAAGCTCCTTCAGCTTTTTCTTACGGGCATTTGAATTGTCTATAAGCTCGCTCATACAGTCAGGTTTTTGCGTGATATATTAGTATTATATTATCCCTTGTTTAAAACACCGTATCTGAAAAAGATCAGAGAACATCCTCAAGTGCTCTTTTTAAATCGGGGCATTTGAATTCATAGCCTGCGTTGAGAAGTTTTTCGGGTATTACGCGTTGTCCGTGCAATAACATTTCTGCCATCTGTCCCAGTACTATTTTCAGCACAAATCCGGGTACAGGGAACCAGGAGGGCCTTTTCAGAACCTCTCCAAGCGTCCTGAAAAGTTCCCTGTTCCTAACCGGTTCAGGTGAAACGGCATTAACCGGCCCCGTTATCGTGCGCTGCTCTATTATAAACTTTATAACCGCAATCAGATCGTCAATGTGTATCCATGAATGCCACTGATTCCCCGGACCGGTCGGACCTCCTATAAAAAACCTCACCGGGAGTGACATTTTCCTGATTGCAATGTTATCCCCCACCACAATGCCGGTTCTCAGGGTCACCACTTTTGTCATTCCGGTCTCAGCCCTGTACGCTTCATCTTCCCATAAACGGCAAACATGCGCAAGAAAATCATCCCCGTTTTTTCCGGTTTCGGTTATCTTTTCATCCCCCCTTTTACCATAATAACTGGCTCCGGAAGCATTGATAAGCAGGTTGGGTTTAAGCAGGCCCTTGCTTATAGCTTCAGCAATTGCCGAGGTAACCCTTATCCTGCTGTTGAGTATCTCCTTTTTCACTTTGCCCGTCCACCGTCTTTTGCCGATAGATTCACCTGCAAGATTTACAATCACATCTGTTTTGGGAATATCATCAACAGGAAGAGGGGAATAAGTGTCCCAGTAAATTCTGCCAATTTTAGATACGGCATTTTTTTCATCACGCGCCGAACTTCTTGATACAACCGACACATCATAACCGTTAGCCACCAGTTCCGCGGCAAGTTTATTGCCGACAAAACCAGTTCCGCCGAAAATTAATACATGCATAAACAATACAAAGGTTATCTATTTAAGTAATTGATCTGTTCTTGAAAGCAAAACAATAAATTGCAGGATTTGTTTGATAATGTTGAATTTCAGATAATAATCTGCTACTTGCACAAACCTGTGTTTTATGTTAAATGCATAAAAACTTAAAATACCTGGCGATTATTTTTTTTACATACCCTGGATGGCAATTTATTTCCCGGGGTTTAATTGACTAAAACTGAATCTGGAAAAGGAACGATAGCCCTAATTGTGAATCCCCTTCATCTGGTAAATAAGTATCAAAGTTGAACTGCAGGATTGAAAGGTTTGTAAAATCGGTGTTAACCCCAAATGTTACCTGGTTATCACGAAAACCTGTCTCCCTGTAACCCCATGACTGCCAGCGGCCAAGCAGCATGGTGCTTTCCGTCAGACTGTACCCTCCGGTAAGGTAATACCCGCTGATCTTTTCCTTTTCGCCGGGAAGGGCCACTATTTCGACATCTCCTGCAAGATACTCAGCAGCAAACAAATATTGATCTCCTTCCAGCCTTATGTCGCCTCCGTAAATTGTGCGTGTCCCCCTCAGCATGGGGCCGTTGCTGCCACTGCGTACTCCGGGAGAATCACCGTGAGAACCCTGGAGTGCAACTTTCAGGTTTCCGTAGGAGAAGTCGTCAATAGTATACTGCAGTCTTGCAATCCCGTAGAAAGAGTTGTTATTGTTGTCGGAAAGCCTGGTGCCGTTAAATATACCACCGAAATAGTAAAACCCGTCAATATCACCTTCGGCAGACACTCCTATTTCCCAGGACTGCACAAGCAGACCTGTAATATTTGCCCTGTCAATGAAATCGGTATCCCCGGGAGAAGGAATAAAGTCCTGTGTTTGCTGTGGTTTTAACGCCCCGGCCTTTAATCTGAAAGCGTTATTGTGACTGTACCCCACATAGGCATCCAGCAGATTGGGCTCATTGGCAACATTAACCATCACCCTGTAGAAAAATCCGTTTTCAATTGCACCACTTAGCGCTATTCGTGCATTTGGGACCCGAAAAGTACGCCCTCCCTGAAAGTCATCATCATTTAATGAATAGCGAAAGCCCGATTGCAAAAGAGCATTCACCCTGAAAGCATCGCTAAAAATAGCAGATGGATCATCTGCCGTTTCTTCCTGGCCGTGAACCATAGAGTTAGCTGCGGATAAAGTAAAAACCAGAAGTATCAGTAAAATTTCTTTACCGGATACTGATCCATAAAGCTTATACATAACAATATTTATTTGTTGTTTTGGTCCTCAACCGGTTTGATTTTCTGCTTCCTTCCCATAACAAGGTATAGTATAGGTCCAATAAATGTAACAAAAATAATGACCAGTGCCCAAACCAGTTTGTCATTATCCTTAAAGCGGCTTCCCAGTAAATCTATCAGGGCTACAAGTGTGAGAACAATTACGGCAAGAAAAAATATACCGGCAAATAAGATCAGTACGACAGGTAGAAAGTCCATTACTCTGAATTTTGTTCAACAATAGTTTCAAAAGTAAGTTAAGGATTAATTAAACAAAAAAAACATCCTTTTAATAAAAAAATGACCACCCTGTGACAGGGCAGTCATTCAACCTTTTAATAAAACATATTTTTAAACAGATTCTATTCAACGGCAGTAAATGTTTTCCGGCTTCCATAAACCGTACCTCTTTGATTTGTTGCAAAAGCACGGAAAGAGTATTCTCCGGCACTGGGAACAATAATTACAACTGAAAAGTCACCTGCTCCTACACCGGAAGTTGACATTCCATCATGTTTATCAACAGTAGGCCTTGCACTTCCGGCATTCCAAACAATACCCCTGCGGTGTACCTGTCCGCCGGTTCCTCCCTCACTGTGGACTATTCCACCGAGTTCAACCGTAAGGCCGTCAATAGCTATCACATCCAGGGTTTCCACCTCTGGTAATTCATCCTTGTCACAGGCAAAACAAAGAAATAGTACTGTAAAAATTGCAGCTAATTTTTTCATTGATCAATTAATAATTGGTTTAACAAAAATTATTATAAAAACACTGTTTTTTTGATATAAACCACCGGTTAAATACCGGGATATTAGTTTTTACAGTCTGAAAACCGGCGCATTGAAGCCATTTTTCATAACGAAAATCTGTTAATGATTTATTGTGTCATAAAAATTAAAAAATCTGTTTAAGTTAGGGCTCACAACTTTCAACCGGTCTTTCATCAAAGAACGTCAGTAATTTTCATTTTCCTGGTAAGCTTGAGAGCCCTTTCCCGTGTCTTATTATTAGGCAAATATAAAATATTTATTGGATCAGCATGTTTTATAGCAGTTTTTTTTTAAAAAAAAACACTTTTTTTTTAAAACATCTGAATATCAGCCCTAAGATAATTGTAAATTTAAACAAACTATTCCCGTTTCGCTTTTAATAATCTGAAAGTGCGGTTCAGTATCAGGGAATAGATACCAGGCTCCCTCTCTTTGCTGAATATATACCTGTCGCCATCTTCCGAAATGAATTGCAATTCTCCGACATGTACCAGTGTAGTTTTTATTTCATTTTTTGAAGCATACAATTCCCCGTTTTCTGTGTTTATCTTTAGAACAAAATCTTTATCATCAATACGATAAGCGTACTCACCTGTAAGCAAATCTACCTCTCCTGGCATTTCAACAGGTTCGGCAATTTCGGGATAACTGATCCCCCATTGATAATAATATGAAACCGACCTCAGTATTTCATTTATAAGCTCTCTTGCGCCATCGCCGTTTGCCATAATTATTACCGCATCTCCCCGGTTGGCAAATGAGACCAGTGTGTTTGTGAATCCTGCATTTTTACCCCCATGCTCAAAAATAAGCGAATCGGCACCCCATCTTAACGATGGGCCCAGCCCCCAGTCATTTTGTAGTCTGGTCAGCATCTTTACTACACTTTCATTCGAAATTATTCCGGCAGATTTTCCGGAAACTATATCCTGGATTTCAATACAATACCTTGCCAGATCCGACGGTGTGGTCCAAAGACCTGCAGCAGCTTTTTCGGGGTAGTTATGCCACAGCCCTTCAATTATCTTCCCCTGGCGGTTGTAAGCTGCACTGGCAACATCATGAAAATGCCCCGGAAGAGGCTGTTCATAGGTACTGTTTGACATGCCCAGCGGAGTCAGGACTCTCTCACCCATGAACTCCTCAAACGGAACTCCCGTAATATCTTCCACAACCTTCTCCATAACTGTGTATCCTCCCCCTGAATACCTCCATATACTTCCGGGTATAGTATCCACAAATACCGGCGGAGTATTTCCATTACCATTCAATACGTCTGTAAGAATCGGAAAGTCATCATTCTGAGGGTAACCGGGGAAGCCGTGAACGGTCATTCCGGCCGTATGCGATAAAAGTCTTGCGGGTGTTACCCTTTCCTCAATGGTATGCTCGTTTCCGGGTATCTTCCAGTCTTTAAGATAATTGTTAGCATCGGAATGAATATCTATCAGCCCCTCCTCAGCCAGCATCAGAACACCCAGTGCAGCAACCGGCTTGCTGATTGAAGCAGCCTGAAAAAGGGTGTTTTCATCAACCATTTTTCCGGTTTCTGTATTTGCAATTCCATATCCGTCCGCCCACCTTATCCGGCCCTCTTTTACAACTGCAATACTCAGTCCGGGGACATTGTAGTACTCCATCCTCTCATGAATATTGAACTTTACAGAAGGGGTTCCTTTTACCTGAATTGCAGGTAATAAACCATTTTCAACTGCCTTTTTTTCAGCAAGAATCATATGTTTTTCAGAACAGCCTGCAAGTAAGGCAAGCACTGCGGCCATCAAAACGGAACTGAACAACTGTCTCATTATTTATAAATTAAGGTTTAACAACGTGAAATTTTGCATCTTTAATGCTATTTTACTAAGCGTTTCATTAACAGATCGGTTTGCCTCTCTTCCCCCACCATAAACAGGTGCTCCCCTGCCTGAACAAACCCGTTTTTTTCATAAAACCTGATCGCCCTGTCATTCTTCTCCCATACTCCGAGCCATAAAAGTTCGGCATTTTTCTCAATGGCAATATCAACTGCTTTTTCAAAAAGCATCTGACCAACTCCGGTTCCCTGGAACTCCTTTAAGACATATAATCTCTCGAGCTCCGCTGTATTTTTCCCTTTGAACTCACCCTGGGCATTCCCGGTATTTACTTTTAAATAACCGGCCACCTCCCTTCCTGTCCATGCAAAGAAAAGATATGAGCCCGGAATTTG
>SL_3KL_010_SEDDRAFT_10005844_pt1 | contig 11020 bp, 12 predicted proteins | sample SodLakKL_010_SED_2_FD_10381 | JGI IMG/M metagenome (IMG submission 10381)
CGCGGATGCGGCGACCCCGGACCGCTCCGCGAGCTCCCCGATCGACAGCTTCGCCATGGTCGCTCCTCCCGCCGACGGTCGCGGCTCGTGCGGACGGGGCCGTTCCCCCCGGCCATCGTCCGTCAGGCTGACAGGAGTTCGACCTAACGTCAACTTCAGCTTCTGCTCGGCGCCCCCCGGGACCGCCCCCGCTCTGACCCCGACCAGGATCGTCCGGGGTGCGGCCACCGACCGACGACGGCGCCGCCCAGCGTCACGCGACCTACCGTGTCCGTCGACGCGGGCCGCTACGTCGATCCGCGTCACCCGGTCCCCGTCACGAGGAGGCACGATGAGCCTGTCCGGTACCCGCGTCCTGGTGCTCGCCGCGAACCTGTTCGAGGACACCGAGCTGCTGTACCCGGTGCTGCGCCTCGAGGAGGAGCAGGCCGAGGTCACCCTCGCCAGCGTCGACGGCCAGCCGGTCACCGGCAAGAAGGGACACGGCCCCGTGCCGGTGGCTACGTCCGTCGACGAGGTGGATGCCACGGACTTCGACGGGGTGGTGATCCCCGGCGGGTTCGCCCCAGACGCGCTGCGCCGCTCCGAGGCCGTCCTCGAGTTGGTGCGCGCCTTCGATGGGGCGCAGAAGCCGATCGCGTTCATCTGCCACGCCGGCTGGGTCCCGATCTCCGCCAGGATCATCGACGGACGTCGCGCGACCAGCGTCGCCACGATCAAGGACGACATGGTCAACGCCGGCTGCGACTGGGAGGACGCCGAGGTGGTGGTCGACGGCAACCTGATCTCGTCGCGACACCCGGGCGACCTCGGCCCGTGGCTACGGACGATCATCACCGCGCTCGGTGGCAGGACGAGCTGATCTGACCGGCCGTCGTGTCCTCGCGCGCACGCCGGACCGGGGCGCTTGACAGCCAACGACACCCGACGTGACAGTGCCGCTGATGGCAGGCACGTTCGGTCGACGGTGACGACGATGGGAGAAGGCATGACCGACCTTCGGGGAGCCTCCGAGGCAGCACTCAAGACGGTCGGGGTCGACCTCGATCCCACGGCCGCCACACGGACGGTCGCCAGTCCCCTGACCGAGGAGGAGCTGGCCGCGACACCACCCGCCGACCGCGTCGGCGTCGAGGCCGCGATCGATCGGGCGAGTGCGGCCTTCCCCGCCTGGGCCGAGACCCCGGCGCCGGCGCGAGGGGCCGTCGTCCGGCGGTTCGGTGACCTGCTGCGCGAGCACAAGGACACGCTCGCCGACCTCATCACCCTGGAGGTCGGCAAGATCGCCAGCGAGGCTCGCGGCGAGGTCCAGGAGATGATCGACGTCTGCGACCTCGCGGTCGGCCTGTCACGGCAACTCGGCGGCCACACGCTGCCCTCCGAACGGCCGGGCCACCAGTTGCAGGAGGGCTGGCAGCCCCTCGGACCGATCGCGGTCATCTCGGCGTTCAACTTCCCGGCCGCGGTGTGGTCGTGGAACACGGCCATCGCCCTGGTCTGTGGCGACACGATCGTCTGGAAGCCCTCCGAACGCACCCCGCTGATCTCGCTCGCGAGCGCGACGCTGCTCGATCGCGCTCTGGACGAGGCCGGCCATCCCGACGTCCACCAGCTGGTGCTGACCGTCGATCCCGACGATGCCGCTCCCCTGCTCGACGACGAGCGCGTCCGCCTGGTCAGCGCGACCGGGAGCACCCGCATGGGTGCGACCGTCGGGCCACGCGTGCAGAGCCGCTTCGGTCGTGTGCTGCTCGAGCTGGGCGGGAACAACGCGGCGATCGTCACCCCGTCCGCCGACCTCGACCTGGCCGTCCGAGGGCTGGTCTTCGCCGCGGCCGGGACCGCCGGTCAGCGCTGCACCACCCTGCGTCGGGTGATCGCCCACGGGTCGATCGCCGATGAGCTGACCGACCGGATGCGCGCCGCCTACGAGCAGCTCACGGTCGACAACCCGTGGCGTCGCGACGACGTGCATGTCGGCCCGCTCATCGACGGGTCCGCCTTCGACGCCATGCGCGCCGCCCTGGACCGGTCGGCGCAGGAGGGTGGACAGCGGGTGACCGGTGGTGACCGCGTGCCGGTCGGCTCCGGGGGCTGCTACGTCACGCCCGCGATCGTCACCATGCCGGAGCAGACCGACCTGGTGCGCGAGGAGACCTTCGCCCCGCTGCTCTGGGTGATGCGCTATGACGACCTCGACGAGGCCATCGCGATCCACAACGACGTCCCGCAGGGGCTGGCCTCCTCGATCTTCACCCGTGACGTGCGTGACGCGGGGCGGTTCACGGGCCCGCTGGGCTCGGACTGTGGCATCGTCAACGTCAACGTCGGCCCCTCGGGCGCCGAGGTCGGTGGCGCCTTCGGTGGCGAGAAGGCCACGGGCGGCGGCCGCGAGACCGGCTCGGACGCGTGGAAGGCCTACATGCGACGGTTGACCACCACCATCAACCACTCCGACGAGCTCCCGCTCGCCCAGGGTGTCGAGTTCTGACCCGCACAGGGCTCGGCTTCGGGTTCGGCGACGCGGCGTGCAGGAGCGTGGTCGGTTCCGCGACCCACCTGGCCCCGACGTGGTGGTGGGGCCAGGACCGTGCGGCGCCAGCACACGGGACCTTCGCACCCATCGAGGACGTGACCGGCGCCCTACCGTGCCGCCCACCGAAGGGATCCCCATGACCACACACCTGGACCCGAGCTCCCCGCAGATCAGTGAGCTCGAGCGCCACGTAGCGTCGAACTACCACCCGCTGCCCGTCGTCCTGGCAGAAGGCGAGGGAGCCTGGGTCACCGACGTGGACGGCATCCGCTACCTCGACGCGCTCGCGGGGTACTCGGCCCTGAACTTCGGGCACCGCCATCCAGCACTGGTCGAAGCGGCCGTCGCACAACTGCAGCGGGTCACGTTGACGAGCCGGGCGTTCCACCACGATCAACTGGGCCCCTTCTGCGACGATCTCGCCCGGTTGACGGGACTCGACACCGTCCTGCCGATGAACACCGGCGCGGAAGGCGTCGAGACGGCCATCAAGCTGGCACGTCGCTGGGGGTACCGGGTCAAGGGCATCCCCGAGGACCAGGCCACGATCGTGGTGGCAGCCGACAACTTCCACGGCCGCACCACGACGATCGTCGGGTTCTCCAACGAGCCCGATGCCAGGGACGGGTTCGGTCCGTTCACCCCGGGCTTCCGCTCGGTCCCCTTCGGCGATGCTGCCGCGTTGGAGGCTGCGATCGACGAGACCACCGCCGCGGTGATGCTCGAGCCGATCCAGGGTGAGGCCGGCGTCATCATCCCGCCGGACGGCTTCCTGCGCGAGGTGCGCCGGATCACCGAGGACCTCGGCGTGCTGTTCATCGCCGACGAGGTCCAATCGGCGCTGGGGCGCGTCGGCGAGACCTTCGCGTGCGACCTCGAGGAGGTCCGGCCGGACGCGATGATCCTGGGCAAGGCGCTCGGTGGGGGCCTCGTCCCGCTCTCAGCGGTCGTCGCCGATCGCGCGGTCATGGACGTGTTCACACCCGGATCCCACGGCAGCACCTTCGGAGGGAACCCGCTCGCCTGCGCGGTCGGCCGGGCGGTCATCGCGCTGCTCGAGACCGGGGAGTACCAGGCGCGGAGCCGGGCGCTCGGCACACGGTTGGCCGCCGGGTTGCGGGGCCTCCGGTCGGAGCTGATCCGCGAGGTCCGGTCCATCGGCCTGTGGGCGGGCGTGGAGCTCGGTCCGGAGATCCCCGCACGTCGGGTGTGCGAACGGCTCCTCGAGCTCGGCGTGCTGTCGAAGGATGCGCACGGCACCATCCGGCTATCCCCGCCGTTGGTGATCACCGAGGCCGAGGTCGACCTCCTCATCGAACGCCTCGGTGAAGCGCTGGACACCCTCTGACGGGCCACCCCGGTCCCGCCTCGGGCGGACCGGCCGCAGCTGGGACCCGGTCGGCACACGCCTGCGAGGACGTCAGGGGCGTGGGAGCGGTGAGCGCACCCTCGCGCCGCATGCCCTGCCCAGGGACGCCTTCCCCCTAGAATCACGCCGCCGGGCCGGGGGGAACGGACCCCGTGCCTGCCACTGTCGGTCGGCCGTTGAGGTCCGGGCAGCGGGTCGCCGCGCCAGGACGTGGCCACGAACGGGGAGCGAGCCTTGCATGACTCCGGGCACGGCGTGGGCGACCGGCAACGACGCGTACGACCGAACCATGCATCGCACTTCGAGCAGGCCAAGCTCGCGCTCGAGGCGTTGGCACAACAGCGGGCTGCCGCGGGCATGATCCGGTTGCCGGCCGAGGACCGGCTCGCGGAGGAGACCGGGTTCAGCCGGCCAACGATCCGCTCCGCGCTCCTCGCGCTGCAGAAGGAGGGCAAGGTCCTGCGCCAGCACGGGGTCGGCACCTTCATCAACCGGCATGCGCTGGGGATCCGCGCGAACCTCGCCGAGGATCAGCCGTTCCTGTCGGTGATCGAGCAGTTGGGCTACGAGCCCTACCTCGACATCGTCCGGATCGCGGACGAGCAACTGCCCGACCACATCAGCGCGCGGGCGGCGGTCGGTCCCGGTTCGTCCGGCATCGTGATCGACCGCCTGTTCCGCGCGTCGGACGAGCCTGCGGTCCTCAGCCGGGACCACATCCCGACCGTCCACCTCGCCGTCGAGGTGGACGAGGTCTCGGCCGAGCGCTCCACCTTCGCGTTCGTCCGCAGATGGACGCCCCACGAGGTGCGCTACTCGGTCGCGTCGATCTACGCGACGGAGGCCGCCGGCCACGTCGCGGAGCACCTGGACATCCCAGCCGGCACCGCCGTCCTCGCGATGGAGCACGTCCACATCGACGAGCGCGACGAGGTCATCGGCATCACCGAGGCCTTCGTGCGCAACGACCTGATCCGCTTCTCCATCGTGCGGACCAGCACCGACCTCTGACCCACCGCTGCGTCCCACGGCTGGACGAGCCCGGTCAGGCCACGGCGGCGAGCCCGAACGCGTGCGCGACCAGCTCGAAGGAACGTAGCCGCGCGGCCTCTCCGTCGGCAGCGGAGGCGAGTATCAGCTCGTCCGCCTGCGCGTGCTCGGCGAACCGGTGGAGCTGATCGACCACCTCTGGCGGCGTACCGACGGCGGAGTAGCGCAGCATCTCCAGCGCTGGCGCACCCTGGGGTGAGGCGAGGATCGCGTCCGCCTGCTCATCCGAGAGGGGCTGTCCGCGCCGCCCGAACAGCAGCTTGGCACGTCGACGCTTCGCCTGGCGGAACTGTCGGGCCGCGTCGTCGGTGTCGTCGGTTGCGATGACGTTGACGCCAGCGATGACGTGTGGTTCAGCGAGCTGTTCCGAGGGCTCGAAGTTGCGGCGGTAGGAGGCGACCGCCTGCTCGAGGGCCGCAGGGGCGAAGTGGGAGGCGAAGCCGTAGGGCAGGCCGAGCTTGGCGGCCAGCTGCGCGCCGAAGAGCGAGGAGCCCAGGATGTAGAGCGGGACGTGGGTACCGCGACCGGGGATCGCCTCGACCCCTGGCACGCGGGTGGCGTCAGCGAGGAAGCCCTGCAGTTCGAGCACGTCGGCAGGGAAGTGCTCGGCGGCCGCGGGGGTGCGCCGCAGGGCCTGCAGGGTCCGCTGATCGGTCCCCGGCGCCCGCCCGAGCCCGAGGTCGATGCGTCCGGGATGGAGCTCAGCGAGCGTGCCGTACTGCTCGGCGATGACGAGCGGCGAGTGGTTCGGCAGCATCACGCCACCCGCCCCGAGCCGGATCGTCGAGGTGTGCGCGGCGACGTGGGCGATGAGCACACTGGTGGCTGCGGAGGCGATGCGCGGGATGTTGTGGTGCTCGGCGTACCAGATCCGCGTGTAGCCCAGGGACTCCGCGCGGACCGCGAGGTCCACCGACGCCTGCAGCGCATCGCTGACCGACCCTCCGCGATCCACCTCGGCGAGGTCGAGGATCGACAGTGCGAACACCACGGGCCACTCCTTCGTCGCGTCGACGGATCAGCGCCGACGTCCGCGGGCAGGCTACGCCGCCACCAGCATGGTCAGGCCACCCGACGGACACGAGGCGCCCACCAACCTATGGGGCGACGGAGAGCTCACCTCACACGGAGCGGCTCCCTCCACCGCATCGTGCCGGGCATCTACCGGCTGCGCCGCTTCCCGCGCAGCGCTTCGAGGACGTGATCGTCGCGTGCCCGTGGGTCGGCGAGGACGGCGCCCTTGACGCGGGCGCAGCGCCCGCGTCAGGGTCGGTGGCGGCCGAGGGAAGGACTCACCCATCAGTGAACGGACCCGAAGAGAGATCGAGGACATCAACCAGGAGTACTCGGATCGCTTCGCGCGCGGGGATCACGAAGGCGTCAGCGCCCTGTACACCGAGGATGCCCTGTTCCTCCCCGCAGGGATGCCCATGGCGCGGGGCCGGGAAGAGATCCGACGGGCCATCGCTGCGCACGCCGACGCAGGGATCACGGACCTACGGTTCGAGACGCTCGAGGTCGAGGACCGGGGCGACACCGTCCTCGAGTTGGCCCGAAGCACCGCCTACAAGGGCTCAGAACGGGTGGGAGGGACCTACTACGTCATCGTCTGGCACCGTGATGCAGACGGCGACCTGCGGTTGCACTGGGACGTGGTCAGCACGAGCCACGAGCGCTGAGCTGCTGGTCTCGGCGCCTGGGGGCCATGCGCGTCCGGGGAGTTGGGACGGGCGCGGATCTTCACGCGATCGGCCCATCGGGTCAGCTGGTGTGCGCAGCGACCTCGCGGTCGAGTCGGTCGCCGAGCCGGTCGGCTTCGACGTCGAGGTCGTACTGGGCCTGGAGGTTGAGCCAGAACCTCGGCGTCGTTGCGAAGTAGCGGGCGCGGCGCAGGGCGGTATCGACGGTCACGGCCCGCTTGCCGTGCACGATCTCGACGTCGTAGGCGTTGTCGCTCGCCCATCGGAAGCCGATCCGCCACTGGTCGTTCATGCAGATGGAGTGCCGACCTTGCCGGTCGCCCTTGGGCCGTTCGAGCCGGTTGCCGGGTGGGAGCCGCAGGTCCGTGAGTTCCTCCGCTGCGTCGAGCATCCGCAGCTTGCGCAGAGCAGCCTTGTGCCGTCGGAGGGACCACCGCTTGACCCGCTGCCGCGCAGCGAGGCGTTCGGTATCACGGTCGCGGAAGCTGCAGATCACCACCTGCAGTGGTAACGCGTTGCGTTGTGCTCGGCGATGGCGGTAGGTGGAACTACGTGTGGGCGGGCTCGACGTCGAACCCGCACATGATCGCGGCGACGGTCAGTGTGCGCCAGACGAGCTGGCCACCAACGCTGCCGCCATCCCCATCCTCCTGGGTGGCCGTAGGGAACTCCTTCGTGAGCGATCACGACATCCCCTGGACCGACCTCAACGCGGCGGGTCAGGCACTCGAAGCATCCTGGCGACGCCTACTCGTCGGCGATCAGGGATCCGACAACGTCGGCTGGGACCCCGAAGCCTGGGCCTGGCCAGCACCCGGATAGGACTCGAACCTCGATTCGCGGGTGACCGGCCAGATCAGTCAGGGCGCATCGGGCGTCCGCACTCGACGCGGGCCACGGAGAGCGGCGACTGGTCGACGTTCCACATGGTCATCATCGACCAGGCGTCGGTGTCTGCCCTCTGCAACTTCGAGGTGATCGGCGCTGTTCGCCGCGTCGCTGCATGAGGGCGTTGCCGTGCGCATTCTGTGACGAGCGGGGTGGGTACGTGCTGGTGCTTCGGGGGTGGCGGACCGAGGGGGATGAGGCTGCGGCCGAGGCAGCACGGTCCCCTGGCCGCACCGCCGATCCATCGAACACGGGGGTTCAGGCTCTGATTCGGTGATCATCGATGACTGACCGACCGGCCCCGCCCGCCTCCCAACGCCACAGCCAGATCACAGCGGCCACGGTCGCGGCAACGATCACCGCGAACATCGCGACGACACCCCACTCGCCGCGGTCGGCATACCAGCCAGGGCTGTTGATCGCACTGTAGCCAAGCGCCCCGAGTGCCAGAGAGGTGAGTACCCGGCCACGGCGAGACCCACTGAGCAGTGACAGCCCAGCCCCCAGAAGAAGCCCGGCGAGGGCGAACTCCGCGACAAGGTGGAACCAGATCCCGCGCATCCCCGCATCGAGCTCGGGCACTTGACCCGTAGCCAGCAGCACCACCCACAACCCTGCGACGCTGGCCCCGACGATGATCTGGAACCATGCCACGAGCCTCATGATCAGCTCCTCCCGCGGCACATCCCTAGCCGCGGCTACGATCGAGTCTCACCCGTCCTCGATGTGGGCACCAGGGTCGGATTCCCCCGGCTCGCGTTCAGCGGTGCGCCACCTCCGATGCTCCGCGACGTCTCGATAGCCGTGCCGTTGAGCGCTATGGGCTGTCGAGCGTGCTGGAACGTGCGCCCCTCACCACGGATCCGGCGCGGGCAGCACAACGGGCGTGTTCTACAGCTTGATCAGCCGCGGACCCTTCGGGTGGTATGCCGCCGTGGGTGGGTGTGGGCGTCAGGAACGATCAACGATCTGGATGAGGTTGCCGCAGGTGTCGTCGAACACGGCCGTCACGACGTCGCCGAGGCGAGGTCGGTCGGGGGTTGGGTGAACACGACACCTCGCTGCGTGAGCCGTTCGTACTCGGCCTGGACGTCGTCCACGAAGAACTGTGCCAGCGGGATGTCGTGGTGCACGTTGAAGCCGAGGACGTTCGTGTAGAAGTCGAGTGCGGCGCGCTGGTCGTCGACGTAGACGCTTGTGAGGTGGATCTTCATGGGGTGTCCTTCCTGGGGTTCAGCCACCGCTGGGTGATGTCTTCGAGGGGTTCGTGGTTGAAGTAGTGGAGCTTGGAGCGTCCCTGCCATCGCACCGTGACCAGACCCGCCGATTCGAGCACCGCGAGGTGCTGCGAGATCGCCTGACGGCTGGAGTCGACGCCGTGCTGCATCAGCAGCAGTGAGCACAGCTCGAACAGGCTCTGCCCGTCCCGCCGTGCCAGCTCGTCGAGGATCAGACGGCGGGTCGGGTCGGCCAGGGCTTTGAACACGTCAGCCATGTCAGGATCATGCAACTAGTCACTTGCATGTCAACGGCCTCCGCGGGGAGGTACTGCGGCTGGCCGCTGCCCACGACGCACGATCGCGACGCCCTGACGGCTGGTGCGCGCCGAACCGTGATGTAGCAGCCCCGTTCTCCCACGTCCCCAGGTGGAGATGACCGCCTCATGCGGGTGACGACTACGGGTGCGAGTCGGTGGCACAGGCCCGCTCAGCACCTCACCGCTCGCGCCCAAGATGTGCGCTCAGACGTCTCGACTCGGTGATGGTCGGGGCTGGCCGAGAGTGACCAGAACCCCGAGCAGCTGGCGGAGGTCGCTGATGACCTGGTCGGCACGAGAGGGATACGCGGGTCGCTGACCTGCCCGATGGATCAGCACGCAACGGCAACCGGCTGCCGCGGTCCCCTCGATGTCGGCTCGCCCGTCGCCGCCATGCACGAGCTCGTCGATCGGGCAACCACGGCCTCTGCCGCGATGCGAAAGAGGCGCGACTCGGGCTTTGCGGCGCCGTGATCGTGGGCGAACACGGTGAACCCGAACCTGCCATCGAGACCGCAGCGATCCGGAGAGCTGTTGCCGCTGGGAAGCAGTCCGACCGGGTAGCGGCCCTCGAGCTCGTCGAGGCACGCGTGCACGTCCTCGAAGAGCTCGATGTCCTCGAACCAGCAAGCTTGGGCGCCGGTGTTGAGGACGACGCCGGTGAGCAACGCACTGCCCAGCACGTCGCGTATCGTTGCTCCGGCTGGGCTGCAACGCGGTGACGCTACACGCGTGCGCGTCAGCCTCGGAAGCGGTCCGGCTCCGCCACCATCATCAGCTCCGGACGCACGACGGCAGGGAGGGACGCGACCACGGACCAGCCCGCGACGTGGTTGTCCGACACCTCCATGCGGACCCGTCGACCCAGACGTGCGGCAGTGCGGAGACAGGCAGCGTAGGTCATCCGCACCAGCGTGATCTCGTCTCGCTCCGGCTCACCGGTCCCGGCGAAGGCCAGGTGGGCGATCCCAGGATCGCCGGCGAACGGATCCGCGAAGAGCGTCCCGGCAGCCACCATCCGCTGCCCGCGGCGGATGGCCACCACGGCCCCGTCGAGGGCCGGATCGACGAACCTCCGACGGGCCTCATCGACCGNGAACGGCGGCAACGGCGCATAGGGGTGGGTGCGCCGATACCACCGTCCCAGGACGGCGGCCACGTCGTCCAGCGACGGCGCGTCGACCTCGATCATGTGGGCGCCCGCCTCGGTCCGCGGGGGTGTGGCGGCGATCCATCGCGCCACCCAGGGGGCCGCAGGGTCGAGCTCGACCGAGATCGCGTGCTCGACCACCTCCAGGCCACGGGCACGCGAGAACCCGTGGGAGGCCACGTCCCACGGACGCAGCCGACCGATCAGCGGCGCTCCCGCCGACCGCCGCCGCAGCTCATCCAGAAGTGCCGTACCGATGCCGTTGCGCCGCACCGGCGCAGCCACATGTACGCGGAACGAACGAAAGGACGAGCTCGTCGGCGGGCCCAGCGTGGCGACACCGATCAGCTCGTCGCTCCCACGGAACGCCCCGACCACGGTGCCGGCACGCCCCTCGACGATGGCGTCGGCGTGGTTGAAGACCTCGTCGTGCTGACAGATCGAGCGGACCAGAGCAGCCGCGGACACCAGCTCCTCGCCCCGCAGGGGGCGAACTCGCAGGCCGGGCCCAGAGGGCTGCCCGCCTGCCGTCACTATCACCACCGCTTCGCCATCGCCACGATCCCCTTCAGCTCCAGGATCCCGCCAACGTTGCACACATCCGGATCGATGATGTCTGCGGCCCGCTCCTCGACGACATCCCTGAACACGAACCTGTGTAGAGCTCCTCCCCGGTNACCACCGGAANGCTGNCACCCTGCTTCACGTCGGCCAGCGCATCGAGGTTCTCCCGTGCCGCAGGCCAGCGGTAGCTTTCACCCTCACGCGAGCGTGGCGGAACTGGCAGACG